>ERZ1370068.6188-contig-5188_pt1 | contig 29979 bp, 48 predicted proteins | sample MGYA00561227_ERZ1370068 | MGnify/ENA primary metagenome ERZ1370068 (study PRJEB38410, sample SAMEA6850437) | metagenome | study: Metagenomic assessment of the ecological functions of the soil: analysis of the soil microbiota associated with the...
GCCACGCATTGCCTGTTGTCTTCAAACAGACCGCGGAAGACGGCCTGCTGCTCAGTATGCCCGCGGAAGTGATCGAGCGTCTCGATCCGAAGAACGAATCTTCGAAAACAGATGGGACGCCCCGAGGTCGAAGAATCTGGCGTCCGGGAACATCCGCCTGGCGTTCGCCCCCGGAACGGCTCCCATCCGCCCCCGGAAGTTCCTTCTCCAGTTTTCGACTTTGAAATCATCGACGATGAGGAAGCCCCCCTTCGCAGAAAGGCACGCAGCCCATTTCGCCTCCGGGCGTCGTCAACAATGCCGTCGTCCGTTCACCAGCCCACCCCGATGATGGCTGCACGGATATCGAACAGTGCCCGTGATCGTCGAGCGTGCACACGCCCCTTCCGTTGTTTATTTCGCCGCATGATGTCGCCGGTGTGCGCGTCGAGACTGACTTCCTTCATGATCCGCATCAGGTTCCGGCTCGGCCAGGGGGCACCTGCGCACCCACGATGGCCGCCCGCCAGCCCAATAACCGGCGCGCGAAGGCGTGTATCTCTACGTGCGGACGAACGTGAACCGTCCGTCATATCGGTATGTTGCGGACGCTCTCGTCCCACCCATAGAAGGACCGGCGCTGAGCCAGCTGCTGCCGCGATCAGGCAGAAGAGCGCGAGGACTCGTCGCACGAACAGTTTGGCGATTCGGCGGCTTGCAGCACGGTTGGACGATCCTCGACATGCCAATTGCTGAGCGCCAGATGCTTGATACTGCATTCACCACTCAACACCCAGAGGGACTCCGGAAGATAGCCCGGCGATGCCTTCACCCCCGGCCCCGGCATTGGCATTATGGATCCGCCAGCCTCGGCAGCTTGAACGCGACGAACTCGCCGGAGTAGCCGGCGCCGCTGATCGGCACCAGGAGATGCCGTGCTTGCCGTCTGCCATACGTCATCGGTGGCGATCCGGTCTGTGGAGCCGGCATGTGTAGACCGCGCCGATTTCTGGTACTCGGTCGCCTTGTCGCAGCACGCAACGTGGTGGCGCGCGGCGCCCGGCCTGAGCGCGGATGAAGCCCGCCCCGCCGGCGATGACGAGATCCTCGGTCACCAGCACGCCAATCTGACCGCCCCGCCCGGTGCAGCGGGATATTGACGACCCTTCTGGTAGCGCCGGGTGATTACGAATGTTGTCGGGCGTTTCGCCATGCGCGATCTGCCAGACCATTTCGCCCTTGCTGAGGCCGAGCGCCGTGATGCGGCCGTAGGCGTGTGGCTTTCACCCGAAGCGGCAGGCCTTGCACGGCGTCAACGCCCCCGCCGCCCTCGCCGGCCGCCGCCGGGGCGCCGGCGGCTGCAGCTGCGTTGGTTGGGTGCTACGCGCTCGCGATACAGACGCACATGTCCGGGACTTCTGCCGTCGGTCGGGACCGCGCCCGAGGGCGGCAGGATCAGCGTCATCGAATAGCGATGTAGTAAATCTTGGTTTCGGGATCGAAGGCGCCGCCCTGCCAGTTGGCGCCGCCGGTCGCCGTCAGGCAGCATCAGCGTGGCGAGCGGACCCGTCCACTTGCTGACGACCGGCGGCGTGAAGATCGGTCCGAGCTTGTAGCGCGAGACGCCAGCTTCACCGCTTCGGCGCTTCAGCTCCGGCGTGAAGTCGATCAGATCGTCGATCGACACGCCCCTGCCGATCGAACGGCGGCGGCTTCGTCGACGAACGGCTGCGTCGGCGAGTACCACTCGCCGGGCACCGTCGCCTTTTCGACCGGCCGCTCTTCGATCGGCCACACCGGCTGACCGGTCGACGCGATCGAACACGTACATCCAGCCCTGCTTGGTCGGCTGCGCGAGCGGCCTTGATCGCTCGGCCGTTCGACCGTGATGTCGACGAGAATCGGCGCGCACGGGATGTCCATGTCCCAGATGCCGTGGTGCACGAGCTGGTAGTGCCACTTTGCGCTGGCCGGTCTTCAGATCGACGCGCGACGAGGCTCTCGCCGAACAGATTGTTGCCCGGACGATGGCCGCCGTAGTAGTCGCCCGTCGGCAGCTCCGACCGGCAGGTAGACGCGATGCCGAGCTCTTCGTCGACGGTGATCTGGCGCCCAGACGCCGCGTGTTGCCGGTGCATGACCACGAATCGTTCTCCCAGGTGTCGTTGCCGTATTCGCCCGGCTGCGGAATGGTGTGAAAGATCCACAGACGCTTCCCCGTCCGCGCGTCGAACCCGCGGACGAAGCCCTTTCGTTGTTCCGGCTCTTCGGCGCGCCGCCTGGCAGGTGCGCGGCGCCGACGATCGACGATGTCCTTGTCGCGACGACCGGCGTCGCGTGCAGGCCAACCTCGCCGGTGATCGGAGTCGATCGGCTGATCGTTGTCCAGCTTCAGATCGACGATGCCGCTCGTTGCCGAAGCCGTGAACCGGACGCCGGTCTTGGCATCGAGCGCGACGAGCCTGGTAGCCGGGCGTCACGTAGAGAATCCGGCGTCCTGCTTGCCAGTCGGTCCAATACAGCAAGCCCGCGGCCCGAGAGTTGCCGCGGCGCGGATCGTCACCGCGCTGGCCCTCGTCGCTCGCTGTGCATCCACAGCAGCTCGCCGGTGGCGGCATCGAGCGCGACCACGCGCGCGCGCGCGTGCCGGCTGTCGAGTACAGACACGCCGCTGACCATCAGCGGCGTGGATCTGCAGGTTCGAATTCTCGGCGCGGGGCCGAGGTCGTCCGTCTTGAACCGCCACGCGACCTCGAGCTTGCTGAAATTGTCGCTGCGTGATCTGGTCGAGGGGCGAATAGCGGGTGTTGGCCAGGTCGCCACCGTAGGTGGGCCATTCGCCGTTCCTCGCCCCGGACTGGCCGCGAACCGCCAGGGACGCCCCGGCCAGCACAATAGCGAGAACGACGGCCGCCGCCGTCGCGGCACGCAACACTATCCGCACCATCGTCTCGCTCCCTGGCTCGCCTAAGCTGTCGACGTTCTTCGTTGTTCGTTCTTCGTTGTTCGTTCTTTCGTTGTTCGTTCTTCGTTCTCCGTGGCGGCGTTCGCCGGGCCAGCAGAACCTGAGGAACGTGGTGAACGCAGAACGTAGAACGCAAGGGGCTAAAGCTCCCCCACCGTGAACGCGAGGAATTCGCCGGAATAGTTGCCGCCGCTGATCGGCACGACGATGTACCGCTTGCCGTTCAGCATGTAGGTAGATTGGCGATCCCGATTGCGGCGCCGGCATGTACACCGCACCGAGCTCGTTGCCCGTGGCCTTGTCGTGACGCGCGCAGCATCGCGCCGCGCCGGCCATCGCGGCGTCGTGAAGAAACCACCCTCGCCGGCGATCAGCAGGGTCTTCGTGACGAGCACGCCGGATGCGACCCTGCCGGCCGGTGCGCGGAATCTTCAGCCCTTTGAGCGCTAGGATGGTTGCGGACGTTGTCCGGCGTCTCGCCGTGCGCGATCTGCCACACCTGCTCCGCCTTTATTGAGATCGGTGGCGGTGGATGCGCCCCATGGCGGTTTCACCAGCGGCAAACCCTGGACGGTAGGGCCTCCACCGCCCTCGTCACCGCCGCCAGCAGGTGCAGGGGCGCCTCCCGCTGGTGGCGCGAAGCCGGGTTAGACGCCTGTGCCCCGGATGAAGTTCATGTCCGATTTGTCGCCGGGCGGGACCAATCCGAGCGGCGTGATCCGTGGTGGCGGAATACGTGTATACGATCTTGGTTTCGGGATCGACCGCTCCACCGAACCAGTTGATACCTCCGCCGGCCGAGGGCAGCATTCAGCGTGCCGAGCGGACCGCCGCCACTTGCTCACTACCGGCGGCGTGAAGATCGGCCCCAGCTTGCATTGCGACGCCAGCTTCGCCCGCTTCGGCCTTCAGCTGCTGGCGTGAAGTCGATCAAGATCATCCAGCGAGACGCCCTGACGATCGAAGGCGGGCGGCTTCGTCGACGAACGGCTGCGTCGGACTCGTCTTCTCGCATCGGGCACCGTAGCCCTGCTCCACCGGCCGCTCTTCGATCGGGCCATACCGGCTGACCGGTGATCGCGATCGAACACGTAGAGCCACCCCTGCTTGGTCGGCTGCGCCACGGCCTTGATCGTCCTGCCGTTGACCGGTGATGTCGGCGAGGATCGGCGCGCACGGCATGTCCATGTCCCAGATGCCGTGGTGCACGAACTGATAGTGCCACTTGCGCTTGCCGGTCTTGAGATCGAGCGCGACGAGACGTCTCGCCGAACAGGTTGTTGCCGGGCCGATGGCCGCCGTAGTAATCGCCGGTCGGCAGCTTCAATCGGCATGTAGAGCGATGCCCAGCTCTTCGTCCACGGTCGATCTGGCCCCACGATCCGGTGTTGCCGGTGTATGACCAGAATCGCTCTCCCACGTGTCGTTGCCGAATTCTCCCGGCCTCGGAATCGTGTGGAAGATCCAGAGGCGCTTGCCGGTCCGCACGTCGAAGCCGCGCACGTACCTCTTCTCGTTCGCCTGCTCTGCGGGCATGCCGCCCGACAGGTGTGCGGCGCCGATGACGATCACGTCCTTTGCGACGATGGGCGCGGCGTGCAGCCCGATCTCGCCGGTGATCAGATCCATCTGCCTGATCGTCGTTCCAGCTTGAGATCGACGACTCCGCCCTTGCCGAAGCCGCCGACCGGCACGCCGGTCTTCGCGTCGAGCGCGACGAGCCGGTAGCCGGGCGTCACGTAGAGGATCCGTTCCTCGCTTGCCGTCGGTCCAGTAGCGCGAGCCCGCGGCCCGAAAGACTGCCGGGGCGCGGCGGCGCCGCGCGCGCCTTCGTCGTTCGCTGTGCATCCACAGCAGCTTCGCCGGTGGCCGGATCGAGCGCCACGACGCGCGCGCCGCGGTGCCGGCGCGTCGAGTACAGGACGCCGTTCGACCATCAGCGGCGTCGACTCGAGCTTGAATTCGGGACGGGGCCCGAGGATTGTCGGTCTTGAACCGCCACGCGACCTGCAGCTTGCTTGAAGTTCGTCGGCGTTGATCTGATCGAGCGGCGCAGTAGCGCGTGTTGCCGACGTCGCCGCCGTAGGTAGGCTACCTCGCCGCTTTTGGCGCCAGACTGTCCGCGAACCGCCAACGTCGCCCCCGCCATCATCTCGCGAGCACGGCGGCGCGCGGCAGTCGCGGCACGTAAGAATGTCCGCACTCATGGCGTCATGCTCCAGTCGTGGATCTATCGTCGGCCAGCCGCCACCGCGCCAGCGAGAAGCCCCGGCGTCGACGGAGCAGACGAAAGGCCTGCACCACAACGCTGATGGTGCAGGCCCCTGGGATTCGTGATCCCGCGTGTTCACACGCGGCGTTCGCTTCTACCGGAGCATCCCGGTGGCATTTCGCTTCGGCACATATCCCGACCGCGATGCGAGTGGTTTCTTTCATCGTCTTGATATCGACGACCGACACGTCGTTGGTGACCGGGTTGGCCACGTAGGCCGTCTTGCCGTCCGGCGTGAGCGTCACCCAGCCAGCGCCTTTGCCCGCTGAGCTCGGCGCCTGCCGATCAGCTTTCAGATCCGGCAGCGAGTACGAATACAGGTAGTTGTTCAACCGGCTGCAGACGACCAGCGTCTTGCCGTCCGGCGTCGACGGCCATGCCGTGCGAGGGATCGGAGCCCTCGGGGACGCGTCGCCTTTCCCGGCGGCAGATCCGGATTCTGGATGCGCTTGATCTCCTTGCTGCGTCGCGAAATCGACGACGGCGAACCCGTTGAAACCGGTCAGCTGCGCGAAGATCCACTTGGTCGAGCCGTCAGGATTCGTGTTGAAGGTCATCGGGCGGATGCCGAGATCCATCGTCGACCGTCCACGCCGGCTCCTCGGTCTTCGCGTCGATCACGTTGATCGTCTTCCCCGGCAATGGAGCCGGCCACGACATACTTGCCGTCCGGGGTGACGTAGGCGTTGTGGATCGTGCCCTTCGTCGGCATCGTCTTCGACCCGCTGCATCGACGCGGTGTCGATCACGTCGACGCCGCCCGGCGCCTGGATGATCCCGACGTACACGCGGCTTGCCGTCCTTGCCGACCGCCATGTTGTTGGGGTGGCCGCTCAGCGGAATCTTCTTGATGACCTTCAACGTCTTCGCGTCGACGACGTCGAGCGTGCTCTCGGCTTCGTCGCTGATGTAGATCCGGCTGCCGTCGGGCGATCCGCCGGCGCCGTGGTTCACCTCGATCCCGTCGATCACGCCGACCACCGTGTTGGTGACCGGATCGATGACGTGGACGTTGTCCCCGGCGCTGTTGGTCTGGATGATGCGCACCTTGTGCTGCGCGCTCAACGCAACCGTGCACAGAGCCATAGCGGCGCAAACCGTGAGACTCGGAACGAGCATCAGTGTGTTCCTCATCCTCAACTCCTCTGCAGTCATATTATTTAGGCGACCGGCCGGCTATTTCCCTGACTGTCCGAGCACAAACGCTTTCAAGCGTGAGCCACTCCGGGTCGTTCTGCGAAGTGAAGTGCTTACCGCCATTGTGATAGAAATCGCCGCCAGCTTTTTCCTCGAGCGGGTGGAGGAGGCAGCTTGCTCTTCAGGTTGCCGGGCTGGGCGACGCGCTTGATCGTTTCGAAGTTCTTGCGGGAATCCTCTTCAGTCCAGGTCGTAGCTTCCGGGTGCGAGCGGCTGCAGGCGTAATGGCGTGCCCTGCCCATGGCACGCGATGCATCGCGCGTGTCCTGGACGCTTGTTCGAGAAGATGGGCTGCACCTTCGTCTTGAAGAACCCGTAATCGAGCGACGCCTTTGCGGTCGACGACGACGCGGGTTGCTGGGCCCCTGCCCCGGCGAGCGTCAACGCCAACCATACGACGGTCGGATACATCAGGACCTCCTCCTCTTCACCAGTGATACCACGAACGCGATCGACCCGGGCTCAGGGATCCGTCCGGGCCCACCTGCACTGGTTATTCCACCGGACCTGTCCCCGGGGCATTCCCGAGCATTCGCGGACAGGGCGCCTTACCCGCCTCGAGAACCGCACGCGCACGCCCACCCTGCACCAGCCGCGGCGAGCCGATGGTCGTCGGCAGCAGGCCGACGAAGTAGTCCTGGCCGAACAGGTTCTGCACGCCGAAAAACACATCGACCTCGCGCACGATCGACTTCGAGACGGTCAGATTCGCCACGGCGTACCCGGGAAGCCCGGGTCCGGTCGTCGTCGGCAGCATGCCTGCGTCAGCCAGCGCGGCGGCGGGCACGACGAGCAGATTCTGATCGTCCTCGAACTGAAGGCTCATGGCCTCGACGTCGAATGCGACCGTCGCGGTATTTCAGATTCGGAGCACGACACCCGCACCGAGCCCCGGTGCTTCGGGACCTGGGCAATGCATGTTGCTGCCGACGAGCGGCACAACTGGCGCCGGGGTCGGATTAGTACCCGTGACGCTTCGCCACATCGAACACATAGCCGCCGCCGATGCGCCAGTCTGTCCCGAGCCGGTAGTCGACGTCGGTCTGCACGCCACGCACCCGCGTGCGACCGAGGTTCTGCCGCTGACGCACCCCTGCGCTCAGCGTGACATTGGCCACCGGGTTCTCGATGCCGTTGTCGAACCACGTCGCGCGCGCCGTAAGATTCCTCATCGGCACCACGCTGATGCCCGCTTCACCACCGGTGAGACGCTCCGGTCCGAAGGTCGAAGTTCGCCTGCGTGAGGATGGCCCCTGACCCGGAACTGCCGATAGAGCCTCGTTCAACGTGGGCGCGCGGAACGCATAGTTCAGGCTGCCCGCATGCGTTCACGCGGTCGGTGATCCGGGTCATCGCCGCCAGCCGGGGGCTGGCGACCGAGTCGCTGCGTTCGGGCAGGTTCGGGTTGTTGGTTGGGAGTCGGCGTTCCTGGCCGGAACGTTGGTCTCGAGATTGTGCGCATCGTAGTTGCGCCAGTTGTCGAACCGGACGCCCGCGGTGATGGTGACCTGCGGCACGGGGGTCATGATGTCCTGCAGGAACACGCCCATGCTCCGCTGGGTGCCGCCGGACACGCGCTCTGAGGTTCTGGGTGCGCCCCCGTCACGGCGTCGAAGCCATCCTCTTCGCTGTCGCCATCCACCCAGCGATAGTGCCGCCGCCGGACGTGAAGAAGTTGCGTCGGCCGATGGTTCGCGACCACTGGACGTTGCCGCCGATCGCGTGCGTCGGCACATGCTGATCGAGGGTCACGCGCGCAATCGCCCGGGTGACGGGGTTCGGCACCGCCAGGAAATTCGCATGGAACTTCGAGATGTCGCCGAAGACGGTCGCCTGGAGCGAGACTCGCGTCCGGCAGCGTCCATGCGAAGCCCGCCGTTCAGCGACGTCCAGGTCGTGTCCCGTTCACCTCGGGCCTCTCGACCGCGTCGGGTGGAATCGTCGTCTACCTTGCCATTGTTGCGCTCCTCGGCGAAGTCACCCCGGCGCGAAAGAACGTCCGCAGGCGGCTGGAGGGCGCGTAGTCCAGCTTGGCGCTGACGTGGCGGAACGTCACGTCCGCCTCGACGTCGACCGGACCCCGCTCGGACGGCGCCACGTTCTTGAAGCCGTCCGTGTCGAAGACCGCGCCCTGGACCGAGAGCGACAGCTTGCGCCAGACGTCGCTGGCCGAGATATCCAGCTTCGGGCTGCTCAGGTTCCATCGCTGCGACTTGATCTCGATGGTCCGCCGCGACGCGGGGGCCGACAGCAGATTGATGACGCCACCCATCGCATAGTTGCCGTAGAGATTCGAGCTCGGCCCTTCGACGATTTCGATGCGGTCCACTGTGTCGAGCGGTACTCGCGTCCAATACACCCAGCCGCCAAACGGATCGTTGAACGGGATGCCATCGAGCAGGACGAGGGTCCGGCTGACGCCGCTCCGGTCCGATGCCGCGCAGCACGCCCTGCGTCGTCGGCTGGGCCGTCAGGCTACTCGACCGGCGGAACAGAGGCTGAACGTGGGAACCTGCCGCAACACGTCGTCGGCCACGACCCCGGCGATTGCCGGATGTCCGCGCGATCGAGAACCTTGATGCTGGCGGGAATGCTCCCCAGGCGCTCCTCGGTGCGGCCGCGGTGACGGTGACGGTTTCGAGAATCGTCGGCGGTTCCAAAACGACTTCGATGTCACCCTCGCCGGAGAAGGGCTGCTCTTTGACGGCAAACCCGACGGCGCGCACGACCAGCGTGGCCTGGCCGTCGGGCGCCTTTCGAGGACAAAGCGACCATCCGGGGCCCGACACGGTGACCTCGTCAATCCCCGATCCGCTGCGCACGCTGATCGAAGCGCCCGGCACGGCCGCCGCCGCTTTGATCCCTGACGATACCCGTCCGACTCGCCTGGACGAGCGACAAAGAGGACAAGACCCAATAGCATATGGAGCTCAGCTCAAGAGCGAGTGCGGGTGAAGGAACTTCGGAAAACGCACGAACTAAGAGCGCGTTGCAAAAACGTAGTGCGGACCTTTAGGTCCGTTTCGTCAGGCTGCAGGGCCTGAAGGCCTGCAACTACATCTGATTCGGCAACGTGCTCTGAGGAAGGAATTAGAGACTACAAGCCCCTTCCCGAGCGTTCCCGTTCAGGCCGAATCCGCCGATCATCAGGGATTGTTCCCTCAGGCGGCGATATCTTCCAGACGTCTGTTGCCCGTCTCCAGCATGCGGGCGCCCGCCACGGCGCCGACGACGGCCACTCCGGCAAACATCAGGAACACCGAACCGGATGCCTTCGCGCGGCTGACGATGTACCCGACCAGCAGCGGCCCGACGGCCGACGCGAGGCGCAGCCAGCAGGTCGCCGCCCCGTTCCGATCGCGCGCATCCGCGTGGGATAGATCTCAGGCGTGTAGAGATACAAGCACGGCGTTTGCCGATCCGATGACGCCGTAGCTGAGCGTCACGACGCGCGATCACCGTGCCGACCGAGTGCGCGCTCGCAAGCACCCAGCAGCGCGAGCAGGAGTCCTCCGATCGACGAAGCGAGGCGACGCGTCCAGCGGCGGCGACCGGTTCGATCGATGAGAAAAGCGCAGCCGAGGAGAACGATGACCTGGACGACGTTGGTCAGCGTGCCGGCGCGGAGCGACTGCTGAAGATTCAGGTGATACACCTGGTTGTAAAGGGTCGGCATCCAGTTGTTCAGGCCGTTCGTGATGAAGTACGCGCACGACCACAGCGTCCAGACCGTCGAGGGTTCGACGGCGATACGGCGTTCCCAGCAGCTCGCGTCCACGTGCCGCGCGCGACCGCCGGAGACGAGACGAGGCCGCCGGGCTGGGCGATGGCCGGCGCTGGAAGCACGCGGGGATCGGCATGGGCTTCCATCGTCGCGCACGATCGCTTCGGCCTCTGCAAGACGGCCCTGCGTGATCAACCAGCGCGGCGACTCGGGCAGCCGCAGGAGCAGCCACGTGACGATCAGCCCGGGAATGCCGCCGATGAGGAACATGACCTGCCAGCCCGAACAGCGGCACCAGGACGGCACCGATCTGGCCCGTCACCATGCAGGCCGATCGGGGAAGATCAGCTCGTAGAGCAGGAAAAACCGCCCGCGCCCGCGTGCCTTCGAGAGCTCGTTGATGTAGACAGCTGCCACCGGCATTTCGCCGCCAACGCCAACGCCCTGCACGGAAGCGGCAGACGAGCAGCGCCGCGAAGCGTGGCTGAGATCGCGCAGCCGAGGCTCATCACCGACATGATCGGCGACGGCGGCGCCGCGGCGCTGCGAATGCGTCCGATGCGACTCGGCCAGGCGACCCGAAGATCAACGCGCCGAGGAACTGCCCGAGATAGCCGATCGCGATGAGCGACGCCGATCTGGCGGGGCGAGAGAGTCCCCACGAGGGCACGAGAACCGGCAGCACGAACGCCAGCGAGAGCGCGTCGAACGCGTCGAAGAACGTCGCGCGTGCCGACCACGACGCGCGGGCGGAGATGCCAGCGTGAGAAGGGCACGCTCTCGAGCCGGGCGATGAGCGCATCCGCGTCGCGACCTGCGCGAACCGACTCGTGCTCCGTCATTCGCGCTGGAGCAGTGTCGAAGCTGGGCGCTGATCTGATCCGGGACACTCCACGGGCGTCAAGTGGCGTGGCGCCCGGGAGGATCGCGAGCGTCGAGTGTGCGAATGGCCTGCGTGCAGCAGGCGCGCCATTGCCAATCGGCGTCGCCTAGTCCCTCGTCGCCAACCACGATTGCGACGGGCATCCGACGGCGTGAAGGTACGCTCGCAGGTCGGCATCGCCCAGCAGGGCGCAGCTCGCGGCGTAACAGTCGAGATCGTTGGCGACAAGACGTCCGCGCGCGCGAGCCACCAGCGTCCGGATGGTCGCGCGACGAAAGCCGTCGCTGAACCAGCGCTCGATCTGGAAGTCGACGAGGCGCGGGCAGACGCCTTCGCGCGCGCGTCCGCCGCACGGGCGCGCCACTGCTCCAGGCGCCTGCTCGCCGTACCAGGCCGGTCGTGTCGATGAGGCCGAGAGCCCGGACTCGAGCCGGGAACAGGCCCCGCGAATGGCCATCGCAACGCATCCGCCCATCGAGCAGCCGGCGATCGCGGCGCTCGGCCAGCCGACATGATCGAGCAGTTCTCGCGAGATCGCGCGCGAAGAGCTCGGCCGTGAACGCGGTTGCACGGCGTTCCGACCGTCCGTGTCCGCGGCAGTCGTAGTGTGAAGCTCGGCTTCCTCGCTCATGCCATGTTCACGACGCCGTCCCAGACGCCGCGGTCGAGCGCCAGAGAATGAATCGAGCGCCAGGCGCGGCGCGCCAGCCCGGCGCGGGGTGGCAGGGTGAACGCGATCGCGGTTCCATCCGACGTCTCGAACGTCGCGTCGCCGGTATCTGCCCTCATCGAATGGCTCCGTCCGGTCTAATCTCTGGGCGCGGGGGCAGTCAGTGGCACGTTCCACGCGCGTCGCAATACAGCCAGGCGTTGCCGCCACGGCACAAGCCCGCCCAAGCCCGCCGATAGTCGCGAAGGAAGGTCGCATTCCGGTTACGCTTTCGTCTCCGCGCGTTCATTTCCGGTGTCCGCGGCGCACGGCATCTCCGTTCCTGCGTCTTATCGTGACCAAGTCGTGACAACAGCCTCGAGGATCGAAACGTGGCACCGGCGGCTCGATCTTTGTAGTCGGGAGTGAGAGCAACCGCTGGCTTTCCCAATGACCAAACCGATGTCTCCTGAAAATGATCAAGCCGATGTCTTCTGAACCCTACGCGCAACGACGATGGAGCGTCGCCACGGTTTCTCGTGGTCGACTCGCGTGTGCCGCATCAGATCCGGCAGATGCTCGACGAAGCGGACGGCTGCCTGAACATGGCATTCGGGATGGGTGGGACGGCCTGCGCGCGCAAGGCGGTGGATCTGATCCTCGACACCGAGCACGCAGCCGCCGACGACTACGCGGCCAGCCTGCTCACCTCAGCGAGAAACACCCGCGGTGGCGCCGGCGTTGTTCCAGATCCTCGGCATGCTCGGTCAGGGCATTCGAACCGCTGAGCACCGAATCGCTGAAGGCGCCGATCGTGACGGTCAAGGCGATCGTCTACGAGATCTACGTCCTCGGCGCCGAGCGGATCGAGCTGAAGTTGATGTATGTCCATCAGTCGTGGAATCGCTGAAGCGCTGAGCCGGCCGAGTCCTCCAAGTTCTAGATCTGCACCCCCAAGCACGCGCTCTGGAAATCTGAAACAACCCGAAATCTCGAAATGAACCTGAAATCTGATCGAACTTCCAGATTTCAGACTCGATTTGCACTTTACTGAGGCCACCACCGGCACGAACCCGGGAAGCATCACGCGAACACCATCGCCATCACGCCGACCACGCACGCGAGGAACACGCTGGTGCTTGATGGTGAAGCGGAACAGCTTGCCTTCGTCGGCGGTGGTCAGCCCGGTGGCGGCGACCGCGACGGCACAATGCTCTGGAGCGAAATCATCTTCTCCCATCACGCCCGCCGCCGAATTCTACCGAGGCGGTCAGGATGGGGTTCAACCCGCGGCGTTGGCGGTGATCACCTGGGAGGTTGCCAAAGAGCGCGTTCGACGTGTGTCGCTGCCCGTCAGAATACGCCGAGCCATCCGAGAATCGCGCTGAAAACAGAGGAAAGCCACCCCGGTCGTCGCGAGAGCGGAGGCCCAGCGTCGACGTCATCCCGGAGTAGTTCATCACGTAGCGCCAGCGCCGAGCGATCGCTGGCGATCGTGAGCATCGGACTTGGCCAGCTGGTTGAACGTGGCCTGGTAGATGCTCGACGAACTGCCCGGGCTTCACGCGCAGGAACATCGCCGCCGCGATGCGTCGCCAGAAAGCACGCGGTGCCGGACGCCGTCAGCCAGTTCAAGCGTAAAACCGCCGCGTAGGGCGCCGGGCGCGGCTGTCACGGGCGGAACGCGCGTGATCAGATTATGCAGCCCGGGCACGTTCAGCCCGTTCAGCGCCGTCTGGTTCCTCGGCAGAAACGACGGAAGCAGTCCGTTCGTGAACCGGTCAGTAGCGAGCCTTGACGTCGGCCACGCCCCAGACGAGCACGAACGCGACCAGCAGCAGTATATGGCAGCCAGGCCGCGAAAGAGCTCGCGCGGGCGTGTGCCGCTTCGGCGGTCGACCGTTGCAGGTCGCCCTCGAGACGCAAGATGATCTTTCGGCTTCCAGAACTTAAGCACCAGCACCATCGACGCCGATGCAGGCGAGCGAGCTCAGGATGTCGGTGAGCTCGGGCCCGATGTAGTTCGAGACATAGAACTGCACGCCCGCGAACGACAGCGCCGCAGACGACGATCGCGGGCAGCACTTCCATCGCTCGCTTCGAGCCCGACCATCACCACGACAGCAGATAGACCGGAATGACGACCGAGATCATCGCGCAGAGGCGTCCGACCATCGCGCTGAGCGGCAGCACCGGCAGATCCGGTGATGCCGGCGAGGGTGGTCACCGGAATGCCGATCGACCCGAACGCCACCGGCGCCGTGTTCGCGAGCAGGCAGATGCCGGCGGCGTAGAACGGCGAGAACCCGAGCCCGGCCAGCATCGCGCCCGGCGACCGCGACCGGCGCGCCGAAGCCGGCCGCGCCTTCGATGAACGCGCCGAACGAGAACGCGATGAACAGCGCCTGCAGCCGCCGATCGTTGGTCAGACCGCCGACCGAGTCCTTGATGATCTCGAACTTGCCGGTGTCGACCGCCAGCCGGTAGAGCATGATCGAGCGCGAAGACGATCCACGCGATCGGGAACAGCCCGAACGCCGCGCCGGTACAGCGTCGACATGACGCGCGAGCTGCACCGGCATCGCCGTAGGCGAGCGAGCGCCAGAACGAAGCGCGAGCCGAGCGCCGTCGAGCGCCGCCATCCACGCCGGCTTGCGCCTGCACGCCGAGCATGAAGAACAGCACGAGAATCGGAATCGCGGCGACGAGCGCGGACAAACCCAGACTGCCGCCGAGCGGCTCATAGTTCTGCTGCCACATAGCTCCCTCAGATCAGAGTGAATCACTGGAAGTCGAACGGGTCGAGACTCTACCACACTTCCCCGCGCCGGCCAACCCGCCGCCAGGGTCTCTTGAACGACGCGCACGCTATAATCCGCAGCTGATGTCCCTGCCGCCCCGAAATGGAGCTGGCAGTGGCTCTCGCGGGCTGCCCGTCTCGCCGCCGCCGGCCGTTCCGGTGCCGGGTTCGCACGTCGAGGCGCGGTGACAGCGGGCGATGAGCGGCGCGGGTCCGGTCTGGATGTGGGCTCGACATCGCCTGTCTGTTCAGGACGCGCTCGGAAGCGCAGACGGCCTGCAAGGGCGGGAAAGTGGACGTCAACGGACAGACGGCGAAACCAAACCGGCTGGTGGGACCAGGCGACGAACTGAAAATCAGCCGGCCGTTCGGCCGTAAGCAGCGGATCCTCGTCCGCGCCGTGGCCGAACGTCACGTCGCCAAAGCCGGAAGCCCGGCAACTCTACGAGGATCTGACGCCGCCGCCCTCCCCGAGGAATCGAGACGAGGCGCCTCGAGCGAATGCCGAGCGGCGGCGGCACCCACCCTCGCGCCTGACAAACGCGACCGGCGCGCGCTGCGGAAGATGAAGGAACGAGGCTGACGATCCAGCTAGGCCTGGCAGTCAGTGCGGCGAACAGATGGCCTCGGCGCGAGGGGCTCAGCGCACTTCTTCATCGAACAGCTCCTGAGTGGCCTTTTCGGTCGTTGTCAGCTTCCGCTGTTCCTGGCGCCGCGCGCACGAAGGAGGCCAGGAAGATCACCCCAACCGGCCAAGGGACAGCCACTGCGGAATGGCGATAAGGGTATACCCGGCCGTGCAGGTATTCAGCGATCAACTTGATGCCGACCCACGCGATGATGATGAACGCTCCGTTCACGAGCGCGGGATAACGCTCGATGAGCGCGATCAGCCGCCCGACAATCAGCCGCATCGTGATGATGCCGAGGATCCCCCGTCAGGACAACCCACAGCTTCGGCGACATCGCCACCGCCACGAGAATGGAATCAATCGAGAACGCCAGGTTCACCAGCTCGACCCGGACCGACTGTGGTCCGCGACGGCCCATTCCGAACCACTCGGCTGCCTTCGGCGGGCGTGTGAAGACTCCGCACCGCTGGCATGGCTCCGAAAGTGCAAGCGTACGATGCAGATACAACAGGTAGAGACCGCCCGCGACCTTCACCCAACCCACGCGAATGATGTGTAGACGGCTGCACAGGCGCAAGCGTGAGACGAACGCGGAACAGGAACGCGCCAACGAGGCCGGAGCTCAGCGCCGCCTGGTGCTGGGCTCCTTGGCAACCCGGAGCACCGGCCTACGGCGATGATTGCGAGCGCGTTGTTCGGCGCTGAGAAGCCCTCGAGGGCAACGAGTAAGGAAGGATGGCGAGCTGGTCGTTCCAGCATCTCGAACAATGGGAATCACCGTCAACGGGAGCCGCAGAGGCCGCGGCGCGGCAGGTCAGTATGACCTACCAATCTTGACACGAGTCATAATGCAGGCCCCACAATATTGAGATCTGGGGCAGTTTTCAACGCGGTCACCGGAGATGGCTCTCGACGAGGACGGCTACTGCATCAGCATGGCCGCTCGTATGCTGGGCATGCATCCCCAGTACTCCTCTCGGAGTGGCTGCGACCGGTTGGGTCTGGTTCAACCCAGCCGGACAATGGGGAGCACAGCGGCTCTACTCGCGCGAGGAAGCCTCGAGCGCCTGAAGGCAATCAAGCGGGCAGGGTCGACGATGGCGGCATCAACCTCGCGGGGTGCAACGGCTGCTCTCGATTGCGGAGATCGTGCAGCGAATTCTGCCCGTTGATGCGGGAGATCGCTGATGCCTGATTCGCGGGATGCCCTGGCGGTTGTCGCAGAGCACTGGATGAGCTGACGCGGATCCCCGGCGACGATTAGTGACCTCGCCGTGGCAGCCGCCCACCACGACATCCAGGTAACCACGGACGAATCCCGACACATGGACTTCAAGCGACTGAGTTACGCAAAACGCTCGGTGGCAAAAACCGCCACCAGGAGAAAGAGATTAAGCAAGCGGCTCCGGAAAGCTTCTTGCGCGCAAGCTATCACCCGACGTCAACCCGTGGGTGGCAAGGGCGCCGAAGCGAAGGTTCAAGGAGCTGAACGCAGCGCACGAGGTGCTCGGAGATCCAGACAAGCGGAAGAAACACGACGAGCTTGGCGCGAACTGGCGGATTTACGAGCAGGCGGGCGCCGCGGGCGCGCCCCGGCGCGGACGCCGGCGCCGGGCAGTGAACGCCCGTACCGGAGCGGCGGCGCCCGAGGCGGCTTCCGACGGATGACCGAAGAGGAAACGCGAGAGAGGTTCTTTGGCGACGTGACCCTTCGGACTTTTTCAACACCTCTTCGGCGGGTCGATGGGCCGGTGAGGATCGCGGGGGCCGTGCCTGCGGCGCCCGCACGCGAACGGCGCGCCAGGGGCGCAACGTCGAGCAGGGAGATCGAACCTCGGCCTCGAAGATTGCGTATCACGGCGCGACGAGGCGCCCGGCAATTACGCACGGGAGAGGCGATCGGACGGTCGACGTTCGGATCCCTGGCGGCTCGACGGCTCACGCGTCCGTATCGCCGAGCGAAGGGGAGCATGGGGCCGGGGGCGCCGTCGGGCTGACTTGTATCTCTCCGATCTGCGGCGTCGCGCCGCATCCGCAGTTTCGTGCGCATAGGCCGACTCGTACACCCGCGTTCTCCGTCCCGTTGACGACGGCGGTCCTCGGCGGCGAAGCCGGACGCTCTCCACGCTCAGGCGGCAAACCGCGCCGTGCGTCTGGAAGGATCTCGGCACGGGCGACCCAGAATGGCCAGGTGCCTCCGGATCAGCGGGCATCGGGATGCCGGCGGTCGGGAAGCCGGACGAAACCGGGCGACTTCGTAACGCGACTACATCAACGGAGCTTCCCGGCGACCTGACGCCGGAGCAGCGCGTCGCTCGTGAGAGTCGCTGAAGAGCTGGAAGCGCGGCACGAAACACTCGGCCGCCTAAGAAAGAAACCACGAAGAGAACAACGAAGACCACGAAGACCACGAAGATCACGAAACAGTCGTGCTTCTTCGTCGATGTCCTTCGTGACTTCGTGGCGGTGAAGGCATTTGATCATGAATATCAACAAAGCTATCAACGGAAAAAGTACGCAGGAAGCGGTCCCTGGCCGCGCAGCGGCTGGCCGAGCAGATGAGTCCACGCGCAACTGGAGCCCGAACACCTGCTCTCGCCGCGCCTCCATCGAGCAGCCCGAGGGGATCGTCCCCGAAGTCTCGCGCAAAGATGTCGGCCGACCCGGCCCAGATCGTCCCGGGCCGTGCGCGAAGTCTCGGCGAAGATCTCCCCAGGCGACTCGGCGGCTCGCAGCTCCGGCATGAGCCGCCCCGGTTCAGGGCCGTCACCGACCTCGCGGAGGCGGAGGCGGAACGCCTGGAAGGACGCAGTACGTCAGCACCGAACACCTGCCAGCTGCCGGGCCATCGCGTCCGAGGACGGCCGCGCCCCCGCCGCCCGACTGCTCGATCGGAGCGTGGCATCACCCGCGACAAGATCCTGGAGGCGCTGACCAGCGTGCGCGGGTCGCAGCGCGTGACCTCGCAGAACCCGGAGGGCACGTATCAGTCGCTCGAGAGCATACGGCCGCGATCTGACCGAGCTGGCGCGCGAGGGCAAGCTCGATCCGGTCATCGGCCGCGACGAGGAGATCCGCCGCGTCGATCCAGGTGCTCTCCCGCCGCACGAAGAACAACCCGGTGCTGATCGGCGAGCCCGGCGTCGGCAAGACCGCGATCGTCGAAGGCCTCGCGCAGCGCATCGTCGCGGCAGGACGTGCCCGAAGGGCTGAAGAACAAGCAGCATCGTCGCGCTCGACATGGGCGCGCTCGTCGCCGGGGCGAAGTATCGCGGCGAGTTCGAGGAGCGGCTGAAGGCGGTCTTGAAGAGAAGTCGCCGACGCGCAGGGACAGGTCGTCCTGTTCATCGACGAGCTCCACACCGTGGTCGGCGCCGGCGCCGCCGGAAGGGTCGATGGACGCCGCGAACATGCTGAAGCCGATGCTCGCGCGCGGCGAGCTGCACACCATCGGCGCGACCACGCTCGACGAGTATCGCAAGCACATCGAGAAGGACGCCGCGCTCGAGCGCCGGTTCCAGCCGGTGCATGGTCGGCGAGCCGACCGTCGAGGACACGATCAGCATCCTGCGCGGCCTGCGCGAGCGCTACGAGATCCACCACGGCGTGAAGTTCAAGGACTCGGCGCTGGTCGCCGCGGCCGTGCTCTCGCACCGCTACATCACCGATCGGTTCCTGCCCGACAAGGCGATCGATCTGCATCGACGAGGCGGCGTCGAAGCTGCGCATGGAGATCGACTCGATGCCGGCGGAGCTCGACGAGGTGCAAGCGCCGCATCATGCAGCTCGAGATCGAGCGCGAGGCGCTGCGCAAGGAAAGAGACAACGCGTCGAAGGAGCGGCTCGCCGAAGCTCGAACAGGAGCTGGCCAACCTCAAGGAAGAGAAGGACGCGCCTCACGGCGCACTGGGAGCAGGAGAAGGCATGCCATCCAGACGATGCGCGAAGCTGAAGGAGAGAGCTCGAGCAGGTGCCGATGGAGATGCAGCGCGTGCAGCAGTGCGCGGCGACTACGCGAAGGCGTCCGAGCTGCAATACGGCGCGGCTGCCGGAGCTCGAGCGCAAGATCAAGGATCAGGAGACGCGCGCTCGCCGAGCTGCAGAAGAGTCAGACGCATGCTGAAGGAGGAGGTCGACGAGGAGGACATCGCGGAAGTCGTCGGCCGCTGGACGCGGCATCCCCGTCAGCCGCCTGATGGAAGGCGAGGTCCAGAAGCTGCATCAAGATGGAAGACCGCCTCCACCAGCGCGTCGTCGGGCAGGACGAGGCGATCAACGCCGTCGCCAGCGCGATCCGGCGCGCGCGCGCGGGCTGCAGGATCCCAACCGTCCGCTCGGCAGCTTCATCTTCCTCGGCCCCACCGGCGTCGGCAAGACCGAGCTGGCGCGCGCGCTCGCCGAGTTCCTGTTCGACGACGAGCACTCGATGATCCGCATCGACATGTCGGAGTACCAGGAGAAGCACACCGTGTCGCGGCTGATCGGCGCGCCGCCCGGATACGTCGGCTACGACGAGGCCGGGCAGCTGACCGAGGCCGTCCGCCGGCGTCCCTACTCCGTCGTCCTGTTCGACGAGATCGAGAAGGCGCACCCCGAGGTGCTCAACGTCATGCTGCAGCTGCTCGACGACGGCCGGCTGACCGACGGCAAGGGACGCACGGTCGACTTCAAGAACACCGTGGTGATCATGACGTCGAACATCGGCAGCCACTTCATCGCCGACGCGGCGATCAAGGGCGAGCGCGATGACGAAAGGCATCGCAGCCGCGAGGTGATGGACGCGCTGCGCGCGCACTTCCGCCCCGGAGTTCCTGAACCGCGTGGACGACATCATCATCTTCCACGCGCTGACGCGCGAGCAGCATGCGGACGATCATCGACATCCAGCTGCGCGGCCTGGTGAAACGGCTCGAGGACCGGAAGATCCACGTCGAGCTGACCGACAAGGCCAAGGACGCTCATCATCGAGGAAGGCTACGATCCGACCTACGGGCGCGCGGCCGCTCAAGCGGACGATCCAGCGGCGCGATCCTCGATCCGCTGGCGGTGCGCGTGCTCCAGGGAGACTTCCGCGAGGGGGACACGCGTCGCTCATCGACGTCAAGGCCGGCGATCTGGCGTTCAGCAAGGTCAGAGAAGGCAGTGCAGCGTAGGATAGCGCTTGTAGGACGGACCTCGAGTCCGCCATCCGCAGTATGGCCGACACGACTAACCGCCGCCAAGAACCGCCGCGCCGGCGAACGCCGGACCGGCCCCGCACCGCTCCCGGGGCGCGGTCTGGGTACGTGCCTCGGCTTCCTCCTGCTCGCTCGCGCTGGCGCAGGCGTTCTTCCTCCAGCTCCAGACGGGCGACACGATCCCTACAGCGAGTTCAAGGCGCTCGTCCGCGAACGACAAGGTCCAGGAAGTCACGCTGTCGGAGCGAGCAGGCTGCGCGGCCACGCTCAAGGCCGCCGGCGAGCCGAAGGGCAAGCCCTTCACCGCCGTCCGCGTCGGAGCCGACGCCAAGCTGCCCGAAGAGCTCGAGGCAGCATGGCGTCAGCTACTTCGGTGGAGGTCGCCAACCGCTGGCTGCACGGAGCGTTATCGGCTGGATCATTCCGCTCATCTTCATCGTCGGCCTGTGGGCCTTCTTCCTGCGCCGCATGGGCGGCGCCGAAGGGGGGCGTCATGTCGTTCGCGCGCAGCAAGGCGAAGATCTACGCCGACGACGACGTCAAGATCGAGCTTCGGCGACGTCGCCGGCGTCGACGAGGCGGATGGGCGAGCTCAAGGGAGATCGTCGAGTTCCTCAAGACGCCGAAGAAGCTACACGGCGATCGGCGGCAGGATTCCCAAGGGCGTGCTGCTCGTCGGCCTCCCGGGACGGGCAAGACGCTGCTCGCGCGCGCCGTCGCCGGTGAAGCGAAGGTCCCGTTCTTCAGCCTGAGCGGCTCCGAGTTCGTCGAGATGTTCGTCGGCGTCGGCGCCGCGCGCGTGCGCGATCTGTTCTCGCAGGCCGAGGCCGAAGGCGCCCTGCATCGTCTTCATCGACGAGCTCGACGCGCTCGGCAAGGTCCGCATCCAGTCGCCGATGGGCGCGCCACGAGGAGCGGGAGCAGACGCTCAACCAGCTCCTCGCCGAGATGGACGGCTTCGACGGCCGCAAGGGGCATCATCATCATGGGGGCGACCAACCGTCCCGAGGTGCTCGATCCTGCCCTGCTCCGCTCCGGGACGCTTCGACCGCCAGGTGCTGGTCGACAAGCCCGACGTCAAGGGACGCGAGGACATCCTCCGGATCCACGTGAAGACGGTGAAGATCGCCCGAGAACGTGGACCTGCAGGTCGATCGCGGCAGCGGACGGCGGGATTCGCCGGCGCCGATCTGGCGAACCTGGTCAACGAGGCGGCGCTGCTCGCGGCGCGGCGAGGACAAGACCAGCCGTCGAGCATGAAGGACTTCGACGAGGCGATCGATCGCATCATCGCGGGCCTCGAGAAGAAGCGCGTCATGAGCGACAAGGAGCGGCAGCATCGTCGCGTACCACGAGTCGGGCCACGCGATCGTCGCCAGCATGCTGCCGGACCTCGATCCGGTGCACAAGATCTCGATCGTCGGCGCGCGGCTTCGGCGCGCTCGGCTACACGATGCAGCTGCCGCTCGAGGATCGCTACCTGATGACGCGGCACGGATCTGCAGCGGCAGCTGGCCGTCCTGCTCGGCGGGCGCGAGCGCCGAGGAGATCGCGTTCGGCGAGGTCTCCACCGGCGCGCAGAACGACCTGCAGCGCGCGACCGACATCGCGCGCGCGATGGTCACCGAGTTCGGCATGAGCGAGGCGCTCGGCGCGGTGAACTACGACGGGCCAGCGCGGCACGAAGTTCCTCGACAACGCCGTTCATGAACGAGGCGCGGCAACGCACTCCGAGGAGACCGCCCGCAGAAGATCGACGCCGAGGTGAAGCGGAATCCTCACCGACGCGCGCACAACGAGGCGCGGCGGCTCCTGCGCGAGCGCCGCGACAGTCTCGACGAGCTGGCCTTGCGCCTGCTCGACAAGGAAGTCGTCGAGGAGACGGAGCTTCGCGCGCTGCTCGGCCCGGTCCCGGCGAAGCAGCCCGACACGATTCCCCCGGTGATCGAGGCTCCCGTCACGCGCAACGCGTAACGACCCCTGGGCGCACGTCTGATAAGATCGGCAAGCAAGTCCATCCGTCACACCATTTACACCGAGGCAAGACAGCAATGATGCGAGCGATTCCCTGCTGCGCGGCGGCGCTGCTGGTGGCCACCACTGCGACCGTTGCGGCGGCGCAGACGCCCGGCCCGATATCGTCGGCGGCCAATCCCTACGCGCGCGATGCGAAGCAGCCGATCGACGAGGCGTATACGAAGAAGATCAAGGAGTACACGACCGCGCCGTACTTCACGTCGCCGCTGGTCGACTACCTGCCGGCATCGAAGACCGTGCCGACGCCGAGCGCGGTGCTGAGGCGACGTCGCCGGCGCGCCGGGCATCCTGCCCTACTCGGGCGAGGTCTACCAGTACATGCGGCATGCTCGAGAAGGCCAGCCCGCGCGTGAAGGTGTTCTCGATCGGCAAGACCGAGGAAGGCCGCGAGATGATCGCCGTCGCGGTGTCGTCCGAGGCGAACTGATCGCGAAGCTCGACGCCAACCGCGCCAGCTCTGGCGAAGCTCGCCGATCCGCGCACGATCGACATGAACGACGCGGAGGCCGAGACAAGCTCGCGGCCGCGACGACGCCGATCTACTACATCACCGGCACGATCCACTCGCCGGAAACCGGCTCGCCGACGGCGCTGATGGAGCTCGTGTATCGGCTCGCCGTCGACGAGAGCGCCGTACATCCAGAAGATCCGCGAACAACGTCATCACGCTGATCACGCCGATCGTCGAAGTGGACGGACGCGATCGCGATGGTGGACGTCTATCAACTGGCACCTGGCGCAACCCGGGCAGAACTGGCCGCCGACGCTCTGTACTGGGGCAAGTACGTCGCGCACGACAACAACCGCGACGCGATGGGCGTGACGCTGAAGCTCACCGCGCAACGTCCTCGAACACCTACGTCGACTGGCACGCGCAGGTGCTGCACGACCTGCACGAATCGGTGCCGTATCTCTACGACAACACCGATCGGCGACGGCCCGTACAACGCGCTGGATCGATCCGATCCTGACCAGACGAGTGGCAGATGATCGGCTGGAACAACGTCGACGAGATGACGAAGTTCGGCATGCCCGGGCGTCTTCACGCACGGCACGTTCGACACCTGGTCGCCGGGCTACCTGATGTTCGTCGCGGCGATGCACAACGGCATCAGCCGCCTCTACGAGACGTTCGGCAACGGCGGCGCCGACACGGTCGAGCGCGACGCTGATCCCGAACGAGTACGCGCGCACCTGGTACAAGCCGAATCCGCCGCTGCCGAAGGCGCATGTGGTCGCAGCGCAACAACAACAACTACGAGCAGACCGGCCTGCTCGCGTCGCTGAACCAGCTTCGCCGACAACACGCAGTATTTCCTGAAGAACTTCTACCTGAAGAGGCAAGCGATCGATCCTGAAGCCGGCGACCGAAGGGCCGGCGGCCTACGTGTTCCCCAGCCGACGATCCGCGGCTCCGGACCGCAGGCCGATCTGCTTCGCATTCTCCAGCTGCAGCGCGTGGAGATCTCGCGCGCGACGCAACCGATCACCGTTTCAGTCCCGGTGAAGAACAAGCCGGCCGAGTCGAGGACCTTCCCGCGGGCCGATACGTCGTCCGCATGGATCAGCCCTACAGCCGCGTCGCCGACGCGCTGCTCGACTACCATGCACTGGGCGCCCGACGATCCGCAGCGCCAGCCCTACGACGACACCGCGTGGACGTTCCCGGAGCTCTTCAACGTCAAGGCGACCCGCGCCGCGTGGACGCCGTCGTGCTGAAGGCGCCGATGGAACCGGTGAAGGGTGAGTGAAGGCACCCGGCGCCGTGACCGGCAGCGGAGGATCTCTTGTCGTCAACCACAACGCCGATCCGCGCTGATCAGCGCTGCGCTACCGGTTGAAGGACGCGAAGATCGCGAGATCGCCGAGGAGCCGTTCGAGGCGGGCGGCACGAAATTCACGCGCGGATACGTTCATCGTGTTCGAACGTGAGCGCGGATGCGTTCACGAAGACCGCGCAGGAAGCTCGGCAGGTCAAGGCGGTCGCCGTGTCGTCAGCGGCGTCGGTGAGAGACGCACCCGGGGCGCGCCACGCGCCGCGTCGCCCTCCATCACCTGGATCAACATCGCGGGACAGAGAGGCTGGTGGCGGCAGACCGCTGGACCTGCGCGGCGTCCCGTTCACTTACATCAGCACGCAGACGGCCGCTAGAGACCGACCAGCGATCGAAGTGCGACGTGATCCTCTTCCCGCCCGTACGGCGCGGGAGCACGCAGCAGATCGTGGACGGCACGCCGATGTACGGGAATCCCGATCCCGTGAGCGGACCTCGGAGCTGACCCTAACATCGGCAAGGAAGACTCGACCGACGATATCCGCCCGGGCCTCGGCTACCAGGGCCTGGTGAACCTGCAGAATTCGTCAAGGACGGCGGCGTCCTCGCTCACCATGTGGAGGACACGGCGGAGTTCGCGCGCCAGTTCGGCCTCGCCGCCGGCATCCTCGACGACCGAGTCGCGCGGCTGAAGGTCGTCGGCAGCATCCTGCGCTCGAAGACGGTGGATGCAAGCCAGCCCCCTCGTCTACGGCTACGGCGACGATCTCTCGATCGGCCGATGGCCCGCCGATCTTCGGTCAGCGCGACCATCGGCGGCCGTGCGCCCGGCGCCGCGACCGGCGGTCCGCCAAAGCGTGCGACAGGCCGGCGGCACCCCGGGACGATCCCGATACGGTGCCCGGCTTCGCCAGCGCAGGCAGCGCCGCGAACCTGCCGAAGGTCGAGCCGTGGCAATAGTGCCGATCAGGAGGGAGCAGCGTCGGAACGCGACCAACATCATCCCGCCGCGAAGTTCCGCCCGGCGCGTCGCGATGCGCCACCGGCGACGCCAGGATCTGCTGGTCTCGGGCTCCTCGATGGCGGGACCGATCCGCCCAGCGGCCCATGGTGGTGAGACGTCCGGCTCGAGAAGGGCCACGTGGTGCTCTTCTCGAACAATCCCATCTGGCGCGGCGAGACGCCAGGGGCGGCTATTTCCTGGTGTTCAGCGCGCTGCTGAACCTCGATAGTCTCGACGCGGGCCGCAAGCTCGACGAAAAATAAACCTATGCCCCTCTGCCCATGCCCTCTGCCAGGCCCTATGCCCACCAGGCCCTCTGCCGAGAGCCCTCTTTGACCCCGCAGGCATTTCGGTGTCCAACCGATCTAACGACCGGAGGCGCCATGCCGCTGTTGTCGGTATGGCGGCAGTCTTCTCTTCGTCGCGGTGACGGCGCAAACGCCGCCGCCACCGCCGCCGCCTCCGCAACTGCCCGTGCTGGCGGTCCGGGTCCGCGATCCGGGCCGCCGGCCGCCATTGCCCGAGCCGACCGGGACGGCCATTATCCGCGGGCGCGTGGTCAGCGCTGACACCGGCAATCCGATCCGGCGGGCCAACGTCACGCTGATCCCGGCGCCTTGCCCGCGCCATAGCCGGCGGCGTTATCCGGCGCAGACACCACCCCATACCGCCGCCGGACGGTGACGGCGCCGAACGGTGCGGTGGTCGAGATGATTGGACCACTCCATGGGCGGTCGTCCGCGGAACGCGGTCGGCGATTCCCAGGAAGCTTCACGAGTTCACCGGGCTGCCCGCGGGGACCTATCGCGTCGCAGGCGTCCGGCGGGCAGTACCCGGGCGGCCTATCTCGGCATGCGCGTTCGGCGCGCGAGAGACCGACAGGGCCGGGGGGGATCCCGGCACCGCGATCGTCTTAGACCGAGGGGCAGACGTTCCGACAAGGCGACGATCGCGCTGCGCAGAGAGGGCGGTGATCGCCGGCCGCGTCACCGACGACAACGGCGAGGCCATGGCCCGCGCGTGCAGGTCTACACGCTGTTCTATCCGGCGCCGACCGCGAGCGCTGCGGAACGGCTTGGGGCGCAAACCGATGACCTCGGGCCCGGTTCCGGCTGTTCCTGGCACCGCCGCCCGGGGACTACGTTGTCGCGCGCGCGAGGCACGCGCGAACACGTTCGTCGGGCCGAACCAGCCTCCCGAGACGGAAGAGGATGCGCGTCGGCTTCATGAGCGACGTTCTATCACGGCGCCGCGCTGGACCCGAGACGGCTGCCCAGCGCGTGCGGGCGCGGCTGACCGGCAGAGTTGCCAGAACCGGCGGTACTCGAGAGACCTCCGCATGGCCACCGGGCGCCTGTTCCACACGGATCTCGGGCCTCGTCACCGATTCGCAGGGCCGTCCGCTCTGGGCCGCGGCAACGGCTCGATCCGTCAAGCGCAGCGCCGGCGGCGGCGCGTCCCACCAGCTTCCCTGGGTTCTCGATCGGCGAGCAGGGCCGCTTCCAGATGAAGAACATCGCGCGCCCCGGCAGCTACCGCCGCCCGGCTGTGCGCCAGCAGATTCCAGCTGGATGGTGATGCCGAACACCGCTGGTGCGAGCCAGTCAACGATCCCGGCGAGGTTCGCCCAGCCGTGCTTTGAAGATCCCGGTCGGCGCGGATGTCGAAAGGATTTGCTGATCCGTCCACGGGGCGCGGCGCGCGACGATCACCGGGCGAGATCGTGTTCGAGCAGGGAGGGCCACTCCGCCTCCCAGGACAGGGGATGAATTCGGCTGGGTCGCGCATCAACTGCGACGACGCCGGCGATCCGAGAGCCAGATGGGCGTCCCGCCACCGCCCGCCGTGACGGCCGCGCCGGATCTCACCTTCACGATGACGGGCATGTTGGGCTGATACCCTGCTGCGGTCCGGCGTGCGGGGACGGACTCCTGAAGGCGGTCATTGCTCGGATCAGGAGAGGCCATCACCAGCGCACGCCGCGCCTTGGCAGATTTCAAGGCGGCGATCGTGTCACCCTTGACATCTTGATAACCTCTCGCGCCTCGACGGTGGAAGGAAACGTGACCGACGACAAGGGGGTGAACTGGTCGGCCGACGCCAGCGCTGGTCACCATTCTCGGAGGTCGAGGCGTCCTGGCGCGCGAACTCGATGCGCACGCGCCGCGTGCGCGTGCAGCAGCAACGGCCACTGCACGGCTCCAGGGGCTGATGCCGGGCCGCTGCTGCATCGCGGCGCTGCCGCGCGAGGCGGTCCGGCGGTCCGCTCGACGCGGCGTTCTGCATGAGCTTTGAGATTAGCTCCAGAAGAAGCGAAGCGTTTTGCGAACGATCGTGATCGGCTGAAGACGAGAACCAGGCAGCAGGCGGATCCTCTTGAAGCTGATCAGCGGCGGCGGCAGCGGAAGGATGTGAGGATCCTGGTAGTTGCGGCGATTAGGTGATTGGGTGATTACCGGGGTGCCCGCGGCAGTCGTGCTATCGTTGGCGCGGCAACCTCCCTCGCAAAAGCCAGCGCCGCGTCTGAAGAACAACACCACCGGCACGGCGGAGTCATCACCGGACGCGTGCTGGCGGGGACGACCGATACCAGGGTCGCGTCCGCGATGGTGCGGATCGCTCACGCCAGGAAGACATCTGAATTGCGCGGGGAGTACTCACCAACGATCAGGAGGGACGCACTTCGACAAACTCCGCCAGGCGCGTCTATCCACCTCAGCGCCATGCCACGCCGGGCGAACCACAGGACGTTTCATCCTGGCGGAATCGGAGCCCAGGATAGAAGTCGGGCGTGGTGAAACGACAATCGCGCCCGACACTGGCTGCCGTTCCGGTGCCACGCCATTTCCAGCCGCATCGTCGACGAACGCGGCGGAAACCTCTCGCGGACGTCGAGGTCTACGCGATGCGGCAGTGGGAAGGCGGGATCCCCCATGCAGCGAGTCAGCCTGCCTTTTTCATCGAACCGACGACCACGGGCGCTTCCGGCTGTTCGGACTTTCCATTAAGGGATCATTGTGGCGGCATCCACGGCCACGCCAGGCCTACCGGACAGTCGATCGCCGATGTGCCCGCCGGCTTCACGACCTGAATATCAGCGTACCTTCACGGGCCCAGGCCAGGTGCATCACGCTCCGGCGGGCTGCCGATCTCGACGGCATCGACATCCAGATCAAGAAGCGCACGCGAATTCCGGATCAGAGGACGCTGATCGTTCAGGCAGCCTTCTTAGGGCCGGTGGGACGCTTTCGCGGTCCGCCAGGCGATGAACGGCATGGGCACGACGTCGTCACCGCCGATCAGCTCCGGCAACTTCGACATCAAAGGCGTCCTGCCGGGGACATACAGGCTGACCGTCGGTCCTCCCTTTGGGCGCGGCTGGAAGGTCCTGCGCCCTCTGAGTAAACGTGTCGGTCTGTTTCGAGGTCACCGACGGCGATATTGACGGATTGATCATCACGACGAAACCGACCGTCGACCTGACAGTCCGCGTCGTGTTCGAGCCGGAACTGCCGGCGAGATGCCTGACAAAAGGATTGACGCTAGTCGGATCGAATCCCGCACAACTGGAGACGCAGACCGTCCGCGGCGATCAAACCGGACTCGATGGCCACACACTGCGCCGCACGTGGCCCGCTCGTCATTCGCGCAAACGAGGAGAGCCGTGAGCCGCCCCGCTGGTTCCTGAAGGGCGTCTTCCTCGGCGATCGCGACATCACCGACACGCCGATCGGAGTTCACTGCGGCAGACGCCAACCGGGTGCGGCTCGTCTTGACGAGCCGCCATGGCGGCGCAAATCACTGGCACCGTCGAGACGATGGCGAGGGGAGTCTCACTGAAGGTTGGAGGCGATCCTGCTCTTCCGATCCGCGGCCTGGATTCTTTATTCAGGCGGCATCCCACGATCGCGGAGGTGGAGAAGAATGCCGGTTACACGATCCAGGGCGTTCGTCCGGGACGGTATCGCATCATGGCTGAGTCGGCGCGCCTGAACGGACTCCACCCCGATCGGCAGACTCCTGCAGTCACTCGTCGGAGACGCCACGGTCAGCATCACCGTGACCGAGGACGAACAGCGGCAGGTGGACGCACCTCCCAGGTCATTGCGGTGATCGCGGCGCTCCTCGCGACAGCGTGATGCTGGGCGCGGCGCAGCCAGGCTACCACGGGATCGTCCCGACGAAATTGCCGCCATCCGCGGCCGCGTCGTCGCCGCCGACACAGGCGCGCCGCTGCGCACGACGCGCGCGTCGTGCTCACGCTGCTTGCCGTCAGTCGACGGCAGCGACGTCAGCTCAATCTTCGAGCACCATCGGCACCACGCGGCGAAACGGCACGTTCGAAATCCGCAGCCTGCGGCCCACGTGCTACGAGATCAGAGCGAGACCAGGAGACGAATCGGCGCAGTTCGTCGAGCCGCTGGCGGGGCGGGTCGTCGACATTGCCGTGGGACAGACGCTGGACAACGTCGAGATCCGCGTCGCGCGCGGCGGAGTCATTTGCCGGCAGGGTCACCGACGCCGGCGGCGCGCGCTTCACCGGAATCACGGTCACGCGCCCAGCCATGGCTTCCAGCTTTCCGGCAGTCCGCCGATCGCGCCGCGGCTTTCGACGAACGACCTCGGCCAGTTCCGCATCTACGGGCTGCGCTGACGGAAGTTCCTGGTCTGCGCCGAAGCGCGCGTGCGCACGACTTACGCCTCGCCCGCCGCCGTCCCGGTAGACCCGCTCCTCCCGACGTTCCATCCATCGACAACGAACGAAGATGCGTCCGTGACCGTGCGGGTCCGATCGGGCGTCGAGACGTCCGTCGAGATCCGCATGCTGTTGTACTGTGCAGGGTCGCCCGCGCGCGCATCACCCGGCATCCTGAGCAATGTGCGTA
>ERZ1370068.2706-contig-184_pt1 | contig 29978 bp, 35 predicted proteins | sample MGYA00561227_ERZ1370068 | MGnify/ENA primary metagenome ERZ1370068 (study PRJEB38410, sample SAMEA6850437) | metagenome | study: Metagenomic assessment of the ecological functions of the soil: analysis of the soil microbiota associated with the...
TTGGGCCACCACCAACATCCATCTGCCAATACTGTCACCAGGTGGTCACCAGGCCAGCAACCATGGTTCATGCCAATCACCCACATCAAATATACTGACAGATAACCCAGGAGCACACCATCCCACCAGTGCCCAACCATCCTTCCATTTAAGAACACCCACAACCATCAGGTTCCTTGTTTATAACTTTGCTCATACATGTTAATCATGTGTGTTATCATCATCATACATAACACACTGGGTGATCAACACAACATGTCACTAATCACTTAACAGTGACACCAGCATGTTTCACCAGAGCACACAAACTTGACACGCCCCAAACAACCATATGAAATGTATATAACATATTAATCTGATCGATTATCACATGATCTGATACCACAGCTAACCTCACTGCTTTGATCACACCCACTTCTTGCCGAGCGCGGGGCCGAGTCATTGGGAGGTGAAACCATGTCTGTCTCCTCAGATGATCAGCCTGCAGTCACCCACTGTGAGAACACGATGCGGAGCTGAGGTGTCTTGGAATACTGGAGACCAAGACAGATATCTGGGAAGGCGACTGGCAGCTTGATCATATCGCAGCGGTGATCCACACTGCTCAAAGTTTAGCATGCGGTAAACATCTGCACGATATCGCTGAACAGGAGACTGATCGTACACGCGGCCTCCGTGGTTCTGACGATCTCTCGTTCCAGCTGCCGAGCCTCGAGAGCTGCTGCGATCATCCGGTGGGTCCGCACCACTCGGCCCAGAACTGTCCATTATCAATATTATACCGGCTGAAAAACGCCAACGCCTCGGACTGAACGTGGAGCCGCCAATACGCCACACCCGATGCCTGTCGGCAACATGGGAAACTCGTTGCTGGTAGATGACGCCGATAAGGGACGGGGAGCGAACGCCAACAGTGCTCCGGCAACATGTCGTTTAGGCATCTGCGCTTGCGCTAGCCTGGCAGCCGGAATAGATGGTCTCATCGGCATGCGGTTTGTTCCACAACATTACGAGCACGACAGAAGTTAAACACATAGGCTATAATGCCCTCGATCGGGAAAATGGTTGTCTTATCGGTGATCAGAGCTGCACGACGAGGCAGCATTTTCACGCGACGGAGAACAAAGTTGTCTGACGATCTTCAGCTGCCGGGCGAGAAGGTCACGTCGCACGCCGCCGAGCATGGCTGCCCTCGCGAGGCTTCGCCGCCGTGAGTTGTCGTGGTCAACACCGTCGCAGCTGAACGAAGGTGACTGGCAGTTTCGGTGATCAATGCCAGCCTACGCCTCAGCCTACTGGCTGCTGATCTGTATGTGGGCGCCTCTGCCAAGCGGTGGTGAGAGGCAGGCTACGCTGCTGGATAATGAGTTAGGCCGGCAGCGATGTTGCCGATGATCGGCGTGCCCGCGCGTATCGCTCACATACTGCACTCCTCAGTCGGCTCTGTCCCGGAGACTGGCTGCGCCATCTCCGTATCACATCAAGGTGACAAAGCTCGTCCTTTCATTTTCCTTGATGATTGTGCGCAGTACGAAAGGACTAGAGAATGGTGCCGGGCGCGTGGCGATCGTCAGAGTGGCCGCAGCCGGTCTTGCAGTAAAATAGTCAGATGGCGTGCCGTGCACGGAATGCGAACGATGTCGCTGGACTCGGCGTAAATAGTGCCTCGCAGTCTATGCCGCCGTACGAGTTGATAGCAGTCGAAGTCGCCAGGTCGAGCCGCGCGAATACGCCGTCGCGCTGTCAGGCGATAGAGTTTAACGAGTGCTGCGTCGAGGCTATCAGCGCCGACTGCACAGCCGCGCGCTCAGGGGCAGCTGAATGCCCTTCGTGCAAGGATAGCGGCGACTCGAGCACGGCACGGAGCGCGAGATCACGGTCGGTACATATGTTCGCCAGCACATCAGATGACAACAGTATTGCGGAACATACAGGCGCAGCGCGAGGCGTTCAGGTCGGCATCCGCATGACGGTGGCGTGGGCAGGAGCAAACACGGCGCAATGGCTCACAGGTCTCAACATCTCCGAGTACTACCCGAGCGGAGACGGCGTGAACGGCACATAGTAACAGCGCTGCATGTCGAACTGGGCGTCGTGGCGCTTCTCTGAATATGATCGAAGATTCGAAGATGCGCCTGCGCCCGACGGAGGTCATCTGCCCGCTGCCATCGGAAGTCGATGCGCTGTCGAAGCTGTAACAGGCGGCGCGCAGCCTAATGATCAGGTCGTCAGCTGGCGTCGCGCCGCGCTGGCTGGAGTGAAAAAGATCACGGCGATCGGCGATGTGATCAGTGCGGCGGGTGTACGCAGCCAGCCACAAAAGCACAGAGGACAACGGTTTACAAACTCCAGATTAGGGTGCGAAAGGATAATCTTTTCACAAGAGATTGGGGCGTGGCTGATACAAAGAACACTCATGTCAAAGGTGTGGTCTCAGCAGTACTCTTGTAACAGACGTCGCCTCATTGGATGTGGGTAGGACACATCTCCAACAATGCCGACAGTGAATGCCGAGTGATCCCATTGTCGTGATTCAGATGAGCAGTCGATCGCCTCGGCCAATCACCTTCACGGATGGCGGCAGTGACAGGTGGCCGAGCGAGACGAGCCGCATCGAGCAGCACGCCGAGAATGTTGAGAGCGCGCGGCATTGTTCTGAACGGAAACAATCGACGCGCGCTGGATCTCGCTGCCCGGGTTCGTCGCCGCGCTCGCGCAGATGCTGGGTCGACGATCGCCTGCGCGTCGTCGAGCGGCGTCGAAAGCTCGCTGAACACTCCCGGTTACTGGCGGCGGCGGCACTTCAGACGTATATCGATCGAAGGAGAAGGTGAACATGCCGGGTGATGGCGGCTGAGCTGGCATTGCCGCAACCCAGGCCGATCGACGCGGGCCGCAATTGGAGGCGGGCAGTCGCCTCGTCGCCGACCGACTCATCATGCCATTTCACGATAGTGATCAGCGGAGAGGGTTCTGCCGAAACGCTGACGCTTTGAGCTTGAGTGTGTTGCCAGGTGGTTGCCGCCCTGATACATAGACAGATCGATCGATGTCGCGAATGTCAGAATGAGCGGCGGCGATGCCGATGCGCACCTGCTTCCTGGCCGGCACCGCCAGTTCGCCGATGGCGTAGGCGCCGCCTTCGCCGCTCGATGTGGTCGGCGCGCGCAGCGTGAAGGTGCGCTCGCCGAGCGGAATCTCGTCTTTGCCCAGGTCGCGGTGAGCGCGTCGTGCGATGCTGCGCTGCCCCAGCCGGTGAACCAGCGCGATGCGGAAAGTGCGGCCACCAGAACGCGCGCGCCTCGGTAGCGGCAAAATGCCTGGCGCCGATCTCGATCAGCGCGCCGACGGGGTCGGCGGCGCCCCGCGGCAAACGTCTTGCGGAACTCGCTCAGCGCCGTGGATAAGATGCCGCGGTCGGCCGCGCCGGGGGCCAGGTCGACGGGGTCGAGTTCGCAGCTTGAGGACGTGCTTCTGGCATAGACGTAGGATCGCGCAGCCAGCTCTCGATCCGCGAACGAATAGCGCAGCGGGCGGTTATGCTGTTTAATGATCGCAATTTTCAGCGCATGCAACCAGTAGATAGCTGCCGCAGCTTCGCCAACAGACCGCAGAAGGCGAGCGAGATCGGTCGGTGCCGGTGAAGGTTGGGATCGTCTGCCGTCGAGCGCCCGCGTCGAGGACGCTAAGACTATCGAGCGCGGCGCATAAGGAGCCACTCCGCAGTTCAGCCAATTCATCTTATCGATTTATGCGCTGAAAGCGAAACTGAGTTGCCACCATGATGGAATGTAATATCGATATGATGTCTGAACAGGCTGTCGTTTGAAGGCAGCTGCAGCATGCAGACGAGTCATGAGCAGTGACAAGATCAGCAGCAAACAGTCAAAGGTCACGTGGGTACAGCTAGTCAATACGCCTAATCCTGCCTCCACTCGCGCCACCGCGATGGCTGCCTCAGTGCTACCGTGCCAAGCAATGACCCAGCTGGCAAGTGAGATCATGGCCGCACCGGAGCATTGATGCGCCCGCGATGAGTTGCTCCGTGACACGCGGACAGTAGCAGCGCATCCAGGGATTCATGGCGCACGATAAGCGTGCCGTGCCAGCCCACGACCGAGCGTGGTGTCGAGTCACATGGCGCCAGATCGCGATCATCTGCGTTACCGAAGCCGGAACAGCGACACCAAACGGTGGGAAGCCGCGCCGTTCGGCCTGGGATCGCAGATCGCGCCGCCGGCTGATCGCCGGCGCCATTTACGCCGCGCGCGATCGTAACCGAGCGTAAAGAGGCCAATGGTCGATACGTTGCTGCCGCGCAATAACAGGCGGATCAAAGAGAGTTTGCGAGTGGCCGAGGTCATCGGCTTTTATCGTCTTCGGTCTGCGCAACCAGCACTGAGAGCCGCGTGAAGATGTGCTCCAGCGTGCTGATGTTGTCGGCATGTGCCAGCTGGCGAAAATGGCTCAGCGACGATCTGTCCTACTGGTGTCTCGGCAAGAAATGACAGTAACGTGCCGGCAGAGATGAGCGGAATTTTGATCTAGAGCGAGTAGTCCCCGCCTGGAAGGCGCGTGGACAGCGCCGGTACGAGTGCCGACGCCAGATGCTGAAGACCTGGGAGGCTCAGCCGGGACTCTGCACCGCGGATCCAACGCGGTCTGTCCCCCAGCACAATAGAGCGGCCCGAATCAGTTGGGTCTGCAAGAAGAACGCCGTACCTGCGACGGAGGCGGCGTTATTCTGTGACGCGTCGCACGGCTCATCGTGCCTGATCTTCCGAACGCGACGGGGCCGCCGCCAGGTGCCAGAGCGTAGACCGCCGCTGTGGCGCCCATCGATCGCGCTGCGCAGTGGGATGGCAGAATACGACCACAGATATGATCACGCCAGGCTCAGCTCAGCGTCGATGCGCATTCACGACCGTAAGAGACGACCGTTATGGGCCGCCAGCAGGCGACGCTGTACGCCTGTCGGCGGCGGCGTGGCGAGCATTATCGGCAAAGATGGTTGCCGTAGCAATGCCCGATCGCGGAGCAACGATAAAACAGTCGACATTTTCTCGCGTTCAGGCAGCCAGCTGGCTGATCAGTAACGCCGTCATCACGATGCGCGCGAGCGAAATGGCGCTGGCGTAGTTTATGCCGGTTACTGGCACTCGGCGTACGGGTTCAGATATGCAGTCGTCCGGCTTACGCTGGCAGCTCACGGGCGGCGGCTCTTGTTCGACCACAGCAGATGGAAGTGGCCGCGATGGCTGCAACGCCCGAACGCATTGAGATATCTGCGCCACAGATCTGGAGCGTGGCGATCGCTGCAGCCGATTTACCAGAAAGATTCGATGCCTATGAAAATCTTATCGGTCATCGCGCCGACATACTTCTTCATCGGGAAGATTGCTCAACTCTCAGCATATCTTGGCGGCCAGCGCGGCGATGGAAAGATTCTGCCATCTGCAGACAACATCGCCACGTTAAACCATCGTTTCTTCCGCAGACTGCAGTCGAACATCGGAGACATCGAGGAGGTCGGCGAGAAAATCTGAGAGTTGACGCGCGGCGAGAGGCGGCACGACTGCGGTACAGCTGTCACATCGCGAGCCGCCGCTCGCAGCAGCCGATGCTGGTGGTAGGTAGCGACCTGATCCGAGAGTTTATTGATGGTGTCGATGAAGGCGGCAGAAGCGCATGCCGCCGAAAAATGATATTGTCAGTGTTGATTGCTGCCAGACTGCCAGGCTGATCTGGTCGGCGAGGTGATGGACGCCCGCGCTGACGCCTGTTGGCCAGGCGGTGTCGAGCGGGCGTAGATCATTTCACAGCCGATCGCGCAACAGTTCGTGAGCTGGTCGCGATGCGTAGCTATTCGCGGCTGGGCGGATTGGTGTGATCGACGTCGCTGAGTACGGTGCCGCTTACACTTATCGCGGCGATGTGCGGTCACGCATTGATGATTCCAGCGTGGGATGAGACGTACCATGTGTCTGGATAATGCGGAGCCGCGAAGGAGGCGATACCAGCCAGCCAGCCGGGCGGTGTCGCGGCTGATAGTTCATCGAAATGAACGCCGTGTGCCTCAAAGACATAGTACGAGCAGTTAAATACTAAGCACTGTCGACGTTACAACAGATGAGGCGAGATCGTAGGTCAAACAATTCATGCATCCTGAAGTCGCAGAGGTGGGCGGATTGCTGCGATATTGCATATTGGGCGACCCTCAGTCGTGCCGGTCTGGGCGGGTTGCAGTGGCGCACAGCGCGAATGAATGCTGACTGGGAGTGACTGGCGCAGGAGAGCGCATGGTCGTACATGAATGCAGGTCGATGATGTGCCAGGCAGTGCCGACGCGTAATCAAGGCCTGAGGTGCCGCCTGTCGCCGAGATCCGGATCATCCCCGAGCCTCGAGATCGGGCGTGGTGGATCGAAGTGCCATGCTGCAGTGCCACGCAACAGGCAGCGACCATCAGGTGCGAGCCATCAGATCACAAAGGGAATGCTGCCTGCTGACAGTGGTGCAAATAGCAGTGGTATGTGCGCCGCTGATCGCTGTTGGCGCGTGGCCGGCCACACTATCTCAGTGTGCCAACGAGCCAGCGTGATTGCTGGGACGAGGGAATCAGCCGTGGGTGTCGTGTGTGCCTCAACAGCAGTGAAGCCAGTCGCTGGCGAGACAGGATGAGCGTGGCAGCGAAATGATGCTGGGCGCAGGTGGCAGGACAGTTGCGGGCGCACCATCGTGAGCTCAGATGTGATCACAGAGCCATGCCTACGCCAGGCGATCTGATAAGCCGTGCAGTTCAGAAGTGAGCGCACGAGGGGTCGAGGCCGGCAGCCAGGAAGGAGCCGGTGTCTGAACAATGAACCCTGTGTCCTGCACGAAAGCTGATCGGGCCCGCGGTGGTCACGAGGCAAATGCTGTTGGGCAGCAGGTCGAGCCTGCCTGCTGCAGTAGCTTGCTTGAGCTGCCACTGTGGCCAGAGACGAAGCGATGGCGGCGTGAGTGTTCGATGACGTTTCCTGACAGGTGCCGGCCGTGTCCCATGGTTCAAGTGACGACACCTGAGATCATGTCGTGAAAGGAAACTTTGAGAGTTTCATTTGATAATGCCCAGATTGTCGCCGGGCGGCAGACGAAATGGTGCGACATGAGTTTATGAGCGGTGCACGAAACCGATCTGAGTTAAACTGCTCCCAACGCTGTTAGCCAAGCAGTGCCGATACGGTGACGGTAGCAGCCGTCGGTGGTGGTATCGATGGTTAATGGTCGAGACGCTGATCCGGCTGTTCAATAGTTCAGCTGATCGCCGTCACTGCGCTTTCCAGAGGAATGCCGCGTAGCTGATTGGCTATCGCAACGCCTGATAATGCGACAATGGTTACGAACGATCAGGTCGTGGCTGCCATCGCCGTGACCGCGACGCCAGCTCGTTACATCAGCAGGCCGTTGATCGAGCCAGACGTCGTCGAACATTCCGATTGGGCGCGAATACCGCAAAGCGCAGGTCAGCCAATATTCACCGGCAGTTTCCGTAGGCGGACACCGGCAGATCCGGATATGGCAGCGCAGTCGATAACGGAACTAGAGTCGACTCGGTGAGACAGGCCATTGCCGTTGATTGGAGCCGACAGCCGGTCGCGACAGGCGTGGTCCGCAGGTCTCGGCATCGATCTCTGCCGTCGGCGGTTCGGTCAGCACAGCCGGTAGTTTCCGTTAGGCATCTGGTGCGACTCGTCGTCGATCGTTTGACACCGGAAGGTGCCCCATCCTCGACCGGGCGAGTCTGGTCGAGTGGCATCTGGGCCGTCGCGAAAATTCACTAGTAAGTACGCATTTAAGTGTGACGGCAGTGGCTGCTGGCGAGCCATTTATCTGTGTCAAAAAGACTCACACTTCCTGCTTACATCACGTCAGAAGGAGCTGCTGGGTGCGGGGCTAATGTCTCGGGGCAGCTGGCCGAGGTGGCACAGCTGAGGTCACTGATCGATCAAGGTGAGCTGTGGCCAGGTCAGACGGTGGCTGGAGAGCATGGAGGTGCAACAGCCTGGGTGACACGGCGCCGAGTTTACTGCCATCGTGTGACCATGGCAAAGACACAGCCAGGCCGCAATCTTCCAGCAGCCTGAGCGAAAGTTTCAGCTTCAACAGGTAATTGAATGCGATAACGTCGACTGCCGCGCTGAAGCGCGAGCTGCCGAGAATACCGACACAGCTGCGGATCGTTATTTGTCTGACAACCGGATATGTCTGCCGCCGCCTGCCTGAGATGCTGGCGACGCCGCTGGTGCGGGTTATCGCAAATCGCCTGCACGCCGAATTTCACCACAATGGCGGGCTTTGAGATTGTTCCGCGCACTGATAATTTATCCGACGTTACCGCCAGTGGGCCATCGGTTACGCCGAGACAGCTACCAGTGGCTTCCCGGATAGAGTTACACGTCCGGCACCGAAACGCGCCGTTTGATGCTGCCGGACGTGCTGACCATGGCCGAGGCCGATTGCTTCGAGGCCGCCTATTGGTTCGGCCTTTAGCGCCGGCGGGCGCCACTGGCTGTCCTCGCAAAGCTCGAAAAGGCCCCTGGCCGAGATTCTTGCCATGCCCGACCTGCGCAAGCGGCTAACCGAGATGGGCGCCGTGGTGAATCCCCTCACCTCGAAAGACTTCACATACATCCAGGCCGAGATGCGCAAGTGGCTGGTATTGCGCAGAACAACATCACGGTTCAGCAGTAGATGTCCGCTGGTGCCGCACCGACGTACCCGTCCACACGTTCACGATCTGACTTTGGCGCGATTCCCATTGGGAGTAGAGCGGCTTGATTCGCGGGCGGCCGCGCGATGAGGCACGTGCCCGCGCCATGCTGAAAAGCCGGCGTCGCCCGACGTCGGAGCAGGCGGCGATTTGGGGCAGCGGGTATATGCCGACACGATCCGACGCATCATTAACTGCAGCAGCACGGATTCGGCGCTGTCGGTGGTGTGTTGTCCTCGCTGCTCCCTGTTCGTAACGGCATGCGCCGAGCCGGCGAGCAGTCCATTCGCGATCTCGACCTTCGAGGCCTATGTCTCGGCCCGGCGCCTTGCTCGACCGCGACGAGATCGCCGGCGCTGGCGCTGACGCTCTGGCATTCCTGCTGCTTCGGCCGTGGTCACCGCGATCCTGGTGGCGCGCACGCGCCGGTCGGCTTGGCCGGAGGTCGAGGCGGCGGCGCGCGACGAGAGCGGGTCGCCTCACAAGGCCATGCGATCGACCGCGCCTACGCGCTGCTGCTCTCCGAGCCGCAAATCCTGGTGGCCGGCCCGCGGCCGCCGACGAGCCCGGAGACACATCGGCGACCCGGCGCTGGTGACCGCCAGCGGCACGCCCCACCGCGTGCTCGCCTTCGGCACCCGGGCTCGAGGCGGCGCACGGCGCGCGCCATGGGAGCGGGCGGTCGACGCCTTGTGCGCGCGCGGCGTGAGCTTCGCCATGACGGGTGAGCGACGCTCGCCGGCCACGTCATCGAAGCCAAGGGCCAGGTGGTGGGGGTCGCGCTGATCCCAGTGGCTGCGCGAGGTCAGCGCGGTCACCAAATACGAGCTTTCGCCGGAGTCGCCGCCCAGCCGCCACCAGAAGCACGATGGACGACTCCGCCGCCATGCGCGCGCTGATCGAGGCGCTGCCCTCGCCGGTCTGGGCGCGCGACGACGCCGGCAAGCTCGCCTTCGTCAACCCGGCCTATGCCCGCGCGGTCGAGGCCAAGGACGCCGCCGAGGCGGTCGAGCGCGGCATCGAGCTGTTCGACCAGCGGCGCGCGCAGCGAGCTGTTGCGCGCGCACGAGCCGGCCGAGCCCTATGCGCGGGCGGCTGCCGGCCGTGGTCGCGGGCAGCGCCGCAGCTTCCGACGTGCATCACCGTGCCGGCGCGCGCGCGGCAGCGCCGGCATCGGCATCGACGCGACCGAGGCGGAGCGTGCATGCGCGCCGAGCTCAGCCGCATGATGGACGCCCACCGGCGCACGCTCGACCAGCTCGCCACCGGCGTCGCCATCTTCGGCTCCGATCAGCGGCTCACGTTCTACAACACCGCCTATCGCTCGCTCTGGGACCTCGACGCCGCGCTTCCTCGACCAGGACCGACCGATTCGGCCGTGCTCGACCAGTTGCGCGCCGCGCGCAAGCTTCCGGACGAGCAGGACTTCCGCCAGTGGAAGAGCGCAGCTGCACGAGGCCTACCGCGCGCTCGAGGCCAGGAGCACGATCTGGCACCTGCCGGACGGCCGCACCATGCGCGTCGTCACCACGCCCAATCCCGAAGGCGGCGTGATCTACCTGTTCGACGACGTCACCGAGCGGCTCGACCTCGAGCGCCGCTACGACGCGCTGATCCGCGTGCAGGGCGAGACGCTCGACAACCTGGCCGAGGCGGTCGCGGTGTTCGGCAGCGACGGCCGGCTGCGGCTGCTACAATCCGGTCGTTCGCGCGCATGTGGCGGCTCGATCCGCCGGACGCTCGCCGAGCAGCCCGCACATCGAGACCGTGATCGGCTGGTGCCAGCCGCTCGCACGGCGACGACGCGATCTGGCAGCGGCTGCGCGCGACCGATCACCGCCATCGACGACCGCGAGCCGGTCGACCGGCCGGCTCGAACGCCGCGACGGCAGCGTGGTCGATTGCGCGACCATGCCGCTGCCCGACGGCGCCACGCTGGTCGACCTTCCAGGACGTCACCGACACCGTCAACGTCGAGCGCGCGCTGCGCGAGCGCAACGAGGCGCTGGAAGACCGCCGACAAGCTCAAGATCGACTTCGTGCACCACGTCTCCTACGAGCTGCGCTCGCCGCTCACCAACATCATCGGCTTCGCGCATTTCCTCGGCGATCCGGTCACCGGGCCGCTGACCGAGCAAGCAGCGCGAATATCTCGAGCTACATCACGGTCTCGACCAACGCGCTGCTGGCGATCATCAACAACATCCTCGACCTCGCCACCATCGACGCCGGCGCGATGACGCTCAATCTCGGCGCCGGTCGACATCCGCAAGACCATGGATGCCGCCGCCGAAGGCGTGCAGGACCGCGCTCGGTCAAGAACGAGCATCGTGCTCGACATCCGCGCCGCGCCCGACATCGGCAGCTTCGTCGCCGACGAGCGGCGCGTGCGCCAGTCGCTGTTCAATCCTGCTGGCCAATGCCGTGGGCTTCTCGCCGCGCGGCGAGACCGTTACGCTCTGCCGCCCAGCGGCGCAGGACGCGGTCGTGTTCTCGGTGACCGATCGCGGCCCGGGCATCCCGGCCGACGTGCAGGACAAGGTGTTCGACTGGTTCGAGACCCATCTCGCTCGGCTCGCGCCACCGCGGCACCGGCCTCGGCCTCTCGCTGGTGCGCTCGTTCGTCGAGCTGCACGGCGGCACGGTGACGCTCGATTCCGCGGTCGGCCGCGGCACCACCGTGACCTGCGTCTTCCCGCTGCCGAGCCGAGCGGCCGCGCCGCATGACGACAACCGCGGCACGTGACGCGTGATCGGATCTGCCGAGCATGCGCATACTGCCGCCATGAACGCACGCCTGACTCGCATCCGCGACCACGCTCGCAGGCTTCTCGGTGGTGCTGCCGGACGAGCACGCCACCCGCCGGCTGGCGATCGACATCGCCAGCGTCGCTCGAGCCCGGCGACCTGGTCACGCTCTCGGGCGACCTCGGCGCCGGCAAGACCACGTTCGCGCGCGCGCTCATCCGCTATCTCGCCGGCGACGACGACGATCGAGGTGCCGAGCCCGACCTTCACGCTGATGCAGATCTACGACGCTGCCGCGATTTCCGCTGGTCCATGCCGACCTCTTCCGGCTGTCGGGCAGCGGCCGAGCTCGCCGAGCTCGGCTTCGACGACCTGCCGCGAGGCGCGGTGGTGCTGCTCGGAATGGCCCGACCGCGCGGCCGGCTTCCTGCCGCCCGACCGGCTCGACGTCGCGCTCACGCTCGCGCCCAAGCTCAAGCTCGAGTTCCGCCATGCCGCGTCACCGGCTACGGCACGTTCGCGCCGCGCGTCGAGCGCATGGCGGCGGTGCGCCAGTTCATCGCCGAGAGCGGCTACAGCGAGGCGCAGCGACGCGCAGCGTGCAGGGCGACGCCTCGACCCGCTCCTACGAGCGGCTCGCGCTCGGCGACAAGCGCGTGATCCTGATGAACTCGCCGCGCCGGCCCGGACGGCCCGCCGGTGCGCGACGGCAAGCCCTACAGCGCGATCGCGCATCTCGCCGAGAACGTCGTGCCGTTCGTGGCGATGGCGGACGGCGCTGCGCGAGCGCGGCTTCTCGGCGCCGCAGATCCACCACGCCGATCTCGACCAGGGGCTGCTGCATCATCGAGGATCTCGGCGACGAGCGCGTGGTCGAGCGGCGATCCGCCGGCGCCGATCGAGGAGCGCTACGAGACCGCGGTCGACGCGCTGCTCGCGCTGCATCGCGCGGCAGCTGCCCGACACGCTGCCGGTCGCGCCGCAGCGTCGACCACCGCATTCCCGCCTTACGACATGGACGCCTTCCTGATCGAAGCCGAGCTGCTGCTCGACTGGTACCTGCCGCGGCTCGACGCTCCGGTGCCGGACAGCGAGCGCGCCGAGTTCGACGCGCTCTGGCGCGAGGCTGCTGCAGCCGCGCGATCGACGCGCCGCCGACCTGGGTGCTGCGCGACTTCCACTCGCCCAACCTGCTCTGGCTGCCGCGAGCGCAGCGAGCATCGCCCGCCTCGGCATGCTCGACTTCCAGGATGCCGTGATGGGACCGGCCGCCTACGATCTCGCCTCGCTCGCTGCAGGACGCGCGCGTCGACGTGCCGGAGCCGACTGGAGCTCGCGCTGCTCGGCCGCTACGTGCGCGGCGCGGCGCGCAGCGCCGACCCGGATTTCGACGCCGCCCAGTTCATCAAGACTCTACGTCACGCTCGCCGCCCAGCGCGCCAGCAAGATCCTCGGCATCTTCGCGCGGCTCGACATGCGCGACGGCAAGCCGCAATATCTGCGTCACATGCCGCGGGTATGGGGCTATCTGCGCAGCGCTCGCTCGGCCATCCGGCGCTGGACGCGCTCAATGCGTGGTACGACGCCCACGTGCCGTCGTTAAGTACAATCTAAGCGCGCCGCGGCATCTCAAGGAAGCTCTCGATGGCAGCTCACCGACTCGATCCCGCACCGAAGCGCGCCATGGTGCTCGCCGCCGGGCTCGGCACGCGCATGCGCGCCGTTCACACGGCCAGCTCCCGAAGCCGCTGGTCAGGTCGGCGGCAAGCCGCTGATCGACTACGTGCTCGACCGGCTGGCCGATGCAGGGCGTCGAGCGCGCGGTGGTCAACGTCCATCACCTCGCCGACCAGATCGAGCGGCACCTGGCAGGCCGCACAGCGGCCGAAGATCGTGATCTCCGACGAGCGCGGCGAGCTGCTCGGCACCGGCGGCGGCGTCGTCAAGGCGCTGCCGCAGCTCGGCGACGGCGCCGTTCTTCCACGTCAATTCCGACACCATCTGGATCGACGGCGTGAAGCCCAATCTCGGCGCGGCTCGCCGACGCCGTTCGACCCCGCGCGCGATGGACGCGCTGCTGCTGCTCGCGCCGACCGCGGCCAGCATCGGCTATAGCGGGCGCGGCGACTTCGCGATGGCGCCGGACGGCCGGCTGACGCGGCGCGGCGAGCGCGAGGTGGTGCCGTTCGTCTATGCCGGCGCGGCGATCCTCACGCCGGCGTTCCTCGCCGGCGTGCCGCACCGGCCCCTCCCTCGATGTCGCCGCTGTTCGACCGCGCACGCGAGGCCGGGCGCCTGTTGCGGCCTGCGCCTCGAAGGCGTGTGGATGCACGTCGGCACCCCGAGGCGATCAAGGCGGCGGAAGAGGCGATCCTGGAGAGCGTGGCGCGAGCCCGCGCGGCGTTTGTCTGCAAGTGGCAGGAACTCCATGGATGCCGCTGCGCATCGCCAAGATGCCGCGCCCACTCAGCTGGTGGATAGGGCCAGGGCTGGAACTCAACATCCGACCCCGATGAAGAAGATACAAGTCGGCGCGACGACCTGACGTCGTTTTTCATAGGAGCGTCAGATGGATCGCCGCAGTTTCGTCATCGGCAGCGTCGCCGCGCGCTTGCAGCCGGATCATCGGTGGCGCAAAGACGCCTCACCCATCGCACGCGATCACCATCATCAATGCGTTCTCCGCCGGGCGGCGCCAACGCACGTGACGCGCCGCTCGCGGCCGCCTGGAGCCGCTGCTGAAGCAGCCGGTGGTGGTCGAGACCAAGGCCGGCGCCGCCGGCCAGGTCGGCGCGCAGGTCGCTGCCTCGCCAAGCCGGACGGCTACACGCTGCTGTCGCACAACACCGGCATCTCCGGTTACGCCGAGGTGGACCGGCTGTTCGGCCGGCCGCCCGAAGACCACGCGCGCCGATTTCATCCCCTCGCGCGCATCGTGGCCGACCCGGTGGCTGTTACAGTGGTCAACGACCAGCAGCCGTACAAGACCGCGAAGGACTTCATCGACGACGCCAGGCAGCGTCCCGAACGCGATCCCGTTTCAGCTTCGGGCGGCCTCTACGGCGCCAAGCCATCTGCCGATGGCAATGTCCCGAACCGGCCGCCGGCGGGCTGAAGCTGCGCCACCTGCCGACCAATGGCGGCGGCCCGGCGATCGCCGCCATCGCTCGGCAACAATGCCAGGTCGACACCCAGACCGGTGCATCGGCATCGCTCGCCGCACATCAAGTCCGGCAAGCTGCGCCGCTAGGCCGTGTCCGGCGCCACGCGCTCGAAGGTTCCGTGCCCGACGTGCCGACGCTCGAAGGAGCTCGGCTACGACGTCGAATACTATCTGTGGGTCGGGCTGTTCGCACCGAGCGCACGCCGGCCCCGACCGTATCCACGCTGCGCAGTCGTCGACCGACTAGCGCCGCCCACAGCGAGCAAAGCTCACCGCCACGCTTCTCGCCAACCTGGCGCTCGATCTCGCTTTTATCTCAGCGACGGCCCCGACTTCGCGACGTTCTGGGGGAGACCGACATCAAGGCGGTGGAAGCGGCGCCGTGCGCCTCGATCGGCCAGCGTGCAGGGATAGCGCTGCCGTCTGACAATCCGTCGTAGGTTGGGTCGAGCGTGCTTCACGCGAGACCCAACAGTTTCGCCGCCTCCCGGAAGAGCGTTGATCTCGCGAAGTTGCTCTGACCCAACCTACAAACGACCGTTCCGACAAAAATAACGGGGGACGGTGCCAACGCCCGGCCGCTGCGATCGCAATCGCGGTGCCCGTATATAGTCCGGCATGGCCACTCCTCGAGCTCCAGCATCGCGGCGTCGACGCCGTTCGTGCCGACGCTGATCCGGCGCTGCTCAACGGCACGCTGGCGGGGACTTTGCCCCCTCGCCCCTCCCCGGTCGCGAGCGGAATTCGCTCGCGCTGGCCGGGCGCCACGCTCTATCTGCCGACGCGCCGCGCCTGCCGGCTGGCGCGCGATCAGCTTCCTCGACCGATGACCGGGGCGAAGCGCCGTCCTGCCCGCGCGCATCGTCGCCGATCGGCGACATCGACGAGGACGAGATCGTCGTTCGCGCAGGCCGCCGACCGGCGCGATCGCGGCGGACGCTCGCCTGACGACGACCGTCGGCGGCGCTCGAGCGGCGCATGCTGCTGGCGCAGCTCGTGCTGCCAATGGGCGGCCTGGATCGCGCCGACAAGAGGCGGCGAGGCGCCGCTGGTCGCCAACAACCCCGCCGCGGCGCTCGCGCTCGCCGACGACCTTGCCCGCCTGATGGACGACATGACGACGCGCAGGTGACCTGGGAGCAGGCTCGACGAGCTGGTGCCGGAGCGATCTCGACCGCTACTGGCAGCTCACGCTCGAGTTCCTGAAGATCGCCGCGCGAGACCTGGCAGCCGATCCTCGCACGAGCGCGGCGAGATCGAGCCGGCGGCGCGGCGCGACGCTGCTGATCGAGGCCGAGGCCGCAGCGGCTTGCCGCGCACGCCGACGGCCCGGTGATCGCCGCGGGCTCGACCGGCTCGATGCCGGCGACCGCCGAGCTGATCGCGACCATCGCCAAGCTCCCGCATGGCGCCGTGGTGCTGCCCGGCCTCGACACGCGATCTCGACGCCGCCGATCGTGGGACCTGATCGGCGGCCGCAGCGACGCCGCAGGCGCGAGCTCGTCCGCCCGCCGGTCCGGGCCATCCGCAATTCGCCATGCAGGCGCTGCTGCGGCGCATCGGCATCGCGCGCGACGAGGTCGCGCTCGCAGCGCCGCGCTGCACGGCGCGCGAGCGCTACGTCGTCGGAGGCGCTGCGGCCGGCGGTCGCGACCGACCGCTGGCGCGAGCTTGCGACGCGCCGAGTTCCGCGCCGTCGGATGCCGCGCTCGAGCACGCTCGCCGTGATCGAAGCCGCCAATGCCGAGGAGGAGGCGCTCGCCATCGCGATCGGCGCTGCGCGAGGCGGTCGAGACCGAGCGACAAAACCGCGGCGCTGGTCACGCCCGACCGCGCGCTGCGCACGCCGTGTGCTCGCCGCGCTCGGGCGCTGGAACGTCGCGGCCGACGATTCCGGCGGCGACGCGCTGCGCCGACACGCCGGCCGGCGCTGTTCGCGCGCCTCGCCGCCGAGGCGGCGCTCGGCGGCCTCGCGCCGGTCACCCTGCTCGCGCTTGCTCAAGCATCCGCTCTCGCGCCTCGGCGCGCCGGCAGGCGCTCATGCGCGGCGCCATCGCGGCGCTCGAACGCGCGGTGCTGCGCGGACCGCGGCCCGCGCGGCGGCACGCACGGGCTCCGCAGCAGGCGCTGGCGGCGTTCCGCGCCGAGCTGGCAAGTTCCGCGCAGAGAGCAGTCCGACCTGCATCCGGTCCGATCCGCGCACCATCTTGCGCGACGGACGAGCTCGATGCTGCCACACGACCTCGTCGCGCGGCTTGACGCGGCGCTGGCGCCGCTCGAAGCTCTGCGCGCGCCATGCCCGATTCGCCGAGCTCGCCGCGCTGCCACCGCGACGTGCATCGCGCGCGCTCGAGCGACGGATGCAGCCGACACCGATGTCGCCTTCGCGGGCGGCGACGGCACAGCGCTCGCGAGCGTGTGTTCGACGAGATCGCCGCAGCACGCGCGGAGCCGAGCTTCGCGGTCGCTCCGGCCGACTATGCCGAGCTGTTCCGCACCGCCATCGCGGATCGCGTGGTGCGGCGGCCGGGGCTGCCCGGCGTGCGCGTGCGCATCTACGGCGTCCGCTCGAGGCGCGGCTGCACCAGCGTCGACCGCGTGGTGCTCGGCAGGCTGGTCGAAGGCGCGTGGCCGCCCGAGACCCGCACCGATCCCTGGCTCAGCCGCCCGATGCGGCGCGCGCTCGGCCTCGACCTGCCGGAGCGGCGCATCTCGCTCTCGGCGCACGACTTTCGCGCAGGCTGCTCGGCGCCGACGAGGTGATCCTGACGCTACGCCGCCAAGCTCGCCGGCGCGCCGACGGTCGACGTCGCGCTTCGTGCAGCGGCTCGCGGCGGTCGCCGGCGAGGAGCGCTGGAGCGCGCTGCGAGCGCGGCGAGCAATATCTCGCCTGGGCGCGCAGCGCTCGACCGGCCGGCGCGAGGTCAAGCGCTCGACAGCCCGCGCCGCAAGCCGCCCGCGCGGCGCGCCCGACCGGCGCTCTCGGTCACCGAGATCGAGAACTGGCTGCGCGATCCCTACACGATCTACGCCAGGCACATTCTCAAGCTGCGCGAGCTCGACGCCGTCGATCTGCCGCCCGGCGCGCGCGACCGCGGCATCGTCGATCCACGGCGCGCTCGGCGAGTTCACCAAGACGTTCGCGGCCGGGCTGCCGGCCGATCCCGTCGGCGCGCTGCTCGCGATCGGCGCAGGCATTTCGCGGCGCTCGAGGATCTACCCGGAGGCGCGCGCGTTCTGGTGGCCGCGCTTCCAGCGCATCGCGCGCTGGTTCGCCGGCTGGGAGGCGCGAGCGGCGCGCGCACGATCGCGACGCTTGCCGCGGAGACGTGCGGGCAAGATCGAGATTCCGCTCGGCGAGCGCACGTTCACGCTGCGCGCGCCGCGCCGACCGCATCGAGCGGCTCGCCGGCGGCAGCTACGCCATCCTCGACTACAAGACCGGCACGGTGCCGACCGAGAAGCAGGTGCGCATCGGCATCTCGCCGCAGCTCACGCTCGAAGCCGCGATCCTGCGGCGACGGCGGATTTCCGCGACATCCCGCCGACGCCTCGGTCGCCGAGTCTCGGCTCTACGTGTCGCTCGGGGCGGCGAGCCCGCGGGCGACGACAAGGCGATCGATTTCAAGGACGGCGACGCCGACGCTCCATGCCGAGCGCGCGCTCGCCAAGCTCAAGCGGTGGTCGCGCGCTTCGAGGACGAGACTCAGCCTTATCGCCCGCTGATCCTGTCGATGTGGAAGAACCGCTACGGCACCTACGACCACCTGGCGCGCGTGAAGGAATGGTCGGTCGGCGGCGACGATGAGGACGAGGCGGGGGCCGTGGAATGAACGCCCCCGCATCATCCCCGAGGCCGGTGCTGCGGCCTGCAGATCGCGGCGTCGGATCCCGCGGCTGTCGGCCTGGGTCGCGGCCAATGCCGGCTCGGGCAAGACCCACGTGCTCGGCGCAGCGCGTGATCCGGCTGCTGCTCGACGGCGTCGATCCCGCAAAAATCCTCTGCATCACCTTCACCAAGGCCGCCGCCGCCAACATGGCGAACCGGGTGTTCGACGACGCTGCGGCGCTGGACCGCGCTCGACGACGCGCAAGCTCGACGCGGCGATCCGAGCCGATGTCCGACCTCGATCGCCGACGCCAGCGCTGCGCGCCGGCGCGCGCGGCTGTTCGCGCTGGCGCTGGAGACGCCGGGCGGGCTCAAGGTGCAGACCATCCACGCCTTCTGCACGCGGCTGCTGCATCAGTTTCCGTTCGAGGCCAATGTCGCCGCGCGCTTCGACGTGCTCGACGACGCCGCGGAGGCGCAGCTCCTGGACCAGATCGAGCCTCGGCGTGCTGCTCGACGCGGCGCTCGACCCGAGACGCTGCGCTCGGCCGCGCGCTCGCGCGCCGCGATCGCGATCGCCGCCGACCGGACCTTCAAGGAGGTCGTCGCCGAGGCGATCCGCAAGCGCGACGTCGGTGCGGGCCTGGATCGAGCACGGCGGCAGCGTCGGAGCGCGGCGATCGCCGGTGCTGTGCGGACACGCTCGGCAGTCGCTGCCGACGACACGATCGACGCAGGTCGAGCACGAGATCGTGGCGGGACCGCTGCTGCCGTCATCGGAATGGGCGGCGCGCCGCGCGACGCTTTGCAACGCAGGCTCGCCCAGCGACCAGGAGCAAGCGCGAGCGGCTCGCCGCCGCACTGGCGGCGACCGGCATCGGCGCGCGTCGAGATCGTATCTCGAGATGTTCTTCGACAGCAAGCTCGAGCCGCGCCCGCAATCGCTGGTCACGCAGCGGCTGACAGAACATCCCGGCGCTCGCGCGACGCCTCGCCGAGGAACGCAGCGCGTCACGCGTCTGCTGCGAGCGCCGCAAGGCCGTCGCCTGCCGCGACCGCACCGGCCGCGCTGATCACCATCGCCGACGCGCGTGATCGCCCGCTACCAGGCGGCGAAGGACCGGCGCGGGCTGCTCGACTACGACGACCTGATCGACAAGGCGCTCGACGCTGCTCGGCGAGGACGCGCGCCGCCTGGGTGCACTACAAGCTCGACCAGCGGCATCGACCACGTGCTGATCGACGAGGCGCAGGACACGAGCCCCGAGCAATGGCAGATCATCCGCGCGCTGACCGCCGAGTTCTTCGCCGGCGCGGGCGCGCGCGACGTCAACCGCACGATCTTCGCGGTCGGCGACGAGAAGCAATCGATCTTCTCGTTCCAGGGCGCGGCGCCGCGCGAGTTCGACGCCATGCGGCGCGACTTCGCGCGACGCTGCGCGAGCGATCGAGCGCGAGCTGCACTACGTGCCGTTCCGCCATTCGTTCCGCTCCGGGCGCGAACGTGCTCGGCGCGCGTCGACGAGGTGTTCGGACGGCCCGAGGCCTTCGCCGGGCTGTCCGCCGACGCCGGTGCAAGACCGTGCACGAATCGCTGCCCGGCACGCCGCCCGGGCTGGTCGAGATCTGGGAGACGCATCAAGCCGAGGACAAGCGCGAGATCGAAGCCTGGGACGCGCCGTTCGACGAGATCGACCGAGACCAGCCCGCAGGTGCGGCTGGCGCGCAGAAGATCGCGCGCAACGTCAAGCGCTGGATCGACGCAGGGTGCGCGCGCCGGCGACGTGCTGGTGCTGGTGCGCCAGCGCGGCGCCGCTGTTCGAGGCGATCATCCGCGCGCTCAAGGACGCGCACATCGCGGTCGCCGGCGCCGACCGGCTGGTGCTGACCGAGCATATCGCGGTGATGGACCTGATGGTGCTGGCGCGACGCGCTGCTGCTGCCGGCCGACGATCTCGCGCTCGCGACCGTGCTCAAGAGCGCCGCTGTTCGGACTGCGACGACGACGAGCTGTTCGAGATCGCCTGGGAGCGCCGGGGATCGCTGCGCGCGGCGCTTGCGGGCGAAGGCGCACGTGCAGCCGCGCTTCGCGCAAGCGGCAGACAAGCTCGACCGCTTTGCCGAATGGGCGCGGCGCGACACGCCGTTCGGCTTCTATGCGCGCGTGCTCGGGCCCGGAGCGCGGCCGCCGGCAATTTCTCGCGCGGCTCGGCCACGAGGCCGACGACGCGCTCGACGAGTTCCTCAATCTCGCGCTCGACTACGAGCGCCGCGAGACGCCGTCGCTGCAGGGCTTCATCGCCTGGCTGCGCGCGGCGCAGCACCGACGTCGAAACGCGACATGGAGATCACCCGCGACGAGGTGCGGGTGATGACCGTGCACGGCGCCAAGGGCCTGGAGGCGCCGATCGTGATCCTGGCCGACACCATCACGCCGCCTGCGGGCCGCACGCTAGCGGCAGCCGCGGCTCATCGATCTGCGGCGGTCGAGCCGCGCGCCCGAGCCATTTCGTCTGGGCCGGCGCCGAAGGCCAACGATGTCGCGCCGGTCGCCGCGCGCGCGCGAGCGCGTCAGGCGCGGAGAACGAGGACGAGCATCGGCGGCTGCTCTACGTCGCGATGACGCGCGCCATCGACCGGCTGGTGGTGTGCGGGGCGGAAGGCGAGCGCGGCCGGCCCGACGGGCTGCTGGTGGGATCTGGTCGCCACGGCGCCCTGCAGCCGGTCTCGGTCAAGGAGCCGGCCGACGGCGACGGCGAAGGTGCGTGTGGCGCTATCGCCCGACGCCGCCGGCACGGCGCGCCGATCGCGTCAGCCGCTCACAGCGGCAACGCTCGCCGCGACGAGCTGCCGCGCCTGGCTCGAGCGCGACGTGCCGGCCGAGGCGGCGTCGGCGCCGCCGCTGTCGCCCTCGCGCGCCTACGACGAAGAAACGGTGCCCGTGCGCGCAGACAAACGTCGGCGGCCGGGCCGAACGCGAGAAGGCGATGGCGCGCGGCGTGATCGTGCACCGGCTGCTGCAGTCGCTGCCCGACATTCCGCCGATGCGGCGCGTGACGGAGGCCGCGCGACGGCATCTCGCGCGCAGCGGCGAAGGCCTTCAGCGCCGAGGAAGCAGGAAGCCATGCTCGGGCAGGTGCGGCGCGTGCTCGACGATGTCCGCTTCTCCGAGCTGTTCTCGCCCGGGCAGCCGCGCCGAGGTGCTCGATCGTCGGACGCCTACAGCAGGACGGCCGTCCCGTCGCGGTCTCCGGCCAGGTGGATCGCCTCGTCGTGACCGCCAACGCGGTGCTGATCGCCGACTACAAGACCAACCGGCCTGCCCCGCGCCGATCGAGGACGTTCCGAACGCCTATGTGACCCAGCTCGCGCTCTACCGCGCCGTGCTCGGCAAGCTCTATCCCGACAAGGCCATCCGCGCCGCTGCTGATCTGGACCGAAGTGCCTGATCTGATGGAGATTCCAGCTGCGACGCCTGGATGCCGCCCTGGCCGCCGTCACCTCGGCGTGAAGCCGCCTTGACGCTGCTGGCAGGGCGTTCATAGCTTCCCGCGTCCAGGTTATGCAGGCGTCCCGCCTCTGCCGAACAACGAGGATTTCCCATGGCCGTTGGCAAGGTTTCGGACACCACGTTCGAGTCCGAGGTGTTGAAGGCGACCGAGCCGGTCGTGGTGGATTTCTGGGCCGAGTGGTGCGGACCCTGCCGGATGATCGCGCCGGCGCTCGAGGAAATCTCGGGCTCGCTCGGCAGCAAGGTGAAGATCGTCAAGCTCAATGTCGACGAGAACCCGCAGACCGCGGCGAAGTACGGCATCAGTCGATCCCGACGCTGATGATCTTCAAGGACGGCGAGATGGCGTCGCGCCAGATCGGCGCCGCGCCCAAGCAGAAGCTCGAGCAGTGGATCACCACCGGCGGTGTGACGCTCGACCGATCACGCGACTTCGTTCAAGACGGCCGGCGCAAGCGCCGGCCGTTGTCGTTTCGACCGTGGCGCGCACTTCGACATTCCGGCGGCGTGCCGTTCTGCTTCGAGCACCTCGCCGGCGAGATAGAGCGAGCCGGTGATCAGGATGCGCGGCAGCGGATCGAGCTCGAAGCGCGCTGATCGCGGCGAGCGCCGCCTCGATGATCGTCGCCGCTCTGCGCCGGGATGCCCACGGCGCGCGCGGCCTCGGCGATGGCATCCGCGGGCAGGCTCTTTCTCCTGATGCGGGATCGGCACCGCCACGATGCGGCGCGCCAGCCCGGCGAAATTCTTCAAGAACGCCGTCGCAGTCCTTGGTCGCCAGCATGCCGATCGACCAGCACGAGCGGGCGCGACACCCGCTCCTCGAGATCGGCGAGCGCGCTGGCGATGGCGCGGCCGCCGTCGGCGTTGTGGCCGCCGTCGAGCCACAGCTCGCTGCCGGCGCGGCATGAGCGCCGCGAGCCGGCCCTGCGCGAGCCGCTGCATGCGCGCCGGCCAGTCGGCCTTGGCGATGCCGGCCTCGAAGGCCGCGGCCGGCAGCTCGAGACGCTCGACCGCGCGCAGCGCGGCGATGGCGACGCCGGCATTCTCGAACTGATGGCGCCCGTAGAGCTTCGGCGCCGGCAGGTCGAGCGAGGCCCGGCATCATCCTGATAGACCAGCCGCCCGCGCTCCTCGGTCGCCGTCCAGTCCTCGCCGGCAATCCTGATCGGCGCCTTGACCCGCGCGGCCTGGCGCTCGATCACCGCCAGCGCCTCGCGCGGCTGCGCCGCCACGATGCGCGGGCACGCGCGGCTTGAGGATGCCGGCCTTCTCGGCCGGCGATCTCGCCGACGGTGTCGCCGAGGTGCTCGGCATGGTCGAGCGACACCGGCGTGATCACGGTGGCGAGCGGGCGATCGACGACATTGGTGGCGTCAAGCCGGCCGCCGAGCCCGACTTCGAGCAGCAGCACGTCGGCCGGATGGCGCGCGAACAGACAGCAACCCGCCGCCGTGGTGATCTCGAACACGGTGATCGGCGCACCGGCATTGGCGCGTTCGCATTCGGCCAGCGCATCGGCGAGCTCCGTCGTCCGACGACCAGCGCGCCGCTCGCCCGGCGCGGCCGAGCCGAAAGCGCTCGTTGAAGCGCACGAGATGCGGCGAGGTGTAGACGTGCACGCGCAAGCCCGGCCGCCTCCAGGATCGCGCGCATGAAGGCGATGGTCGAGCCCTTGCCGTTGGTGCCGGCGACGTGGATCACCGGCGGCAGCCGCCGCTCCGGATGGCCGAGCGCGTCGAGAATGCGCCACATCCGATCGAGCGAAAGGTCGATCAGCTTCGGATGCAGCGCCGTGAGCCGCGCGACGACGGATCGATGGCAACTCATGCCATGAACGCTTCAATCCGTGACGTCGTCACGCGGCCGGCACGAAGCGACGGACCGGCAATATACGATCACTTGCCCGTGGATGATGGGCACGCACGGCATGCTGCGGCTGCAGTGATGGCAGTCGTCGGTAGCCCGGCGGACTGACGACGCGTTTGCGCCACCGGCACCGGCAGCGTCTCGGGCGGCGGCTCGTGCTGCTCGGCGAGCCTGGTCAGGAGCCGGCACAGATTGGCAAGCGTCGCGCCGCAACTGATGGCGGTGCACCACCATGTCCACCATGCCGTGCTCCTGAGATATTCGGCGCGCTGGAAGCCTTCCGGCAGCTTCTCGCGGATGGTCTGCTCGATGACGCGCGGACCGGCAAAGCCGATCAGCGCGCCGGGCTCGGCGATGTGGACGTCGCCGAGCATGGCATAGGAGGCGGTGACGCCGCCGGTGGTCGGATTGGTGAGCACGACGATGTAGGGCTTGCGCGCCTCGCGCAGCATCTGCACCGCGACCGTGGTGCGCGGCAGCTGCATCAGCGAGAGGATGCCCTCCTGCATGCGCGCGCCGCCGGAGGCGGCGAACATGATGAACGGCGTGCCCTTGTCGACCGCGGTCTCCAGGCCCTTGATGACGGCCTCGCCCGCCGCCATGCCGAGCGAGCCGCCCATGAAGTCGAAATCCTGCACGCGCGATCACCACCGGCGAGCCCGTCGAGCTTGCCGTAGCCGAGCTTGATCGGCGTCGTTGGTGCCGGTCTTGGCTGCGCGCATCCTTGAGCCGGTCGGTGTAGCGCCGCTCGTCGCGGAACTTGAGCGGATCGAGCGGCACCTGCGGGATCGCGATGTCGAACCAGGTCTCGTTGTCGAAGATCGATTTGCAGGCGCGCGGTCGCGCCCATGCGCATGTGGTAGTTGGAGCCGGGAATGACGAACTGGTTCGCCTCGACGTCCTTGTAGAACACGAGCTGCCCGGTCTCCGGGCACTTGATCCAGAGATTTTCCGGCGTCTCGCGGCGGTCGAAATAGCTGCGGATCTTCGGCCGGACGACGTTGGAGATCCAGTTCATGCGAATGCTGGTGCCGTCGCTGACCAGCATCAAGCATGAGATGGCGGCGCTGACCCTCGCTGGAGCGCCTGCGGCGGTTAACGCTGAGCGCGGCGTTCAGCCGGGCCGCGCCTCGGCTTGACCGCAAAGCCGGAATGCGCGGTCGCCGTCGAACAGGGTGGGCGCATCGCTGGTGCGCGCGCCTTCGATCGAAAGCAGCCGCAGCTTGGTGGTGACGCCGCCATTGGCCGGAGAAACCGCCGACCTTGCCGCCGGCCGCCAGCACGCGATGGCACGGCACGATGAGCGGAACTGGATTGCGCTCCGAGCGCCTCGCCCGACGTCGCGCGCCAGGCTGCGATCGCCGAGCCGGGTCGGCGATCTCGCCGTAGGTCAAGCGTCGCGCCCGGCGCGATGGTGCGGGCCACCCTCGTAGACGCTGGCGCGCTCGAACGGCTCGACGGCCGTCAGGTCGAGCGCGACGGTCGGCAGCAGAGGTCGCGTCGCCTCGCCGCGCAGGAGCGCGACGATGCCGTCGATCGCGCACTGCACGCTCGGCCGGCGGCGATGCCTCGCGCGCGCCCGGGCATCGCCTGAGCAGGCGCGCGCGGGTCTTGAGCTCGTGCGCCTCCGGCAGCTGCACGGCGACGATGCCGCTGCTCGCTCCAGGCGATGCCGCAGCGGCCGATCGCGGTGTCGAAAAAGCGTGAAACTGGATGTCCGCATGATGCGAGCGAATATAGCACCCCAATCAGGACCCGCGCCGCCCAAATCGTGCCGCGCTATTCCGCCGCCGCCCGTTTGGCGGCGGCGCACGCACGCCGCTGGCGAGCTCGGCGACAAGGTTGACGACCGCGGTCACGGTCTTCGCCGTTGCCTTGTCGTCGCCGGTCGAGGCTCGCCTTGAGCGCGCTGACCAGCGCCGAGCCGACCACCACGCCGTCGGCGCCGCGCCGCGATCGCGCGCGCGCCTGCTCGGCGGTGCGCACGCCGAAGCCGACCGCGACCGGCAGCTTGGTGTGGCGCTTGATGCGGGCGACGGCGGCGCTTGACCTGCGCCGGGGTCGGGCGCGGCCGCGCCGGTGATGCCGGTGATCGAGACGTAGTAGACGAAGCCCGAGGTGTTCGCGAGCACCGCGGGCAGGCGCTTGTCGTCGGTGGTCGGCGTCGCGAGGCGGATGAAGTTGAGCCCGGCCTTGAGCGCCGGCAGGCACAGCTCCTCGTCCTCCTCCGGCGGCAGGTCCACGACGATGAGGCCGTCGACGCCGGCCGGCCTTCGCGTCGGCGAGGAAGCGGTCGACGCCGTAGATGTAGATCGGATTGTAGTAGCCCATCAGCACGATCGGCGTCGCGCTCGTCGCCGGCGCGAAACGCGCGCACCATGTCGAGCGTCTTGGCTCAGCGTCTGCCCGGCCTTGAGCGCGCGCTGCGACGACGGCCTGGATCGCCGGGCCGTCGGCCATCGGATCGGTGAACGGCATGCCGAGCTCGATCACGTCAGCGCCGGCCGCCGGCAGCGCGCGCAGGATCGCGAGCGAGGTCGTCGCGGTCGGGATCGCCGGCGGTGAGGAACGTCACCAGCGCGGCGCGGCCTCTCGGCTTCAACTGCGGCGAAGCGCTGATCGATACGCGTGGTCATGGCTGGTGCGGCCGGCTCCGCTCGACGTTCAATTGGGCATGCCCTTGCGCCGGCGCGTCGCGCATCGCGGCCATGCGGACGTTGATGGTGCCCAGCATCAAGATCACGAATCGATCCGATGAACTGCACCCATTCCTTCTTCTCCACGATCGGGCCGGGCGTCGAACAGCCGCACCTTCAGGAAGTAGGCGATATAAGGCCACCGACACGACGATCAGGATCCAGCCGGATGACCTTCTGCCGGCTGATCATGGCTGCCAGGCGTCCGTGTCGCCCCGCCGCTCCAGATAGTCCGCCACGCTGGCGAGGTCCTTGTCGCCGCGGCCGCGACAGGTTGACCACCATCAGGTGATCCCGTGGCTTCTGCGGCGCGAGGTCGATCACGCGCGCCAGCGCGTGCGCCGGCTCGAGCGCCGGGATGATGCCTTCGAGCCGCGAGCAGAGCTGGAACGCCGCCAGCGCCTCGTCGTCGGTCGCCGAGAGGTATTGCACGCGCTTGATGTCGTTGAGCCAGGCGTGCTCCGGGCCGATGCCGGGATAGTCGAGACCGGCCGAGATCGAGTGCGCCTCGTTGATCTGGCCGTCCTCGTCCATGCAGCAGGTAGGTGCGGTTGCCGTGCAGCACGCCGGGCCGGCCGCCGGCGATCGAGGCCGCGTGCAAGCCGGTTGGAAGCCCGTGGCCCGCCGGCCTCGACGCCGTAGATCTCGACCGACGGTATCGTCGAGGAACGGATGGAACAGGCCCATCGCGTTCGAGCCGCCGCCGATGCAGGCGACCAGCGAATCCGGCAGCCGCCCTTCGGCCTTCATGCATCTGCTCGCGCGTTTCGTTGCCGATGATGCGACTGGAAATCGCGCACCATCATCGGATAGGATGCGGGCCCGCGACCGTGCCGATGCAGTAGAACGTGTCCGCGACATTGGTGACCCAGTCGCGCAACGCCTCGTTCATCGCGTCCTTGAGCGTCTGCCGATGCCGGACCGCACCGGCGCGCACCTCGGCGCCGAGCAGCTCGCATGCGCAAGCACGTTCGGCTTCTGCCGCTCGATGTCGACCGCGCCCATGTAGACGACGCAGGGCAGGCCGAAGTGCGCGCAGATGGTGGCGGTCGCGACGCCGTGCATGGCCGGCGCCGGTCTCGGCGATGATGCGCGGCTTGCCCATGCGGCGCGCGAGCAGGATCTGGCCCAGCACGTTGTTGATCTTGTGCGCGCCGGTGTGGTTGAGCTCGTCGCGCTTGAAGTAGATCTTGGCGCCGCCGAGATGCTCGGTCATGCCGCTCGGCGAAATAGAGCGGGCTCGGCCGGCCGACATAATGCTCGAGGTAGCCGTCCAGCTCCGTGCTGGAAGCGCGGATCGATCCTTCGCTGCGGCGTAGGCCTGCTCGAGCTCGAGGATGAGCGGCATCAGCGTCTCGGCGACGAAGCGGCCGCCGTAGATGCCGAAATGGCCGCGCTCGTCGGGACCGGTGCGGAACGAGTTGGGCTGCTGGATGGTCATGCGCTGCTCACGAGCTTGCATCGGTGCGGCGAGTACCCGCGCGGCGCGGGCCGCGTCGACGAACGCGCGGATCTTGTCGCGGATCCTTCTCGCCGGGCGCGCGCTCGACGCCGGAGGAGACATCGACGCCGGGCGCCCGCGTGATGCGCAGCGCCTCGGCGACGTTGCCGGCATCGAGCCCGCCCGAGAGCATGAACGGCACGCGCGGCCTTGAGGTTCTCGAGGAGCCGCCAGTCGAAGCTTCTTGCCGAGCGCCGCCCGGCCGCGTCGCCTCGCGCGGCGCGCGGGCATCGAAGATCAGGCGATCGGCCACCTTGTCGTAAAGCCGGATCGGCGAGAGGTCCGCGCGCTCGGCGATCGGCAACGCCTTCATGACCGGCAGCCCGAAGCGGGTGCGCACCGTCGACCACGCGCTCCGGCGTCTCCTGGCCGTGCAGCTGCAGCAGGTCGGGCTAGAGCGCATCGATCGATCGGCGCGAGCTGCTCGTCGCTGGCATCGACCGAGAGGCGCGACCTTCTGCGCGCGGCCGCGCACGCCGCGCGGCGAGCACGCGGACGGCCTCGTAGCCGACATTGCGCGGCGAGGGCGGAAAGAACACGAAGCCCACCATGTCGGCGCCGGCAGCCGAGCGCCACGTCGAGCGCGTCCGGCGTGTTCAGGCCGCAGATTTTGATCAAGAACGGACATGGCCGCGGCGTCCCTGCTACGCGCGCGGTTCTACATCGGCGCACGACGGTTTTGTCTCGCCTTCTGCAGCCACTGAATGCCGGGCGAGAACGGCCACTCACGCCGCGGGCGGCGGGATGGTGAGCCGCGGCGCGTAGCCGCCCGGCACCGGCTCGGCCGGCAGCGGTCGATCGGCCGCATGCTGCCGCTTGAGGCCGTCGAGCTCGACTGCGCGAGCTCGCGCGCCTGCGCCTGCGGCGAGCCGCGCGGCGCGCCGCCATTTGCTCTGCCGCAGCCAGGCGGCGACGCCGCCGCACCATGCACGCCGCCGACGACGAGCGCCAGGATCAGCGCGAACAGCGGCACCGCCACCGACGAATGCCGGATGCGCCTGATCGAACGGATCGAGCGAGACCACGACGGTCTGCCGGTTCGCCACCGCGAAGGCGACGAGCGACGACCGCGAGCGGCACCAGGATCAGCGCCGTGACGAGCTTGCGGAGCATGTGTCTCTAAGGATCTCGGTCTCGTAGCGATCGGGCGGCTGAGCCGCTCGCGCATTTCCTTGCCGGTCTTGAAGAACGGCACGGACTTCTTGTCGACCGAGACGTGGGCGCCGGTGCGCGGATTGCGCCCGGTGCGAGCCGGGCGGTTCTTGACCGAGAACGCGCCGAAGCCGCGCAGCTCGACGCGATCGCCGCGCGCCATCGCGGCGACGATCTCGCCGAGGATGGCGTTGACGATGTTCTCCACGTCGCGCTGATAGAGATGCGGGTTCTGCGACGAGATGCGCTGCACGAGCTCGGATTTGATCATCGGTGCTGCCGTCCCGCTGGCCTAGCGGCTGCGCGATCGGTCGCACGCCGGTTAGTTCGCAGCCGGAGGGTGCCAAAGGCCAGCAGACCGTCAAGGCTGAGCCGCTCGATGCGCCTGCACCGGCGCCCCAGTCCTCTCGAGGCGCCGCGCGAACGAGCCCAAGCCCGCCGCTTCGAGGCGTCGCGATCGCCGCCGTGTGCAGGAACGGCAAATCGCTCGAGCCGGTCGCGCAGCCGATAGTCGCGCACCGGCGTCTTCGGATCGATGTTCTTCTCCTTGGCGAGCCAGGCGAGCGCGGTCCGCTCGTCGCCGAGCTCGTCGACGAGCTTGAGCGCCACGCCCTGACGTCCGGTGAAGACGCGGCCATCGGCGACGCGCTCGAGCGTCGGCATCGTCGAGCTGCCGGCGCGCCTTCACCAGGCCGCGGAACCAGGCATAGGAATCCGACACGATCGACTGATCGCCGCGCGCGCTCCGGCGACGTCGC
>ERZ1370068.2919-contig-2047_pt1 | contig 29972 bp, 29 predicted proteins | sample MGYA00561227_ERZ1370068 | MGnify/ENA primary metagenome ERZ1370068 (study PRJEB38410, sample SAMEA6850437) | metagenome | study: Metagenomic assessment of the ecological functions of the soil: analysis of the soil microbiota associated with the...
TTGTACTTCGTTCAGTTACGTGTTGCTGACGGCAACGCGCTGACCGACACGTGCGATTCCGCTTCAGGATGCATGACCACCCTCCTCGGTGCAACGACGGCAATCCGTGCACACCGACGACAGCTGCGACTCCGTACGGGGGTGCCTCCATGCCGAAACCGTTTGCGGCGACCACGATGATCAAATGCACGATGATACCTGCACCCGCTGAGGGGGCTGCGTCAACACTCTAAGAACTGCGACGACGGAAATATCTGCACGACCGACTCGTGCAGGCCGGCCTGCGGTCTGCGCGCAACGACGCCCCTGAGCTGCGACGACGGGAACGACTGCACGATCGACATCGTGCGACCCGAAGGCCGGTGCGTGCACTCATACGGTGGTAGCGGTCCAGAGTGCTCGGTGACGGGTCGCCGCCGACCTCTGCGGCGGGCGACTGCGACCCACACGTCCGATGCGACGGGAATTCGCCCTCACCTGCTAGCGGACGATCGAGAGCGGACTCTCATGCAGCATCGTCCGGTCCTGACGACGGGCCGAGCGTTCAGGTCACGGGCAACCAGCATCGGCAACTGCGTCGTGAGGCTCAAGACGACTGATGCGTCGACGGGATGCTCGGGAGCGTGCTCGCAGGGGATCTGCGTCCACGGCCAAGAGACAAACGCATGCAGCCCCGTGAGCGCGAGTGCCTCGTACCCTATCCTCACAACGAGCAGCAATTCCAGGACGAGCGTGGTCTTCAGCGAGAGCGAAGATGCTGAGGGCGTTCACGGTCTCGACCGTCAGCGGCTGCTTCCCAGACCAGATCCGCGTCTGGTACAACGACGAGCGTGCCCTGACGCTCGGGGTACGGCGCGTCATCGTGAAGACATCCGCGGGATCGACGACCGACCGACTATCCGGTGCACGCCTCGTGACCAACCCGGGCAGCGCGACGAATCCGCTGGTTGGCAGCACCATTGCAAACCGGGGACCAGGCCGGTACGGATGTTTCGGGCCGGCCGATGTTCCCGGCGCTGTTCATCACCGACATCACCGGCGATCCATCGGACATGCGTCCGGGGACTGGCAGTTCGGTGGAACAGGGATTCCGCCTCATGCCGTCTACGGAACCTGGAAGGGAACTGCCCGGTCCGAGACCAGATCGACAAGACCAGGACTCCGGTCATACTGGCCACGATCCAGCCGGACGCCGACCCTGCCAAGAACAACTGGAACGTCGGCAGCGGACATCGCGTTCACTCCTGGCCTCCACTAACGCGAGGCTTCCGGGGCCGAGGTCGTCTGGAACGCCAGCCAGCTTGGCCTCATCGAGGGCCACTCCTACCGGATCTACTTCATGGTCCATGACGGTGATCTGAACAAGGCAGGTGGTGACGTCCGGTCACGGTTGCGCCGAACGTCCCTGACGCAGACCCAACGCCGACCTGCACACCGAGTCTGCGCTCTTCAGTGTGTGCCGTGCCTTCGGCTATCCGTCCCCGAGCAGCAATCCCGCGTTCCGACGATCGCCTCTCAGCGAGAGCGAGGTCCTGCGGGCGTTCAGTCCCGAACGTCGCGGGCGCTGGAGACACCATCAAGGTTTGGTACAACGACAGAGCGCGCCTTGACGCTCGGCGTGCGCCGCGGTGAGCATCAAGACGGCGAGCGGCACGACCAGGCACGGACTATCCGGTCACTCCGCTCGGCTCCGTGCCCGACTCCGTGCCGAACCCACTGGTCGGAGCACGACGGCGCTGACGGGCGAGCAGGCCGGGCACGGACCTGTCGGCCCGTCCGATGTGGCCGGCCTTGTTCATCGCCGACATCACGTCGGATCCTGAGCAACCGGGCTTGCGACTGGCGAGTCCGGGCCCACCTTCCCTGCCGAATGTGACGGACACACTGCGATTCCGCCGACATGCCATCTTCGGGACATGGAAGGCGGCCGTCCGGCTCGTTGACAAGACCCGGCAATCCACGCGGTCGTCAGCGTGATCGCCGGATGCGTGGACCCGGCCGAGAAACAACTGGGACCTCGGCGGCGAGGGATCCTGCTCCCGCGGGCTTGAGCAACGAGGGCTACGGAGCCGAGGCGCGCTGGAGCAATCGACGCGCTCGTCAACGCCGGGATCATCATTCCGGGACACGCCTACCGCGTTGAGTTCGCATGGTGCACGACGGAGACCAGAACAAGAGCGGCGGCGACTCGGGCGAGAACTGCGCGATCATGAGCCTCGGCATCACGGCTTCTTCCTGCGGCGCCGCGCTCCTGGGGCCATCGCCGCCGCGCCGGAGTGGCACCGCCACGCGCTCCCCGTTGACAACAGACGCCCGCCGACATGTCTCACGAGTAAAAAACACAGAGCCCGGAGGCCTCGAGGCCCCGGGCTCTTTCCGATCTGGCAGCCGGCGATTCCCTCTCCGACGCAGCCAGCGCGATCGATATCAAGCAGGGCGCCGCTGGCGTGCCACCGCCGCTTGTCAGCAGACCGAACGGATTGAACACGCCGCAACTGGATCCAGTTCTGCGAGGTTCTGACAGCCTAGAAGGGGATCAGACCATGAAGAGGACTCTCGGGAAGTTCACCAGCGCCCCCCTGCGGTTGGCTTTTTGCGGTATGCGCCATTCTCATCATGCTTGGCGCCGGGACGGCGACGGCAGGTCAGGCAGCAGAGTTCCACTCTGCCACAATGGTAAGACCATCAAAGTCGCTGCGCAGTCTGTTTCGGCGCACGTCGGTCATGGCGACACCATAGGTCGGTGCGATGACATGCTCCAGATCCTGCCCCACGAACAACAACCCGGTGAGCTGCGCGAATGGCAGCGAATACTACAACTCGTGCCTCGCCGGGTGTAGCGGGCAAACGGCGTGCTTGGGGGACTGCACCTGCAACAGTATCCACGATCCGGTGACCTGTGGGGACGGCATCACCTACGACAACGCGTGCCTCGCTCAGTGCGCCGGACAAACGGGATGCTCGGCTAACTGCGACTGCTCCGATGTCGAAGATCCGGTGACCTGTGCGGACGGCATCATACGGCAACGCGTGCCTCGCCCAGTGCGCCGGGCAAACCGGGTCGCTCAGTTCAATGCATGCCTGCCCAGGATCTGACCCCGCGTGACCTGTGCCGACGGCATCAGCCATTTGAACCAGTGCGTCGCCCGTGCGAAGGTCAAACGGGATGCACCGCGTCCTGCAGATGCTCCGATGTCAAGATCCGGTGACCTGTGCAAACGGCACCACCTACGACAACGCGTGCCTGGCTGAGTGCGCCGGACAAACAGGTTGCACGGCTGCTACCGACTGCTCTGATGTCGAATCCGGTGACCTGTGCGGACGGCATCACCTGCCAGCGGCGCGTGCCTCGCTCAATGCGCCGGGCAAACCGGGTGCTCGGCTGACTGCCCTTGCTCGGGGTCTTCGACCCTGTGACCTGTGGACGGCGCATCATACGCCAACACGTGCGTCGCCGCCTGCTCGGACAGGGCGGGTGCTCGGCTGAGTGCGACTGCTCTGATGTCCAGGATCGGTGACCTGTGCAGACGGCATCACCTACTATAACAACTCGTGCCTCGCTCGGTGCGCCGGGCCGACCGAGGTGCCAAACCAGCTGGCGCTTTGCCGGGGACCACCACGGCCGGGTGACGTGCGCAGACGGCATCAGTACGCCCGTACCTGCCTTGCCGGTGCGCTGGGCAAACGGCGGTGCCCCTCTGCGCACTTGCGACAGACCCCGCCCCCGGTGACATGCGAGGACAGCCCACACCTACACCAACGAGTGCCTCGCCCAGTGCGCCGGGCAGACTCGAATGCGCTCCCTCCTGCCCGGTGCGAGTCACCAATCCAGTCTCCTGCGCCAACGGCGTCTCCTACGACAACGCGTGCGTTACCGGATGCGGACAAACGGGGTGTCAGCCTGTTTGTCCCTGCCCGACCTTCGATCCGGTGCGCTGCTCGGACAGGAAGATCTGCTTCAATACGTGCCGTGCCGCATGCCGGCCAGACCGACTGCGGTGGCAGCACTGCCTGTACCTGCTCCGGATGAGCTGGATCCCGTACTTTGCTCGGACGGAAAACCATGCAATGTGCTTTGCCGGAGGTGCCGGGCAGACGGCTGCGATGCGGCGTGCTGGGGGCAGGACGATCACGACGACCATGACCACGACAACGGCGACGACCATAACAATGATCATCAGGATGATCACTCCGGTGACAAAGGCAGTAGAAGGGTGGTCACCGCCACCATTGATTGAGTGGCGCGTGACTCGAGCGAAGGCGAGTCAGCTGCGCCGGCTCGCCATCGCTCATTCATTCACTTTCCCCGAAAAGAACGGCAATCTCAATTCTTGAGGTGGGACCCGCTGGCGGCCGCCCAGCTGCAGGCGCAAAACGATGGCGGTGGGGCGCCAGGCCCACGAAGTAGAGACGAACAGCAGGTCACCGTAGTGATCACGCCGGTGCAGGAAGTGGGTTCAGCACGCTCACGTCCTCGGGCTCCACGACGCGGATGTCGTCACGACGGCAGCTCTCTGCGGTGTCCGAGTGAAGACTCACTGCATCCCCGACCTGAACATCCTTCAGTCCACGGAAAACCCGATCGCGGTGCGCGATGCCTGAGTTTCCTGGTTGCCAGGAGACGTCCCCTCGATCCAGCCGACTCCGCGGTTGAGCTCAGCTCATCGGTGCCGTCCAGCACGGGTACTGAGGCCTATCCGCGGGATGCTGAGGACGGCAAGCGGGAGGCGAAGCGCAGAAGGCTTTCCATACAACGTGCGAACCCTCTCGCTGCAGGCCAAAGCCAGCGTCGGCCTCGTCCGGCACCCGCGGCGCCAGGCGGGCGCTGGCGGGCAGGAATCAGCGTCGGCTCGCTGGCGGGGCGACTATACTCTGCTGAGCTCGATCCTTGTTGCGCATGCGAGCCTCCTCGAACCGGCGCAATTCCGATCGCCGCATCCGTCGCCGTAAACGCGCGCACCGAGGTAGACGGCGATCGGGAGCACCTGCGCCCCAGAGCGCGCGTTCAGCTGTACGGCCGTCTCATCTTCCCATGTCGTCAGATCAGGAGGGGCGCGTGTGAACTCAAGCGGTCGCCCCCGCCGCACCTCCACGGCAACGGGATCAACCCCGCGTCGCTTGAAACCGCGCAGGGCGCTCAGAGGCCCAGCGCAGGCCCCAGGGCGACCACCCCGCAGGCTGGGCGGCGCGGGCTTGACTGCCAGTCGCCCGGGAAGCCTCGTCGGCATCAGGAGCTGCGGCGTGCGGCAGGCGTCGCGGCAGCCGGCCGTCGGCGCCGACGTGGGCTGTGACACAAAGATCCTGAGCTCCTGCTCCCGTGATGATCTCGGGCGGCGCGCAGCTGCGTCCACGATGGTGCCGGAAGGCTTGTCGCCTTTCTTGAGCTTTGGTGACATCGACTCGCTTCGCTGATCCGTAGACGACGATGTTGCTGTCTTTGAGATCCTGGGTGGTGAACTTCCTGAGCTCTTTCGTCTGGAGGTTCGGACGACGATCGTGGTGCCACGGCGGTGTAGACGGACCTCGGCCTCGCGTACCTCGGTGGTCATGACCTCGACCGGCGTCTCGGTTACAGTGACCATCGCCGGCGTCACCTTCATGCCGGGCTTCAATTCGTGGACGGAGACCTTCTTCCCGTCCATTTCGAAGCGAAATCATCCGGCACGAAGAACTGCTTCACACCCTCCGGCCCGCGGGCGATGCGATGTTGCCATCGACCGCCAGCGCTTCGCCGCTGCGCAGCTCGACGGTCGTCGTCTGAGGCCACCGCCGAGGCCATGAGCGCCAGGCCCCCAACACAAACAGCATCGCTCCGAGCACTAAGATTGCTTTTTCTCATGTGCGGCCTCACTTGGGCTGTAACCCGACCGGATTGAATGCGAATGGATCAGTGGGGTAAATGATGCTGGAATTTCATCAGGGCAACACAAATCAGGCCCATCGATCGGCCTGGCAAGGGCGAGGGGCGGCGCCTGGGCTTCCACGCCGGCGGAAATCCCGCCGGCGGCTGTCAAACTTCAGGTATCTGTCGTTCGGTCTGCCTACGGGCACCTCCAGCCGGGAATAGGCTGGCCGTTCGAACCGGTACCGGGCGAACCACTTGGCAATGCGCGACTTCCGGTTTTATGGTCTCGGCTCGGCTCTGAGCTATGATTCCATGACATGCTGCGACCCGAGACGGTCGCAGATTGAGCTGGACCTGCGGCGGGTCTACCGAAGAGCATTGATGAATAAGACTGCGGCAATCGGCAATAGGCTCGCTCGGCGTAACGCTTCGCGATCGTGCTCGCATCTTGCGGCGGGTTACAGTTGGCGACCGCGCTTCCCGAGACCTGATCGTCGAGCGCCTCGGCGAGGAGCGCGGTTCCCTCGGGACGATCACCGCGCTGTACCGCGATCGCGCCGGGTTCCTCTGGGTCGGCTCGCGCGAGGGCTGGCGTTCTGGGACGGCTACTCCGTACGAAGCTTCGAGCACGAGGTCGGAAACGCCGGCCTCGCTCCCGGACAATTCGATCCGCGTCCTCTACGAAGACCGCGCCGGCCGCCTCTGGGTCGGGACGAACACGGGCGGGCTCGCGCGCCTCGACCGGGCCACCGGGCGATTCGACGTGCTGCGGCACGATCCCGCGGATCCGACGAGCCTGAGCCACGACAGCGTCTACGCGATCGCCGAGTGTCCGCGACGGCATCGCTCTGGGTCGGCACTCAGGAGGGGCTGAACCGGCTCGATCCGAGAACTCGGAAGTTCGAGCGGCTTCCGCGCGAACGCCTCCGACGCCGCGACGATTCCCCACGACTACGTCTACGCGCTGAAGCTCGACCGGCAGGGCCGTCTGTGGATCGCGACCGTCGGCGGCGGCGTCGCGTGGATCGATCCCGCGACGCGCCGCGTCACGCGGGTTCCGTTCGCGCGCGAGCCGGGCGCGCCCGAGCCGGATCGACGTCATGTTCGCCATCGCCGAAGATCCGGCGGGCACCCTCTGGTTCGGGACTCAGAGCGCGCTGTACCGGCTTCGACGCGGCCGACGGAGCGCTGCATCACGTGGCGCTTCCGGAGCTGGCGCCCGGCAAGGACGATCCCGATCATCACGTCGATCGCGGTCGATGCGCGCGGCAGTGCTCTGGATCTCGACGTGGAACCGAGGTCTCGTGCGCCTACGACCCCGCGAGCCGGACGAGCCGCGGATACCGCCACGACCCCGCAGCGCGACCGACAGCCTGGCGGCCGATCGACTCGCCTGCGTCTTGATCGACACGGCGGGAGACGTGTGGGTCGGCACGCTGGGGAAGCGGAATCAACCGCTTCAGCACGGGCGGCGATCTCTTCCGCACCATTCTCGAGCAGCGGTCCCGGATCGACGGACGGGCTTGCCTATCGCGAGGTGACGTCGGTGCTCGAGGACCGGCGCGGGAGCCTCTGGGTCGGAACGTGGGGAAAGGGCTCTCGCCGACGCGATCCGCAAGCGAACGGAGTTCGTCGGGCATCGCGGCTCCTCCCGATCCGCCGCTCGGGCTCAACACCGTGCTCGCGCTCGCCGAGCAGACCAGACGGCACGGTCTGGGCCGGCTCGATGGCCGGTCTCTTCCGCATCGATCCGCGCGCCGGGAACGGTGATCCCCAGCGCGCGCGCTCCGCAAGGACCGTCGCGGTCTGGGCCCCGGCTACGTCAACGCCGTCCTCGTGGATCGCTCCGGGACGCTCTGGGTCGGCACGGGGGCGGCGGCCTGCACCGTCTCGAGCCGGACGGACGCTCGTTCGCGCGCTTCGTCAGCGACGCCGCCGACCCGGCGAGCTTGAGCGACGACTTCGTCACGACGATGCTCGACGGGTCGGACGGCACGCTCTGGGTCGGAACGCGCTCGGGCGGCCTCAACGCGTTCGATCCGCGCAGCCGGTCGTTCGGTCCGCTTCCTCCCGTCGACCTCGGATCCCGCGACGATCGGGCACCACCACGTCACGGCGATCCTCGAGAGCAAGCGCGGGAACGATCTGGGTCGGAACGGACGGCGGGGGCCTGGCGAGCGTCGAACAGGAACGCGAACGGCGGTTGGCGCGTGAAGCGGGTCACGACCGACGACGGACTGGTCAATCAGAACGTCGCCTCGCTGCTCGAGGACGACGACGGCATCGCTCTGGATCGGGACGCGGCACGGCCTGTCGCGCTACGATCCGGCGTCAGGCCGCTTCCACAACTACGGTCTCGGCGACGGCCTGCCGAGCAACGAGTTCAGCCCCGGCGCCGCTTCGCGCGCGGCAAGGACGGGCTGCACTTCGGGACGTCGCGAGGCCTGCTCGTCATCCGCCCCGGCACACCGTTCGTCGATCCCGCGCTCGCGCCGACGCAGATCACCGACATCCGCACGCTCGCCGGGCCGCTGCGCCTTCGCCGCGACGCCCTGGGAGACCGAAGCGCTCGAGGTGCCGTACGGCACGCCGCTGCTGTTCGCGTTCAGCGTGCTCGATTTCCGCTCGCCCACCGGTTCGCCTACCGGCTGCGGGGAAGAGCGAGTCGTGGACCAGAGCTGGGCGCGAGCCGGGAGATCGCGTTCACCGATCTCCCCCGGGGAGCTACGCGATGAACGTCCGCGGGCGCAGCGCGATCGGCGCGTGGAGCGAGACCCGCGTCCCCTTGCGGATCCGCATCGCGCCTCCCTTCTGGATGACCGTGGTGGTTCCGGATCGGCGGCGCGGTCGCCGTCCTCAGGCGTCGTCTCGACGGTGTTTCGCGCGCGCATGCTGTCGCTCGAGCGGCGGAACCGCGAGCTCGTGACACCTCAGGCGGCGCGCGAGAAGGCGCTGCTCGAGGCGCGCCAGCCAGGAGGCGCTCCACGGCGCCTACGGCGGCTGCGCGCGCTCTCACCCGCCAGCTCGAGGACGCCAAGGAAGAAGAGAAAGCGCCGCGATCGCGCGGGAGCTGCACGACGATCTGGGCCCCTCCTCCTGCGGTCGTCATCAATCTGGAGCTGCTCAGGCCCACGGCTATCGGAGGCCCGCAGGATCGTGGACACCGTCGAGATCGTGGACGAGGATGATGCGGCAGATCCGCGAGCTGTCTACTCGATCTGCGCCCGCCCTGCTCGGCAGGTGAACTGTCCCCGCCCTGAAGGGGTACATGGAGACGCAAGCGGAGCGCTCCGGCCTCGAGATCGAGGTCTCGCAACCACACCCGTGGAGGAACTCCCCGCGGAGATTGAGATCGTCGCGTTCAGGCTCGCGCAGGCCGTGACGAACGTGATTCGACACGCCGGCGCGCGCCGCGCCGATCGCCACGCACATCGATGTCCGCGGTAAGTGGCTCGGGTGTCCGTCGAAGACGATGGCAAGGGTTCGAAGTCCGGAGTACCATGGACGAGCCGGCCGGGGAAAGCCCTCGGGCTGCTTGGAATGCAGGAGCAGGTCGGCATGCTGGATTGGCGACTTCGAGATCATTTCTGCGCCGTCGGGAACGCGGGTCAGGCCCGCCTCCCGATCAGACGGGGACATGAAGCGCCCTCAGGGTGCTTGGCGGCGACCACCGCGCTGGATTTCGGGCGGGAGTCCGCGCATTGCTCGAGTCCATCGGCGTGGAAGTCGTGGCGGAGGCGGAGAAGACGGCCGGGAGGCCCTCGAGATGATCCTCAAACCGACGTTGCACTTCTCGACATCCGGCATGCCGGGGCTCAGCGGGCTCGGGTCGCGAAGCGCGCGGCGCAAGGCTCACCGCGCACGCGCATCATCATACTTTCCATGCACGCCGACGCCACCTACGTGCGCCAGGCTCTGCGCGCAGGGGCGGCCGAGCTACTTGCTCAAAGGATTGCCCGCGGTAAGCCGAGCTGCACCGCTCGCGCTGCAGTCCGTGATGCGCGGGGAGACCTACCTCACGCAAGATCCTGCGCACGATCGTCAAGGATTCCTGCGCGAACGCGGAGGACCCCAGGCTGCTAGGCCCTCACCGGGCGACAGCGGAAGATCCTGCGGCTCGCTCTCGCCGAGAAGAGCGACCAAAGAGATCGCCAGATTCTCGTTCTGAGCGTCAAGACGGTCGAAACGCATCGGATGCGGATCATGGAGAGGCTCGGGATTGCGACGTGGCGGGCCTCGTACGCTTCGCCGTCCGCGCCGCTCGTGTCTTCGGACGAGTAGGGGACGAGTGGTGGACGAGTAGTTCGCGCAGCCGCGCCCGGCGGTACCGTCACCTGAAATAGCGCCTTGAATCGGGGGCGAGCGGGTAGTTCCACTGGGCGGCTATCCCGCTTCAGGAAGGCGGGGACGGCTGCGCGTGGCCGGGTGTGCGCCATTTCGCGGTCCATCCGGTGACTTTTTCAGGAGAGAGGGTTTTCACCCGGATGTCAGGATCCCCTGATGGCCCGTGACGCCGTGTGGCGATCTCCCTCCGCCTTTCACCCGGACCACCGCAGAAGGTTTCAAGGGAGCGCGATCGGCCGGGGCGGGCGGAAAAGGATCAATGACGACGACGGTCCGGCTGCTGCTCGTAGACGAAAACGACGACATCTGGACGGTCTCTGCGCCTGGCTCCGCGAGCACGCCCGGATTTCAAGGTCATTGATGTTTGCGCACTCCCGGGCGGGAAGTGATCGAACGGATCAGGGGCAGGCTCCGACCTCGTACTGATGGACATGGCGCTACACCGGACGCCGAGCGGCCTCGAGGTGACGCGCCGGATGAAATCTTTGCGCTCTGGTGGTTCTGATGGCTTTCCAGCAGCCGGGCGATACGCGCGGAGGCCAAGACGGCGGGCGCGGATGGTTTCCTGTATCGAAGCCCCATTTCACGTCCAGGATTCTTCGTCGTCGAACGCCTGTTGCGCTCGCGGCCGCTCGGGGCCATGGGCGGGCTTCCGGGCAGAGAACCACCAGCGCCGACAAGGCCCGCGCGAGGTCGAGGACTGAACGCGCTTCATTCCGAGAAAGAGGGAAAGAGAGTGTTGAAGGAGAACTGTTGATGCCGATAAGACGCGCTCGTCTCGGCGTACTTGCCCTCACGTGGATCGCGCTCGCCGGGACGGGCGCGATGACGATGTCGAGCCGCAACACGAACATCATGGAGCTCATGAGCAATCAAGCGATCGTCCGCGGCACCGTAGCTCGGTCACCGACGGCATCGACGACCGCGGCATCCCGTACACCGAGGTGACGCTCGAGATCTCGGAGTCGATCCGGGGCAACCGTGTCCGGCGAATACAAGTTCCGGCAGTTCGGCCTGCTGACGCCGCGGCTGACGCCGGACGGCAAGCGGAAGATGATGCCGGCGCTCCCGGGTTCCCGAAGTACGCGGAGGGCGAGGACCTCGTTCTCTTCCTGCGCCCGGCGGCTGCCTGGACCGGGTTCCGCATGCCCGCGGGCGTCACCCAGGGGAAGTTCACCATCGCCGCGGGCCGCGCGGAGAACGGCATGGGTAACGCGGGCCTGTTCCGCAACGTCGACCTCGACCAGGGCCTGGTGACCGAGCGCGACAAGCGGCTGTTGACGACCGCCAGCGGCCCCGATCAACCCCGACGCATTTCTCTCCTTCGTGCGGCGGGCCGTCCAGGAGCGCTGGATCGAGGACGGGCCGCATGACGCGCACCGACCGGCAGGGCGGTCGCGCCTTCCGCCGCAATCCGAGCCTGGCGACGCACACGATCAGCCGCGGCGGCGCCGCCGTTCACGCCGAACCCCCATGCGGCATGCTGCTCGACCCCAACGCCAACCTCGCGCTCCCGAGGTCCGCCGATGACGACAGAAGATCCTCGCGGACCGTCTCGCCGCGCTCTTCGTCGCCGGTCTGGCGACCGCGGCCTCGCGGGCGGTCCCATCTACACCTTCGACTACGAGAACCGCATCCCGTACGCCTGGGACATGGCCTCGTGGCCCAACGGGCAGGTGCCCGTCTACACGGACCTGGGCGGCCTGGGCGTCCTGACCAATGCGCGGGCGGACCGAGCTGGTGACCTTCGCCGCGAGCCAGTGGTCGAGCGTCCCGACCTCCAGCTTCAGGAGCCGCGGTCGCGGGCGATTTCACGGCGCTCGGCCTGGGCGACATCGAACGGCAGCACCATCGACGTCCGTCATCGGGACGTGGAACGGGGGCGGGATCGACGTCATCTACGACAGCGACGGCAGCATCCTGACGAACTTCTTCGGGCTGCCTCCGACCGGCGTGCTGGGGATCACGAACATCGACTTCGTCGAGCCCGACAGCCCGGAGATCCTCGAGGCGTGGATGGTCCTCAGCGGACCGGGGATCCACGCGAACGATCCGAACGGAGTCGGCTTCCAGGGCGTCGTCACGCACGAGATGGGGCACGCGCTCAACCTCGCGCACAGCCAGGCGAACGGCGCCGTGTGGAACCCGCAACGTGTACGACTCGCCTCAGCCGCAGGATGCGCCGCGCCCTGGACCGGCGGGCCGGACTCCAGCCAGGTCGAGACCATGTACCCGATCAGCACCCCGAGCCGGGGACAGCGGCGAGTACATGGGGACCGTCGACCGTCTCGACGACAGGTCCGCGCTGTCGGACCTCTACCCCGCGCCCGGCTATCCCGGAAACCGGGGGACGATCAGCGGCCAGATCCTGGACTCCACGGGAGCCCCGGTCACGGGCGTCGACGTCATCGCGCGGAACGTCGCCGATCCCTTCAACGATTTCACGCTCGTACATCTCGGGGCAGGTCAGCAAGGGAGAGGCCGGGCCCGACGGCTCCTTCGTGCTGAACGACCTGACGCCGGGCGCCCGCTACGTGATCTACATCGACAACCTTCTGGTCGGGCGCGTTCTCGGTGCCGAGGCTGGTCGTGCTGCCCGGTCCCGAGGAGTACTTCAACGGCGCGATGGAAAGCGGCGACTCGGCGCACGACGACCACTGCGCGTGGGTGACCGTGCCGGCGCAGCCCGGCGCGCCCGTCACGGCGAACATCACGTTCAACCAGCTACGCCGGCGCGCCCACGTTCATGACCGCGCCGGCCGTCAGCACTCCCGAGCGACATCACGCCCGACGGATCGATCGTCGTGGGCGGGCTGGGCGGTCCGCGTCTTCCGGTGGGACCTGAATGCGGGCACCTTCGAGAACATCGGCGGATTGGGGAGCGGCAGCGATCTCCGACGACGGCACGAAGATCGCCTCGAGCAGTCGTGGACACGGACGGAATCGTCGAAGGCCGCGATCTACGAGAACGGCGTCTGGACCGCGCTCCCGCCGGTTCCGGGATCGACCCCGTGCAACCAGGACGGAAGCACGACAGCCACCGTTGGCATCGACATCTCCGGGGACGGCTCGACCGTGGTGGGGCAGACCTACGGCGACGGCTGCTTCCGGGGGGATCCGAGCGTTCAAGTGGACGGCCGCCGGCGGGAGCGTCGTGCTCCCGAAGTTCAGCTCGTTCAACAACATGTCGCGCGCCAGCGCAGTCAACTACGACGGATCCGTGATCGTGGGCCTCGATGAAACGACGAGCGGCCAGTGGCGCGGCGCCTACTGGAAGAACGGCGTCGTCAAGCTGATCACCAGGCACGGCCAGAACGTCCAGTCCGGCCCTCGACGTGTCGAGGGACGGTCAGTACGTCGTCGGCCAGAGCTCGGCGCGGCGATCGTCGAACAACGCGCTGGCGCTACTCGATCGCCGCCAACACCGTCGAGCTGCTCGGGCTGTTCCCGAGCTACGACAATGCGGTCACCAGCGCGATCAGCGACGACCACAACGTCATCACCGGCTACACCACCAGCTCGTACGACGGGAGCCACGACGCCGGCGATCTGGACCCCCGGATTGCACTGGTCCGACTTCAACACCTTCCTGACCGCCCAAGGGGTCAACCTCACCGACATCTATCCGTACGCGCCCTCGGCGATGTCGGCGGACGGCCGCGTCATCACGGGCGTTCTCGCTTCCATCTTCGGGGACGTCGGCTTCGTCGTGAAGACTCCGACCTCCATCGTCTGTCACGCGCCGGCCGGCAGTCCGACCCAGCTCCAGACGACGATCGTCAGCTTCCCCCAGGGTCTGGATGCCGCCCTGGCGGGCGGGGACACGCTCGGACCGTGCCAGTGCAATGCGACCGCGCCCACGGGGATCCCGGCGCTGACCGTCGGAAAGCCGGCGGCGGGGACACGCGCAGCTGGAGTGGAGCGCCGTCGCCGCGGCCACCGGGTACGACCTCGCGCGCGGAAGCCTCGCGGTCCTGAGGTCGAGCGACGGCGACTTCAGCGCGGCCGCCACCGACTGCCTCGAAAACGACCTGACGGGCACCTCGCGCGACGACGCGGATACGCCCGGCGCCGGTGACGGCTTCTGGTACCTGGTCCGCGCCGCCAACTGCGGAGGCAGCGCGACGTTCGATTCCGGGGCTCCCTCGCAGGTCGGCTCGCGCGATGCGGAGATCAGCAGCTGTCCGCCGTCCAGCCTGTCCGTGACCTAGGAGAGAGAGAGAGATGAACACGAATCTGAAGAGCACGTGGTCGTCGCCGGTCCGTCTCGCCGTGGGCATCGGGCTCACGTTCTGCGTGCTCGCGCCCGGCGCAAGCCCAATCGCTGCTGACGACCAACGGCAACTTTCTCGCCTGGCCGGACACGGACGTTCCGGGCCTGCCCGGCGTCTACTTCGGAGGCAACCTCGAGTGTCCGACGCTCGCCGAAGACGGGACCGTCTTCTTCGCATCGGACATGTACGGCGCCGGCACGTCGAGGCATCAATAGCCGGGCTCTCTTCACCGGCACGAACGCGGCAGACCTTGTCGATGGTGGCGCGCTGGTCCGGCCCGGCGCCGGGCCTTCCGGGCCTTTCGCTCATCAACAGCGGCGGGACGCAAGGGATCGGCGGCCAACGTCTCGATCAGCCCGTCGGGCGGCTACAACGTCTGGTCGAGCTTCGCTCAGCGGCGCGGGCGTCACCACGACCAACGACACGGCCCTGTTCCGCAGCTCCCCGGGCGGCTCGTTCCTGATCGCGCGGGAGGGGACCCCGCGCCGGGCACGGCGGGAGCCGTCTTACTCCGGCAACCTCTCGTCTCAACTACCAATTCACGCAGGTCAACCGCAACGGGACCGTCGCTGTTCCAGAGCCAGCTGGCGGGCGGAGACGTCGTCGGCCACGAACGGCGGCGCCATCTTCACCGGGACGCCCGGGGCGGTGTCGATCCTGCGTCGCCTGGGGGATACGGTCCTGCCCGGCCCGGTGACGGCGGCCGGCATGGGCACCATCCAGCAGCTCGGACAACAACGGCCGGGTGCTCTACGACGCTGACGCTCGCGGGGGCCGGCGTCACCGCCGCCAACGATCGGTCGCTCTGGTTCTACACCCCCGGCTCGGGCAGCACGCTGCTCGTGCGGGAGGGGACCCTGCTCCTGGGACCGCCGGCGCGACGTTCGGCAATCCGGCCAACAACTGGTATCCGGCCTGTTCGCCGACCTCGCTGACGCGCAGCGGAAGTACGAGATCACGACCGACCTGATCGGGTGGCGACGTCATCCCCGGGGTCAACGACAGGGCGCTGTACGCCGGCACGGTCGGCGGCGGGCTGACCATGCATCGCCCGCGCCGGCCAACCGGCCCCCGGCACCGATGCGTTCTTCCAGGGGTTCAGCCCGTTCTACAGCCTGATCAACGACGCGGGAGATGTCGCGTTCCAGGCCACCGTGACCGGCGGCACGTCGAACCAGGCGTCAACAACTCCGGGCATCTGGATCTGGAGGTCCGGCACGCTGAGCCTGGTCGTGCGCTGCGGCGCCCGTCCCGGGTTCCCGCCGGTCCGGATGTGCCGGTGCCGCAGACGACCTGCGACACCTTCATCGGCTGGAACATGTCCTTCAACGACCTCGGGCAGATTCTCATCCAGGCCAATCTGCACGGAGGCGAGATCAGTTATGGCGTCGACAGCCAGCGTGCTGCTGGTCTGGGATCCGATCAAGGGACTGATCGTTCGCGGCGCGGGCCGGTGAAGACGATCGAGGGCGCGCCGGGCAGCGTCCGGACGACTCGGCTGTTCTCGGTTCATCCAGTTCACCAACACGGACGGCGTCTCCCACAGCTCTGGGAAAGACCGGGACGCTCGGCCTGTGGGCCTTCTTCACCGAAGGGGGCGCGATCGCGACCGTCGACACTGAACTGCTACCCGGCGACGGCCTACGGCATCGACGCCGACGGGGACGGCTACGGCGATCGCCGCCACGAGGGTCAGCGTGTGCAGCGGCGAGACGCCGCCGGGCGGGTACATCGCGAACGCCACCGACTGCAACGACGGGGACCCGCACAGTCTACAAGGCCTACTACCAGGATGCCGATGGGGACGGCTGCGGCAACGCCGTATGCGAGCGTCTGCGCCGGCGCGACGCCGCCAGCCGGGTACGTCACGAAGAGCAACGACTGCGACGACACGCATCCCACCGTCTATCCGGGCGCGCTCGACGACGCTGCGACGGCCTCGACAACAACTGCAACTTCCAGATCGACGAGGGATGCGAGGATCCCCGGCCGTCGACCTGCGGCGTGGGAGCCTGCGCGAGCACCGGCATCGCCCAGTGTGTCGACGGCATCCTGAACGACAGCTGCGTGCCCGGTGCTCCCGAGCACCGAGACATGCAACGGGAACGGATCGATGACAACTGCGACGGCACCGTCGACAACGTGGCGGCTCCGACCGGCACGCCCGCGCTGCATGCTGGCAGGAGCTGGGGAACGGCGCGGCGCACCTGACGTGGAACGCCGCGGCGGCGGCGACCGGCTACGACCTGGTCACCGGCAGCCTGCAGATCGCTCCAGTCGAGCGGCGGGAACTTCAGCGCCGCGACGACCCAGTGCCTCGCCAACGATCTCCCGGCGACCAGCTTCGACGACCTCCGCGATCTCCGGCGGCGGGCCAGGGCTTCTGGTACCTGATCCGCGCCGGGAACTGCGGCGGCAACGCCAGCTACAACTCCGGCTCCCCGTCGCAGGTCGGATCCCGCGACGCGGAGATCGCCGCCTCGGGGCACGCGTGCCCGTAACCGAGAAGGAGCGGAGGTGAAGACGATGAGACGCTCGTGCCTCGTTCTCCTGGCCATCGCATGGGTCGCGCTCGCCGGGACCCGCGCCATGGCGCTGTCCCTCGTGGAGAAGAACGTCGTCGATCTCCTGCGCGAGTCCGACGCGATCGCCGTCGGCACGGTCGAGAAGGTCTCGGACGGCATCGACGATCACGGGATCCCGTACACCGAGGTCACGCTGAAGGTCTCGGAATCGATCCGGGGGCGCTGCCCGAAACCTACACGTTCCGGCAGTTCGGGCTCATGAAGCCGCGTCCGTCGCCGGACGGCAAGAGGCTCATGATGCCCGCGCCCGAAGGCTTTCCCAGGTACGCCTCGGGCGAGCAGGTGCTCCTCTTCCTGTATCCGCAAGCCAGGCAGACCGGGCTGCGCACGACGGCGGGGCTCATCCAGGGAAGTTCACCCTGGGTCCGGGGTTCGCCGTGAACGGCACGGGGAACGCGGGGCTGTTCCGCAACGTCCGTCTCGATCCGGGACTCGTCGAGGAGAGCGACAAGCGATTGCTCGCGACCCAGAGCGGCGCCCTGAATCCCGACGCCTTCCTGAGCTTCCTGCGGCGGGCCGTTCAGGGGCGCTGGGTCGAAACCGGCCGCCTGGCGTCGCACGGAAGGAGCGGGCGATGAGGATCGCTCCGAGCACGCAGCGCGTCCTCATGGCGGCGCGCCTCATCGCGCTTGCGCGGCTGGCGACGGCGGCTCTCGCGGGCGGCCCGCTCTACGCCTACGACTACGCGAACCGCATTCCCTACGCGTGGACCATGTCCTCGTGGCCCAGCGGCCAGGTGCCGATCTACACGGACCTGGGCTCGCTCGGAATCCTGACCAACGCGCAGGCCGACGGGCTCGTCGCCAATGCCGCATCCCAGTGGTCGAGCGTCCCCACCTCGAGCTTCAGGGCGACGGTCGCGGGAGACTTCTCCGCCATCGGCCTGGGTGACGTGAACTCCTCGAACATCGCGTCGGTCATCGGGACCTTCAACGGAGGCGGGATCCACGTCGTCTACGACAACGACGGCTCCATTCTCTCGGACTACTTCGGCGTTCCGCCGACCGCCGTCCTGGGGATCACCGACATCGAGTGGGTCGCCACGATGCACCCGGAGGTCCTGGAGGCGTGGATGGTCCTCAGCGGACCGGGCGTCCGTTCGGACGATCCCGGCGGGATCGGCTTCGCCGGAGTCGTGACGCACGAGATGGGGCACGCCCTCAACCTCGCGCACACGCAGGCGAACGGCGCCGCGCTGCCCTCGAATCTACCTCGATCCTCCTCAACCGACAGGCTGCGGAGCGCCCTGGACCGGTGGGCCGGACGACACGCAGGCGGAGACGATGTACCCGTTCATCACCCCTGAGCCGGGGACACCGGCGAGTTCATGGCGACGGTGGACCAGCCTCGACGACACGGCCGCGCTCTCGGACATCTACCCGGGGCCGGGCTGGCCCGCGAACAAGGGCACGATCCGCGGCCGGATCCTGGACTCCTCCGGGAACCCGGTCACGGGCATCAACGTCATCGCCAGGAACATCTCCGACCCGTTCCACGACTGCACCTCCTACATCTCCGGACAGGTCTCCAAGGGGCATGGCCGGACCCGACGGCTCGTTCGTGATGAACGGCCTGACGCCGGGCGCCAGCTACGTTCTCTACACCGACCAGCTCATGGACGGGGCCTTCTCGGTGCCCGATGCCGATCGTGCTGCCCGGACCCGAGGAGTACTTCAACGGCCCCATGGAGAGCGGCGACGGTTCGACCGACGACCGCTGCGCGCTGGTCTCCGGTGGCCGCGACGGCAGGCTCGCCCGTCACGCTCGACATCACGTTCAACCACCTCCCCGGCGCGCCCACGTTCATCACGGCGCCCGATCTCAGCGTCCAGAGCATCCCGTTCGACATCACGCCCGACGGAGGCGTCGTCGTGGGCGGCGCAGGCTTCGATGGACCCCGATCTTCCGCTGGGACGTGAACGCCAACACGTTCGACGCTCATCGGTGGGAACCTGGCGGCGCAATGCGGGATCTCCGACGACGGTCTCAAGATCGCCGCCAACGTCGTCGACACGGACGGGATCAACAAGGCCGCGATCTACGCGAACGACGCCTGGACCGTCCTCCCTCCCGTTCCAGGAGCGGTCGCGTGCGACCAGCAGCAGCGCCGGGCCCGTCGTACACGCATCGCGTACGACATCTCGGGCGACGGTTCGACCGTGGTCGGGCTGTCCTACGGCAATCAGGGGTGCGGCAGCTCGACCATCCGGGGCTTCAAGTGGACCGCCGCCGGCGGAACCGTGGCGCTCCCCAAGGTCGACGCCCCCAGCAGGGCCAGCCGCGCCAACGCCGTCAACTACGACGGATCGGTGATCGTCGGCTGGGACGACGCCAACAACGGACAGCGGCGCGGCGTGCAGTGGCGGAACGGTGCTCCGTCCCTGATCAAGAGGAACAACCTGTCGGTCGGTGAAGCGCTCGACGTCAGTGCGCGATGGCCAGTCCATCGTCGGGCTGATCAACTCCGCGCTACGAACTACCAACGCCTGGCTCTGGTCCCAGCCCTCCGGCGTCCAGCTCCTCGGCGCTCTCCCGGGCCAGGACGCCGGGTTGACCGGCGCGCTCAACGACGACGCCAGCGTCGATCACCGGCCAATCCTCGACTTCGACGCCGGGACCATCACGCCGACGATCTGGACTTCGGGGCTGGGCCTGATCGATTTCAACCAGTTCCTGAGCGCGCAGGGTGTCGTGACCACGGGCCTCGGCATGCGGCTCGGGCATGGCGATGTCGGCGGACGGCCGCACGATCACCGGCTATGCGCAATGCGCCGATACGGGTACCTCGGCTGGGTCCTGAAGACGCCGACATCCGTGGTCTGCCACGCGACGCAGCAGAACCCGCCCGCCGTCGAAACGACTCGCCGTCGCGTTTCCCAGGGGCTGAACGAGCACCTGGGCCACGGCGACACGCTCGGTCCGTGTCCCTGCGTCGATGCCGACGGGGACGGCTACACGACCTGCGGCGGCGACTGCAACGACGACGAATCCCGCCGTTCACCCCGGGGCATCCGACGCCAGCTGCAACGGCGTCGACGATGACTGCGACGGGACCGTCGATGCCGCGGCGCCGTCCACGCGTCCGGCGCTGACGATCGCGCAGGCGGCGGGCGAAACCCACCTGTCCTGGACCGCCGTGAGCGCAGCGACGGCGTACGACGTCTTCGCGGGCGATCCTCCGAGCTCCGAGCCCACGCGGGCGACTACGCGTCGCTCTCGCTGGCAGCGTGTCTGAGCAACGATCTCGCGGCCACGTCGCTCTCGGCCGGAAGCGGCATCCCGGCGCCGGGCGGCGGAGCTGGTTCATCGTGCGCGCGGTCAACTGCGCCGGCGCCGGGACGTACGACGAGGGCGGCGCCGGCCAGAGCGGTTCGCGCGACGCCGGGAATCCAGGCGTCGCCGGCGGCCTGTCCATAGACGCCGGGAAAGCCGGGGGAGGAGAAGAGATGAACACGACCACGAAGAGCAGCGCGCGCCGCGTCGATGGGCGCGACGATCCTGTTCCTCGGCGCGGCGATGCTGTCTCCTGACCTACGCCCAGGCGGACACGCTGCTCACGACCCACGGCAACCTGCTGGCGGTGACCGACCAGCCCGTGCCGGGTCCGTCCGGCGCGTACTTCGACGCCAGTTTCGACATCCCGGTCATCGCCGACGACGGGACCGTCCTGTTCCGGGCAAAGATGTACGGCGGCGACGTGTCGGGCAACGGGAACGCTCGGGCGCTCTTTCCGCGGCACGACGGCCGCCGACCTGTCGATGATGGTCCGTTCGTCCGATCCGGCCCCGGGACTCGCGGATCTCACGCTCGTCAACGGCGCCGGGAACAACGGGATCCAGGCGGGGTCCCGGCTGAGCCCGGACGGCCGGACGTTCTGGTCCAGCTACCTCAGCGGCCCAGGCGTCGCGTCGGGCAATGACACGGCATTCTTCGGCGGGCTCCCGGGCAGTCTGGTTCCGATCGTGCGGGAGGGGACGCTGCCCCCGGCACCAGCGGCGCCGTCTTCTTCGGCGACAGGATCACCTCGACGCAGTTCACGACCATGAACCGGAACGGGGCCGTCCTGTTCCAGAGCACCCTGTCGGGCGGCGACGTCGTGGGAGCCACCAACAACCAGGCTCTCTATACCGGCACCGCCGGCGCGCTCTCCATCGTGGTCCGGAAGGGCGACACCGTCCTTCCGGGCCCCGTGACCGCTATCGACCTTCCACGGCCAGCTCTTGATGAACAGCAGCGGACGGGTCCTCTACAACCTGAACCTCGCGGGGGCGGGTGTCACGACGGCGAACGATGCCTCGCTCTGCGCTCTACACGCCGGGCTCGGGCAACACCCTTCTCGTCCGGGAGGGGCAGCTCGCGCCGGGCACGGCCGGCGCGACGTTCGCCAACTCGTTCGACACCTGGCAGGCGGCCCTTTCGCCGGACGCGTTCAACAACAGCGGCCAGTATGTGATGACGGCCGAGCTGCAGGGCGGCGACGTCGTCGACGGCGTCAACGACAGTGCGCTGTACGTCGGCTCGGCGAGCGGCAACCTCACGATGGTTGCCCGCAAGGGAGATCCTGCCCCCGGCACGGATGCCCTCTTCGCCGGGTTCGTCACGAACAACACGTACATCAACAATGCCGGCGTCGTCCTGACCGTCGCGAGCTTGATGGGCGGCACGTCCAGCTCGGCCAACAACGCGGCCGTGTATGTCGCCACCCCGACGGGCAACCCTGGCGCGCCCTACACGCTGAGCCTGATCATGCGGGCCGGCGACCCGGCCCCGGGACGCCGGGCGACATCTTCGACCCGCGTTCAACCAGGGAGCCGGCCTTCAACGATTCCGGACAGGCCGTGTTCAACAGAGATCTCAGGGGCGGCGACGCGATGTTCGGTATCAACGACAAGGGCCTGTACGCCTGGGACCCGGTCAAGGGGCTGTTCCTGCTCGCGCGCGCCGGGGATCAGATCGAAGTCGCCCCCGGCCTCTTCTGGACCGTCAGCAGCTTCGGGTACCTGAGCAACAGCAACACGGACGGCAGCGCCATCGGTCTGTCGAAGACCGGGACGCTCGCCATGAACGTGCAGTCTGGCTCGATGGTGGGTCGAGCGTCGCGACCCTCGACCTGCGCTGCTATCCGCGCCTACTGCCGCGCACGGGACGCCGACGGGCGACGGGTACGGCGACGCCTCCGTTTCGACCGAGCGTGTGCAGCCAACGCGTCGCCGCCGGCCGGCTCCGTCCCCAACCACACGGACTGCAACGACGCGAACCCGAACGATCCATCCCGGACGCGTCCGACGCCAGCTGCAACGGCGTCGATCAGAACTGCAACGGCGCCAACGACGAGGGCTACCTGACCCACCAGTCGACCTGCGGCGTGGGAGCCTGCGCGAGCACGCGGCGTGGCCCAGTGTTCGAACGGCGTCGTCGATCGACACCTGCGTGCCCGGCGCCCCGAGCGCCGAGACGTGCCCAACGGCATCGACGACAACTGCGACGGCACCGTCGACAACGCGGCGCCGCCTTCCGGCGCGCATCGCGCTGCGCGTGGCAGATGCTCGGGGAACGGCGCGGCGCATCTCACGTGGAACGCCGCGGCGACGGCGACCGGCTACGACCTGGTGACCGGCAGCCTGCAGATCCTCCAGTCGAGCGGCGGGAGCTTCAGCGCCGCGACGACCCAGTGCCTCGCCAACGACCTCCCGACGACCAGCTTCGACGACTCCCGCGATTCCGGCGGCGGGCCAGGGCTTCTGGTACGCGCTCCGCGCCGTGAACTGCGGCGGCAACGCCAGCTACGACTCCGGCTCCCCTCGCAGGTCGGCTCCCGCGACGCGGAGATCGCCGCCTCGGGACACGGATGTCCGTGACCGCGATGCGAAAGGACGACGCCCATGCACGATGACACAGTGACGACATTCGATGATTTGAACGCCGCCGATGCGCGGCAACGTCGCAACGCAGGAGGCATTTCCATGAAAGCCGCGCGCGTTTCTTCCGTTGTTGTTCCTGTCTCCTCGCCGTCATCGCGGCAGCGTCCCTGTCGACGGGGAGCGTCTGGGCCACGCCCGGAAGCTGCGAGTCGCTGCCCGGCGGCGTCGATCGAGCTCGAATCGACGGGAGGCGCCGTCGGACCGACGGGCTACGCCACGCTCGGCGCCGCGCTCGCCGACGTCAACAACGGCAGCTACACCGGGACGATCACGATCGACGTCTGCGGCGACACGACGGAGGGCGCGAGCGCGGTCCTGAACGCGAGCGGCGCGGGCGGCGCGTCGTACACGGGCGTCACGATCGCTCCCGCGGGCGGCGCGGCGCGGACGATCTCGGGCGGCATCGCCGGGGTCCTGATCGACCTGAACGGCGCGGGCAGCGTCGTCATCGACGGCCTGAACAGCGGCGGGAACGCGCTGACGATCGACAACACGAGCACCGGCGCGACGGCGGCGACCATCCGCTTCATCGCGGACGCCTCGGGCGACACGGTCCGGAACTGCACGATCAAGGGCGCCACGACCGGCACGGCCTCGGGCACGATCGTCTTCGGGACCGGCACGACGACGGGGAACCTGAACGACACGATCACGGCCAACACGATCACGTCGTCGGGCGCGAGCCTGCCGGTCGAACGCCATCTACTCGGCCGGCATCGTCGACGTCGGTCGCCAACACCGGGATCGCGATCACGAACAACAACATCCAGGACTACTTCAGCGCGACGCTGCGGCGTCGAACGGCATCCTGGTCGCCTCGAACAGCGCCGCCTGGACCATCACCGGGAACAAGCTCTTCCAGACGGCGACCCGGACCGCGACGACCGCCAGCCACGCACCGCGCGATCAACATCGTCACGGCGAGCGGCGGCGGCTACACCGTCAGCAACAACACGGTCGGTTATGCCTCGGCGGCGGGAGCGGGGACGACGACCTACGCCGGCGCCGTCGCCAGCCTGTACCGCGCGATCGAGATGACGGTCGCGGCCTCACCCGCGTCGGACATTCAGGGGAACACGGTCACCGCGATCTCGTTCTCCACGACGAGCAGCTCGGCGGCCGCGCCGGGCGTCTTCGCGGGCATCAGCGTGCTCGGCGGCTCGGTCAACATCGGGACGACGACCGGGAACACGATCGGCTCGGCCACGACGACGGGCGCGATCACGGTCACCTCGACGGTCACCGGCAGCCTGACCGACGGCATCTACGTCGCCGCGCCGGGCGCGACGGTCAACGTCCAGAACAACAACGTGGGCGGCATCACCGCGAGCAGCGCCACCGCCACGATCGGCTTCGTCGTCCGCGGCATCGACACCAACGGCGCGGGCGCCAACGTGACGCTCAGCGGCAACACGGTCGGCAGCACGACCGCCGCGAACTCGATCCAGGTCGGGATCAACCCGACCACGACCGCGGTGACGACCTTCGTCGGCATCTTGAACGCGGCGACGGGCACGATCTCGATCACGAACAACACGGTCCAGAACGACTCGGCCTTCGGCTCCGGCGCCTCGATCTTCCAGGGGATCAGCAATTCCGGCAGTGCCACCGGCACCACGCTCAACATCACCGGCAACAGCGTGATCGCCGGGACGAGCAGGGGCACGCGCGACGAGCCAGGGCATCGTCACGACGGCCGTCGTTGCGACCGCGAACATCACCAACAACACGGTCCGCAACATGACCTTGATGGCGACCACCGGCGCGTTCCGCGGGATCGAGCAGAGCGGCGCGGTCACCGTGGCGATCAACCTCAACGACAACAGGCTCGGTGACGCGACCGGCGGCTTCATGTCGTACACCGCGGCGGCCGCCGGCACGCTCATCGGTGTCTACAACAACGCGGCCGCGAACACTTCGGCCCTCTCCATCCAGAGGAACGACGTCCGCGGGATCAGCTACGCGGTTGCCGGGACCAACGAGATCGACGGCATCTACGCCCAGGCGGGCGCACCGCTGTCGCAGATCATCGCGGACAACACGATCACGAACCTCAACGTGAACACCTCGGGCACCGTGTTTCTCATCCGGAGCTCGGAGGCGCTGCCCGCCAACGGGAACCAGACGGTCACCAACAACGCGGATCGTCGGCACGTTCAACAAAGCCGCGAGCGGCGGCATCGTTCACGGCTTCATCAACGACCGGGGGCAGTGCGACCACCAACACCCTGACGCAGAGCAACAACAACTTCTCGAACATCACCGTGACCGGCACCACCAGCGCCTTCTGCGTGAACAGCCAGGAGGCCGCGCCCAGGATCATCCAGAACAACGTCTGCAACAACTGGGTGGGCGGATCGGGCGGCGCCCTGACCGGCATCCGGGTGGCGGGCTTCAACGGCAGCCGGGCTCGCGACCGTGTCGTCCAACACGATCACGAACTTCTCGTCGGCAGGCAGTCCTGACCGGCATCCAGGTGGAAGGGACCATCCGCGACCGCGCCACCGTCTCGCCGACGTCGATCGTGACGTCGAACACGATCAACACGTTCAGCACGACGAACGGGAGCGCCACGGGAATCGTCGTCCTTCAGCCGGCGAACCTCCGGGAACTACTCCAACGTCACCGTGACGTCGAACACCATCAGCGGGCTCAGCACCTCCGGTGGCGGAAGTCCGGCGGGGATCACCCTCGGGAGCGTGATCGCGCAGTCGGGCGTTCTGGACCGCGAGCGCGAGCCTGAACGTGGTCAGCCGGCCTTTCGTCCAGCCTCGCCGGGGCCATCGCGATCGGGATCGGCGTCCGGCGCCTCCTGCCAGGACCGCCAACGTCTTCCGGAACAAGGTCTACGACATCCAGATCAGCGGGGCGACGGGGTCCGTGACCGGTCATGTCCGCGGGGGCGGGACCAACAACTTCTACAACAACCTGGTCGGCGACCTGCGCGCGCCCTCGGCGACCACCACGGGGAATCCAAACATCGTTGGCTTGAACGCTTCCGGTACGGCGGGCACCGTCAACTACTACTACAACACGGTGTACATCGCGGGGACGAGCAGCGGCTCGCCGTTCTCGACGGCGGGGGTGTTCGCGGGCGCCGGTGGAGTGCTGAAGCTCCGCAACAACATCGTGGCCAACGCATCGATCCCGACCGGCGGCGGCCGCGCGGTCGCGGTGTGGCGCAACTATCGTGCCTCTGTGGAACTACGACACGTCGTCGAACAACAACGATCTCTACGCTTCCACGGCGTACTACGACGGCGTCACCACCGCCACGACGCTCTCCGACATGTGGGCGGTCGTGTATCCGCGCGAGTCGGCCTCGTTCTCGGAGAATCCGCCGCTTCGTGAGCACGGTCGGAAGCTCGCCGAGCTTCCTGCACATCGTCCCGGCCTCGACGACGCTCCTCGAGAGCCACGCGGTCAACATCGCCGGGATCACCGACGACTACGACACGGACATCCGCCAAGGAAACCCCGGCTACGCCGGAACGGGAACCGCGCCCGACGTGGGCGCGGATGAGTTCGAGGGCGTCGCGCAGGGCGACGTCCAGCCGCCCGCGATCGTCTACTCGTTGCTCGGCACCGGCGCGCCCGCCACGTCGCGCACGTTCACCGCGACCATCACCGATGCGACCGGCGTGGCGACCACCGCGGGCGTCCGTCCTCGCGTCTACTTCAAGAAGTCCGACCGACGCCAACGACGAGACCGGCTGGAAGTACGTCGAGGCGACCGGGTCGGGCGACTCTCCGTTCGACTTCACGATCGACTACACGATGCTGAACGGCGGCTCGGTCAGCGTCGGCGACACCATCCAGTACTTCGTCGTCGCGCAGGACACCAGGCCGACGCCGAACGTCGGGCATCTTCCAGGGATCGTTCGCCGCGGCGCCGACCAGCGTCGCTCTCACGCCGGCGGCCTTCCCGATCGGCGGGACGATCAACAGCTACACGATCATCACGCCGATCAGCGGCGCGCTGAGCGTTTGCCCCAGCGGCTGCGACTACACGTCGCTGACCAACGCGGGCGGACTCTTCGAGACGCTGAACGGCCGCGTGTTCACGGGGAACGTGACCGTCGACATCCTCGGCGACTCGACGGCCGAGACGGGTCTGAACGCCCTGAACCAGTGGCCCGAGGACCCCGCGGGGAACTTCAGCCTGACGATCCGGCCCGGCGGCGGTGCCGCGCGCATCGGTGTCCGGAAGCTTTGCCGGCGGGCTGATCAGGCTGAACGGCGCCGATCGCGTGACGATCGACGGCCTGAACACGGGCGGGAACAGCCTGACGGTCAGCAACACCAGCACCACGAACCCTTCGGCGACGATCCATCTGCTCCCGACCGGGATCCTCGAGGCGGGTGCTTCGAACAACACGATCCGGAACCTCAACATCGTCGGCGGCGCGAATACCCTCAACGTCGTCGGGATCGCGATCTCGGGATCGGGCATCGTCAATACGGCCGGCCAGGACAACGACGGCAACACGATCAGCGGGAACACGATCACCAAGGCGTACTACGCGATCTACGTCCGCGGATCGATCGACCCCGCCTCGGCCGCCATGGACAACCTGGTGATCTCGAACAACACCCTCGGGCCGGCCTCGCAGGGGGCGGACAGCCTCGGCCTCGCCGGCATCTACATGTACGGCGCGAACAATCCGACGGTCTCCGGCAACACGATCCGGAACATCACGGCGGGCGCAGGCTCGTCGGGAGGGATCTACCTGGTGCAGGAGGTGACCGGAGGCTCGATCGCGAACAACACGATCACGAACGTGACCTCCGCGATCAACGCGTCGGGAACGGGCTCGATCACCGGCATCTACCTCGGCAGCCTCGTTTCGAACCTGACCGTGTCGGGGAACAAGATCCAGTCGGTGTCGAACACTCTTGCGTCGGGGGCCGGGGCGCGCGGCATCATCGCGAACAGCGAGGCGGCCGGCATCGTCATCGCGAACAACGTGATCTCGGACATCTTCTGCTTCGCAGGCACGAACAGCAGCGGCACCAACTGGCCGGTGGGCATCCACGTGGAGCTCGCCTCAGACGCACTCGTCAAGGTCTACCACAACTCGGTGAACCTGTACGGATCCCACCCGGGCGTCAACGGCGTCAGCGGGTCGGCCGCGATGCTCGTCGGCGGCGGCGTTCGACCAGCGGCATCGACATCCGCGACAACGTCTTCGCGAACAGCTACGACAACTCGACCGTGACGACCGAGAGGACGTTCTCCATCAACGCTGCGAACGTCTTGGCCCACGTCGTTCGCGGACATCAACTACAACGACTACTACGTGAACGGTCCGGTCCCGGCCAACAACTTCGTCGGCAACCTCGGCGGGACCAACAGCATCGCGACGCTCGCCGGCATGGCAGACCGCGACCGGCAAGGACGCCGCCTCGATCGCGGCCAATCCGCTGTTCGCTTCGGACACCGATCTCAAGCCGATTGCCGGCTCGCCGGTCTTCGGGGCCGGGACGCCGATCGCCGCGGTCCCGACCGACATCAACGGGGCGGTGAGGGGCGCCATCCACGCCGACCATGGGCGCCTACGAGTTCAGCGCCGACTTGGCCGTGACGAACATCGATGCGCCCGACCCGGTCGCCACGAACTCCGGACGTGACCTTCACGGTGACCGTCACGAACAACAGTCCGTTCTACCCGGCCGTCTCTGCCGGTCCTCACGAACACCCTGCCGGCAAGCCCGGCGACCTCGTTCGTCTCCGGTGACGCCGGCACGCGGGCTGGACCTGCGCGCCGCCCTCCGGCGGCGTCTTCACCTGCACGCCGACGGCGGGAAGCATGGCCTCCGGGGCGTCGGCGGCGTTCGCCGTCCTCGTCCACGTGAACGGCCTGCGTGGTGGGCGACGATCACCGAACACGGCCGCGTCGCGAGCAGCACACGCGATCAATGGGCTGCCGGGCAGCAACAGCGGCCTCCCAGGTCACGACCGTGACCAGCGGCGACGGAGCTGCAGCGACGGCAACGGGTGCACCGTGGGCGACCACTGTGCCGCCGGGATCTGCGTCACCTCGCCGAAGAACTGCAACGACAGCAACGAGTGCACGGTCGACAGCTGCTCCGCGCCCTCGGGACCTGCATCAATGCGAGCCTGGCGGATGGGACCGCCTGCGGAAGCGGCGTCGACAATGTATGCGATCACCCGGACAGCTGCCTTGGCGGCGCGTGCAGCAGCAACTACGAGCCGAACGGGCACTCGTGCGGCGACGGACTCAACTGCACGACGGGCGACATCTGTAACGGATCCGGCACCTGCATCCTGATCCCGGTCAACTGCGACGACGGCAGCGCTTGCACGCACCGACTCCTGCGTCGAGCCGAGCGGCACCTGCAGCTACGCCACTTCCGGCACGTGCGACATCAACGGCACGGTCCGTTACTACCGCAACAACGCGGGACCTGTCGAACCTTCCACCAAGCCCATCCCGATCCAGAACGTGACGCGCACCTCGACCTTCGAGGCAACCTCGGTGGCCACGACGAACTCGAGCGGAAGCTACAGCTTCACGAACGAGGGCGGCAACATCACTCTCACTCCGGAGGCGGTCCGTCTGATGACCGACGAAGTCCGAGTGCCATTCATCGATCACCGCGGCCGACTCCACGGAGATCGCGAAGGGCGCGATCGGGCTCGTGACGCTCACCACGAATCAGCGGATCGCGGGTGACGTCTCGAACAATGGCACCATCAGCTCCTTCGACGCCGCTCTCACCGCCCAGAAGGCGGTCGCCGCTCCATGCCTCAGCTCACCTCTTCCCGTGCGCACGGCGACTGGCTCCGGACTGGGCGTTCCGTCCGGTGAGCCGCAGCTACACGCCGCTGACCGGCGTCGGCGAGGACTACAGCTTCCTCGGCGTGCTCTACGGCGACGTGACAGGTAACTGGACCGCTCCGGTGCTGTTCGGCCAGTCCACGGACGACGAAGCCGCAGGAGGCGCCGTCGCTCGAGACGGCGATGGCGGACGCCTCGGT
>ERZ1370068.4830-contig-3884_pt1 | contig 29972 bp, 33 predicted proteins | sample MGYA00561227_ERZ1370068 | MGnify/ENA primary metagenome ERZ1370068 (study PRJEB38410, sample SAMEA6850437) | metagenome | study: Metagenomic assessment of the ecological functions of the soil: analysis of the soil microbiota associated with the...
GGTATACTTCGTTCAGCTCGGTATTACTTCGTTCAGTTACGTATTGCTACCCGCGCTCGGCCGATCTTGCGGCCCGGCGTCGCGCACCTGCTGGGCGGCGTGCCCATGCCCTGGATGACCCGCTGGGCGGGCGTTCCCGCTCTTCGTCGACAGCGCGGAGAGGGCGACCTTCACCGACGTCGACGGCCACGACTACGTCGACTTCTGCCTCGGCGACACCGGCGCGATGACCGGCCACGCGCCCGCCGCGACGGTCGCGAGGCGATCGCCGACGCCAGGCCGCCGCGGCATCACGCCGCATGCTGCCCGACCGAGGACGCGATCTGGGTCGGCGACGAGCTGCCAGCGCGCTTCGGCCTGCCGTTCTGGCAGATGGCGATGACCGCGACCGACGCCAACCGCTTCGCGATCCGCCTCGCCCGGCAGCTCACCGGGCGGCCGAAGATCCTCGTCTTCAACTGGTGCTACCACGGCACGGTCGACGAGACGCTTCGCCACGCTCGACGACGGCGGGCACCGGTCGCGCGCCGCGGCAATCATCGGGCCGCCCGTCGACCCCGCGCACGACCACGGGTCGTGCGAGTTCAACGACATCGCCGCGCTCGAGGCGGCGCTCGCCGACGGCGACGTCGCCTGCGTGCTGGCCGAGCCGGCGCTGACCAACATCGGCATCGTGCTGCCCGGAGCCCGGCTTCCACGACGGCGCTGCGCGAGCGCTGACGCGACGACCGGCACGCTGCTCGATCATCGACGAGACCCACACGATCTGCGCTTCGGCCCGGGCAGGCTGCGCCTGGGCGTGGGAGCTTCGGGCCCGACGCCGTCGTGGTCGGCCAGACGATCGGTGGCGGTGTTCCCGCGCCGGCGGCCTACGTCGGCCTCTCGGCTGCAGATGCGGGGCCGGAACGCCTGCTGCGGCTCCGCTCTTCGCCGAAGATGCTCGATGTTTGAGCGGCGTCCGGCGGCAACCCTGACCGGCAACGCTGGCGCTGGCGGCGGTGACGGCCTACGCCGTCGAGCCCGCCCTCACCGACGCCGAGTGCTCCGCGCCGGACCATCCCGCTGGCCGGTTTCGGTGGACCGAGACGGCGTGCGTGGGGCCGCCATCGACGCCCACGGCGAGCTCGCTCTGGACCGTCCAACAGCTGGGCTGCCGGGGCCGAGTACTGGTTCTGCCCGACGTCCCCGTGACGTGCGCGCGGTGCCGCCGGCCCGCCCGTCGGCCTTGCCAGCCTCGACGAGCTTCATCGCACACCCCTGTGGGCGCTCTGACCGCGGCATCCTCCTCACGCCCTTCCACAACATGGGCGCTCCTGTCCCCGCCACCACGACGCCGGCGGCGTGGACCTCCGACGCCGAGGTGTGCCGGGCCGCGGTCAGGCTCGGCTGGCGGCAGTGACCGGACCCCGCCGGACGACCACCCGCTCGGCCGCCCCCTGATCGCGCTCGCGGTGCTGGCGCGCCCGCTGGGTCGGCCTCGTGATCGGCCTCGAGCGCGGGCGCGCCAGCCGGGAACAGGCGTCGGCCGAGGGCGGCGCCCACGGCGCCGACACCGCAGCGGCCCCTCGCTCGACGGCAACGGCATGACGCGCTGCCGGGCGACGACCGCGCTCGGGCCGCGCCGTCGTCGCGGTGGTCGGTGACTCCGCTCGCCTACCCGGCGGCGACCGCTCCTCGACAGCACGGCCCCTGCGCAGCCGCGGGCGCTGGACTCCGGTCCTCCGGGTGGCGCCCGGGCGGCGCACCCGGTCTGGGGGCTGGACGGCCAGATCAGCCCGGGGCTGGACGAGGCAGAAGGGAGCTCCGGTCGTCCACGCCCGCGGTGTGGGTCGTCCAGCTGAGCACTGAACGGCACCGCCGAGCCGCTCGACCGCTTCCGCTACCGGGAGCTGGTGACGACGATGCTCGACACCATCGGCGCTGACGTGCCGGTGGTGTGGGTGAACGTCCACCGCAACGACCGGCCCGAGGCCAGCCGGGCCTTCGACGACACGCTGCGCCTCGTCGCCCGACGTGGCCGAATCCTGACGATCGCCGACTGGGACGCGGTCGCCGGCAACGAGCAGGTGCTACGCCGACGGCGTCCACCTCGGTAGCCGAGGGCGCGACCGGTTCGTCGAGACGACGCTCGTGGCCGTCCGAGAAGGCCGGTTCAGCGGCCGCGCCCTGCTCCTGACGGCCCGGGTCCGGCCCGTTGCCGCAGGCCCTCGAGTCGCGCACGACGAGCCGCCGCTGCTGGTGTCGAGCAGCCCTGCGGCGGGCCTCGCCGAGCACCCGGCTCGTCAGCCGCAGGTGCGCCGCCAGCCCGGCCAGCTGGTCCTAGGTGAGGGGATCTCGATCAGGGGCGCCGCCGCCGCGTGTCGTCCATGTACAGCTTGGCCAGGCGCCACGATGCGCCGGTGGATGCGCACCGGTCCCCGGGACGTCGGTCAGCTCGGCGACCTGGCGGGTGAGCCGGTCGACCATCGCGACGAGGACACCGATCAGCAGGCGGTCGACCTCCGGGTGCTGCTGGCGCAGCTCCTCGAACTCGCCCCGCCTGACGACGAGCGTTCCGTCGGCCTCGATGGCCTGGATCGTCGGCCCCGCACGGCGGCCCGGTTGAGGAGGGCCTGCTCGCCGAAGAAGTCGCCGGCGCTCACAGCGCCACGGTGAACGGTTGCCGTCCGCCGCCGATGAGCGACGGCGCGCGCGCCGCGGACGATCACGTGGAGCGAGTCCCCGGGTCGCCTTCGTAGACGAGGTAGGCGCCCTCGGCCGTACTGCCGCCGCCGGCACCGCTGGAGGAGCGGGGCGCGCCTGCTCGTCAGCGCAGCGAGAAGCGGTGGGTCGGGGCTCACGGCCGCGCGACCCTACCGAGTGCGCACCAGTGCGCGGTCGGCGTGCGCACCGCCGTGAGCCGCTCGACGCCCCGATGGTTCCATCGTCAACTGAACCGGGAGGGGTGCAATGAACCGGACACGAGTGCAAGGATCGAAGGAGCGGTGGCCGCAGCGGGGGAGCCAACGAGGTGCGAGCTGCTCGCCCGGTGGCCGAGGGACAGCGCCGCCGGCAGGGCTGGTTCGCCGGTACGACCGGCTGATCGCGCCGCGGCGTCGCGGTGCTCTTCTCGCCGGCCGATGTGCGACGACGTGCAGGAGACCTTCTTGATCCTGCTGGTCAGCGCCGGTTCCATCCGCGATCCGAATCGGCTCGGACCCTGGCTGTGGACGACGGCGAGCAACCTGGCTCGCCGCACCGCCCGCCGCAACATCCGCGCAGCCGGCCGGTCGAGGACATCGAGACTTGCGTCGCCCCGGAGTCGGCGCGTCCGACGAGGTGGAGCGGGGCTGGACCGGGGAGCACCAGTGCGTGGCGCTGCGAGAGGCGATGGCGTCGATCACGTCCGGAGGAGCGCCTCTCGATCCACCTGCTCACTCGTCGAGGACCGGCCGTGCTACGCGACTATCAGCTACGGCGACGGCCGCGCCGTCGGCAGCCTCGGCCTGACACCGGCGCTGCGCATCCTCAGCAAGCTCCGGGCCCACCCGGCGATGGCCCGCGTCGCCGTGGCCGCCTGACGCGTCCAGCCGCCCCAGCGGCTCTGGCCGAAGCGGTAGCCGACGCTCCGCACGGTCGAGATCAGCGCCGGCGTGCTCCTCGCCGAGCTTGCCCGCAGGCGGCGGACGTGGACGTCGACCGTCGGGCCCCGCCGTAGTACTCGTAGCCCCACACCCGCGACAGCAGCATCTCCCGCGTGAAGACCTTGCCCGGATGTTGCGCGAGGAACTTCAGCAGCTCGTACTCCATGTACGTGAGGTCGAGCGGCCGGCCGGCGATCGACGCCTGGTAGGTCTCGAGGTTGAGCGCCGAGCGGTCCGTACTCGACGAGGTCGGGACGGGCGCCGCCGCCGACCCGCCAGAACTGGTGCTGCAGGCGGGCCTCCAGCTCGCGGGGTGGAACGGGTTGAGGCAGAAGTCGTCGAACAGGTCGTCGCGCAGCTCGAGGTCGGACAGCTGGGCGCCGGACATGAGGAGCAGCAGCGGGCGACCGGCACGTCGCGCTTGCGGACGGCGCGGCAGAACGCCCACGCCGCCTCCGGGTCGTCGTCGGCGACCACGATGGCGCCGGCCCACCCGTTGGACGGCTCCAGTCGCGCCGCGACGTCGGCTCGAGGCGCGGCCTTCCAGGCGTAGCCGCCGAGGTCGAGCGTGCGCGCAAGCTCGGGCAGCGGCGGGTCCGGGAAGACGACGATCGGTCTCCATGGCATCGCTCAGAGCGACCTCAGGTAGCGGTCGATACTCGAACGGCGTCACCTGGGTCTTGTACGCCCGCCACTCCGAGCGCTTGTTGCGGAGGAACCACTCGAAGATGTGCTCGCCGAGGGTGTCGAGCACGAGCTCGAGACGCTCCATCACCCGCAGTGCGTCCGAGAGCGACTGCGGGAGCTGCTCGATGCCGAGCTTGGCCAGCTCCTCGTCGGTCAGTCTCGAACAGGTTGGCCTCGGCCTCCGGCGGCAGGTCGTAGCTCCTCCTCGACGCCCTTCAGCCCGGCCGCCAGGATCACGCGCGAAGGCGAGGTAGGGGTTGCAGGCCGGGTCCGGCGAGCGGTACTCGATGCGGGTCGGCGTTCGGCTTGCCCGCTTGGCGATCGGCACCCGGATGAGGCCGGAGCGGTTGTTGCGGGCCCACGCGCACGTGGACCGGCGCCTCGAAGCCGGGCACGAGCCGCTTGTAGGAGTTGACCGTCTGGTTGGTGATCGGCGGTGATCTCGGCGGCGTGGTGGAGCAGCCCGGCCATGAAGCCGCTTGGCCGACCGTCGACAGGTGGTACGGGTCGCTCGGCGTCGTAGAAGGCGTTCTCGTCGCCGTCGAAGAGCGAGACGTGGGTGTGCATGCCCGAGCCCTGCACGCCCTCCAGCGGCTTGGGCATGAACGTGGCGTGCACGCCCTCGCTGGCGGCGACCTCCTTCACGACCAGCCGGAACGTCATGACGCTGTCGGCCATCGTCAGCGCGTCGGTGTGGCGCAGGTCGATCTCGTGCTGGCTGGGCGCGTCCTCGTGGAAGCGAGTACTCGACCGGGATGCCCATCGTCTCCAGCGTCCGGATGGTCTGCTTGCGCAGCGATGCCGGCGACGTCGTTGGTCGTCAGGTCGAAGAACGAGCCCTCGTCGAGCGGGCTGCGGCGGCTGGCCCGTTGCGCCGGCGGCGAAGTAGAAGAACTCGAGGTCGGGGGCGACGTAGAAGGTGAAGCCGCTGCTCGCGGCGCCTTGTCCAGGTTGCGGCGCAGGACCTGGCGCGGATCGCCCTCGAACGGCGTGCCGTCGAGGTTGGCGATGTCGCAGAACACCCGGGCCTCGGGCGCCTTCGGATCGCCCCACGGCAGCAGCTCGAACGTGTTGGGGTCGGGCATCGGCGAGCACGTCGCTCTCCTGCACGCGGCTGAAGCCGTCGATGGACGAGCCGTCGAAGGTCATGCCCTCCTCGAGGGCGTTCTCCAGCTCGGCCGGGCTGATGGCGAAGCTCTTCGAGCTGGCCGAGCACGTCGGTGAACCAGAGGCGGACGAGGCGGACGCCGCGCTCCTCCACCGTGCGCAGCACGTAGTCCTGGTGCCGCTCCACGCTCACCCCGTCCAGTCTTGTCGGGCCGGCGTGCTCTCGGGCAACCGTTCAGCGCGGCGGGTCCCCTGGAGGGACGACCCGCCACCGCCGTTCACGAGGTCGCTCAAGCCAGCGCCGAGCAGACTCGTCTCGGTGATCAGCCGGGTGACCACGTACGGATCCATGTTGGCGTTCGGCCGCCGGTCCTCGGTGTAGCCCCGTGCCGTCCTTGGCGACCTGCCACGGGATGCGCACCGAGGCGCCGCGGTCGGACACGCCGTAGCTGAACTTGTTCCACGGCGCGGTCTCGTGCTTGCCCGTGAGGCGCTCCTCGATGCCGTGGCCGTAGTTCTTGACGTGCAGCTCCCACCTTGGCGCCGAGGCGCCTTGACCGCCTTCTCGACCGACTCGTAGCCGTCCCGCATCGCCGTTCGTGGAGAAGTTGGTGTGGGCGCCGGCGCCGTTCCAGTCGCCCTTCTCGGGCTTGGCGTCGAAGCTGATGATCACGTCGAAGTCCTCGGCGATCCGGTGCAGCAGCCAGCGGGCGACGTACATGCTGGTCGCCGACCGAGCGGCGGCGCCACCGGGCCGATCTGGAACTCCCACTGGCCGGGCATGACCTCGGCGTTGGTCCCGCTGATGCCGAGCCCGGCGTCGATGCACGCCTGCGTGTGCACCTCGACGATGTCCCGGCCCATGATGCGGCCGGTGCCGACGCCGCAGTAGTACGGCCCCTGCGGGCCGGGGTAGCCCTCCGTCGGGGAAGCCGAGCGGCCGGCCGTTGGCCTTGAGCATCGTGTACTCCTGCTCGATGCCGAACAGCGGCTCCTGCTTGGCGTACTTCTTGGCCACCTTCTCGCACGCGGCGCGGTGTTGGTCGGGTGCGGCTTCCCGTCGACGAGCATGGACCTCGGCCATCACCAGGACGTGGTCGCGGCCGCGCAGCGGATCTGGGCACACGAAGACCGGCTTGAGCACGCAGTCGCTCTTGTCGCCGGGAGCCTGTTCGGTGCTGGACCCGTCGAAGCCCCAGATGCCGGGCTCGGCGCCGTCGGCGATGATCTTCGTCTTGCTCCGGAGCAGCGGCGTGGGCTCCACGCCGTCGAGCCAGATGTACTCAGCTTGGTAGGCCACAGGTCCAGGGTTCCTCTCGGGACGGGTGCGGGATTGGGACGAGGCTGGCAGGCGGCCGTTTCCCATCGATCACCGACGTGTGAATGCTTTGTGAACTGCCATCTCGGGAACCGGCAGCCGGTCGCCGCCGTCCAAGATGGCGTGATGACGCGCCGGCTCGCCCTGCTCCTGCTGGCCGTGGTGACCGGCCTGACCACCGCCTGCGGCTCGGAGAAGGTCGACGTCTCGGACCAGCCCGCCGGGGGCGTCTCCTACCCCACCGGGGCCGACCAGCCGGTCGTGCGGCTGAGCACCGGCGGCGGCTTCGTGCCCGAGGGTGCCGACTTCCGCACCCCACCCGAGCTGCTGATCACCGGCGACGGCACCGTCTACCTGCCCGGTGCCCAGATCGAGATCTACCCGGGCCCGCTCCTGCCGGCGATCAACGACGGCGACCCTCGACCCGGCCGGTCTCGCGCCGTCCTCGACGCCGCCGACCAGGCCGGGCTGCTGCAGCGCCGCCGTCCTACGAGCCCGCGTCCGGCGCGGCCCAGGTCGCCGACGCCGACGACCAGCCTGGAGATCCACGCCAACGGCCAGACGTTCGACCACCAGGCGTACGCGCTCGGCTTCCAGCCCAACGGCGTCGAGTCCACGCCGCAGCGCAACGCCCTCGACCGCTTCGTGACGCAGCTGAAGGACCTCCCGGCCCTGGTCGGGGCGGAGCACCTGACCGCGGACGAGGTCTACACGCCGGAGCGGTTCGGTGTCATCGCTCGCGTGGCGACCCCCGAGGAGCTGGCGCCGACGCCGGACCAGATCACCCCGAGGTCGTGGCGTGGCCCGACGCCGCCCCGCCCTCGCGCCGATGACCGCGCACCGAGGTCCCGGCCGCCGCGGTCGGTGACACGTTCGACCAGGCCAACCAGCTCACCCGGTTCTCCGACGCCGGCGCGACGTACACGGTGTTCGTCCGCGTCCTGCTGCCCGGCGAGACGTGCGACTCGTTCTCCGCCGGGCCGCCCACGAGCTGACGGCCGCTGCCGCCGCGGGCGACGGGGTGACGGCCCGACCGCGGCGCCGCCTAGCCTGAGGTCGTGCTGCACTGCGCGCCGGGCTGGCGCAGCTCAACACCACCGTCGGCGACCTCGACGGGAACCTGGAGCGCATCGTCGCGGCCTACGAGCGGGCCGAGGACGCCGGCTGCGACCTCGTGGCCTTCCCCGAGCTGGCCATCACCGGCTACCCGCCGGAGGACCTCGTGCTGCGGCCGGGGTTCGTCGCCGGACACGAAGGCCGCTCTGACCAAGCTGGCCGCCCGCACCGGCCGCTGCGCAGCGATCGTCGGCTTCGTCGACTCCGGGCGGGACCTCCACAACGCCGCCGCCGCCTGCGCACGGCGCCGTCCTCGGGACGTACCGCAAGCGGATCCTCCCGAACTACGCCGTGTTCGACGAGGCCCGCTACTTCACGCCGGGCGACCTGACCGACCCGCTCGAGCTCTACGTCATCGCCGGCGTGCGGGTCGGCGTGAGCATCTGCGAGGACGCGTGAGCCCGAACGGGCCCGATCGCCGCGCAGGCGGCTGGCGGGGCCGAGCTCGTCGTCAACATCAACGCCTCGCCGTACGCCATGGACAAGGTGCACCTGCCGGGAGAAGATGCTGGCCACCCGGGCCGCCGACGCCTCCTGCGCGCTGTCTACGTCAACCAGGTCGGCGGGCAGGACGAGCTGGTCTTCGACGGCGCCTCGCATGGTGTTCGACGCCGAGGGCGAGCTCGTCGCCCGTGCTCCCGCAGTTCATCGAGGACCTCCTGGTGGTGGACCTCGACGTCGACGCCATCTACCGCAAGCGCCTGCTCGACCCCGCGGCCGGGCAGACCAGGGCCGCCCTGCCCGAGGTCGCTGGTCAGCGAGGAGCAGGCCCGGCCGGCGCGGTGCCCGGCGAGGTGGGCTGGCTCCGCTGCGGGACCACGCCGCCGAGGTCTACCGACGCCCTCGTCCTCGGCCCCGCGACTACACGCCGAAGAACGGCTTCACGCGACGTCGTGCTCGGCCTGTCCGGCGGGATCGACTCGCTCGCTGGTCGCCGCCATCGCGGCCGACGCGCTCGGGCCCGAGCACGTCCACGGCGTGTCGATGCCGTCGCGGTATTCGAGCGACGGCTCCGCAGTCGGACGCCGAAGCCCTCGCCACGGCCATCGGCCTGCGACTACCGCACCATCGCCATCGAGCCGGCGTTCGCGGCCTTCCTCGACCTGCTGGCGCCGTCGTTCGCCGGCCGCGAGCCCGACCTGACCGAGGAGAACCTGCAGAGCCGCGTCCGCGGCATGCTGCTCATGGCGCTCTCGAACAAGTTCGGCTGGCTGGTGCTGACGACGGGCAACAAGAGCGAGATGGCGGTCGGCTACTCGACGCTCTACGGCGATTCCGCCGGCGGCTTCGCGGTGATCAAGGACGTCTACAAGACGACCGTCTACGAGCTGTGCCGTTACGTCAACGACACGGCCGGGCAGGAGATCATCCCCGAGGCCGTGTTCGTCAAGCCGCCGTCGGCCGAGCTCCGCCCGGACCAGCGCGACGACCAGAGCCTCCCGCCCTACGAGGTCCTCGACCCGATCCTCAAGGCCTACGTCGAGGACGACCGCACGACGGCGGAGATCATCGCCATGGTCGGCGACGAGGCCGAGCGTGCGGCGCATCACCCGCCTGGTCGACGTGGCCGAGTACAAGCGGCGCCAGAGCCCCGCCGGGCGTCCGCGTGACCACGAAGGCCTTCGGCAAGGACCGCCGCCTGCCCATCACCAACGGCTACCGGGGCTAGTGCCACGTGGCGGCCGAGGCCCGTCACGCAGGTCTCGTCCTCGCCGCCGCTCTTCGGCGATGAGCGTAGCCACGGGCCCGCTCCGCTCTCGGGTAGCGGCCGACGAGGCGCCAGAAGGCCGCGCTGTGGCCGCCTTCGCGCAGGTGGGCCAGCTCGTGGACGATCACGTAGTCGATGACCCAGTCGGGAAGGGGGCGAGCGCGCTGGACAGCCGGATGGCACCGGTCGACGGGTGCAGCTGCCCCAGCGCGTCCGGCATCCGTCGACCCAGCGGATCGAGGTCGGCCGGGGAGGTCGTAGCGGCCGGCGAGCGTGGCGGCGCGTTCGGGCAGGTCGATGCGGTCCGCGGTCATCTTGCGGCGGAAGCGCCGGGTCCACTCCGCCACCCAGTGGGCCTCCTCGGCCAGCGGACATCCACGCCGGCAGCCGGATCTCGAGGGTCTGGCCGACGACGCGGGCGGAGAGAGGTCCTGGTGCGCCTGGCGCTGCGGATGATCCCTGACGTCGAGCGCCGGCTCCGGCGGCGCCTCGGCCAGGGGAGGGCCGGGCGCCTCGGCCAGGGGCGGGTCGGACGGCGGCGGCGGCGGTCGGGCGGTCGGGACCTCGACGGGCGGACGGGACTCGACGGAACGGCGGCGGGGCGAGGCCCGGCAAGGGGAGGGGATGGCTCCCGGCGGCGGGCGGCGGCGCAGGCCGACCATCAGCGGGTCCGTCCCGTCATGGCGTGGTGGTGTAGGTGGCTTGGCCGTCGTCGAGCGGGAACAGGCCGGGGCCCGGCGGTGATGGCCAGGTGGCCGGCACTCGCCGGGGCTCGCCGCTCTCACCGTCGAGCTCGAAGATCCGGCCGCCGACGTTGGGGAAGCGCGGTCGACGTCGTGGCAGTAGCGCTCCAGCGCCCGGCAGCACCCGCCGTGGGAGACGATGAGCACGGTCTCCCTGGGATGGGTGGCGTGCACCTCGACCAGGCCGTCGATGATCCGGGCGAGGACGTCCCGTGTCGTGCTCGAAGCCGCCCGGCCGGCGGTGGTCGGCCAGGTAGCGGGGCCAGCCGGCCTCGATCTCGTCGCGCCAGCCCGGTCCAGTCACCGGCGTCACGCTTCGCGGAAGCGGGCATCGACCCGGATGGGGAGGTCGGAGCGCAGCGCCGATGATCTGCCGCCGTGCTCTGCGCCCGAGCCAGGTCGCTGGACCAGATGGCCTCGACCGAGGGCAGGCCCGCGACGGCGGCGCGCGGCCTGGGCCCGGCCGAGCTCGGTCAGGGGTGCGTTGGCGTGCCCCCGCCAGCGGCCGCTGGCGTTCCAGGTCGATCTGGCCGTGGCGGATGACGACGGTCCTCGTGGGGGCACACCGCCACGGTAGCGAGGTTGGGGCCGCCGGGACCGGGGACTACGGTCGTCATCCCATGGTCGTCCACCTGCCGTGGCCCTGGGTCGTGGTCCTGGACGTGGTGGCGTGGGCGGTGTGGAGCGCCGTCGCCGGTTGGTGGACCGGTCGCTGGACAGCGGCTCGTGGCCCGGCGGCCGCGGTCGACGGACCGCTGCTGCGCCTCCGCCCGTTCGAGGCGGGGCGGCCGCCGGTACCAGCGCCGGCTCCGGGTCAAGACCTGGAAGCGCTGGCTGCCGGAGGCCGGTCGGGCCTTCGGCGGACGGTCCAGCTGCCACCTTCCCGGCCGGTGGCGGAGGGCGGCCTGCCCCGCTTCCTCGCCGAGTGCCGGCGGGCCGAGCGGACCCACTGGCTCATCCTGGCGGCCACGCCCGTCTTGCGCTGTGGAACCCGCCCGGCCTGTTCGGGGCCATGGTCGTCGTTCGCGCTGGTGGCCAACGTCCCGTGCCTGGTCGTCCTCCGCTACAACCGGGCCCGCCTGCTCCGCCGGACCGTCAGGCCCAGCGGCGCCGCGAAGCGGCGGAGCGCGTCGTCCAGCGTCGTGTCGAGGACGCCGGGCTCGGCTGCGACACAGCCTCGAGCCACGGCGGCCGACCGGGCGCACGCCGCGACGGCCAGTCCAGCCCTGAGAGCCGCGTGGCCTGGCGGGCGAAGCTCGTGGCGCAGTCAGGCGGCCGCACGTCCCGGGCCAGCTCGACAGCGCCCACTCGTCCGGCGCGGACCGGTCGACGACGATGGTCGCGAGAGGATGACGGTCGTGCTGGCATGGGCCCGCCGCCGGCCAGGCCCGGACCGTCGCCGAGCACCGCGCCCTCGACCAGCGCTGGGCGCCGGGCCAGCGATGAGCAGGGCGACGTAGGGCGCCGAGTCTGCGGCCGACGACGGTCGCCGGCCCGAGCTCGGCCAGCGCGAGGTCGGCGTCGGGCCATGAGCACGCTCGGCCGTGTACCCGCCGCCGAGCGGGATCGGTCGAGGCGCCGTGGCGGTGAAGTCGAGCCCCCCACACGGGCCGGGCCAGCCGGCCGCCCACTCCGGCACCGTGGACGGCGTCCGCTCGCCCAGGCCGTGCGAGCAGGAGGAGACGGCGACGCCGTCGCCGTCCCCGCAGGCGATGCGAGCGGCGAGGGCGACGCCGGCGCGGTAGGGTGGTCGCCGTCATCCCGGCGCGCCCGAGGAAGTCGAGCACGAGGCCGGCGATCCGCCTGGCTGCCTGCGATGTGGACGAAGTGGCCGGCGTCGGGGAGCACCTCGAACTGCGCCCCGGAGCGGGAGGGTAGGGCGTGACGTCGTCCGGTCGGTGCTGCCCCAGCTCCATGTCCGACCACTTCAGGCCGAGCACGGCGAGAACGCATCCCTGTCCGGGCATGCGCTGGCAGTGACCACTCGGGCCGCCACGGGCCGGAAGCCACCGAAGCTAACGACGGGTCGATCTTCCAGCGCCAGCCGTCCTCGTCCTCCCGGGCGCCGAGCGTCACGAGGTAGTGCGAGCCATTCGACCGCGACAGGCGGGGGTTCATGCGGCCGCGCGCGCCGGGCCAGCTCGTCGATGGTCCCGGGCTTGCGTTGGACCGTGCCTGGCCCGGCGACGGTGGTCCAGCCACGAGCCTCAGCTCGGCGGCCAGCATCCGCATGCGGTCGTGGTTGGCGACGTCCGGCACCGGCTCCCGCGATGGCAGGCCGTCCAGGTTGACCAGCTGGCTCTACGCGGTGGGGCTGGCAGTCGGCCAGCTGCGTCATCAGGCGCGCCGCCCTTGGAGTGGCCGGATCACCGCTACGGCCCGCCCGGTGACGCTGGTCATGACGGCCACCGCGCCGCGCAGGTCGGCGTCCCAGGAGTAGAGGGCCGTGTGGTCGCCGTCGCCGTGGCCCCGCTGGTCCCAGGCGACCACCCGCCAACCGCGGCAGCCAGCAGGGGGCGAAGACGTCGAAAGTGCGGGCGAAGTCGAACCCGCCGTGGGCGAGGAAGAGGGGTGGTCCCTCCTCCGACCCCACTCGTAGTGGCGATGCCGACCCCGGCCGCAGCCCACCCGCCGCTGACGATCGGGCGCCACGGCGCCGGGAACATCGATCGCCCGGCAGGCGACGCGCCGGTGGCGTCCGGCTCCGTCCTCGTCATCCGGGGCACCTACGCGGGCCCGTCGGCGCCCCGGATCGCCGGAGGCGTCGCCGGAGTACTCTGCGCGCAGGCGCAGTGCACACGGCTGGAGGACGGATGGCAGTCCGGGCGACCAGTCCCGGCTGGACGAGGGTGGACGGCACTCGCCCCTGCTCGCCGTGCCGTGCTCGCTCGTGGCGGCCGGGTGCGGTTCGGGCCCGGCTACGCCGACCCGGGAGACGGCGCGCTGCCGCCCTGCCGTCGGTCAGACCACCACGCCTGCACCGACCACGACGAGGTGCCGTTCTACGACGTGCAGAAGGGGCGACACCCTCCAGGGCATCTCCGACAAGCTCGGGCATCGCCATCGCCGAGCTGGCTGCGCCAGTCTGGCATCACCGACCCGGAACAAGATCCAGGCCGGCTAGCGCCTCACCGTGCCCCCGGCCGCTCCACCCCGGCCGCGACGACGACCGCGCGCGCCCTGAGCCCCGCGTCGCCCGCCTGAGGCCAGAGCCGACCGGCGTCCGCCTCAGACTGCGGCGCCGCTCCTCGGTGAAGCCGGTGATTCCCGTCCATGATCCGGCCGAGCGCGAAGTCCTTCGGCGTGTAGACGGCCCGGACGCCGGCGGCCAGGAGCTCGTCCCGGTCCTCCTCGGGGATGATCCCGCCGACCACGACGACCGCGCCGACCCCCTCTGCCGCCAACCGGTCGAGCACCTCGGGCACGAGCTGGCGGTGGCTGCCCGACAGGACGGAGAGGCCGATCACGTCCGGGTCCTCGTCGCGCGTGGAGGCGCGCGATCTGCTCGGGTGTGAGGCGGATGCCCGAGTAGACGACCTCCATGCCCGCGTCGCGGGCCGCCACGGCGATCTGCTCGGCGCCGGTTGGAGTGCCCGTCGAGGCCGGGCTTGGCACGAGGAGGCGGGGTGGACCGCCCGGGCAGCGCCCTTGACCTGATGGCGACCGCGGCCAGCTCGTCCGGACCGACCTCCGGCGGCGGCCCGCACGCCCGTGGGGGCGCGGAACTCGCCGAAGACCTCGCGGAGCGCGCCGGCCCACTCGCCGGTCGTGCCGCCGGCCTGGCCGAGCGCGATGGTGGCCGGCAGGAGGTTGTCGGTCCCGGACGCCGCCGCCCGCAGCGTCGCCGAGCGCGCGCCTGCACCGCGGACGAGTCGCGGGCTGCCCGCCACCGCTGCGACGTCCTCCACCATCTCCGCCTCCACCGCGGGAGTCGACCTTGACGATCGACTCGGCCCCGCCCAGCGGCGATTCGGCGGTCTCGGTGAACCGGTTGACGCCGACCACCGACCTGGCTGCCCGGACTCGATGCGCCGGGTCCGCTCGGCCATGCGACCGCACCAGCCGGCCCTTGAGCTCCTCGACGGCCTCGAAGGCGCCGCCCAGGGGAGAGCACGTCCTCCAGCTCGGTCGCCGCCTGTCCCGGAGCTCCGCCGTCCGGGCCTCGACCACGATGGCTGCCGTCGAAGATGTCGCTCGTACTCGAGCAGGTCGGACTCGTAGGCGAGCACCTGCTGCATCCGCAGTGACCATTGCTGGTCCCACGGGCGTCGGCAGGCCGAGCGCCTCGTTCCAGGCCGGCAGCTGGACGCGCGGGCCCGGCGCCTCGCTTCGACAGCGTGACGGCCGAGCATCTCGAGCACGATGCGCTGGACGTTGTTCTCCGGCTGCGCCTCGGTGAGCCCGAGCGAGTTGACCTGCACGCCGTAGCGGAAGCGCCGCAGCCTCGGGATCGTCGACGCCGTAGCGCTCGCGGCGTGATCCGGTCCCACAGCTCGGCGCAGCGCCCGCATCTTGCAGATCTCCTCGACGAAGCGGATGCCCGGCGTTGACGAAGAAGCGAGATGCGACGCCGACGACGTCGGGGAACCGTCCCGGGCGGACCTGGCCGCGAGTCGCGCACGGCGTCGAGCACGCCGATGGCGGTCGGCCAGCGCGTAGGCGATCTCCTGCACCGGCGTCGCGCCCGCCTCCTGCAGGTGGTACGAGCAGACGTTGATCGGGTTCCACTGCGGAGCGTGGGCGCGTGCACCACGCGATCGTGTCGACGATCAGCCGGCGGCGGGGCTCGGGCGGGAAGATGTAGGTGCCGCGGGAGAGGTACTCCTTGACGATGTCGTTCTGCGTCGTGCCCCGCAGCTCGGTGCGAGGCGACGCCCTGCTCCTCGGCGTTGGCGACGTAGCAGCGCCGAGCAGCCAGGCGGCCGTGGCGTTGATCGTCATCGACGTGTTCATGGCTCCCGGGCGGGATGCCGTCGAGCAGCGTGCGCATGTGGCCGAGGTGCGACGACCGGCACGCCGACCTTGCCGACCTCGCCCCGGGCCAGCGGGTGGTCGGGGTCGTAGCCGGTCTGGGTGGGCAGGTCGAAGGCGATGGACAGGCCGGTCTGGCCCTTGGCCAGGTTCGTCCGGTACAGCTCGTTGGACGCCGCGGCGGTGGAGTGCCCGGAGTAGGTCCGCATCAGCCACGGCGGGTCAGCCATGGCCCCAGTCTGGCCAGGTCGCGCGCTGCGTGGCTAGGCGCCCACGACCGGGGTCGGAACGGACCGCGAAGGGCGGTGGCCGGCGCGCCTGTGCGCGGATATCCACTGGGCAAGTCGTTGCGTTCTGGAACTACCGTCCGCAGCACGTCGTGGGTGCCCGAGAGCCGTCACCTCCCCGGTGGCACCGGCCACCCCACGCAGGGTCTGCAGGACCTCCCCGGGGCCGTGGGGGTGACCGGACGTGCTGGTCACCCCACCGGCTGGGCGAGCGCCTCGCCGAGCAGCGCGAGGTAGTCCCGGCGATCCGACGGCGACGGCGCCCAGGCTGCGGAGTGCGGTGTCGCCCACTGCACGTCGAGGAGCGTGGCCCCGGAGCTGGCGGAGCAGGTCGACCAGGCCGAGCAGGGCCACCTTCGAGCCGTCCCGCTCGAAGTGGACCATCGACTCGCCGGCGAACAGCCCGCCGATGCGCAGGCCGTAGAGAGCGCCCGCGAGGTCCCCCTCCTCCGTCCACGCCTCGACGCTGTGGGCCCAGCCCAGCTCGTGCAGCCGGGAGTACGCCTCGACGATGGCCGGCGTGATCCAGCCGTGAGGACGCCGGGGATCGGCGCAGGCCACGACGACGCGGCGGAAGTCGCGGTCGACGGTGAGGCGGTACCGGCGGCGGCTGCGGCGCAGGGACCGTGACGGCGCGAACCCGTCGAGGGGATGATCCCCGCTCCACCGGCGACCACCAGCCGAGGCGGCGGCGGTTCACGTTCATCGGGAACAGGCCCCGGCGATGTGGCGCCGAGGATGGTGCCGGGTTCCAGGTCGCCGCCCACCGCGACCAGGTCGTCAGCGACCGGCGGCGAGGGGTCGGGGAAGCTCCACGGCGTGGCCGGGGGCTCGACCGGGAGGCGCTGCCATCCTGCGATCCCGTCGATGTCCATGCCCTCGTGTGGGCCGTCCGGACTGGCCCCGGTCACGCGCGTCCGACCCGGTCAGCCGTAGCGGTAGAAGCCCTGCCCGGACTTCCGCCCGAGGTGCCCGGCGGCCACCATGCGGCGCAGCGCGGGCACCGCGGCGTAGTTCGGGTCGCGGAACTCGGCGTACAGCGCGTCGAGGATCGAGAGCGAGGTGTCGAGGCCGACCAGGTCGAGCAGCGCGAACGGTCCCATCGGGAAGTTGCAGCCGCCCTGCATGGCGGCGTCGATGTCCTCCATGGACGCGGTGCCGTTCTCGAGCATCCGCACCGCGTTGTTGAGGTAGGGGAAGAGCAGGGCGTTGACGACGAAGCCGGCCCGGTCCGCGCCACGACGACCGGCTCCTTGCCGCAGCTCAGGGCGAAGGCCCGCAGCGGCGTCGACGGTCGTCGTCGCTGCGCCGTGAGCGGGCGCGACGATCTCCACGAGGCGCATGACCGGCGCCGGGTTGAAGAAGTGGATGCCCGCAGACGCGGTCGGGCCGACTCGGTCTGCACCGCCAGCTCGACGACCGGGAGGGTGGAGGTGTTGGTGGCGAGGATGGCGTCGGGCTGCACCACTCGCTCGAGCTCGGCGAACAGCTGCCTTCTTGACGGCGAGGTCCTCGACCACCGACTCGATGACCAGATCGCACTCGGCCAGGGCGTGGAGGTGGTCGGTGGCCACGACCCGGCCCAGGATCTCTGGCGCGCGGTGCGGTCGTCGAGCTTGCCCTTCTCCACCTGGCTGGTCGAGGCTGCGCCGAGCCCGGCCACGAGGGCGTCGGCGGTGGCCCGCTGCCGGGAGCGGACGATGACCTCGCAGCCCGCCTTGGCTGCCACCTCCGCCAGGCCCGCGCCCATGATCCCCGACCCCAGGATGCCCACCCGCTTGATGACGGTCCCTGCCATGGGCGGATGTTACCGATCGGTAGGGTTCGCCGGAAGTCGTGCCGCGGGGACCGGCGGTGGCCACGTGACCGATGACCACACGGGTGGTGTCCACGGTCACCTGTGGGCCATCGTCCTGAAACCTTCGGTCGATACCCTGGCATCGTGTCCACCATCGCCCCTGACCGCCTGCCTGACCGACTCGTCGCCCTCGAAGCCGTCCACAACTTCCGTGACCTCGGCGGCTACACCACGATCGACGGGCGGGTGACCCGCTGGCAGACGCTCTACCGCGCTGATGGGCTGCACCGCCTGACCACCGCCGACGTCGAGGCGCTGCGCGCTCGGGCTGCACACCGTCGTGGACCTCCGGACGGACAGGGAGCTCGACGAGCGGGGCACGTTCCCCGTGGACGCCTACCCGGTGACCTTCCACCACCTGCCGGTCATCGACGTCACCTGGGACCCCAACACCGGCGACGAGTCGGATCCGGCCGAGTTCCTCTTCCACCAGTACGAGTCGCCGCTGGCCTACGGCGAGCCGCTCTTCGCGAAGGCCTTCCACCTGCTCGGCCTGCCCGTGCGCACTGCCGGCGGTCTTCCACTGCGCGGCCGGCAAGGACCGCACCGGCATCCTCGCCGCGCTGATCCTGTCCGCCCTCGGCGTGCCCCACGACGTCGTGACCGAGGACTACGGCCTGTCCCGCAGCGCCATGGTCCGGATGCGCGAGTGGGCGACGGCCCACAGCCCCGAGCTGGCCGCGGCCTGGGACAACGCTCCTCCAGCCACCTGGCCGCGGAGCCCGAGGCGATGGCTCGCCTGCTGGCGGCGCTGACCGAGCGCCACGGCTCGGTGCGCAGCTACCTGATCTCCCTCGGCGTGTCGAACGCCCTGCTCACCCACCTCGAGTCGTCCCTCCTGGTCGAGGTCGACTCAGCTGGCCGCGCCGGCCGATGGGGCCTGAGCGGGTCCGCCGGGACCGGGTGGGCGGCCCGGTGCCGGCCACTTCTGTAGCGTCCGGATCCGTGCCTGCGGTGACCTATCCTGCGCCGATCGAGCAGGTCATGACCCCGATCGACCAGTCGCAGCTGCGCCCGCGCTGCCAGCGCCTCGCTGCAGCGGGCGCGGGCCGGGTGCTGGAGCTCGGCGGCGCGGGCGGGGTGAACCTCGAGCACTACCCGGCCGACCGGGTGAGCGAGGTCGTCGTGGTGGGCGCCGATGGCGCCAGCCGCGCCCGCCTGCGCCGCACCGCGGCCCGGCGCGGCGTGTCGGTCGACCTGCGTGACGGTCGCCCAGGTCGGGACGGGCTACGACACGGTCGTCGCCGTGCTCACGTTGAGCGCGCTCGCCGATCTGGACCGTGAGCTGGACGCGCTGCGGCAGCTGCTGGCGCCGGACGGCCGGCTGCTCTTCCTCGACCACAGCCCCCGCCGCCCGGCCGGCGTGGCCACCGAGCTGAGCCGGCCGCTCTGGCGGCTGATGGTCGACGGCTTCTGTGCCCGGCCGCGACCTGCCGAGCGCGCGGTCCGGCAGTCCGGGCTCATCATCCTCAGCATCGAGCGCTTCGGCCTGACGACGCTCACCCTCCCGCTACGGTCCTGCGTGGCCGGCGGTGGCACGGCAGCAACGACCCGGCGGCGCCCGCAGGGTGGAGGGAGACCGGTGACCGGGACGTTGGCGTTGATCGGTGGCGGCGACTTCGACGCCACCGACGCCGTCGATCGCCAGCTGCTGGCCCGCTCCGGCGGCGACTCGGTGCTGGTCCTGCCGACCGCGGACGCCTTCGAGCACCCGGAGCGGTCCGTGACCCGGGCCGAGTCGTGGTTCGCGGCGCGCAGTGGTTCGGCCCGCGGCCTGGCCGTGCTGGCCCGCCCGGACGCGTCTCGCCGGAGCACGTCGCCGCGGTTCGGGAGAGCCTGTTCACGTACCTGGTCGGTGACTCGCCGATGCACCTCCGCTCGGTGCTGAAGGACACCCCGCTGTGGGACGCACTCGCCGTCGGCGGTGGCCGACGGCGCGGTGCGTCGCCGCCTCGGGTCCTGCGGCGATGGCGCTGTGCGATCCTCATGACCGACCTCGCGGCGGCGTGCTCACGCTCGGGCTCGGCCTGGCCCGCCCCATGGCCGTCGTCCCCGGCGCCGAGGCCTGGTCCCACGACCGCCTCCACCGGACCCTCGGCCTGGGCCTCGGCCTTCCCGGTGGTCACCCTGGCCACGGGCGCGGCCGTGCTGCGGTCGGCGGAGGGCTGGGAGGCCATCGGCGAGGCGGTCGTCCACCTGGCCGGCGCCGAGGTGGGCCTGGAGGCGCTGCCGCCGGCCTAGCGCTCGCGACGCCGGCGGCGGCGCGGCGTCACGACTCGGTGATGGTCACCTTGTTGACGATCGGGGTCTGGCCGGCCTGCCCGGCCGCCTCCAACGCCTTGACCGTGGTGTCGAAGCCGTCCGTGACCTGGCCGAAGATCGAGTACTTGCGGTCCGTCGAGCCCGGAGGGGTCGAGGACGACGAAGAACTGGCTGCCGTTGGTGTCCGGACCCGAGTTGGCCATGGCGACGGTGCCTGCCTTGTAGGACTCCTTCGACGGCCGGCAGCTCGTCGGCGAAGGTGTAGCCAGGTCCGCCGCCGCCGGTGCCGCGTCGGATCGCCACCCTGGACGACGAAGCCCGGCACGATGCGGTGGAACGGGGTCCCGTCGTAGAAGTGGTAGCGGGACAGCACGACGAAGTTGTTCACGGTGTGGGGCGCGGACTTCGGGTCGAGCGCGATGGTGAAGTTGCCGGCCGTGGTCTCGACGAGCGCGGTGTAGGTCTTGTTCTGGTCGATGCAGGTGGGCGGCGGGCCCTCGAAGCCCGAGGCCCGCGTGGCGGCGCCGTCGGCCGGCGGGCACGGTGTCGCTCCGGTGATGGCCGTGCCGGGGACGGTGGCTGGGCGGGACCGTGGTGGCGGAGCCGTCCGACGGCACCGTGGTGTCCGTCGTCGACACGGACGAGTCCCGGCCGATCAGGCGGGACAGGCCGAACGCGGCGGCCAGCGCGATGACGACGATGACCCCGATCCGGATGTACTTCTTGCGGGCGCTGCTGCGACGCTGCTGGCGCTCCAGCTCGGCCAGCGAGCCTGGCGGTTCGCCTTCTGTCGTTCCCTCTTGTCGGTGCCCACGGAGGCGGCAGGCTATCGACCGGGACGACCGGCCCGGCAGTCGCCCCTCGTCGCCGCTCGTCATGAGCGGACGCGACGGCCGGGGTAACGAGGTGATCGGCCGGGTCGGCCTGGCTACCGTGTGGCACCCGTGGCCCTGATCGTCCAGAAGTACGGCGGCACCTCCGTGGCCGACGCCGACCGGATCAAGGCCGTGGCCGAGCACGTCGGCGTTCACCAAGCGCCAGGGCACGACCTCGTGGTCGTGGTGTCGGCCATGGGCAAGGAGACGGACAACCTCATCGCCCTGGCCAACGCCGTTTCGGCCACGCTGCCCGGCCGGGAGATGGACATGCTCCTGACCATCGGCGAGCGCAAGACCGATGGCGCTGCTGTGCATGGCCCTCGCCGACCTCGGCGTCGACGCGGTCGTCGTTCACCGGCAGCCAGGTCGGCATCATCACCGACAACGTCCACGGCAAGGCCAAGATCCTCGAGGTCGAGGGCGACCGGGTCCGCGACGCGCTGGCCGACGGCAAGGTCTGCGTGGTCGCCGGCTTCCAGGGCGTGTCGACCGAGAAGGAGATCACCACCCTCGGCCGGGTGCGTCCGACCTCACCGCGGTCGCGCTGGCGGCCGCGCTTCCAGGCCGACAGCCTGCGAGATCTACACCGACGTCACCGGCGTGTTCTCGTCCGACCCCGGCATCGTGCCGCAGGCCCGCAAGCTGACCCGCGTCCACTTCGACGAGATGCTCGAGATGGCGGCGCGCCGGCGGCCGGGTGCTGGCGCTGCGCTCGGTCGAGTTCGCCCGCAACCACAACGTCGCCCTCCACGTCCGCTCCAGCTTCACCTGGGAGCCGGGCACGTGGGTCACCAACGAGGAGCCGAGCATGGAAGACCCGATCATCTCCGCCGTCGTGCACCGACGTCGTCGAGTCCAAGGTGACGGTGAGCGCCGTGCCCGATCGGCCCGGCGTCTCGGCGGCGCTGTTCGAGCCGCTGGCAGCGTGCCAACGTCAACGTCGACATGATCGTGCAGAACACCTCGAAGGACGGGATGACCGACATCAGCTTCACCGTGCCCAAGGCCGACATGGCGGTGGCCGAGAAGATCGTGAGCGACGTGGCCGCCCAGATCGGGGCCAGCGGCGTGAGCCACGACGCCGACATCGCCAAGGTCATCGATCGTCGGTGCCGGCATGAAGACCACCCCGGCATCGCCGCCAAGATGTTCCGCGTGCTGGCCGACGAGGGCATCAACATCGAGATGATCTCGACCTCGACCATCCGCATCTCGGTCGTGACGGCGGCCGACGGCATGGAGCGGGCGCTGCGCTCGCTGCACACCGCCTTCGGCCTTGACTCGGGGCAGGCCTACTCCGGCCCCGCTGCCCGAGCGCCGCTAGCGGTCGGTCGCCCACGCGGGCCTACTCGAACGTCGCGAAACCCGACCTGGGCGCTCGGCGGCCGCCGGTAGCGTGGCCGGACATGCGCGTAGGTGTGGCTGGCGCCACCGGCCAGGTCGGTGGCGTGATGCGAGCTCCTGTTGGACGAGCGGAGCTTCCCGGTCGAGGAGATCCGCTACTTCGCCTCGGCCCGGTCGGCCGGACGGACGCTGCCGTGGAAGGGCACCGAGGTCGTCGTCGAGGACGCGGCCACGGCCGACCTGACCGGCCTGGAGCTGGCCCTCTTCTCCGCCGGCGCGGCCTCGTCGCGGAGCTGGCGCCCCGCTTCGCCGCCGCCGGGGCCGTCGTCGTCGACAACTCCTCGGCCTGGCGCATGGACCCGGACGTGCCGCTCATCGTCTCCGAGGTCAACGCCCACCTCCTGGACTCGATCCCCAAGGGCATCGTCGCCAACCCGAACTGCACGACCATGGCCGCCATGCCGGTGCTGAAGCCGCTGCACGACGTGGCCGGGCTGCGCCGCATGGTCGCCAGCACCTACCAGGCCGTCTCCGGCGCCGGCGGGGCCGGCGTCCAGGAGCTCGACGAGCAGGCCCGGAAGGTGGTCGACCGGGCGGCGGCGCTGACCTCTCGACGGCGCCGCGGTGGACTTCCCGCGCCGGTCAAAGTTCGCCCGGCCGATCGCCTTCAACGTGCTGCCGCTGGCCGGCAAGGTGGTCGACGACGGCACGGGCGAGACCGACGAGGAGCAGAAGCTCCGCAACGAGAGCCGGAAGATCCTGGACATCCCCGACCTCCTGGTCTCGGGGACGTGCGTGCGGGTGCCGGTCTTCACCGGGCACTCGCTGTCGCTCAACCTGGAGTTCGCCCGGCCGATCTCGGTCGCCGAGGCGACGGACGCGCTGGCCGCGGCGCCGGGCGTCGTCGTGACCGACGTGCCGACGCCGCTCGGAGGCCGCGGGCAGGATCCGGCCTACGTCGGGCGCATCCGCCAGACGCTTCGGTGCCCGACGGCCGGGGCCTCGTGCTGTTCGTGGCCAACGACAACCTGCGCAAGGGGGCCGCGCTCAACGCCATCCAGATCGCCGAGGAGCTCGTCCGCCGCTCCTGACGGGGTTCAGCCGACCGGCGCCGTCCAGGCGCGGTGACGAGGGACGGCGCTGCCCGTAGCGGTTCCAGTGCGTGATCTTCTCGATCGGCTTGCGGGGCGCGACACCGAAGCGCCCGAGCGGACGGCCGATGGGGACCAGCGCCACGGGATCGAGGTGGGAAGGCAGGCCGAACGCGCCGCGACCTCCGTCGTTGTGGACGCGAAAGACCGTCGTGAGGGTCGTCCCCAGGCCGAGGTCAGCGCGGGCGGCGAGGATGAAGCTCTGCACGGCCGGGAAGACCGACGTGCAGCGTGCCGACGTCGAGCGGTCCCTCGTCGTCGGCCAGCGTGCTCGTCGTAGGACGCCAGGCAGAACAAGACGCTCGGCGTGTCGGCGAGGTGCTCGGCCAGGTGCTCGCTGAGCTCGACGCTGCGCCGGAACGAGCCCTCGGCCTCGGCCGTCGGGAACGGTGGAGGGCCGCCACCATCGCCGGGCGGTAGCGCCGCCAACCCCGAAGGTAGAGGTCGGCCATGGCGGCCCGGGCCTCGGCATCGGTGATGACGACGAAGTGGTACGGCTGGACGTTGCCACCTGACGGCGCCCTTGCGCCGCGGCGCAGGCAGTGCTCGATCTCCTCGTCGGTGACCGGAGGGTCGTCGGTCAGGCGACGCATCGAGCGGGTTGTCATCAGCGCTTCGTAGAGCTCCATGGCGCCTCCTGATCAGAGCTGGGCGATGTCGGTGGACTGGCCGAGAGGCCATGCGGCCGACCAGCTCGTACGTGCGGGGGCGACCATCGCGCGCTGGCCGGCGACGTTGACGTCCCGCAGCAGCCGCTCGAGCGGGCTGGACTGATAGACGGCGGTCCCGCCGGCGAGCCGGTAGAGCGAGTCGACTGCTGGCCACGCTCTGCGTCGTGGCGTTGCGTGGCGGCGAGGCGGAGCAGGCGGCGGTGCTCGGTCCCGAGCGGGTGGCCGGCGCACGCCGCGGTCCACGCCTCGGCGCACGGTGTCAGCCACGAGCGCCCGGGCGGAGCGGTGCTGCGCTTCGGCCTGGGCGCCTCGGCCTGCACGACCGGGCGGGTGGCCATGGGACGGGTGCTCATGGCGTAAGCGCTTGCCCGTCGGCCAGCTCCACCACCTCGTCGAGGGCGCGGCGGGCGAGGCCGAGGCTGACGGAGCAGACGCCGAGGGCGAGCGCCCGGAAGAACGGGAACCGGTAGAGGGGGCCGTCGGCGACCGGCTCCTGCCCGACGATCTCGGCCCAGCGACCCTCCGGCACGAAGGCCTCGTCTGCACTCGTAGTCGGTGCTGCCTGGAACCGCGCAGCCCCATCGTGTACCACGTGTCGAGCAGCTCGACCTGGTCCGGCGCGAAGAGGACGAACGGCGCTCGCAGGCCGTCGGCGCGAGGGGCCGGCTGCGCCGCGTCGTCCACGACCACCGTCCCGCCGCCGATCCACGTGCAGTGGTGCGCGAGCCCGAGCCCCACTGCCAGTGCCCGCTCACGCAGCAGCCCGCCCTCGACCGGCCGGGCGCGGCCCTGTGGTGCGGCGCTGGCCGCCGGTGATGCGCCCGCGGATCACCGTAGATCTCCTCGGCTCCAGCGCTCCGGCAGGTAGCCGCCGAGGAGGTGAGGTGGTAGCGGCGATCATCCCGCACCAGGCCGTCCCGGCCTCGAACGTGGCCAGCGACTCGAGCGCGCCGAGCAGCTCCAGGTACGGCAGCTCGAGCCCGCCAGGTAGCGCGCGGCGCCCAGGCGCGACCGAGGCCGGTGTCGACGAGCGCGCTCGACAGGCCGGCCGGGAGCTGCGCAGCTCCTCGATCTCCGCTGCGCGCTGGCTCGGCCTGGCTGCCGAGCGCCTCGACGGCGTTCGCGCAGCTTGGCCGCCCGGCCGTCACCGGCCGCCGGGGCGGGAGGCGTCGATCACCCCGTCGATTCTCGCGCAGCGGCACGGATCCCGCCGCACTCTAGCAGCCGCCGGCGAAGCGTGCCAGGCGCCGTCCAGGTCGACGTCGGCGATGTTGGCGCAGGGTGGCGACCCAGGCCAGGACGTCCGGCGAACTCGTCGCGTTGCTCGTCGATCGGTGCCCTTGCGCAGCGCCTGGGCCAGCTCCCCGACCTCCCCGGCCAACCAGGCGACTCGCGGCCGGCAGGCCCCGCTCCCGGTCGCGCGCCGTAGGTGCGGCTCCATGAGGTCCTGCAGCTCGGCCAGGTGCATGGCCGGAGGGTAGGGGCCGGCCGTGGGGACGGCTGGCCCGCCGGGGACGGCTGGTCCGCCGGGACGGCTGGTCCGCCGGGATGCTGGTCGGCCGGGCCGCGCCCGAACGGGACGATGCGGTGGACCCAGTCGAGCGCCTGGTCCAGCCAGCCGACGAGGTCGAGCGTCGACATCACCGACGTCGGCGGGTCCGAGATGAGGGGTGTCGGCGGCGACCAGGCGGGCGAAGCTCGACCGTGACCGGTGACGGCCGGGCCTTCCGGCCGGCACCCGGGCCCGTGAAGGTCACCCCGGCGTCGTCCATGATCCGACGACCTCCTGGGCGATGATCCCGTAGCCGATGGTCGTCGGGTGCACGCCGTCGAGGGCGAACAGGCCACCGTCGATCCTGGCCCTGCGGTCCGGAGTGGAAGAACCGCGTGGTCGGGACGGGGTCGAGCGCGAGCAGCGCGGGCGGCAGCACGTAGCTCCCACCAGGGGCGGCCGGGCGTCCGGGTCGGTGACGTAGCGCCGCGGCGAGGCTGTCGGAGCAACCCACCCAGGTCGAACAGGTGCCAGTCGAGGCCGTCGGTGCGAGCGGTCCGGACGGAGGTCGATGATCGTCTCGTTGTTGTAGGGCGTCGATGGCTCGAGTCTGATGGCCCTGGCCTCGGTCCTCGGTGAGGTGGGCGTCCGCCGCGGGTCGAAGTCCTCGTCGGTGATCCACGGCCGCGCGCAGTACGGAAGTACCGCGACCCGGGCTGACCTGGTCCCGACGCCGCGGGTGACTGGCGGATGGTCACCGCCGGCACCGTGGCGACGATCACGTGGCGGGCCCGGACGGCGCGGATCGCCTCGACCAGCTCGGCCCACTCGCCCGCAGGCGTGCGAGGGCCGGAACACGGTGAACGAGGCCGCCGCGGCGAGCCGTTCGTCGACGGTCAGGTCCGGTGGTAGTCGGCCGAGCTCCAGCAGACGTCCAGGTGGACCACCGCTGAGGGCGTTGTTGGCGCCGGAGCATGACGACCAGGTCTCGATCCCGGGCTGACCGCTGGCGCTCCTCGCCGAGGGACGCGGCGGCCTCGAGGACGGTGTGCGGGCCGTCCTGTCGGCCGCCCGCTTCGCTGGCGCTGACCACGAGGCCGGCCCGGTCGTTGTCGTTCTCGACGATCTGGTCGATGACGTTGTCGCGGCGGATGGCGGCGATGCGGGCCTGGAGCCGGCCGGCATCCAGCACGAGGCGTCGAGCAGGGCCCAGCCGTAGACGGCCAGGTTGTGGAAGACACGGGCCGGTGGGCGGCACCTTGCTGCCCGGCCCTCGCTCCCAGTAGTCCTCGATCTTGTCCATGTAGCTGTGAGCCGCCGGGCGGTCCCGAGCACCTCGTTCCAGCTGAGGGTCGGGCCCGCCGTGGCGGTCGATGAACCGGGCCAGCCGCTCCAGGTCGAGCGCGATGCCGCCCGGACCGTCCGGTGGCTCGTAGGCGGGTAGCGGAACCGCGTGAACCCCAGCTGTCGGCGACGATCGCCGGCCACGAGAGGTCGGTGCGAAAGATCGCCCCGCTCACGAACCCTGCGGTGATCGAGTCGCCGATCGTCACCAGGCGTGCCGGGGCCGATTGCTCCGCAGCGACCGCGACCGATGCCGAGGGTCGATCAGCCTCCCGCGCTCGAGGTTCGGTGTGATCCCGAGCTCGGCTCGGCGTCTCCTCCGCCATGACGCGCCATCGGTGCCCTCAGCCGGACGGCCACCCGGATCGTGGCCGCCGAGCAGTCGGGGAGGGAGAGTGAACTCCCGGCCTCCACGTCCCGAACGTGGCGCGTTAACCGAGTTGCGCCTACTCCCGGAGGTGCCGGGCGATGCTACCCGGCCGGCACCTCGTCGCCACTGGAGGCGATTCGGCTTTCCGACGTCGGCCGCTGGCGCGCCGGGGTGTCGGGCCGGCAGGCCCTCGTAGATCGTCCCCCCGCCCATGATGGTGGTGGCGGCGCGGCGCAGGCGCGGGAGTCGAGAGGCTTGATCAGCCAGCCTCTCGCCCCGCCCGGCCGGGCGAGGAACAGGTCGGCGATGCGGTCGAGCAGCATCAGGACCCGGATGGGGAGCCGCCCCGGACTCGTCCAGTCGCAGCGTCATGCAGACGGCCATGCCGCCCATGTTGCCGATCTGCGATGGTCGAGGATGGCCAGGTCCGGCGCCTGCCGTGGCCGCCACGGTGCACCGCCTGGCCGGTGCGGCAGATGGCGAAGGTGGTGTCCGGCGTCTCTCGAGCGCCGACCGCACGTCGTCGATGAGCCACTCGGCGTCTGCGGCGATCAGGATGGTGCGGCACGGCGCCCGACGTTAGCGTGCGGCCGCGATCGGCGGCGGCCCCCGGCCGATCTGGCGCGGTTCCGTCGCGTCAGTGACGACGCATCCTCCGGCCGGGGACGCCGCCCGGCCGGGTGGGCCGGCGGGCGGTCGCTGCGGGCCGGCCGGCTGTACCGCGGCCAGTCCGGCGCGGTTCCGTCGCACGGGCAGAGACGATCCCCTGCGCCAGACGCCAGCCGGGCCGGGGTGGGCGCGAGCCGGGGCGGCTGTTCGGGGTCTGGCGCGGTTGCGTCGCGCGGGCGAGGCGATCCAGGCCAGACGGCCGGAACGCGCGAGCGGCTGGACCCCAGGGGAGCGGCGGTCGAAGAGGAGGTCGGCGATCTCGGCCAGGCCCTGGAGGTCGTGGACGTCGGTCGACAGGAGGGGGACCGTCGCCATCGGCGACGGCTCCCAGGTCGGCTGTGAGGGCGCGAGGACGGCGGTCTCGGCGTCGTTCACCGCTTGCAGCTCGGCCCGGTTCTCGATCAGCTCGACCATCGCCGCGCGACCGGCCGGCCTGCCGCCCGCCCGCGGCGCGGTCGCCGAGCCGACAGTCCGGGTGGACGCGATTGACGACGACGGCCGCCAGCGGCGTGCCGCCCCGGCCAGCGGCGCGGCGAAGCGAACGGGCCTCTTCGACTGTGTGCGCGGCGGGGAGCCGTGATCGAGCACGTAGGTTGCCCCGTCGACGCAGGAGCTCGGCGACCGCGCTGGGCCCGCTCGCCGGGAAGCCCGCCTCCATCGCCGTCGAAGGCCTGGAAGAAGGCAGATCGCGTCGGCGATGCACATCGCCACCGACCACCTTCGGCACAGCGTGCGGAGGAACGCCTGCGTGGCCACGTTCACGGCCCGCAGGCCGACCCGGGTCGGCGTCGTCGAGGGCCCGGTACAGGCGGTGGTCGAGGAACCGGGCCAGCCGGCCGGCGCGTCGAGGAAGTCGAGGGCGTTGCGGGTGGGCGGCGTGTCGACGACGACGAGGTCGAAGTCGGCTGTCGTCGTGGAGCTCGTAGAGCTTCTCGGCCGCCATGTACTCCTGCGTGCCCGACAGGCGCCCGGAGATGTTGCGGTAGAAGCGGTTGGCCGTGGATCCGCTCGGCCTGCGCCGGATCGGCGGCGTAGCGTCGACCAGGTGCGTCGAAGGTCGCCTTGGTGTCGAGCATCATGGCCCACAGCTGGCCGGGACCGTCCGTGGCTGGCCGTCGCCGCCTCGCCCCAGGTCCCCGGCGTCCAGTCGACCAGGCTCGGGTCGTTCGTCAGCCCGGCCAGACCCAGCGCGTCGGCGAGCCGGCGGGCCGGGTCGATCGTGACGACGACGCGCGCGGCGCCCGCTGGCTGCCGCCTCGGCCGCCAGCACGGCCGCGGTCGTGGTCTTCCCGACGCCGCCCGCCCCGCAGCACACGACGATGCGTGCGCTCGGCCACGAGACGGCCCAGTGCCGGGCCGTGGGCCCGACTCCCCGCCCGCCGTCATGACCGCTCGCTTCCCAGCTGTTCGAGCAGGCGGTCGGCCAGCTGCGTCGAGGTCGTCGGCGGTGAGGCCAGCCGGTGAAGCACAGGGGCAGCTGGACCTGGTGGAGCGGCAGGCGGGCCGAGAGCCGGGCCACCTGCTCCGCCTGCTGGGCCTGGCGCGGGCCAGGCGGAAGCGGGCCGCCTGCACCAGGCTCGGGTCGACGTCGTCGCCCGCCTCGTCCAGTGCGGCGGCCAGCCCCGGTCGGTCCGGGTAGAGGCCGTTGACGATGATCGGGCCGAGGCTTCACGCCGACCTCGATCCTCCAGCGCGAAGGCCGTCTCGACGATCTCGTTGACTGGCGTCTCCTCGGGCAGGGTCACGAGCACGACCTGGCAGCGGTCGGCGTCGCGCGAGCAGCTCGAGCACGTCCGTGCGCCTGCGTGGCGATGGGCCCGACCGTGACAGCGTCGGCCAGCCCCTTGGCCGAGCGCGAGGAAGGTGATGCGCATGCCCGGCGGCGGGTGCGTCCAGCAGGATGAGGTCGGCGTGCCGGCCCGCTCGAGCTGCTTGACCTTGCCGAGCACGAGGATGTCGTCCAGACCGGGCGCGGCCGTGGCCACGACGTCGATCACGCCGGCTTGGCCAGCCGGCCGCGACAGGCGGCGCATCCCGTGATCGTCCAGGTAGTCGGTCAGGGCCTCACCGGGCGAGACGATCCGGCCGGACACCGAGCCCGGGGCCGGTCCGGGGTCGGCGGGCGGAGCACGACGTCCTGCGCCCGCAGCGGCCGGTCGGCGCCGAGCAGGGGGCCGAGACTGCTGGCGCCCTCGAGCTCGATCACGAGCACCCGCCGCCCGACGGCTGCGGCGATGGCCATCGCAGCCGCTACCGTGGTCTTGCCCTGACGCCTCCTGTCGCCGGCCACGATGACGACCCGGAGGATGGCGAAGAGCTGCAGCGGATCCACTCGTCCCCTTTCGGAGCAATACGCAACTGAACGAAGTATTA
>ERZ1370068.11332-contig-9955_pt1 | contig 29970 bp, 40 predicted proteins | sample MGYA00561227_ERZ1370068 | MGnify/ENA primary metagenome ERZ1370068 (study PRJEB38410, sample SAMEA6850437) | metagenome | study: Metagenomic assessment of the ecological functions of the soil: analysis of the soil microbiota associated with the...
TTGTACTTCGTTCAGTTACGTATTGCTGGTGGCGGCCATCGTGCGCGACACGCCGCTGGGATCCTTGCAGACCGAGCGGTAGAAGCCGCGCAGCTTGTCGTTCAGCGTTCCGCGGAACGTCAGACGCAGCTGGCCAGCGCCCACGGCCAGCGGCTCGGCCACCTCGAGCCGGCCGCGCTCCGGTCGTCTCGTCCAGCGTCGCGGTCGCGCGCTGCTCGCGGCCGCGCGCGTCCACCACCGACCGCCTCGTCGATGGCCAGCTCGATGGCGTTGAAGCAGATCTCGCGCACGGGCTCGCTGACCGTGATGGCCACGGTCTGGACCCCGCGGAACGTGAGCGTGGTGAGATCGGGCTCGAGGCGCAGGTCATAACGGCTCGGAACGACGGTGCGTGGTAGTCGGTAGGGATCAAGGGACCTCCAGGGCGGGATGGATCGACGAGTTACTGTACCGCGGATTGTCGGGGCGGGACGCGCGAAATGGCCCCCGGCAGCGGTCTCTCAGGCGGCGAGTCCGGCGCCGAGTCCCGCGAGCATGTCCCAGCCGGAGGAATGGCCGAGACCGGACGAGCCGGCGAGCGGCGTCGCCCGCGATGGCGGGCGCGTCGCGCGCCAGTCCGTGCATCAGCTCGTGCAGCGACGCGTGCGCCTGACCGTTCGCGAGGTCGCCCAGGAGCGCGGCGCTGAGCGGATGGGTCCGCGTGCAAGCCGCGGCCAGGACGGTGGCGGCGGCGCGCCGCCACGCCGCGGCGTCGGCCGCGCCCGGCGTCGGATAGCAGCCGACGGGCGAAGAGCGCGGCGCCGACGAAATCATCACCGGACGGCGTGAGGCCACCGCCGACGCCGAGCAGCTCGAGCGCGGCGGTCGTCGCCGCGGCCGCATCGTCGCGCGCGCACGCCCGCGCGAGATCCTCGGCGGCGCCGCGCGCGCCCTCGAGGGAACGCCAGGGGCGCTCCGGCTGAAGCGCGCCGAAGCCTCCCGGCGCTCCGAGCGTGCCCAGTCTGCTGACGAGCCCGCGCCAGGCGCGGGCAATCGTCGCCACGCCGCGTGGGATCGAGCCCCAGCGGTTCTGGCCGCCAGGGCACGAGCCCGTCGAGGCTGAAGTGCAGCTCGTCGCTCTCGCCGGCAGCGCCGCCGAGGATCGCGCGGGGATGGAGCGTGGCGCGGTCGGGCCCCAGCCAGACGAGCGTGTCATCCGCGGTGAGGTACGTGTCGAGCCGGTCAGCCGCGCCAGGACCCGCGCCGTGCCTGCCGTCCGCGTGAGCGCGGCATGGGCGATGGCGCCGATGGCCGTGATGGTGGCGGTGGTAGCCATCACGTCACCAGCGCGAGACTGCCGTCGGACGTCTGCGCGTGAAAGGCCACGCGCAGGCCCGCGGCGTGCGCCTCGGCCTCGATCTCCTGCGGCGTGAACCGGTGCTCGAAGTGAATGCGGCCGATCTCGTGCCGCGCGACGAACACGTCGCCGTACTCGGGGCGCCAGTCGCTCCGGCTCACGCGCGCGGCCAGGGTGGCCAGGCGCCAGAGCGCGCGCCGGGGCGGCGGGTCGGCCAGGATGTAGGAGATGAGGATCCGGCCCTCCGGCGCCAGCCGATCCCCGAGCTTGCCGAGCATGGCGATGCGACGGCGTCGCTGCGGGATGTAGCTGTAGCAGTACCAGGAGAGGATGAAGACGTCGAGGCGCTCGGGGAGCGTGGCCGTCACGATGTCGTCCGTGTGGACGGTGGCGCTCAGCCCGCGCCGGGCCAGTCGCTCGCGGGCCTGCTGCGCGAGCTCGGCGACCGGCTCCAGCCCCTCCGTGCGGAATCCGAGCTCGAGCAGCGCCAGCAGATCGCGCCCGTACCGCAGCCCACCACGAGGACGCGGTCGGCGCGCGCAGATGCAGCGCATAGAAGTCGTGCTCCCAGGGAAGCAGCCCGCCGGCGACGTCCGCCTCCGGCTGATGGTCGCCGAAGTACCGCCAGTCCTCGGCCATGTGCCGCCGCAGGCCGTCGAAGCTCAGCAGCCCGGCCGCGGCGAACGTGCTGGCGCTGACCGCGCGATCGAGCGTCCGGGCCAGCCCACAGGACGCGCTCACGAGCCACCCGCGCAGGCCGTCCGCCACGCCGCTACGCGCCGAGCGCCGCGCCGTCCGCGCGCGGGTCGGAGCCGCCGCTGAGACCGTCGGGGTCGAGACGGATCAGCTGGGCGTGGCCCATCAGATCGCTCCAGCCGTCGACCACCTGGATGTCGTGGCCTCGCCGGCGCAGCTCCTCCGCGACGCCGGGCGCGAACCGATTCTCCACGCGCAGGCCCCGCGAGGTCTCGCCCACGTGCGGCCGAAGAGCCAGCGCGGCGCCTCGATGGCCGCCTGCGGGCCGAGCCCGCGATCGACCACGCGGGTCACCAGCGCCGCCTGCGTCTGCGGCTGCCCATCACCGCCCATCGTGCCGTACACGAAGCGCGGGCGGCCGCGCAGCAGGTACATCGACGGGATGAGCGTGTGCGCGGTGCGCTTGCGGGGCGCCAGGTGGTTGGGATGGCGCGGGTCGAGCGAGAAGTACGCGCCGCGGTTCTGCAGCAGCACGCCGGTGTCGCCGGCCACCACGCCGGCGCCGAACTCGTGATAGAGACTCTGGATCATCGAGACGGCGTTGCCGTTGCGCATCGGCCGTCACGATCGCGATCGTGTCGCCGTCGGCCGCACGGCCGTCGACCGGCAGGGCGGCGCGGCGCGAGATGAGCGCGCGCCGGCGGGTCAGGCGGTCCGGATCCAGGCAGCGCGCGACCGGGACATCGACGAGGGTCGGATCGGCGAGATACCGGTCGCGGTCTTGCAGCGCCAGCTTGGTGGCCTCCACGGCCAGGTGCACGTGATCGACGTCGGACAGCGCGGTGACGTCGAAGCCTTCGAGCAGCGCGAGGATGCTGAGCGCGGCGAAGCCCTGGGTCGGCGGCGGCAGCGTTGCCGCCTCGCCCTCGCGGTAGCGCAGGCGGAGCGGCTCGACCCAGTCCGCGCGATGCTCGGCAAAGTCGGCCGCGGCCAGCGGACTCCCGGCCGCGGCCGCCGCCTCGGCGATGCGCCGCGCGAGCGCGCCACGATAGAACTCCTCGGCCCCGTCACGGGCCACCCGCGACAGCGTCGTGGCCAGATCCGCCTGCACGAAGCGCTCCGCGGCGAGCCGGTCGGGATGGTAGATCGGCCAGAGCGAGCGGCGGACATCGGCGTCGGCGGCGCCGAGAAGAGATCGGCGGCCGCCGCGGTCACGCGACGCTGGCCCGCCGACACGGCGATCCCCTCGCGCGCGTGCCGCACGGCGTCGGCCAGAAGCTCGTCCCACGCGAGCGGGAGTGCATCCCGTCGCGGCTGTAGGCGTGCGCTGCCGCCCATCCCGACACCGTGCCCGGAACCGTGAGCGCCGCGACGCCGCCCCGCACGGGAATGGCGGGCCCGAAGCACGTGAGGTAGCGCTCCCGATCGGACGCGGCGGCGGCGCGGCCGGCGGCGTTGAGTCCGCGCAGCTGCCCGCGCGCGGCGTCGTAGATCAGCCACACGTTGTCGCCGCCGATCCCGTTCATGTGCGGGTACACGACGGCGATCGTCGCGGCGGCGGCGATCGCGGCGTCCAGCGCGTTGCCGCCGCGCCGCATCACCGCGACGCCGGCCTCGGAGGCCAGCGCGTGGGGTGTGGCGACGAGGCCGCGCGAGCAGCGGGTCTCGGGCCAGCGGGTGGCGACCGTCACGGCGGGTATCCTACAACCTCGCGAGAAGTCATCGGCTGAGACCGCTTTCCCGCAGCGGCTAGCATCTGACCGTTTTTGTCGCCGTACGGCCAGAGCTTGACCAGTCTGTCACACTCCGACGACCTCGGCGACGATCGCCTATGCCGGGCTCGCGACGGCCGAGCGGATGGGAGGCCTTTGATTTTACTACCTTGCGATGCATGGCCTCGTGTCGATGACATCCGTAGCAGCTGTGGCACACCCCTTGCCCCGATTTCGCCACCGAGATGGGTGTCATGCACGAGAGGCGGCGCACGAAGGCGTGAGATTCGCGAGGTTGGCCGCCCTGGCAGCGATCATCTTCGCCGGCTGGCTCGCGCCCGGTCCCGGCGACGCCGCGATCGTCAAGAGCGTGACGAGCGGAACCGCGAGCCTCCCGAACAGCGTGGCCGCCACCCAGGTTGCGCTGACCGGCGTCGACATCACCAAGGCGTTTGTGCTCTGCTCGACCCGGACCGCCAACACCACGCCGGACGTCGCGCTCTACACCTGTGATCTCAACACCGGGGGGCGGGCGGGGCCGCGCGCCTGACCATCACGCCCTCGGCGGCGCCCGGCAACGCGACCACACGCGTGCAGTACTACGTCGTCGAGTTCGATGCTGGCGTGTCGGTCCAGCGGGGGACGACGACGTTCAACGGCACCAGCGGCGCAGGCCTGACCCAGACGCCGGCGATCAGCTCGCGGTGGACTGCTCCAAGAGCTTCGTGCTGACCTCGGTGCGCAGCGTGAACACCAACAACAATCGTGACGAGCAGTGGAAGATCCGCGCCACGCTCGGCTCCGGCCGCCACGCCGTGCACGACCACCACCACCAGCCTCGAGCTTGCGCGCATCGAGGGCGCGGCCGAGAACGTGACCGTCGCCTGGCAGGTCGTCACCTACGAGGGCGCATCCGTGCAGCGTGGGACCTCTTGTATCGGTGGTGCGGCCGCCAGCTGCACGACCAACGCCGGTGGGACCAGCGGGTTGAGCAACCGGATCACGCTGGGGACGGCCGTCGACACCAGCAAGTCCTTCATCGTCGCCACCTCGACGGCGGGCAGCGCGATCGCGGGCGTGGAGGGTGAACACCTGATGCGGGCCGAGTTCGTCTCGACCGGTACCAGTGTGACCGGCGTACAGTTCGCGCGCAGCCAGACGGTGACGACGAACAACCACCAGCTGCTGATCAGCTATGAGGTCGTGACGCTGACCGACGGCAGCACGGTGCAGACCGGGACGGGGACGATCACCGGGACCAACGCCACCGGCACCGCCACGCTGACGACGGTCGACACGACGCGCACGGCGGTGTTCTTCTCCGTCTCCGGCGGTGACTCGGGCTCCGCCGCGCGGCTGGACGACACCTCGCTCACCGGGACGCTCAACGGCTCCGACGGCGCGTCGGGCTCGAGCATCACCTTCACCCGGCTCAACACGACGAACGTGGGGACGATCTCCGCGGCCTGGTTCGCGGTGTCCTTCTTCCGCTGCAACCCGGCCAGCGGCATCGACTACGACACGCTCTGCACGCTCGGTGTCTCCTCGACCGGCACTTCCGCAACGGCCCTCTGGTCGAGCGTGAACACCGTCATCGTCCTCGCGTTCCACGTCCTCGATCACCGCCACGCCCGTGAACAGGACGAGCTACAGCGCGGGGCAGACGATCTCCGGCGTGACCGGTGCTCTACAGTGGTGCGGTGGCCACCGATACGAGCGTGACCCAGTCGGGGTTGACGGTGGGCACCACGTGCTACTACAAGGCGTGGGCGAAGGCCGGACCGGGTGGTGCCTGCACGACAGCTCCGTGCTACGTGGCGGGCGGTGAGCAGAGCTTCACGCCGCGGACGGGGGCCACCGCGTGGAGCCTCGATCGTCGTTGGCGGCGCCGCGCTGAACCCCGCGGTCGCCGGGACGGGCCGGATGTCGCTCGGCACCAACGCTGGCAAGCTCGATCTCGGTCAACTCGACGACCGGCGCCTGGACCGGCGTGCCCGCCAACACCGTGAGCGCCGTGCCGGGCTACGTGAGCGTCTTCCCGTACGGCGGCGGGCGAGATGGTGGTCGGCGGTGACCAGAGCGGCTGGGTGTACGCCGTGAACCCCGGCCACCGGTGCGTACTACTGGGTCCGGCAAGCTCGGCGCCGACGCGATCCAGGCCGCCGTCAGCACCTACCTGCGCGGCTACTTCAGCTCGGCGATGACGGCGGCCTATCCCGGCACCTACGACATCATCTTCGTCGCGACGATGAACAACACCGCCAGCGGCGGCTACACCAACAACAAGGTCTTCGCCCTGCGCTCGGACACCGGCGCGACCCTGTGGACGTTCAGCCCGGCCACGCTGAGCAGCGGCGCTGTGCCCGAGCGGCTGCCCGATGGACCAGGTCGTGGGCCAGCCCTGGGTCGACTACGTTCGCGACCGTCTCTACGTGGCGAGCCGCGACGGCAGCGCCGGGACGCAGAACAGCCTCTGGTTCCTCGACATCGTCAACAACGGCGCCCTCGTGACCAGGTACTCCGGCGCCGACTTCACGACCGGGCCGAGCCAATCGCGCGACGGCAATTCGCTCTGGATCGGTGACGAGGCCGGGGTCCTCCACATCGTCAACCTGGCGACGCTGACGAAGACGACGAACTCGGTGGCCAGCGGGACGGCCTTCAAGGGGCTTCATGTGGGAGGACTTCAACATCGCGGGGCGCCTGTACTTCGTGACGACCGACGGCAACGTCTGGGGCCTTGCTGACGCCGACCACGACCCCGCGACGTGGAAGCGCAAGCCGGTGGCTGGCGGCACCGTGTCGCAGATGCTGCCGAGCGACACGTCGCTGTGGGTCGGCGGCTCGGACGGCGACCTCTACCAGCTGAACCTCACGCAGCGGCCTTCAGGAGGGCTCGTCGTTTCCGGTCGGCGGCGGCACGAATCGCCCTGAGCGCCGTGACCACGGAGACCGGCGACGCGAGCTGTACGTGGCCACCAGCGACGGGGCGCCTCTACAAGGTCATGCTGACCGGCGGGGACCTGCCGTGACGCGCCGAGCGCTCGCCACCGTCGCGCTGCTGCTGGCGCTGCCGCTGGTCGACGTGACGCCGGGTCGGGCCGACGAGGACACCTGCTCGCGCCAGAGCCGGCGCGTGCGCCTGCCGAGCGGCTTCGCCGAGGCGCGCGTGTCGTTCGTGGGCGTGCTGACCAATGGCCGCAACCGGACGGGCGAGTCGTTCCCGGGCGGCGATCTGCGCGAGCTGCGGCTGGTGGTGGAGTGGACGGAGGTCGAGAAGGTCCATCACCAGCGGGTCGAGCTCTGCCAGTCCCGACGGCGCGCTGTACCAGCGGTTCGCCAGCACGTTCACCGGCACGGGCCGACCGGTGTCGGTCATCACGCGGCTGCCGGTGACGGGCAGTGCGATCACGGACTCCGGACTCTACGGCGAGTGGTGCGCGGAGGTGTTCCTCGACGACGAGGATGCGCCGATCGCGCGCCGCCGCTTCTTCCTGACACCGCCCTGAGTCCTCACGCCGATCCGCGCCGTCCTCGTCGCCGATCTGGCCGGGCCATTCTTGCTGCGCGGCAACACGCTCCGGCTGCGGGCCCGCGGGAGCAGCATGCTGCCCTTCCTGCGCGACGGCGACGTGCTCGAGATCCGGCCGGTGTCGCCCGTCGAGATCCGCGTCGGCGATGTAATATGCTATGAGCCGTCGCCGGGCGCGCTCTGCCTGCATCGCGTCGTCGCGCGCGACGGACGAGGATTCGTGACGAGAGGTGACGCCTTGACGCACGTCGAGGTCGTACCCGCCGCCTCGGTCCTGGGGCGGGTGAGGGCGGTCGAGCGGAGCGGGCGTGCCTGGCGGCTCGACACCTGGGCGGCCCGCTGGCGTGCGCGCGTCATCGTCGTCCGCATCTCCGCGCTGGCGCGCATGCTGCCGCCGGCGCTCGGACTGCGGCGGGTGTGGCGGGCGGTGCTGCGTGGATGAGCTCACCCTCGAGATCGGCGGGCTGCGCTCGGCCATCGTGACCCATCATCCCGACGTGGCGGACGTCGTCGCGCGCCGCTACGCAGGGATTCCTCTCGTCCGCCCGCCCGACTGGCGCATCGAGGCCGGCGTGCGGCCCGAGGGCGTCGTCGCGCTCGAGGACGTCGTGGTGCGGCCCGCCGGTGGCTCGCGCCGGCTCGAGATCGAGCGCCACGATTTCCTGGCCACGCTCGATCTCGACGGCCACACCGGCACGCTTCAGCTGGGCGCCATCGACCACATCGCGATCGACACGTTCCTCCGCGTGACCTACTCGCTGGCCCTGCTGCAAGTCGGCGCGCTGCTGGTGCACGCGGCCAGCCTCGGCCGGGCCGGCCGGGCGTGGCTGTTTCCCGGTCCGTCGGGCAGCGGCAAGACGACGCTGACCCGGCTGTCGACCGACGCCGACCTGCTGAGTGACGAGATCTCGATCGTGCGCGTCGACGCGGACGGTCCCCGGTGCTACGGTTCGCCCTTCTGGGGCGACCTGGGGCGCCCGGGCGAGAACCGTGCCGTGCCGCTGGCGGCGATCCACTTTCTCCGCCACGCCGACCGGCACACGCGCGGTGCCGCTCACCGCGCGGCGCGCGCTGACCGCGCTGCTGCCCAACGTCCTGTTCTTCGCGACCGGGCCCGACCTGGTCGCCCGCGTGCTCGAGGTCACCGCCGATGCTGACCGCGGCGGTGCCGAGCTTCGCGCTCGGTTTCCGTCCGGAGCCATCCGTGTGGGAGGTGATCGCCGCTGCCTGAAGGATATCCGCTGCAGAATGCGAAGGCGGCCTGGCGTGTGTACGACGGCGAAGCGGTAATCGTCTCGCCCGAGGACAGCATGCTGCACACGCTGAACCCGGTCGGCACGCTGATCTGGGAAGCCGCCGATGGACACACCGCGATGGACGCGATCATCACGCGCGTGTGCGAGACGTTTGCCATCGATCACGCGACGGCGGCGCGCGACGCCGCGGTCTTCGTCGACTCGCTGTGCCAGCGCGGCCTGCTGACGGTCGTGGACACGCCGCCGCCGGCGGCATGAGGGAGAGAGTCATGGACAAGCCCGAGGCCGCCCGAGAGCAAGCCCGGCGTCCGTACGAGCCGCCCGCGATCGTGAGCGAGCAGATCTTCGAGACCACGGCCCTGGCGTGCTCCAAGCGCCCGGCCCAGGGCGGCAAGTGCAACGCGCGCCCGAAGTCGTCCTGAGCGCGTCGATGGGCGCCCTGAGCGACCAGGTCGTGGACCGCAGCGTGGCCGCCGCCATCCCGCTGTCGGCCCACGTGGACCTCACCATGCGCTGCAACGAGCTGTGCGTGCACTGCTACCGCGTGGTCGAGGCGCGCCCCGAGCTGACGACCGGCGAGGTCAAGGCGCTGCTGGCCGATCTGGCCCGCGCCGGCACGCTCTATCTGACCTTCAGCGGCGGCGAGATCTTCCTGCGGCCCGATCTCTTCGAGGCTGATCGCCGAGGCCAAGCGCCTGCGCTTCGACCTGCGCCTCAAGACCAACGCGCTGCTGATCACCGAGGAGCGCGCGCAGCGGCTGCGCGACCTGGGCGTCCGCCAGGTCGACGTGAGCATCTACAGCGTGGAGCCGGCCGTCCACGACGCGGTGACCAAGATCCCCGGCTCGCTGACCCGCAGCCTGGCGGCGATCGAGCGGCTGATCGCGCTCGGCGTCCGCGTGAAGATCAACTGCCCGCTGATGCAGAGCAACGTGGGCGGCTACCGGGCGGTGCGGGCGCTGGCCGAGAAGCTCGGCGTGCCCTGCGGGTTCGATCCGATGATCAGCGCGCGCAACGACGGCGACACCGGGCCGATGCTGCTGCGCATCGGCCGGGCCGACCTCAAGCGCGTCCTCGGGCGATACCACGCTGAACCCCGAGCCGCTGCCGGCGACCTCGCCCGAGGTCCGATCGGACCTCGACGAGCCCTGTGCGGCGCCGGTCACAACGCGTGCTACGTGAGCGCCTACGGCGACGTCACGCCGTGCGTGGCCCTGCCGGTCGTGTGCGGCAACATCCGCGAGACGCCGTTCGCCGAGATCTGGAACGACTCGCGCGACATGCGCCGGGTCCGCTCCATCCGGGTGCGCGACCTGCACACCGTGCTCCGGCTGCACGGCCTCCGCGTTCTGCACGCGCTGCCCGGGCCAGGCGCTGGTCGAGGACGGCGATCTCTACGGGCCGTCGTCGGCCGCGTGCGAGCACGCCCTGGCCGGGGCCGAGCTCGCCGGCTCTTCCGCGGTGCCGGCCTCGATGAGGCGCGCGCGAGCCATCGGCTGACATCGCGGCGCAGCGACGTGAGCCCGGCTCGAGTCATCCACGTCTGCCCATGCGTCACCTGGCTTCGTCGCGTGTCTCGACGCGCTCGGCCGCCGCCAGCCCGGCGCCGGCGCCGCCGCTCGGATCTCGGCTGGGACGCGCTGCTGGCGCTGGCCGAGGCCGAGGACGTCCTGCCCGCGGTGGCGTACGCCGCGGGCACCGCCCGGTGGACCACCGTGCCGGCGCGCGGCCGCCGCCATCTGGCCGACGGCCTGGCGGCCAGCCGTGCGCGCCACCTCGTGATGACCCGTGAGCTCGCTCGCGCGCTGCGCCGCTGCGCGGCCGACGGCATCGACGTGATTGCCCTCAAGGGCCCGGTGCTGGCCGAGACCGTCTATCCCGATCCCGCGCTCCGGCCGTTCAGCGACCTCGACCTGCTCGTCCGCCCGGCCGATCGCCGGCGCACCGACGCCACGCTGCGCGCCTCGGCTACGCGCCGCTGGCCGACGCGCACTCCTGGGACTTCGACATCGCCTACGACGGCGCCACCGTGTACGAGGCGCCGGGCGGCGTGCGGCTCGATCTGCACTGGGCGTTGCTGACCGAGGCGCGCTACGCGTGGAGTGAGCCCGAGACGAGGTCGCTGTGGCAGCGCGCCACGCCGATCACGCTGGCGGGTGAGCGCGCCCTGGGCCTGGCGCCCGAGGATCTCGTGCTGCACCTCGCCACGCACTTCGCCGTGCACCACTCGCTGACCGGGCTCCTGCGCCAGTGGGACCTGGCGCTGGTGCTGGCGCAGACACCGCTCGACTGGCCGCTGCTCCTGGCGCGCGCGGAAGCCTGGCGCGTCCGGCGCGCGCTCTTCTTCGCGCTGCGCGGGGTGGCGGCGTCGTTGTCGACTCGTGGTGCCGCCGGGCGTGCTGGCCGACTGGCAGCCTCGGCGGCCGCGCGCGCGGCGCTGCTGGCAGGCCTGCTGCAGCGCGGCACCGCCGATCGAGCGGCGGCGACTGGAGCACGTGGTCACGCTGTTGCTGATCGACCGCGGCCGCGACGTCGGCGCCTCGGTGCGCGATGCGCGCTGTGGCCGTCCGCCGACTGGCTGCGCGCGCGGTACGGCTCACGAGTCGGTGGCGCCCCGCGGGCTCTACCTGGCCCACCTGCGACGCCTGGCCGGCGTGCTGGGCTCGACCGGCTGGCGCGCCTGAGATAATCTCCTCCCGACGAGGAGGAGCCAATGCTGCAGGACCACGATCGCCGGAAGCCTGCCCAAGCCCGCGTGGCTGGCGCGTCCCGAGATGCTGTGGGCGCCGTGGGCGCTGCCGCCCGAGACGCCTGGCCAGCGGCCAGCGCGACGCGGTGCTGATCGCGCTCAAGGAGCAGGAAGCCGCCGGCATCGACATCGTCACCGACGGCGAGCAATCGCGGCAGCACTTCGTCCACGGATTTCTCGAGCGGCTCGACGGCATCGACTTCGGCAAGCGGGTGACGATCGGCATCCGGGCCGACCGCTACAAGGCCGAGGTCCCGACCGTGACCGGGCCGATCGTCCGCCGCCGGCCCATTCACCTGGACGAGGTCCGCTGGGCGCGCGCCCACACTGAGCGCCGGCTCAAGTTCACGATCCCCGGACCGATGACGATCGTGGACACGCTGGCCGACGAGCACTATCGCGACCGCCGGCAGCTGGCCTTCGAGTTCGCGCGGGTCATCAACGAGGAGGCGCGAGATCTGCGTGGCGGCCGGGCTGGACGTGCTCCAGCTGGACGAGCCGGCCTTCAACGTCTACATGGACGAGGTGGCCGGGTGGGGGATCGCGGCACTACACCGGGCCGATCGAGGGCCTGGCCTGCACGACGGCGGTCCACATCTGCTACGGCTACGGCATCAAGGCCAACATCGACTGGAAGCAGACGCTCGGGCGCGAGTGGCGGCAGTACGAGCAGACGTTTCCGCTGCTCGCCCAGAGCCGCATCGATCAGGTGTCGCTCGAGTGCGCGAACTCGAAGGTGCCGCTGTCGCTGCTGGGGCTGCTCGCCGGCAAGGACGTGCTGGTCGGCGTGCATCGACGTGGCGAGCGCGACGATCGAGACGCCGGAGGCGGTGGCCGCCACCATTCGTCGGGCGCTCGAGCACGTGCCGCCCGAGCGGCTCTATCCCGTGCACGAACTGCGGAATGGTCCCGCTGCCCCGTGACGTCGCGCGCGCCAAGCTGCAGGCACTCTGGCGCCGGCGCGCGCCTGGTCAGGGCGGAGCTCGCCGGCTGATGTACGACGCGGATCCGCGCCAGGGCTCGCTCGGCGAGGTCGACGCCGGCTGGTTCGGAAGCGACGAGGGCACGCTGCCCATCGGCGCGCCGTTCCGTCCGGGCTCGATCCGCTGCCCGCCCGTCAGCACGCGTGGGCGGTGGTGAAGGACCGCTGGGGACGCCCGGCGCACGGCGAGCCGCAGGTCCGCGCTGCGTCGCGTGACGCTGCCGGTGCGATTGCCCGGTCCCGACGAGGCCCTCGGCTACGTGCTCTACGCGGGGCTCACCTACAACACGATCTTCGCGGCCCGCGGCGTGCCGATCTCGGTCTTCGATCTCCACGACCGCGACCTGCACGTGCCGGGCAGCGGCGCGGTGGTGCTGGTGGCCGCGCTGGGCCGCGAGACGGCGCCGCCAGGCGCGCCTCAAGGTCGGCGAGCTGCGCGTGCTCTACCCCGGCGCCTCCGACCTGCTCTCGCCGCGCGCCGGCGCCGATCCGATGCACGCCGACTTCCGCATCCAGGGTACGAGACGCCGGACGGATCCTTCACGCAGTTCGTCCGCTGCCAGGCGCCGCAGCTGCTCGCGCACTCCGAGCGGCTCACGCTGCCCGAGGCGTCGTCGTACATGCTGGATCTCGAGACGGTCTACAAGGCGCTCTACGACGTGGCGGCGTGGACTACGACGAGCGCGTGTTCGTCGAGGGCGCGGCGGGCGGCACCGGCCTGTACGCGGTGGCCTGCGCCGTGCTGCGCGGCCGCGCGCGTCACGGGCCTCGTCTCGACCGAGGAGAAAGGCGCCGGCTGGTGCTCGCCCGCGGCGGTCTGGCCTACGTCAACCGCAAGCGATCCCGCGCTCGCCGGCGCCTTCGTGCCGGTGCCGCGCGAGCGCCGTGGGCCGGGCGAGCTGGCTGAGCGCCGGCCGCAAGCTGCGTCGAGGTGGTACGCGACCGCAATGAGTGGCGCGCTCATCGACGTGGTCGTCTCCTCGGTCGGGGCGCGACCTCTTCCGCCGCATGATCGACCTCCTCGCGCCGAGCGGGCGCCTCGTCTTCTACGGGGCGACCAGCGGCTACACGCTGACCGTTCCTCGGCAAGCCGGGCCTCGCGCGCGGCGCGGGAGATGATGCGACGCGGCGGTCTGCGGCCTCATCACGGCGTGCTCGTCTACTACGGGGCCGTGGGCTGCGCCGACCCGGTGGGCGACGATGCGATCAGCACGGCCGTGCACGCCGGCGCGCGGGTGGTCGTCGCCACTCGGACCGACGCCGAAGCGGCGGCGGTGAAAGCGGCGCACCGTGTGGCGGGCGTCGTCAGCCTGGAGACGCTCGCGCGCGACGCCGGCGTTCCGCTGGCCCGACGCCATGCCGGACTACGACCTGGACCCCGACGGGTTTCGCGAGTACCAGGACCGCACCCTCAAGCCATTCGGCCTGGCGGTCGGCCGCGTGCTGGCCACTGCCGACAATCCGCGCGGCAACCCCGACATGATCGTCGAGCGGGCCGGGCAGGACACGCTCGGCATCAGCACGTTCCTGGCGCGACCCTTTACCGGCGTGGTGGTCTATCTCGAAGCCACGTCCGACGACCGGCTGTCGTTCTACGCGCCCGAACGTCTGGATGCACCAGAAGCGCGTACTCTTTCCGACGTTCGCGATCCTCGGGAGCCATCTCGTCCAACGCGCAGCAAGCCGACGAGGTCGTACGGCTTCTCGACGCCGGCGCGCTGACGACCCAGCGCGCCCGCCGTCGAGCCCTGGGAGGAGCTGGCCGAGGCCCACCAGGCGATCCACGAGAACCGTCACGCCGGCACCATCACGGCCCGCGTGGGCGCCACCGCCGCGCTCGACGCCAGCCCGGACCGCGCGCCAGGTGTACGAGGCGTGGGGCTCGCGCTTCGTGACACGGCAAGACGGTGCGCGTGCGGCATCGATCCCGTGCGTGCCGGGGCGCCGGCCCGCGTGGCGCTGGTGACGATCGACGTCCCGCCCGCCAACGCGCTGAGCGCGGCCACGCTGGACGATCTCGAGCGAGCGCTCGACGTGCTGGAGGCCGAGCCGGCCTCGCGCGCCGCGGTGCTGACCGGCGCGGGCTCGCTCTTCGTGGCCGGCGCCGACATCCGGCAGCTGCGCGCCTTCGCGCGGCCGAGGACGTCGAGACGCTCGCGCGGCGCGCGCAGGAGTTGTTCTCCCGGATCGCCCGGCTGCGCTCGCCGATCGATCGCCGCCGTCGACGGCTACGCGCTCGGCGGCGGCAACGAGCTGCAGATGGCCTGCGCCTGGCGCGTCGCTGCGCCGCGCGCCGAGACTGGGCCAGCCGGAGATCAACCTGCACGTGATCCCCGGCTTCGGCGGCACCCAGATGCTGCCCGCGCCTGATCGCGCGGCGGCGCGCGCGCCGGCGGCGGCCAGCTCTTCCCGATGCTGGTCGAAGGCCTCGCCGTCCTCCTCGACGGCCGCCGCCGTCCCGCGGAGCGCGCCTGGCCCTCGGCATCGTCGACGAGGTGGCCCCCGCCGACGCGCTCGAGCCACGCCCTCGACGTCGCCCGCCGCGTCGCCCTCGGCGATTTCAAAGGCGCCCTCTGGTCTCCCCTCACGGACACCGCCACGATGGCGTTCCCCAACATCGAGCGCGACCCCGACATCCGCCGCCTCCTGGAACACCACGCCCGCATCCCCAGACTCGCCCCCGCCCAGGCCATCCTCGACCTCGTCCGCCTCGGCTTCGCCGACGGCCTGCAAGCCGGCCTCGCCGCCGAGGCCGAAAAGTTCGGCCGCCTCGTCGCCTCCGAGGACGGCCACGCCGGCCTCGATCGTTTCCTCGCCCGCAAGTCCTCCCGCTGCCCCTCCGCCGGCGACGACCTAAGCTGACCCGAGTCCTGAGCCGACCGCCGTGTCGTGAGGCGGGGCGCGGTGGGGACGGTGAGGGGTTCGCGGACCCGTTCCCGCCGCCCCTCAACCGCGCAAGGCCGCGCGAGGTGGAGCCCAACCACCCTCGGTTCACTTGCGCCTGCCGCCTCGTGGTCCCCGGAACCCCTCACCGTCGCCGCGCCCCGCCTCACGACACGAGGCCGTTGACAGGACTCCGGGTTACGGTCGATTCTCGGCGCGGGATCGAGAGGGAGGAGCGGATGCGACGGCTCATCGTGGTGCTGGTCGCGCTGTCGATGCTGGCCGCGCGGCTCGGCCCGGGCGGCGGAGACGCTGAACGCGTATTCGATCTGGCCGGAGAACTGGGCCAAGCCCGATGTTCGAGGAGTTCGAGAAGGCGACCGGGATCCAGGTGAACTTCGTGCGCTTCTCGTCGGGCGAGGCGCTGGCCCGCGTGATCGCCGAGAAGAACAACCCGCGGGTGGACGTCCTCTTCGGCGGTCCGGTGGAAACCTTCGCGGCCGGCGTGAAGGAGGGAGTGTTCGAGGCCTACAAGCCGCCGGCGTTCGGCGCGCTGCCCACGCGCTTCCATCATCCCGACGGCCTGTGGGTCGCCATGGCCGACGATCCGCTGGTCTTCATGAGCAACAACAAGTTCCTCAAGGACAAGGGCCTCAAGCCGCCGGCCTCGTGGGAGGACCTCCTCGATCCCGCCTATCGCAACCAGCTGCAGATGGCTGACGCGCGGACGTCGGGGACCGCGGTCACGCGTATCTTCTCGGTCCTCGAGGTGAACGGGCGTGACGAGGACCGAGCGTTCGCCTACATGAAGAAGCTCCGGCCCAACGTCCAGGTGTTCACCAAGTCGGGTGGCGGCGGCACGATCCCGGTCGGGCTGGGCCAGGCGGGCGCCGGCATCTTCTTCATCGTCGACGCGCTGAAGACCAAGCAGGAAGGCTACGACGTCGCCGTCTCGTTCCCGAAGGAAGGCATCGGGACCGCGGCGGAGGCCATCGCGCTGCTCAAGGGTGCGAAGAATCCGGCGGCCGGCAAGAAGCTCATCGACTGGGCGACCTCGCCGTCGATGCAGGTGCTCTACGCGAAGTACAAGATCAACTTCATCCCGGCGCACCCCGAGGTGAAGGTCGACCCCGCGCTGGCCGAGGTGCTCAAGGGCGCCAAGATCTTCCCCATCGACGAGAACTACGCGGGCGCCAATCGCAAGCGCATCGTCGAGCGCTGGGTGAAGGAGATCGCGAACCCCTGATCGCGCGGGGCGTCTGGCGCGATCCGACGCTGGCCGGGACGCTGCTGATCCTCTGGGCGTCGCTCGCGCTGTTCGTCGTCTTCCCGCTCGGCGTGCTGCTCGTGAAGGTCTTCCTGGGCGAGGGCGGCGGCCTCACGCTGAGCCACGTGACGGCCATCTTCGGCGAGTCGCACCAGCGGCGCGCGTTCGGCAACAGCCTGCTGCTGGCCGCGCTGGTCGGTCTGCTCGGCACCGTGCTCGGCTTCGTCTTCGCGTTTGCCGCCATCCGGGGCGGTCTGCCGCGCGGCTGGGCGCGCCTGCTCGACGCCGCGACCATCCTGCCGCTGGTTTCGCCGCCCTTCACCAGCGCCATCGCGGTGATCTTCTCGTTCGGCCCGCGCGGGCTCATCACCTATCACGTGCTGGGGCTGACCGGCGTCAGCGCCTACGGCCTGCCGACGACGCTGCTGGCCGAGACCCTCACGTACTTCCCGATCGCCTATCTCACGCTCAAGGCCGTGCTGGCCGGGGTCGATCCCAACGTCGAGGACATGGCGTTCAGCCTCGGCGCCTCGCGCTGGCGTGTCTTTCGCACGGTCACGCTGCCGCTGACCATTCCCGGTTTGGCCAATGCGTTCTTGTTGTTGTTCGCGGCCTCGCTGGCCGATTTCGCCACGCCGCTGATCCTGGCCGGCAACAGCTTCCCGGTGCTGCCCACCCAGGCCTATCTGCAGATCACCGGGCTCTTCGACTTCACCGGCGGCGCCGTGCTGTCGTTCGCCCTGCTCCTGCCGGCCTTCGCGGTGTACCTGCTGCAGCGGGCCTGGGTCGCGCGGCGGGCGTACGTGACGATCAGCGGCAAGGCCGGCGCGAGCACCACACCCCGGAGCCTGGCGCCGTGGACGCGCGCGCCGCTGCTGGCCTTCTGCCTGGCGGTGTCGGCGGTCATCCTGTACTTCTACGGGCTGCTGCTCTACGCCTCGCTGGTACGGGCCTTCGGCGCCGACGACACGTTCACGCTGGCGCACTACGCGACCGTGTTCACCTCGGGTCGCAAGGCGATCCGCGACACGCTCATCATCGCGGCGATCGGCACCCCGCTGGGCGCCGCTCTACGGTGTCGTCATGGGATGGCTGCTGGCACGCGGCCGCTTCGTCGGCCGCCGGCTGATGGAGGCGCTGGCCATGGTGAACTACGCGCTGCCCGGCACGATCGTGGGGATCGCCTATCTGCTGGCGTTCAACGATCCGCCGCTGGCCCTGACCGGCGGTGCGTCCATCATCATCGCCGCCTACATCTTCCGGTACAGCCCGACCGGCATCCGGTCCACCGTGGCCCTGCTGCACCAGATCGACCCGTCGATCGAGGAAGCCTCGCGCGGCCTCGGCGCCGGCAGCGTCACCACGTTCCGGCGGGTCACGCTGCCGCTCGTGCTGCCGGCCTTCGTGGCCGGGCTCACCGTCCTCTTCATCCGCTCGATGACGGCCATCAGCGCCACGATCTTTCTCATCTCGGTCAACTGGACGCTGATCACCGTGCGGATCCTCGAGAACATGACCGAGCTCTCGCTCGGCGCGGCCGCCGCCTTCTCGGTCCTGGTGGTGGCGATCGTCTTCATCGCGCTCGGCCTGGTGGCGCTGGTGGCCCGCCGGCTGCGCGCGCCGGGCCCCGGGGCCCTGGCCGGCGTGCTGGGAGGGTAGGCGATGGGCGACGGCATCCGGCTGACCGACGTGAGCAAGCGCTTCCGCGATCCCGCGCGCGGCGACGTGGCCGCGGTGCACGACGTGTCGCTCGACGTCGCGCCCGGCGAGTTCCTGACGCTCCTGGGGCCGTCGGGCTGCGGCAAGACGACCACGCTGCGCATGATCGCCGGCTTCGAGACGCCGACCAGCGGGCGCATCCGGATCGGCGACGCCGACGTGACCGATCTGATGGCCAATCGTCGCGACATCGGCTTCGTGTTCCAGAACTACGCGCTGTTTCCCCATCTCTCCGTCTTCGAGAACGTGGCCTACGGCCTGCGCGTCCGGCGCCGGTCCCCGGCCGAGCTGGCCCGGGCGGTCGGCGACGTCCTGGCGCTGGTCGGTCTCGGCGGCTACGACCGCCGGTTTCCGCACCAGCTCTCGGGGGGTGAGCAACAGCGGGTGGCGCTGGCCCGTGCGATCGTGATCCGCCCGCGCGTGCTGCTCTTCGACGAGCCGCTGTCCAACCTCGACGCCCGGCTGCGCGTGCAGATGCGCGGGGAGATCCACCGCCTGCAGCGCGCTGGCCATCACCGCCGTGTACGTCACGCACGATCAGGAAGAGGCGATGGCGATCGCCGATCGCATCGCGATCATGGCCGGCGGTCGCCTGGCCCAGGTCGGCACCGCGGAAGATCTGTACGCGCGCCCGGCGACGTCGTTCGTCGCCGAGTTCGTGGGACGGGTGAACGCGCTGGCCGGGCGGGTGCTCACGACGACGCCGGGCGAGCTGATGGTGGACGTCCACGGCCAGCGGCTGCACGCGGAGTGGACGGGGCCCGCGCCGGCCGACGGAAGGGTCAGCGTGGCGGTGCGACCGGAGACGATCGACCTGACGCCGGCCGCCAGCGACCACGACTCCGCCGTCGTGACGTCCCGGGTGTTCCTCGGCGAGAAGGTTGACTACGTCGTCCGGTGGCATGAGACCACGCTGCTCGTGTGCGCCTGGGATCCGATTCGGCGCGGCACGCTTGCTCCCGGCGACCGGGTGGACGTCCGGCTGCCCGCGCGCGGCGCCCGCGTCCTGGCCAGCGGATGAGGATCGTCCTCGCCGCCCTCCCTGATGGCCACGCTGGCGCTGGCCAGCACGGCCGCCGCGCAGTCGCCGCGCCAGGTGCACGGCGCCGACGCGGTCTTCGTCTCCGCCGAGGCAGTGGTCGTGTGGTCGGTGCTCCGTGGCGCTGACGAGAGCTCGACCGTCGTGGTGATCACGGTGGCGCCGCGCGGAGCAGCCGTCGGCGGCCTCGCCGCCGACGGCGTGGACCCCTTCACGCGCGCTCGGGTGCCACGCGGGGGCCGGTGCCGCTGGTCGGCCCCCATACGTTGCGCGTGCCGCGAAGCGCGTTCGCGGATCACCCGCGCACCGAGCTCCACCTGGCCGCGTCGGTCGACGATCTGATGGCGGGGCGCCGGATGCTCACGATCTATTTCTCCGGGGTGCCGGACGCCACGCCCGAGTTCAACGACGAGAACAGCCGTGCAGCCTGGGTCGGCGCCGCCCTCGTCGGCCGTTACTAGTGCGCTGGCTCATCGACGGCTACAACGTGATCCGCCGCGATCCCGATTTGAGAGGCCGGGAGACCGAGAGCCTCGAGGCCGGCCGCACGGCGCTCCTGGCAATGGTGGCCCGGGTCGCGCGTGACCTGCCCGACTCGTTCACGGTCGTGTTCGACGGCGCCCGACGGACAGGCGACGCGCCGGGTGGTGGCCAGGTGCAGGTCGTCTTCTCTCGCCCTCCGGCCTCGGCGGACGACGAGCTGCGCCGATTGGCCGCGACGCTGCGGGAGGGAGCCGTCGTGGTGAGCTCGGATCGCGCCGTGCAGGACGCCGCGCGGCGCGCGGGGGCGGTCGCGCTCAGTGCCGAGGCGTTCCTCGAGGCGGTCGAGACCGGATCGTCCGAGGTCGACGACGACGCTGACGATGGGGAGGAGCAGCCTCGTCGCGGTCCGTCGCATCGACTCTCTCGCGCGGCGCGCGCCGCGGAGCGAGCGCTCCGGAGACTGCGGAATCGTTGACATTTATCGATCTTTGGGTTAAAAAAGAAAGGCTAATGGCTCACCTGTTCATCGTCTCCCGTCAGCAGCCGGACCTCTATTCGTACCTGCTGCGGGAGTTCTCCGAAGAAGCCGACGTCAGGATCGTCCTTGATCGACGGTATGGCGAGCGCCGGCAGCCGCGGGAGCGCCGGAACACCGCCGCAGACGACGATCGCTCGGCTCAACGAGCGACGGGCCCAGACCGACATCAACTCTCGCGCCTCGCCACGCTCGGCTACGCGTTCGTCCGCATCAGCTGATCCCGATTCACCAAACGCCCCGCAATTTGTAGCTTCTACCAATCAGGGCTTCAAGAATTGAAGTACTTACAAGACTCCCGCCTCGCCAAGTGCCCGTCGTTTCAACGATGTCCGGTTGGTTCCGGCTCATGCATCCTACGCGGGTCCATGCTTGTCGTCTGTGCGTGGTGTGAAGCCGAAGGCCGGAAATACTGATCGCAGAGCGCGAGCCCCTCGCCGATCGGCGAGTGACCCATACCGTGTGCCTCGATCATCGCACCGAGCTGTTGAGCCAGCTCCGAGCAGATGTCGCGGACGCCCGGGACCGCGTGGCCGTCGCTCCCGCCGCGCCCTCACGCGGCTGATCACGACATCTCCGTATCCGTTCGTTGACACAGCATTCGTGCGCGTGACAGCGTGGGGCGTGGCGTGGGCGCTCGCGCTGCTCGTTGCGCTGCTGTGCGCATCCGCTCCGGCGCGGGCCGAGGCGCCGCCCGCGCTCGGGGGCGCCGTCGTCCGGATCGTCGACGGCGACACCATCCACGTTCGCCTGGCCGATCGCGTCGAGAAGGTGCGGTACATCGGCGTCAACACCCCTGAGCTGCGCCATCCCGCGCGGCGAGGAGCCGGGCGGCCGCGAGGCGCGTGATGTCAATCGCGCCGCGTCGTCGAGGGCCGGCGCGTGCGGCTTCGAGGTAGACGATGCAGTCGCGTGACCGCTACGGGACGGCTGCTTGCCTACGTGTGGGTGGACGACGTGATGATCAACGCCGAGCTCGTGCGACTCGGCTTCGCCCAGGTGATGACCGTCCCGCCCAACGTGCGCCATCAGGCCCTCTTCGTGAGGCTGCAGCGCGACGCCCGGGCCGCCGCCGCGGCTTGTGGGCGGGCTGACGACGCCCCCAGAGCGGTCGAGCGACCTGACGCAGGCCGGCGGCTACAGCAGCCTCGCGGGCGATCAGACGGATCGCGTCGAGATCGTCCATGTCGAGTAGCTGCAGCATGACGCGGCTCATGCCGGCGGCGTCCCAGCGCTTGAGCTCGTGGCGGACCTCGTCGATCAGCCCGTAGAGAAATCCGGCGGCGCGCCAGCCCGCTGCGTCCTCCGGTACGCGCGGAAAGATCGCGCGGGCCCCGGCCAGTCGCGCGGCGACCTCGGCCGGCGTCCGGCCGGTGATCACCGGGATCATGAGCGAGTCACGAATCGCGGCGGGGTCCCGCCTGACGGCGCGGCAGTGGCCTGCCAGCACGGCGCGCTTGGCCGCGTATTCCTCGACCGTGACGCGGGTGGTGTTCCACTCGTCGGCGTGCTCGGCCACGATGCGCAGCGTCCGCCGCTCCCCTTGCCGCCGACGATCAGCGGCACGCCGGCGCCCGGTGGGGTGGGGAGGACTGCGCGGCGCGCAGCGGGTAGTACGGCTGCTCGAGCGTCACGGGCTGGCCGCGCCAGAGCGCGCGGATCACCGCACGCCGCACTCCAGCCGGTCCATGCGCTCCTTCGACCGGCGGGAAGGGGATGCCGAACATCGCGTGCTCACCCTCGTGCCAGCCGCGCGCCCACGCCGAGATCGAGGCGAGCTGCGCCGAGAGGTCCGCCACCGCGGCGGCGCGCTTGGCGAGCAGCGCCGGGTGTAGGTAGTAAAGGTCAGCGGACACACCAGCGGGCCGAAGCGCAGCCGCTGTCGTGCTGGCTGGCCAGCCACGTGAGCGAGGCCCACACGTCGAGCGAGGGGCGCGGTCGAGTCGCCGAAGAGGCCGGTGAGGTGGTCCGAGCGGAACAGGCCGGCGTAGCCGGCGTCCTCGACGGTGCGCGCCAGGTTCCGCCAGCGCTCCCAGGTGAGACCTTCCTGTCCCTCGATCATGATCGTCAGCTGCATGGGTGGCCTCACGCTGGCGTCGTCGGATCTGCGCCCGTCTGGCAGCGCTCGTATCATACGACCAGATCGTCGATCTCGGCCCGGAGGGTCCATGCCGATCGCACGTGACTTCTCGCTCGACGCCAAGTACCGCCAGCAAGAGGGCGTCGTCTTCCTTTCCGGCATCCAGGCGCTCGTCCGGTTGCCGCTCGACCAGCACCGGGCCGATCGCGCGGCGCGGCCTCAACACCGGCACGCTGATCTCCGGCTACCGCGGCTCGCCGCTCGGCGGCCTCGACCTGACGCTCGAGCGCAACCTGACCGATGCTGCGCCGAGCACAACGTCGTCTTCATCTCCGGCGTCAACGAGGATCTCGGCGCCACCGTCGTCTACGGCAGCCAGCTCGCCAACCTACTTCCCGCAGCCGAAGTACGACGGCGTGCTCGGCATGTGGTACGGCAAGGGCCCGGGTGTCGACCGCACCGGCGACATCTTCAAGCACGCCAACTTCGCCGGCGTCGGCCGGAACGGCGGTGTGCTGGCCCTCGGCGGCGACGACCCGCTGTCGAAGTCCTCGACGCTGCCCGACCCACTCCGAGGTCGCCTTCTACGACGCGCTCAGTTCCCCGTGCTCTTCCCGGGCAGCGTCCAGGAGATCCTCGACCTCGGCCGCCTGGGCTTCGAGCTGTCGCGCTACTCCGGCCTCTGGGTCGGCTTCAAGATCGTCACCAACGTCGCCGACGAGATCGGCACCGCCGAGGTCGCGCCGGACCGCGTGAGCGATCGTCGATCCCGGCTTCGCTGCGGAGGGCGCGCCCGTGGCGGCACACGCCAGAACCCGATGCTGCTGCCGCCCTTCGGCCTCGAGATGGAGCGCGAGATCCACTACGGCCGCCTGGAGGCGGCGCAAGGCCTTCGCCGCCGCGCAACGGGCTCAACCGCATCACCGCTCGCCACGCCCGGGCGCGTGGCTCGGCATCGTCGCCGCCGGCAAGACCTACTACGACCTGCGCGAGGCGCTCCGCGAGCTCGGGCTGCGACGACGCCGCGCTCCGTCAGCCACGGCATCCGGCTCCTGAAGATCGGCATGCTCTTCCCGATGGAGCGCGGCATCGTCCGCGAGTTCGCGCGCGGGCCTCGAAGAGATGCTGGTCGTCGAGGAGAAGCGCGCGTTCGTCGAGCTCTTCCTCCGCGACGCGCTCTACAACGACGCCGAGCACCCGCGCATCGTGGGCAAGCGCGACGAGCTCGAGGGCCGTCCGCTGGTGCCGGCCAACGGCGAGCTCGACGCCGACCGCATCGCGCCAGATCGTGGCCGCGCGCCTCGAGCGCGAGCTGCAGCTCGACTCCGTCACCGCGCGGGTGGCGCTGCTGGAGGCGCTGCGCGAGCGCCCGGTCGGCGCTGACGCTGGCGCGCCGGCGCCGTCCTTCTGCTCGGGCTGCCCGCACAACCGCTCCACCGTCGTGCCCGAGGGCTCGATGGCCGCCGCCGGCATCGGCTGCCACGGCATGGCGCTGAACATGCCGAGCGGCGCACGATCGGGCATCACCCACATGGGCGGCGAGGGCGCGCAGTGGGTCGGGCATGGCGCCGTTCACCGAAGATGCCGCACATGTTCCAGAACCTCGGCGACGGCACGCTTCTTCCACTCCGGCTCGCTGGCCGATCCGCCAGGCGCGTGGCCGCCGGCACCAACGTCACCTACAAGATCCTCTACAACTCCGCGGTGGCGATGACCGGCGGCCAGGACGCGGCCGGGCGCCATGCCGGTGCCCGGAGCTGACGCGCATGCTCGAGGCCGAGGGCGTCAAGCGGATCATCGTGATCGACCGACGAGCCTGACAAGTACCGGCGCAGGCACGCGCTGGGCGCCCGGGCGTCGAGGTCTGGCACCGCGACCGCCTCGACGAGGCGCAGCGGCGTGCTGCGCGACATCGCCCGGCGTGACCGCGCTGATCTACGACCAGCGCTGCGCGGCCGAGAAGCGCCGCCTGCGCAAGCGCGGCAAGCTGCCCGATCCCGCCATGCGCGTCGTCATCAACGAGGCGGTGTGCGAGGGCTGCGGCGACTGCGGCGTGAAGTCGAACTGCCTCTCGCGTGCAGCCGGTCGAGACCGAGTTCGGGCGCAAGACGCAGATCCACCAGTCGTCCTGCAACAAGGACTACTCGTGCCTGCGCGGCGACTGCCCGTCGTTCCTGACCGTCGTCCCGCTCGGCGCGCCGACGAAGCGGAAGCGCGCGGACGCTTCACTATGGATCGCGCGCTGCCCGAGCCGGCGCTCCGCGTGCCGGCGCGACGCCAACATCTTCATGATGGGGATCGGCGGCACCGGCGTGCGTGACCGTCAACCAGATCCTCGGCACGGCCGCGCTGCTCGACGGCAAGCACGTCGCGCGGTCTCGACCAGACGGGCCTCAGCCAGAAGGGCGGACCGGTCGTCTCGCACCTCAAGATTCGCGACGGCCGCGTCGAGGTCGTCGAGCAAGGTGGCGGCCGGCCGGCCGACTGCTACCTGGGCTTCGACGTCCTCGTGGCCACCGCGCCCGCAGAACCTCGATCACGCGCGGCCGGACCGCACCATCGCCGTCGTGTCGACCAGCCAGGTGCCGACGGGCGCCATGGTGACGTCACACCGACGTGCACTTCCCCGACGGCGGCGGGCTGCAGAGCCGCGGTCAATCGCGTCACCCGCAAGGACGAGAACGTCTACTTCGACGCGCTCGGCCTGGCCGAGACGCTGTTCGACGATCACATGGCGTCCAACATGCTGGTGCTCGGCGCCGCCTACCAGGCGGGCGCGATCCCCGTCAGCGCCGCCGCGATCGAGGAAGCCATCGCGCTCAACGGCGTGCCGGTGGCCATGAACACGCACGCCTTCCGGGCCGGGCGGCTGCTCGTGGCCGATCCGGCTGGCTGGCGACGATCAAGCGCCACCGCGCTGGGCGCGGCGGCCGAGACGGCGCGCGTGCTCGACGCCGGGCGCGCGCGCGCTGGTCGACGCGCGGTCGCCGCCGACGGCGAGCTGCGACGCCTGCTCGAGATCCGCGTGCCCGAGCTGATCGCGTACCAGGACGACGCGCTACGCCGCCGGCTACGTCGACTTCGTGAACCGCGTGCGGACGGCCGAGCGCGCCGGCCGCGCCCGGCGAGACGCGGCTTGAGCGAGGCGGTCGCGCGCTACCTCTTCAAGCTGATGGCCTACAAGGACGAGTACGAGGTGGCGCGGCTGCACCTGCAGGCCGACATGTCGCGCAGCCTCGCCGAGGAATATCCTCGGCGGCGTGCGCGTGCAGTACACGCTGCACCCGCCGCTGCTCCGCGCGCTCGGTCTCACCCGCAAGCTCAAGTTCGGCCCGTGGTTCGACGGCGCCTTCCGCGTGCTGGCCGGGATGAAGAGCCTGCGGGGACCGCGCCTCGATCCGTTCGGCCACGCGACGGTCCGGCGGGTCGAGCGTGCGCTGCCCGGTGAGTACCGCGCGCTCGTGGAGCGCGCGCTCGCTGGCTCGTCCCCGGCAACCTACGAGCGTCGCCGTCACGCTCCGCGCGGCTGCCCGATATGATCCGGGGCCACGAGGAGCATCAAGCTCGGCAACGTCGAGAAGTTCCGCTCGGAGGTCCGCGCACTCGGCGCCTGAGTCGCTGGCATCACGGCAGACACGCCCGGACCCCGGCTGCGGGAGGTGAACCATGCGCACACTCGTCAGCCGCTTGCTCTTGTCACGCTGCTTGCTCATTGTCATCGGCGGGGTCGCGCCCATCGCGACGGCGCAGAGCACCAACACGCTGCGATCGCCGAGGGCCTCTCGCTGCCCAAGGATCACCAGTACGAGCAATACAACACGTCGTCAGGCACCTACGGCAAGGTCGACGTGGCCCAGGTGCCGGCTCTCGTCAAGCAAAAGCAGCCGATCTATGACCGCACGGCCAAGGCGTGGGTCTACCAGAGCTCGCAGGGGCTGAACCCAAAGTACGCGGCCGGCACCGCGGCGGCGCCGGCCGCCGCGGCACCCAGCGCTGCCGCGACAAGCGCGCCTGCCGCCACCGCACCTGCGGCCCCGGCGGCGAGCGCGCCGGCGCTCCAGCACGCCTGCGGCGAGCGCACCTGCCGCCACCGCACCCGCGGCGAGCGCACCCGCGGCCAGCACGCCTGCGGCCGTCGCCCCGCTGGTCGCCGAAGGCCTCTCGCTGCCCAAGGATCACCAGTACGAGCGGTACAACACGTCGTCAGGTTCCTACGGCAAGGTCGACGTGGCGCAGGTGCCGGCCCGCCTCGTCAAGCAAAAGCAGCCGATCTGGCGACCGCACGGCCAAGGCGTGGGTCTACCAGAGTCCGCAGGGGATGAATCCGAGGTATGCGGCGGCGGCCGCGGCGACGACGCCGGCGACCGCGGCAGCGACCGCAGCGGTGACAAGCACGGTGCCCTCAGCCAACGCCCTCGTCGCCGACGGCCTCACGCTGCCCCGGGATCACCAGTACGAGCGATACAACACCGGGGCGAACACATACGGCAAGGTCGACGTGAACCAGGTGCCCACGCTCATCCAGCAAAAACGTGCCGATCTACGACCGCACGGCCAAGGCCTGGGTCTTCAACACGGAGCGGAAGCTGGACCCGCGCTACGCCGCCCCGCCCTCGGGGCGGCCGCGCTGTCGAGCCCGGGGACGGGTCCCGCGCTGCCGAAGGATCACCAGTACGAGCGGTACAACGTCACGGAGAGCACATACCACCCGCGTCGACGTGGGCCAGGTGCCGACTCTGGTGCAACAGAAAGTGCCCGTCTACGACCGGACCGCGAAGGCCTGGGTGTTCAGCACCGAGCAGCAGCTGGACCCGCGCATACGCCGCCCCGGGCGGAGCCAGTGGGACCAAGTGAGCGGCGCCGCGCGCCCGGCGGCGCCGCCCGCCGCGGGGCTGATCAGTCGTCGCCGGGGTGGATGTGTTCGCCAGCGCTTCGGGTGTCGAGCGTCGTCGCTTGACGTCGAGGCGGCGCTCTCCGGCGGCGGCCGGCGCGCGGCTCGCGATCCGCGCGCGTGGCCGCACGAGGGCTGCGGCGACCAGCCCGCGAACCTTGGCCGCGCGTCCTCGATATTGCTGGCCTGGTTGCGGGTGGCCTGGCTCGTGACGACGAGGCGCCCGGCGGCGTCGAGCCGGTGCCGGGCCAGGGCCTGCAGGCGGACCGGGGCGCCCTCCGACAGTCCCTCGATGGCGTGTCAGATTCACGCGCAGCTCCACCTTGGCGGCCACCTTGTTCACGTTCTGGCCGCCCGGACCGGAGGCTCGCACGGCCCGCAGGGTGAGCGCCCAGCCGGGCACCCGCACGGCATCGGTGACGGCGATCGCCTCGCTCATGCCGTCATTCTAGCGGCACTAATCGGATGCACCTGGCATCGAGAGCGCATCATCGTCGAGTCGAAGCCCGTGACCGTGGAGGCGACATGAGAGGTCTGGAGCAGCAGTGGAAGGCGGTGCAGAAGCAGCTCAAGCAGCTCGGCAAGCAGGCCAAGAGAGCGCCCGTGGGCAGGCGCAGCGTCGCTATGAAGCGCCTGAGCGACGCACGCGCATCGCGGTCGCCCGCGGCTTCGCAAGACCGAGCCCCAGGTGCGCCAGGCCGTGAGCGAGGCCGCCCGGGTGGGCCGGGGGCTGCGGGCGGGCGTGAAGGCGGGCGCCGCGGCGTACCGGGCCACTGCGCGAAAGCGCAAGGGTGACCGACGCGGTCGGGCCGTGCCGATGAACGTCGCCCAGCGGCGCCGGCTCACCGCGGCGGCCCGCGGGGCCGCGCCGGCCGATCTCTACGTCCGCGGCGGCACGCTGCTCAACGTCTACACGGGCGAGATCTATGCCGCCAACGTCGCGATCGCGGGCGAGCGCATCGCCTACGTCGGCCTAGCGCGACGACATGGTCGGGCCGCGCACGACCACGCTCGACGCCGGCGGTCGGATCATCACGCCCGGCTACATCGATCCCCACGTCCATCCCGCCCATGTCGTCACGCCGTCCGGGCTGGCCCCGGCACCTGCTGCCGCTCGGGACCACGACCGTCTTCGCCGACAGCCTGCAGATCTGGGACTCGGCGGCCTGCGCGCGTTCCGGGTCGTGGCCGACTCGCTGGCGCGCTCGCCGCTGAAGTTCTACTGGATGATCCGCGTGCACGCGCAGGCCCGCACCACCGACGAGGCGCGACGCTTCCCGCTGCGCGACATCGCGCGCGCGCTCGAGCATCCGTGGTCCTTCGCGGCCGGCGAGGTCACCCGCTGGCCTGACGTGTGGGCGGGCGACCGCGATCTGCTCGGTCGGCTCGACCTGGCGCTCGCGCGCGGGCAGCGCGTCGAGGGTCACACCGCCGGCGCCGCTGCCGACAAGATCGCCGCCCTCGCGGCCGGCGGTCCACCTCCGACCACGAGCCCACGGCCAGCGAGGTGCTGGACCGGGCCGTCAGGGCATCGCGGTCATGCTGCGCGAGTCCTCGCTCCGCCCCGACCTGGTCGGCCTGCTCGATGCGCTCGCAGACCGCGCCGGCACTCGTCTCGCGGCTGATGCTGACCGCCAGACGGCTCGATGCCGGCGTTCATCCGCGATCACGGCTTCGTGGATCACCTGATCCGCGTGGCGATGAAGCGGGGTGTCGCGCCGGTGGACGCCTACCGCATGGCCACGCTGAACCCCGCGACCTACATCGGGCGCGAGGCGGATCTCGGCGGCGTGGCGCCCGGCCGCTACGCCGATTCTGCGTGCTGCGCGACCTGGGTGAGCCCCGGCCCGAGGTGGTGGTGGCGCGCGGGCGCGTTGCCGCCCGTGACGGGCGGTGTCCTCGTGGACGCCCGAGCCAGACTGGTCGCGGGCGTTCTTCCGCGCCGCGGACCCGCCTGACGGTAGCGCTGGCGTGCCCGGGCGGACGACTTCCGCCTGCCGTCCCGCGAGCGCTACCCGGTGATCAGCTCGTGAGCGCCGTGATCACCCGGCTCGAAGAGCGGCCGCGGGCCGAGGGCGATCTGTTTGCCAGGCGCTGGTGGACCGCGGGGGCCGCTGGGTGGCCCCCGGGCTGGTGACCGGCTTCGGCGAGCGCGTCGACGGGCTGGCCTGCCACGATCACCACTACGACTTCAACATCCTGGTGCTGGGCCTGGCGTCCTGAGGCGATGGCGCGCGCGGTGGACCGCTTGCTCGAGGTCCGTGGCGGCGTCGTGCTCGTGGACGTGCCGTGAGCTTCAGTGCCGATGCCGCTCGGCAGGTAATCGCCGGCAGCGTCTGGATCTCCCCCGCCGCGGCAGCCAGGAAGAACGCGCCGCGCTGCCCGCGCGCTGGTCGCACGCGCGCTATCCACCACGAGCCGCTGTTCACGCTGTTCTTTCTGGCCGCCGACTTTCTGCCGTTCGTCCGGCTCTCCCCGCGCGGCGGTAATCTGGGACGTCAAAGCTCGTCGAGGTGTTGCTCCGCGACGTGCCCGCGCGCTGATCAGATCGATGCGCCGATCTCGCGCCGACGGGCCGCGCTCGCCGTCCTGCTGGCCGTGGCCGTCGGCAGTACCGCGCTGCCCAAACCGCACGCAACGCCGGCGGGGGCGTTCGGTCGCGGCACGCTGGAGGGCCGGGCGTATCGCGTGGCTGCCGAGCCAGCCAGCGCCGGAGCGTCCGCTGATCGTGGCGTTGCCTGGGAGTGCTGGCGAACGCCGGAGGATTTCGCGCTCGGCTTTAGCGCCTGAACGAGCAGCAATACGTAACC
>ERZ1370068.74-contig-10063_pt1 | contig 29969 bp, 37 predicted proteins | sample MGYA00561227_ERZ1370068 | MGnify/ENA primary metagenome ERZ1370068 (study PRJEB38410, sample SAMEA6850437) | metagenome | study: Metagenomic assessment of the ecological functions of the soil: analysis of the soil microbiota associated with the...
CCAGTTACGTATTGCTGTCGGGGCTGGAAGAAGAAGTCGCCGTCTAGCTCGGACTTGAGCGCGCCGCCCGCGGCCCAACCGACAGAAGAGGGGAAGTCGCCGCCACGGTCCCTCTCCCGAGGTTCAGGTCTTCGGTGTGAACTGGGCGAGGTCGTAGGATGCCGAGCGCCTTCTCGATGGAGGCGACGCGGTCGACCATCTTCCTCGAAGCCGTCCCGAGGAGCTGGTGCGCCTTCTTCTCGAACTCTCGCCGAGAGCATCGAATCTGTGGCCGCGGACGATCTCGCGGAAAGGGGGGAAGAGGACCGTGTCCTCGCGCGCCTCGTGCGAGTACATGGATGAGCTGCTCCATCGCCGTCCGGAGGCGCCGGCTCTCGGCAAGGTCCCGGCCAACCCGCGAACTAGCCCGAGCGGGGCTCCCTCGAGCGGTCGAGCCACCTTCCGCGAGCGCCGCGAGCACGGCGTAGACGACCAGCGCCCGAGCGGGCGAAGGCGCGGTCGCTCGGCGGATCGGGCATGAGCGGCGTGGCGATCGCCGTCGAAAAAGCACGAGGACGGCGCCGAAGGCGACCGTCGCGAAGGCCGCCTCGGCGGCTCCGCGCGCGCGTGGCGCGGAGGTAGGCCGCTCCCGCCGGTCGGCGAGCACGCGGAGCTCCGCCGCGACCGCCGCCCACCGGTGATTCCAGAGGGCGAGCCCGATCCGGGGAGAGTTCAGGCGGCGAGGCCGAGCGGCTGGGCGGGGGTGTGCATGGGGCACATCGAGGAGGAAGTGCGAGAGGACCGCCGCGCCGAGAACGGCGGCCGCGAGTCCGGCGGTCGCGGGAGCGCAGATGGCGGAGTCCCGCAGCGAGCGCGACGAGGGTCGCGGCCGCCGACCACAGGAGACGCTTGCCGAGAGAGGCTGTGCGTGGCCGGCATCCGGTAAGAGGTCGTACGGGTTGTAGGCCGTGAAGCCGTGGACGATCCGGAGCTTCTCGATCCCCAGCAGCTTCGAAGACCGAAAAGAGAATGTCGAGCAGCTGGACCGCCAGGGGAAGAGCAGGCCGAGCGAGGAGGCGCGGGCACGGGCGCTTGGCGGCCAGGGACGCACCCGTAGTTGCCCGACGAACATGCCGGGAGCAGATCGCAGTCCGCGCCCACGCAAGGCGCCGAGTCGAAAACCGTCCAACGGACGCGGTCTCGGCGAGGGTGCTCCCGCCTGGCAACCGAGGAAGCGTTCGCGGCGTCGGGATCCCGGAGGCTGCCACGAACCGCGCTGTCCGCCCATCCGAGGAATCGTTCCAGCCTCTGCGGGCCCGCCGCCTCGCGGGTGATCTAATCGAACGATGAAGACGCGAAAGCCTTCCTCGGCGCGGTCCTTTCGCCCCTTTCCGCCGCGGCCGTCTTCGCAGCCCGGCCCTGAGCTCGTCCAGCCGGATGCGCCCGGCGACCCGCGCGGTCGCGGAGCTCGCGAAGTCCGATCACGGCGATCGTGGATGCCTCGAGAACGACACGGCGGTCTTCACGCGCGACGGCTGGAGAATCCTCTTCGTCTCCAACCGCGCACGGCCCGCCGCAGCTCTACGCCGCGGACGCGTGCCGACGGTCGCGCCGTGCGTCTCGGTGACGACGTCGGAGCGCATCGCGAAGCCGGTCGCGCTCGCGGACGGGAAGAGCGTCGTCTTCCTGTCCGACTTCGGCGCCGATGAGAACTGGTCGCTCTGCCGCGTCGGCCTCGATGGAAGCGGCCTGGTCGAGCTGACCCCGGAGTCCGGCTGCGGCGCGATCCGCCGAACGTCCCCGACGGAAACCGAACACCGCGTTCTACTCCGCGCGCGCCCAGGCCGATCACTGGGATCGGCCGCGTATGCGCTCGAGCTCGTTCCCGGAGCCCGCGAGACGAAGATCTGCTCAGGACACAATCAGCTTCCTGACTGGCGTGTCTCGGGACGGACGGTGGGGCCTGGGGCACAGGTCCGAGCGACCACCGCACCTCTCCTGATGTTGGACCTGGCGAAGGGCACCGCTGTGCCGCTGTACCCGAACACCTTCGGTCGGGAAGGTCAACATCTGGGAGGCACGGTTCTCGCCGGACGGCAAGCGCCTCTATCTGTCGACCGACGCCGGCGGCGAGCGGCCCGTTCTGCTGGCGCCTGACGCGTCGTGGCGGAGCTCGCGCGATACGCGCACTCCACCCCGGCCGAGGTGGATCGGGTCGCGGTGGCGAAGGCAGGCGGGCGCATCGCGCTCGCCCTGGGAGCTGGCAATCACACCGAGGTGCGCCGCCCGTCACGCGGCGACGCTCCGGCTGACGCGTGACGTCGACCCGGTGGGCTCCGGCGCGATCGAGGACTTCCGGAGATGGCCGGCGCCTGACCGCGGTCCGTCGACCCCCAATGCTCCGCGCGAGATCTACGCTGATCGACGCGAGACCGGCCGGGCGGACGCGCTGCGGAAGGAGCCGCGCCTGACCTCGACGTTGCCGAAGGTGACGGCCTCGATCGCGCAGGTGACCGCATCCGACGGCCCAAGCTGCCCGTCAACGTCTACCTCCCAGCGGGCGTCGCGACCGCAAGCTCCCGGTCTCCGTGGTGTACCACGAGTACCTGCCGGATCGGCCAGCTGCGATCCGCTGGCTCCCGCGGTGCGGTTCTTCACGGGTCTCGATACGCGGTCGTCGAGCCGAACGTCCGCGGATCCGGGATTCGGCCGCGCCTACGAGATGGCCGACAACGGTCCGAAGCGGCTGGACGCGTTCAAGGACGTCGGCATTCACGGCGCGCTGGGCCGCCGTGCAGCCTTGGGCCGATCGGAATCGGATGGTCGTCTACGGCGGCAGCTACGGCGGGTACACGGTCCTGATCGCACTCGAGCGCTGGCCTGACGTTCCGCGCCGGAGTCGATCTCGTCGGCGTCGCCAACCTGGCGACCTTCCTGCGGACGACCAACGGCACGATCCGGAGGTGTTCAAGCTCGAGTTTGGCGAGCTCGAGAAGGACGCCGCGTTCTTGAAGACGATCTCGCCGATCGAAGAGATCGACCGGGATCTCGGTCCCGCTGTTCGTCTACGCCGGCGCCAACGACCCGCGTCCCGCGAGCGAGCCGGACCAGGTCGTTCGCGCGCTGCGCGCTCGTGGCATTCCCGCGTCGAGTACATCGTGGCCGACAACGAGGGCCACTGACGTCGCGCCGCGAAAACGGATCGCGTTCTTCAGCCGCTGCGGCGCCTTCTCGAGAGCCACCTCGCGGCGGCGAAGTGAGACCGAGTAGGGGCGTCGGATCGCCTTTCCCCGACCCCGTTTCGCCTTAGGTGTGGATCGTTCGTCCTTCTCCATCTGATCGGCGCACGCCTTGGCGACTTCCGTGATGAAGGAGTCGACCTGCGTCGGGTCCACCGTTCGGCTCACGCCCGCCCAGACCAGCTTGTCCTGATCGAGCGAGTAGACCAGCGTCTCGATCTTCACGACCTTCTCGACGGAGAGATACCCTGGTCGTACACCGAGCCCCAGCCGTAGCCCCAGTAGCCGCCCCACGTCCGGTAGTACGGCGTGGTGCAGTACGTGCCCGGCGTGTAGCTGACCTTGGTCTCCTTGCCCGCGACGCGCATGACGACGATTCCGGAGAAACCCATGCTCTGGAGCTTGTCCCGACCTGGCCTGATCGCGGATGTTCTTCCTCGCCGAAGATCGTACGCGGCCACTCCCTGGGCTCCGTGGGCGAGATTCGCGCGCCAGCGCGTCCTCGGCCGAGCGGCGCAACGTCATGTTCTGTTGACGAAGATCGCGACCACCTTCTGCCCGACATCTGCAGCGGCCGGGCGTCCGGCGCCCGCCACGGAGTCGAACGTCGTGGACGAGCAAGCCACGATCCCGAGGACTGCGGCGGCGACTGCGGCGTGAACCCAGAGTCGGATGTCTTCATGGCGCTCTCCTTTAATCAAGCCTTGGTGCCGACTCTCATATCAGAGGTTCGAACGCGTTCCAGACGTCCGGGCGGGCAATCCGGTTTAAGTGCACGAGGCGCGCCGTGACGAGGAGGCGCGCGGAGTCCCGCCGGAAAGGCCGCCGGTCGAAGTCTCCCACAGGGCGGTGATCTCGAGTCCTGCCTCGGCGAAGAGGGCGCCAATCGTCGCGGGGTTCCAGGCGCGCGAGGAAGGCGGCCGTCTGCGTGCGCACGGATCCGTCGGTCCTGCGGTCGTCGTAGCGGTAACGCGCGTGCCAGAGGTCGTCCGTCCGATCGGAAACCAGGCCTCCTCGATCCGGAGCACGCCCCGCGCATGCGGGATCCGGCGCCGAGGCATCGCGATCTCGTTGCGCCGGCGGTAGAGCCCTTCCAGGACGAAGGTTCCGCTGGGTGCGAGTCCGCCGCGCCACGGCGCGCAGGGCGCGGCGGCGATCGCGAGCGTCGTCATGCGAGATCGGATCCCCGGGCGCGACGATCAGGTCGAAGACTGCCTGAAGGCCGCCCGCCGCGCGTCCGCCGCCACGAACCGAGCGCACCGCGCGGCGGTGGCTCGCCACGGACAACATCTCGAGACAGACGTCGAGGCCCACGGCCTGCCCACGCGGGCGAGCTCCGTCGTGATGCGCCCCAGCCCGGCGCCGATCTCGTGATCCGTCGGTGGGTTATGTGCTGCGCGACTCTTCGCGCCAGAACGCGAGGTGCGCGCGCGACCGACTCCTTCTCGTAGAAACGGAAGGATCTTGCGTAATAGCGTCGCGCGCGTTGGAGATCTCTCCGCGGAATCGGAGGCGTCGGCGGAGACCGGCGCCGCGACTCCCCTTTTCGGAGCATTCGGCGTGGAGGAATTTCCCGTCCGCGGCGGGAGCGCTAGCCGCCCGTGGTCGGCTCCGCGTCGACACGTTCTTCCGGCCGAAGAGCAGTGAACGCCGCCGGGATCGTCGTCAGCGCCGAAGCTCAGGAGCCCGATGGCGAGACGCTGCCGCGACCTGCGGCCCAAGTGCGGCGCGTCAGGAGGAGACCCACGCCGGCGCCCAGCGCCGCCCGGGTGGCGACGAGAATCCGAACTCGGGCAGGGACAGATCCACTCTCTTCATCTTCTTTTCTCCCTGGTCCGCAGCGGCCGCCCCCGCTGCCCTGGTTTTCCCTCTCTCCGCTCGTGATTCGCGGGTTCCTCTCCCGGCACCCCGTCCACCATCTCGGATGCCACGGACGACCGGAAGGAGAGGAGCGTCACCCTCCGGCGGAGGACTCGATCTGGAGGGAGAGGTCGGCGCCCCCTCTTCCAGGACGCGCAGGTGGGACGGGCTCTGGATTATCGCTCAGCCGGCCGCTCGCTCGACCGAGCGTGACTGCGATGCGGCGGCCGCCATGCTCGGAGGATCCCCTCGAGAGGACGCTCCCGCGCTCGGTCTGAGCGCCCACCGCTCCCAGGACCTCGACGTCGACGAGCCAGCCCCGTGACGCCGGGAGAAGCCGTCCAGGTACTCGGATCCAGGACTCGCGGGGGATCTCTCGGGTCTCCATGATCAACGTCTCCTTTCTCCTCACCGGTCGAAACGCCTTTCGCCTTCCGTGCGAGAACGTGGCCGCCCCTGCGGTGGGCTGAGAGCATGGCACACCGAAAAAGCCGCAAGATCCTTTGCCAGCTCCCTGCTCCCGCGGTCGCCTGGGCTCGTCTCCCCGAACTGGGCAGCGGTCCCGCGTAGAAGTCGTGGGGAGGAACGCGCATGCGCCGCAGACTTGGGGTTCCCGCGATGGCCGCCGCGTTTCTGCTCTGCCGGATCGGAGAGGGCGCCGGCCGCGAGCGGCTGCCCGGCAACGTCTGATCGAGCATCAGCACCGCTTCGATCCGGAGGCGACCGAGGAACGTTTCGCCCGGGATCCGCGGACGCCGCCGCGAAGGATCGTGAGGGGCGGCGGCGAGCACGCCGACCACCCCCGATCCGAGGGACGGCCCTGCTGATGTCCTGACCTGCCTCGGGAGCCCTTGATCAGGCCCTCGAGGTTCTTCCTGCTGGTACCCGTAGGTCGGGCGCCTGGGCCGCGCGCGAGCCTTCGGCCTCCGCCAGAGCGCTTCTTCGTTTCGTCTCCGGTGGCGGCATAGGCGCGCATGAGGCCCGGACGTGCACCGGCCACCGATCGTGGGTGGCGCGCTTGGCGTTCGACGGAGACAGAGCCGCACGGCTTCGTCCTTCTTGCCGCCGGCCTGAGCGCTGCGCGGGCGGCCTCGCGGATCCCGGATCGGCGTCGCCGCAAAGTCGTGATGTGGGGTTGTAGCGCCTTCTCGGAGAGTCGGCTGCGGCTCCTCGGCGCTCTGCCCGTTGAGGTCCCTGCTCGGTTCGAGAGGGGTGGTCAGCGTCGACGAAGTTGTCGCTGCCGCCACGCCCACGGATCGGCTCGGACACGGCGCGCTGGGCCCAGGTCGAGACGCCCTGGGCAGGTCGACCTTGCTGTCGGCGCAGAAGTGGGGCGGCCTGCCGCCAGCTCTGCCAGTAGAACGCCGGCCCAGCGCGTCAGGTCGCTGCGCGATGCTGAACCGACCCAGGAGCTGGTCGACGTTGTCGACTCCCGATACGGTGCAGCGGCACGCGGCGTTTCTCCCACTCGAGCGCCGCCGTCGACCTTCGTCCGCCGGCTCGCGCCTCGGTGAACCCGTAGGTGAGCCACTCGTGGTAGTCGTCCTTCGCGGCCTTCGTCGTGCACGCGGAGCGCGTCGTCCTTGCCGTCGTACCAGAAGCCGCCCCAGGAGGCGGCGTCCTGGAGAAGATGACGGTCCATTCGTCCTGGCCCGGAATCATGTGCAGACCGTACGTCGCCGGCGGCCAGCCCTGGACCTGACCTCGTGCGTCGTGCGTGATGGTCGTGTTCTCGTTGGCGCCCGCTCTCCATGGGCAGCTGGCGCAGTCCGTTGAAGCCAGGTCCGACATGCCGTAGGGCACGAGGTCGCCCCAGATCTTGTCCACGGCGGTCGTTCTGCCCCCGAACGACACGGGGGCTCGAATAGTCGATCGTGTCACGCGGACGGGACCGATGGCTTACGTGACGGCCGCCTGCGGGTTGTCGCCGTTGGGCGGGAAAGTGATTCCCGGGCGGCGGACAGAGTGCGGGCCGCCGCCAGAAGGATCGTTGCCATCAGTACCGGGGGCGGATTGGAAACTCCTGAGCGGAAGCTTCGTTTCATGACTTTCATCTCCATCCGGCATTCGCCGATTTCGCGGTCGGGGTCGGATTTGATACGTCGATGGCGGCCGAGTGTTTTCTGCGGAGGGCAGACTCGGCCATCGCTTCAGCCGGCGGTACGACCCGCGAGCTCGGATTCTGGTCGGCGGCGGCGCTCGTCGTCGGCCACACGATCGGCGTGGGGATCTTCCTGACGCCGTCTCAGTTGATCGGCTCGCTGGCGTCTCCCGGCTGGACCCTGGGGCTCTGGCTCGCTGGTGGCGCCATACTCGCCGGGGCCCGACCTTCGCGAGTTTCGCGTCGCGCTATCCCGAGGCGGGCGGCCTGTAAGGTCTACCTGCGCGAGGCGGGGCGGACGCGTCGCCTTTCTGTATGGCTGGCAGAGCGTGCTGATCATGGATCCTGATCACGGCGGCCTCGCGATCGGGCTCGCGCCGTACTCGTCGCGCTTCGGGCCGGCGGCCGCGGGGCGCGAACGCTGGCTCGCGCTCGCCACGATCTGGATCCTCGCGCTGATCGACATGGCCGGTCTGCGGTTGAGCTCGCGCGCACTCAATCTCCTGACCGCTCAAGGTGCTGAGCCTCCTCGGCGTGATCGCTGCCGCGTTCACGGTCGGCACGGGCCGCTGGTCGCACCTCTCTCACCGCCTCCTCGCCCGGCGCGCGGGCGCCACCGCGACTCGCCGGAGGCCCCGGGCTGACTGATCGGGGCCTTCTACCCTTCGGGGCTTCTGGGAGGCGAGTCGCGCCGCCGGCGAGAATGCGATCCCTGCCGCCTCCTGCCGCGCGGGCGCTCGCCCTCGGAGTCGCCGCGGTCACGGCGCTCTACGCGCCAGACGACGCTCGCGTTCGCCTACCTGGTGGCGCCGGAGCAGGCGGCGGACGCCTCCGCGTTCGTCCGGCACGCGGGGAGGCCTTATCCTGCCGGAGGAGCCGTAACGCTCTCTCTGGGTGGTGGTCGTCGTGTCGGCGTCGGCCAGCATTCTGGCGCTGCTCCTGATGGCGCCGCGGCTCTATCTGGCGATGAGCGAGGACGGCATTTTCCCGGCGGCGGTGGCCTGATCCATGCTCCGCACCCGCGCCCCCAGGCGCGCGACTGCCCTGCTCGCGCTCGCGAGCGCGCTGGTTCTCTCGGGCAGCTTCTCGCAGGTCGTGGCGCTCTTCAGCGTGCACGACGCCTCGTGTTCGTGGGGTCTCGCGGCGGCGGCGTTGGTCGTGGTCCGCGGCGCAGGGCCGATGGAGGAGGATTCCGGCGCCGGCCTATCCCGTGACCCCGGGACTGTTCGTCTTCTCCTGGTGCTCGCGGTCGCCGCTGATCGCGCTTGCCCGACCGGATTCCCGCTCTGACAATGGACGCGAACAGGCGGCGAGATCCGCGCAACCCGCGCCGTAATCCGGGTTTTTCGGTGAGTGAGGCGCTGGCGGCGAGCCCGTCAGCGCCGGCCGCCGGAACGGTCGCGCGCCGCCGTCGCGGGACAGGAACCGGCATCCTCGCCCGGCGGGCTGATGCGCACCAGAAGCTGCAGCGGTCAGCCCGCAGGGACCGGCGGCCAGATCGCGCCGTCGGGGCAGCCTCGAAGGCCTCGATCGTGGTGCTGCGGAAGACCGTGCGGGATCACGACGTCCGTTGCGCCGCCAGATGCGCTCGGCGGCCGTCTGGTAGCCGCTCGCCGGGCCAGGTCCGGTCCCGCACATCAAATCCGGCGATCCGTAGGCCGCCTCGAGCGCGCCGCGAGAACCGCGCGAAACGCCGCCGGATTGACGCCGTGGCGCGGGCGCTCGAGCGCTGGATCCGCTTCAGCCGTGGTGGGTTGCCTTGTCCATCTGGAAATAGGCGTGATCAGCCGCACGCCGCCGACCGGCACGTCCCGCAACACGACTTCGGCATAGCTGTCGCCGGTAAACCGCGATCGGCCGCGCCAAGGCCGCTGCGCATGGCCGGCGAAGCGGGCGAGAAGGGCGGCGCTCGATTCGCCCCCAATCAGCGCCTCGCCAGAGGTCTGCGACGCCGTCGGCGCCGGCCGGCCGGCAACAGCCGCGAGACGAGCAGCAGCAGCGCTCGCCAGCTTCTTGGACGATGGGCTATCGGGCATACGGATCATCTCGCGCGGACCACCCCAGCTTGGGTTCCGCCGTCCGCAGGCTCTGTACCGTTCCTGGAAATCCCACTGGCTCATGGCAGGATGTGGCTATGAGACATCGCCACGTCGACCCGCACTTCTCGCCACCGTCGGCATCGCGGGTGCCGTCGAAACCGCTCCGACCGCGCCACGAGCCGGGCTCGCCGGCCTGGGCTGACCGGCATTTGGTTTCACCGCGATTGCCTCTGGGCGACTGGAGGTCGCATCTGGAGACGGGGTATCGGGCCGGCGCGTTTGCGGACGGCGTGTTGTAGCCCGGACGCGCGTGAAGGGCGGGGGTGTTGTCAATGAAGATCGCGCAAAGTTTGTCCGCTTTACGAAAGCTCGTCCCCCGCGTCTCTACGGCGGCACGGAACGGATCGTCTATTATCTGACCGAGGAATTGATCCGGCTCGGACATCAGGTGACGCTGTTTGCGAGCGGGGATCTGCAGACCTCGGCATTGCTCGACGCCCTGCGAACAGGCCTTGCGGCTCAACGAATCGTGCAAGGACCCGCTCGTCTACCACATGATCATGCTGCACCGGGTGCGCCGCCGCGCCGCCGAGTTCGACTTTATCCATTTTCATACCGACTATCTGCACTTTCCGCTGTTTGCGGAGGGTTGGGACAAGACGCTGACGACGTTGCATGGTCGGCTCGATCTGCCAGGACCTTCCTGTCGTGATGCGCGAATTTTCGATGATGCCGCTGGTCTCGATCTCGACGCGCAACGGGCGCCGCTGTCCTGGGCTAATTGGTACGAGACGGTGCTGCATCGGTCTGCCGCGCGCACCTCTATCGCTTGGGCAGCGGCGCGCGGCGGGTATCTCGCTTTTCTTGGCCGGATCGCTCCGGAGAAACGTCCCGACCGGGCCATCGCGATTGCCCGCCGCCGAGTCCCGCTGCGGATTGCCGCGAAGGTCGATCCCGTCGACCGCGATTATTTCACGCGCGAGATTGCGCCGCTCTTGCAGGACCCCGGTAGAGTTCATCGGCGAGATCGGCGATGCCGAGAAGAGCCGGTTTCTCGGTAATGCCGCGGCGTTGCTGTTTCCGATCGATTGGCCCGGAACCGTTCGGGCTGGTACTGATCGAAGCGCTGGCTACCGGCACGCCGGTGATTGCGCTTCGGTCGCGGCTCGGTGCCGGAGATCATCGAGGATGGTCTCACCGGCTTATCGTCGATGATATCGCCGCGGCCGTGGACGCGGTGCCGCTGGCGAAGCAGCTCAACCGCGGGCGCGATCTGGAGACGCTTCGAGGAACGCTTCACAGCCGATCGCATGGCGCGCGATTATCTGTCGCTCTATCGGCGCATACTGCGAGACAGCATTCCGGCGGATGAGCCGAAGCTGTTGACGCTTCACGCCGCCGGCGGCCTCCGCCAGGCGGCCGACTGAGCGTCGCCCGAGGAGCTGCCTCGTGGCAGAAGCGGTGACACCGGCCAGCGAAGACGAATCGCAATATCGGATCGAAGCAACCGGCGGAGTTCCGCGAGCCGCGCACCCGGATCCTGAAGCACGGCGACACGTTTGCCGTGTTCAATCAAGTTTGGCGACATCAGCGGCGGCAGCCGGCAGCCCTGACGGTCTCTATCACGAAGATACCCGCTATTTGTCCCAGCTGGAGCTGCGTCTCAACGATGATCGTCCCCTGCTGCTCAGCGCCAATCCGGGCGAGGACAATGCGCTGTTGACGGTCGATCTCGCCAACCCCGACACGCAGGATGCGGATGGCGGCGTGCTGCACCGCGAGCTGATCTACGTCAACCGCCGGCAATTCGTCTGGCAGGGCGCTTACAACGAGCTGTTGCTGGTCCGCAATTTCGACCGCGACCCGCATACCGTGACGCTCAGCCTGCGTTTTGCCGCCGATTTTGCCGATGTCTTCGAGGTGCGCGGCCAAAGGCGGGCCAAGCGCGGGCGGCGTTCGGCGGAATGCCTATCGCCCGACGCCGTGGTGCTGCGCTACCGCGGGCTCGACGAGGTGGAACGCGACACCAATCTGCGCTTCGAGCCCCGCCGGACCGGCTGGACACCGCGAGCGCGCATTTCGTGCTGAAGCTGCGCGGCGGCGAGGGAACCCGCATCGTGCTGGGCCGGTTGTGGCTCGCTGCGCAAGGAAAGCTGGAACATCCGGGAATATTATCGGGCGTTGCGGGCGGCCCGGTCATGGGTTGCGCCACGCCAGCGGGCGCGCCGCCGGCCTCGACAGCTCGAACTCGCGTGTTCAACGAGATGGCGCGCCGCTCGGTCGCGGATCTCTATATGCTGCTCACCGACACGCCGCACGGGCCCTACCCGTATGCCGGGATACCCTGGTTCAGCACCCTTTTCGGCCGCGACGGCCTCATGACCGCGCTGCTCACATTGTGGGCCGACCCGACAATCGCCAAGGAGTGCTCGGCTTTCTGGCGGCGGAGCCAGGCGACGAGCGTCGATCCCGAGCAGCGACGCAGAGCCTGGCAAGATCCTGCACGAGATGCGCGACGGCGAGATGGCCCGGCTCGGCGAGGTGCCGTTCAGCCCGCTACTACGGCAGCGTCGACGCGACGCCGCTGTTCGTCATGCTGACCGGCGAGTACTTCGCGCGTACCGGCGATCTCGGCGACGATCCGAGCCCTGTGGCCCAACATCACGGCGGCATTGCAGTGGATCGACACCTACGGCGATCCCGACGGCGATGGGTTTCGTCGAGTACCAGCGGCAAAGCGTAACCGGTTTGAGCAACCAGGGCTGGAAGGACTCGGCACGACGCGATCTTCCACGCCGGATGGCGCGCTGGCCGAAGGCCCGATCGCCCTGTGCGAGGTGCAGGGCTATGTCTATGCCGGCAAAGCGCCATGCCGCGCAGCTGGCCCGCGCGCTCGGGCGAGCCGGCGATGGCGGCGCAGCCTCGATGCAGCAGGCCGAGAAGCTGCGGCAAAAGTTCGAGGCGGCGTTCTGGTGCGAAGAGCTGTCGACCTACGCGCTGGCGCTCGACGGGGCCGAAACGGCCCTGCCGGGTCATCGCCTCGAATGCCGGGCATGCGCTGTTGACCGGGATCGCCGCGCCCGACGCGCGCGCGCGGGTCGCCGACACGCTGCTGCGGCGTCGGCTGCTTTTCCGGCTGGGGCATCCGCACCGTGGCGCTGTCTCGGCGGCGCGCTACAACCCGATGTCGTATCACAACGGCTCGGTCTGGCCGCACGACAATGCGCATGATCGCGCTCGGACTGGCGCGGTACGGGTTCAAGGCCCCGGTGCAGCGGATCTTTACCGGCCTGTTCGACGCCGCCTCCTACTGGGAGCCGCGCCGCCTGCCGGAACTGTTCTGCGGTTTCGCGCGCCGCCACACCGCGCCGACGACGTATCCGGTAGCCTGCGCGCCGCAGGCCTGGGCCAGCGCCGCCGTCTTCGCGCTGGTGCAGGCCAGTCTCGGCCTGCAATTCGATCCTGAAGGGCTCGAGATCCGGTTCGAGCGACCGATCCTGCCGAAATTTCTCGATCGGCTGCATGTGCGCGGGCTGCGTGTCGGCGATGCCGAGGCGGATGTCCTGCTGCATCGCTCCGGTGACGAGGTCGCGGCGACGGTCACCCGGCGGCAGGGCGGTGTTCGCATCGTCATCGTTCACTGAGCGTTAGGGGCGGCGTCAGGGCACGGGCAAGTCGCGCACCTTGTTGCCGAAGAAATGCCGCGGCTCCGGACGGCAGCACGCCCATCTGCCGTTCGCGCTGCCGCACGCAGGCGAGGCTCAAATCGAACACGCCGCGCCACAACCGCGCCCGCGGCAGGGCCGCGAGCAGGCATTCGTCGAACACGGTATAGGTGCGGTCGGCCTGGCAGCCGAAAGACGGCCGGTCAGCCCGCGCCGCGGTCAGGATGATGCGGTTGGGGGCCAGCATCGGGCCGGCCGCGAAGCTGCCGCTGTAGCAGCTCGAGACGATGATGACGGTCGGCACGTTGGCGCAGCCGACCGACAAGGCATCGGCCAGCGCCGCCGGCGACAGCACTTCGTGGGCATAGGCGAGAAAGACGCCGCGGCCGTGCTCGCCATGCGAGGTGACGAAGATCAGGCAACGATCGCCTGGACGGGCCGGCAACAGTGCGATCCGGCGCAGCAACTGCGTCGCCGAAGCCGGCTCCGCCGGCGGGTCGCGCGGCGTCCGGCTGGCGCTCAGGCGGTGAATGTCGCCCAACGGAACGCCGCGCGCGATGAGCCACTGGCTGAAACCGGCAACAGCATTGTCGAATACCGGCTCGGCAATGTCGCCGGCCGCCAGCACGCTTTGCCAATGCCCGGAAGCGGGCGGCGCGCCTTGCCCGGCGGCAGCGAGCAGCAGAAGGACAATAGCGGCACACAAGCAGGCGGTCAGACGCAGCGGCATCGGCAGAGAGTCTCGGGTGTTTGCCGGGTGAGGAGCGGCTCGCCGCCCAGGCCTATCGTGGCAAAGCCGGCGCAATATGGCACTGTTGCGCTGATCGGGTCCAATGGCAGGTCCCGCCAGGGCGCCGGTCTCAGAGGAGGTTCGCGATGGCCTCGGCACTCGCCGAAAAGCTGCACCCGTGCCGCGGCGGCATCCCGCCGCTGACCCGCGAGGCCGCCGAGGAATATCAACGCGGCAGGCCCCGGATTGGGGCTTGGTGGACGAGGCAGCCCTGATCGAGCGGACTTACCGGCTCAAGAATTTCGCCGAGGCTTTCGCTTTGTCGAGCGCGCCGCCGCATTGGCCGAGGCCGAAGGCCACCATCCAGATATCTGTTTCGGCTGGGGCTATGCGACGGCATCGTTGCGCACCAAGAAGATCAAGGGCCTGCACGAGAACGATTTCATCATGGCGGCGAAGCTCGACCGCCTTGCGAGCACCGTCGAGGCTCGTTGAGCAGCGGAAATCCTGCTCGCGGGCGAGTTCCAGCACGGTCATACGCCACATTGTCATTCCGGGTGGCGCGCAGCGCCGAGCCCGGATCCATTTTCCAGAGGCCTGTGTTCATGGCTTCCGGCCCTCGCCCTCCGGGCGATCCCGGAATGACGAGGTTGCATAGGTCAAGCCCTGAGGCGGGCGTCGAGAAGATCACGGATCTCGGCGAGCAGCAATTCCTGGCGCGGCGGGTCGGGCGGCACCGGCGGCGCCGCTGCCTCCCTGCCGTTGCAGGCGATTGATCTGCTTGACCAACAGGAAGATCGCGAAGGCAACGATGACGAAGCGGATCACGGCGTTGATGAAGAGGCCGTAATTGATCGTGACCGCGCCTGCCGCCTTGGCGGCGTCCAGCGTCGGGTATGAGCCGCCCTTCAGGGTCACGAAGAAGTTGGAGAAATCGATGCCGCCGATGGCCAAGCCGAGCGGCGGCATGATGAGGTCGTTGACCAGCGAGTTGACGATCGTCGTAAAGGCGGCGCCGAGAATGATCCCGACCGCGAGGTCCACGACATTGCCGCGCATCGCAAACTCATGGAATTCCCGCCACATGCTCCCCTCCCGTTGACCGCATAGTCAGAAGTCTGAAATTGATGGCTGCGCGACGATACCACGACGCCCGATCGCGCCGATCGGATGGGATGCCGTCGAATGTCTGAGAGCCCGATGCCCGGAGCGGACCGCTACATAGTCGTCGTGCGCAATCTCGTGCTGTTGTGCAGCATCGGGGTGCGCCGCGTCGAACGCGAGCGGCTGCAGCGGGTGCGCATCTCGGTCGAGCTGACCGCGACGCCTGAAGCGTCCTACCCGCGCGAGGAGCGCCGGCGGGTCATCAACTACGAGAAGATCGTGACGGCAATCCGCCAGATCGCCCGCTCCGGCCATATCGATCTATGCGAGGGGTTTGCCGAGCGGATTGCCGCCGTCTGTTTCGCCGATCCGCGCGTCGCGCATCTGCGCGTCTCGGTCGAGAAGATCGACATCTACCCCCGATGCCGAGGCGGTCGGCGCGGTTCTCGAACGGACCCGGCCAGCTTGAGTTCGATGCCGCGCCCGCGATTGGTCGGCATCCTCAACATCACCGAGGATTCGTTTTCCGACGGCGGGCGCTATCTCGACCCGGTGGCGGCGATCGCCCAGGCACGCCGGCTCATCGCCGGCGGCGCCGACATCGTCGAACTGGGCGCCGCCGCCAGCAACGTCGCGGCCAAGACCGTGCCGCCGGAGGAGGAAATCCGCCGGCTCGATCCGGTGATCGCGGCCCTCGAGGCCGAAGGCGTTCCAATCTCGATCGACACGTTTCAGCCGGAGACGCAGCGCTTCGCGCTCGCCCGCGGCGTTGCCTATCCTGAACGACATCCAGGGCTTTCCGGACGCGGCGGTCTATCCGGATCTCGCCGTTGCGTCGTGCCATCTGGTCGTCATGCACGCGGTTCAGGGCCGGGGGCGGGCGCAAACGGTCGATCTCGGGCCGGACGAGGTGTGGCGGCGGATCGGAGATTTCTTCGCCGACCGCATCCCGCGGCTGGAGCGCATGCCGGTATTGCCCGCGAGCGGCTGATCCTCGACCCCGGCATGGGGCTGTTCCGCAGGCCGCCGGCCCGAAGCCTCGCTACGGGTTTTGGCGGGGCTGCAGGAGCTGAAACAGGCTTTTGGATTGCCGATCCTCGTTTCGGTGTCGCGCAAATCGTTCCTGGCGCGGCTGACCGGCCATGACAATCCCACCGAGCTCGGTGCCGCGACGCTGGCGGCGGAGCTCTACGCCGCCGGGCACGGGGCCGATTTCATCCGCACCCACGACCCAGCGGCGCTGCGCGACGCCCTGATCGTGCAGGAGGGCTTGGACGGGGTGGCTATTTCGGGTTGACCCCGGGCTCGCCGCCGGGGGCGCCGGGCGGCCGGATCACCGGCATGCTCTTGGAGCCGACCGCCGGCGGCGGCTGCGCCATCCCGGAATCGACATCGCCGGGCGGGTGGATCACGCCGCCCGAGCGATTGAGCTTTCGCTCAGCGGCTCGGTCGAGCTGCCGCTGGTCGCCGGGTCTTCCGGGACCGTCTGCGGCGAGGCTTTGCCAACGGTTTGATCCTTGTTCGGCGAGGTGGGCGTCACGGCGGCAGCCGGATCCAGGGCCGACGCGGTGAACAGCGCGGCAAGCGCCGTGAACAGCATGAAGCGGTGCGGATTGAGCATTGGAGTCGAGCCTCCTCTCAACCAAACAGAGGGTGGCGTCGGCGCGTTCCTCGGCCTGGCTTGCCGAGCCGCGGCGAGTGGCCCGACAATGGCCGATGCGAAGAGAAACCGGATGAGCCGCGCCGTCTCCAAGCAGACAATGAAGCGCATCGAAGACGCCGATCTGCTGCTCGGGCGGGCCGGTTCGCCGACGATCTGCCGGTGCCGCGCGGCACGTTGCATGCCGCGATCCTGCGCTCGCCCTATGCGCATGCCGAGCTGGTCTCGATCGATGCCGCGGCGGCGCTGGCGATGCCGGGTGTCGCCTGCGTCGTGACCGGCGAGGATGCCCGCCGCTGGACGCGGCCCTTCGCCGTCGCGGTCAAGACCGCGATGCAGCAATGGTGCCTGGCGGTCGATCGGGTGCGCCATGTCGGCGAGCCGGTCGCGGTCGTGCTGGCGCAGGACCGCCACCTCGCAGAGGACGCCGCCGAGCGGATCGCGGTCGAGTACGGCCCGTTGGCCGCCATCGTCGATCCCGAAGCCGCGGCATCGCCGGAAGGCGCCGCTGCTGCATCCGGCGGTCGGGTCGAACATCGTCAGCGACCGCTCGTTCCGCTACGGCGATCCCGAGGCGGCTTTTACCAAGCCGCGGTGCACCGCATCGCGATCACCACCCGCTATCCGCGCAATGCCGGCACCCGCTCGAAACCTTTGTCGTGCTCGCCGAGCATCTGCCGGGCGAGGATGCCTACGAAATCACCGCCAATTTCCAGGGGCCGCTGGCGATGCACCCGGTCATGGCGCTGGCGCTCGGTGTCCCGGCTAACCGCCTGCGCCTCACAGACCCGCCCGATTCCGGCGGCAGCTTCGGGAGCAAAGCATGCGGTATTTCCCTACGTCGTGCTGATGGCCTTGGCGGCGCGCAAAGCCGGCCGCGGCCGGTCAAATGGGTCGAGAGCCGGCTCGAACACCTCACAGCCGCGACCTCCGCCACCAACCGGGTCACGACATTGACCGCCGCCGTGGACGAAACGGGCGTCGTGACCGCGCTGGAGCTGGGATCAGCTGGAGGATTGCGGCGCCTATCTGCGCGCGCCCCGAGCCGGCGACGCTCTACCGCATGCACGGCAACATGACCGGCGCCTACCGCGTGGCGAACCTGGCGATCCACAATCGTGTCGTGCTGACCAACAAGACCCCGAGCGGGCTGGTGCGCGGGTTTGGCGGGCCGCAGGTCTATTTCGTACTCTCGAACGGCTGATGCAGCGCATCGCGGTGACGCTTGGCCTCGATCCGCTGGAGGTGATCCGGCGCAATCTGGTCGATCATCTTCCGTATCGCTGCCCGGCCGGGGCAATGCTCGATTCCGGCGATTATCCCGCCGCGGCCGAACAGGCGGTCGGCGAGGGCAGGCTCGACGCGCTATGCCGGCGGCGCGACGAGTGCGGGCGGCGGGGCGGCTCTACGGCATCGGCTTCGCCGCGATCGTCGAGCCGTCGATCTCTCGAATATGGGCTACGTCACGACCGTGCTTTCCGCCGGGGAGCGGCAGAGAGGCAGGGCCCGAAGGGCGCGCGCGCAAGCCGCTGCGACGGTGGCGCTCGACCCGCTCGGCGGGGTGTCGGTGGTCATCGATTCGCTGCCGCAGGGCCAGGGCACCGCACCGTCGCGGCGCAGGTAATCGGCGATGTCTTTGGCTTGAGGCCGGCCATGGTGCGGGGTTGAGGCGACGCTGGATACCGGGCGGGATGCCTGGTCGATCGCGGCGGGCAATTATTCGAGCCGCTTCGCCGGGGCGACCGCCGGGGCCGCGCTACCTTGCCGCAAACCGACTGCGCGATAGGCTCGCGCGCATCGCCGCGGCGGCGCAGCTGAACCTCCGCGCCGACGAGGTACTGATTTGCCGAAGGACGTGTTTTCGCGGCCACGAACCCGGAAAATTCGCTGAGTTTTTCGCGATTGGCGGAGATCAGCCACTGGTCGCCCGGATCACTCCCGATAGCGATACCGCGGCGTTGCGCGAGACCGTGTTCTGGAGCCCGACCGGGCTGGAGCCGCCGAACGATTCCGATGAGATCAACAGCTCGGCCGCCTATGGTTTTGTCGTTCGATTTTTGCGGCGTCGAGATCGACCGCGATACGGGCGAGGTGTGCATCGACCAATATGTCAGCCTGCACGATGCCGGCCGGATCTTGAGCCGCACCCTGTTCGACGGCCAGGTGCGCGGCGCTTTGCGATGGCGATCGGCGCGGCGCTCCATGAACGCTTTGTTTACGATGACAGCGGCAGTTTCCTGAGCGGCAGCTTTGCCGATTATGCCGTGCCGACCGCGGAAATGGTGCCCGGTCTCGTGATCCTGCACCGTGAGACGCCATCGCCGGTGACTCCGCTCGGCGCCAAGGGGGTGGCGGAAGGGAATTCGATGAGCACGCCCGTATGCATCGCCAATGCGGTAGCCGACGCCCTCGCCGTTGCCGATCTCGAGCTGCCATTGACGCGCGCCGCGCATGCTGCAATTGCTGATGTCTCGCGATGCCTGACCGCCATGTTTGATGCGGCCCGCAGTTTACACACCGCTCCCGAACGCCGTCCCGACGAGCCGGCGGCGTTGCGCGCTGATCCGGCGCGAGCGGACCATCAACCAATGAGAAGCCGATCGCGTGACGCCCCGGCGAAACCCGAGCCGGGCAAAGCCGAGCCGGCGAAGGGCCGCGACGATCCGAACGACAGGAGCGAGTTGATGTCCGATGCCGCTCGACGAGTTCCCGATGCGGCGCCCCGCGAAGCCGCGCGGCCCGACGGGCTCGACGGCTTCGGGTCGAGGTCGATGCGGCGCGCGAACGGGTCGACATCATCCTCGACCGGCCGCCGCTCAACGTCATCACGATGAACCAGCGCGATCAGCTGCGCGTCGCGTTCGAGGCGGCCGATGCGGACAGCCGCGTGCGGGTCATCGTGCTGCGCGCGAGCGGCGAGCATTTTTCGAGCGGCGGCGAGATCCAGGGGTTTCTCGACGCCTCGCCGGAGCATGTCTCGCAACTCGCCTGGAACATCGCCGCGCCGGCGCGCTGCAAGAAGCCGGTCATCGCCGCCAGCCGCGGCTATTGCTTTGGCGTCGCCTTCGAGCTGGCGCTGCGCCTGCGACTTCCGCCTGGTCACCGAAAATTCCGTATACGCGCTGCCCGAGCAGCGGCTCGGCATGATCCCGGGCTCGGGCGGCGCGGCCCGCCTGCAGAAGATGGTCGGCATCACCCGCGCCAAGGACATCGTCATGCGCTCGCGCCGCATTACCGGCTTCCGCGCGCGTTCGAATGGGGGATCGCCACCGAATGCGTCAACGATGCCGAGCTGGAAAAGGCGACCGACGCACTGGTCGATGAATTGCGCAGCTTCGCGCCCCTGGCGCAGCGCACCGCCAAGAAGCTGATGAACGATCTCGATGATGCGACGCTCTCGCTCGGTATCGAGCTCGAAGGCCAGGCTTATGGCCGGCTGCGCGGCTCGGACGATTTCCGCGAAGGCGTCGAGGCCTTCCACGCCAAGCGCAAGCCGAACTTCAAGGGGCGTTGAAGTGCCGCTGCCTCACGCGTAGATTGGCGATACCGCCAACGCAGGACCAGAGCGCTCGGATGCCCACCCGCAATGTCGTTATCACGGATCGCCAAGCAACGATGATCGTCCGACTGGTAAAGTCAGGCCGTTATCAGAATGCGAGCGAGGTCCTGCGCGAGGTCTTCGGCTTTTGAAGGAGCGCGACGACGAGGATCGGGCAACGCTGATGGCGCTTCGACAGGCGGCGAAAATCGGCGTCGATGATCTGGATGCTGGGCGGTATCAGGATTTCGACACGGAAGAAGAACTTCGCGCGTATTTCGAAGCTTTGACGGAGCGAGTTCTCGATGAAGCGCGCAGGTGAGGTCGCCGACTTGGACGGTTCGGCTCGCGACGCGCCGCCCGGACTGACCTTGAAGGCATCGTCCGCTGGACCGAGCGTCGTTTTGGAGCAGAGCAGGCCCGTCTATATCGCGAGACGATCCTGTCGGCATTGCAGGCACTCAGAAGCGGCCCAAGCATCACGGGAGTGCGGAGCCGGCCCGATATTCATCGCCGTCTCTCATACGTTGCATGTCGGGCGCGGCCGGCGGCGGGGACGGCATGTGATCTTGTTTCGTTTGGATCAGCGGAATGACCGCCAAGTGATCTCCGTTGCACGCATTCTGCAGCGAGGCGATGGACTTTTCCAGCGCCACCTGCCAGAAGAGTTTTGATCCGGCGACGGGGCGCAAAAGCCCGCTCCACGCGCGTATTTTAGAGCACCGCGATGTCGAGCCAGCCCTGCGGGGTGACGGCGGCGCGGTCGCCGGGGCGGCAGCAGCACCGTCGTCGTCGCCGATCTCGACGATCGCCGGCCCGGCGATGGTCTGCGCCGGGGCCAGCGCGTCGAAGCGCATAGACCGGCGCCGCGACCCAATCGTCGAGATAGATGCGGCGCTCGCCGTCGCGGCGGGGTCGGCGGCGCCGGCGGGCAGGTTCGGCTCCTGCGGCAATTCTTCGAGGATGCCGGAAACCGCGACCCGCGCGTTGACCAGCACGCGTCTCCTGGTCGGGCATCGAATAGGTGTAGAGCGCCTCGTGGCGGCGGTGAAAGCGCTCGACGATCTGCGGCAGCGGGTCGGCGACCGACCAGTCAATCGGCCACATCATCGAGCGGCACGGTGATCTCGAACACCTGCTCGCCGTAGCGCATATCGACCGCGCGGGCGGTGCGCGCCGGCCCGGCGAAGAAGGCGCGCAGCCGGCGCCAGCCCTTCCGCCTCCATCTCCTCGAACAGGCGCTTCGACCGCAGCGCCGTCGAGCGCCCGCGCGTCGCCGATATGGGTGCGCGCGACCTCGAAGCGCAGATCGGTCGCCAGCATGCCCCAGGCCGACAATACCGCGGCGACGCGCGGCACGATGACCCGCGCGAGACCGAGCTGGCGGGCGATGTCGGTGGCGTGCAGCCCGGCCGCGCCGCCAAACGCGAACAGCGCGAAGCGGCGCGGGTCGACGCCGCGCCGCACCGAGACGAGGCGCACCCCCTCGGCCATGTTCGTGTTGATGACGCGGTGAATGCCGCGCGCGGCGGCGAGCCGGTCGATGCCGAGCGCGGCGGCGACTCGATCGACCGCGCGCTCGGCCAGCCCTGCATCGAGCCGCCGTTCGCCGCCGAGGAAATTCGCCGGGTCGAGATAGCCGAGCACCAGATTGGCGTCGGTGACGGTCGCCTCGCTGCCGCCCTGGCCGTAGCAGGCCGGGCCCGGCACCGCGCCGGCGCTCTCCGGCCCGACATGCAGGATGCCGCCGGCATCGACCCGCGCGATCGAGCCGCCGCCGGCGCCGATGCGTGGCGATGTCGAGGCTGTTGAGGCGCGATGCGGTGGCCGGCGATGCGGCGGTCCATGACCAGCGCCGCCGCGCCGTCGACGACCAGGCAGATGTCGGTGCTGGTGCCGCCCATGTCGAACGGGATCAGGTTCTGCTCGCCCGATCAAGCCGCGCCGCGTAGACGCTGCCGGCGACCCCGCCGGCCGGCCCCGACAGCACCGCGCCGGCGGCGAGCCGGCCCGGCCTCGGCGATCGGCGCGACCCCGCCATGCGACTGGATGATCAGGGTCGGGCCGCGATAGCCCGCCTCGGCGAGCCGCGCCTCCAGCCGCGCCAGATAGCGCGACAGCACCGGTCCGACATAGGCGTTGATGATCGTCGTCGAGACCCGCTCGAACTCCTTGATCTGCGGCAAGACCTCGGAGGACAGCGAGACATAGGCGTCGGGCAGCGCGCGGCTGCAGCGCCTCGCGGTCGGCGCGCTCGTGGCGCGGGTCGCGCCAGGCGTGCAGATAGCAGACCGCGACCGCCTCGACCCGCTTCGCGCTGCAACACGGCGATCGCCGCGTCGAGCGAGGCTGGATCGAGCGGCGTCTCGACGCGGCCGTCGGCGCGCATCGCGCTCGCGCACCCGCAGGCGCAGCCGGCGCGGCACCAGCTGCTCGGGCGGCGGCATGCGCAGATTGTAGCGGTCGTCCTTCAGCCCCTCGCGCATCTCGATGACGTCGCGATGGCCCTCGGTGGTCAGCAGGCCGAGCCTGGCGCCCTTGTGCTCGAGGAGCGCGTTGGTCGCGACCGTCGTGCCGTGGACGATGCGGTCGGTCTCGGCCGAGCAGCGCGGCGCGATCGAGGCCGAGCGCGCTCGGCCAGCAGCTGCCAGCCCGTCGAGCACGCCGAGCGAGGGATCCTCCGGCGTCGACGGCACCTTGGCCAGCGTCGTCGCTGCCGCCTGCGTCGATCGCGACGAGATCGGTAAAGGTGCCGCCGACATCGATGCCGATGCGGTACATGCGATCAGCTGCCCGCCGTAGCCCCCTCTCCCGCATTGCGGGAGAGGGTGGCTAGCCCGAAGGCGACCGGGCGAGGGTGCATCGGGCCGTCGCAGCTCACCTCCCACGCTTCGGCGAGGGTGCGGGTGAGGGGCTTGCGGCATCCCGGCATGCTCGTCACGAACCCGTTCGCGACGTCGCCTCGACGGCTGCGGGGTCGCGCCGGGCCGGGTCGCCCCAGCCGCCGCCGCCGCCGGATTCGAGGACGAGCCGGTCGCCGGGGCGGATCGACGAGGCCGGTTTCCTTGGTCTTGATCGGGCGCGGCGCGCGGTTGCCGGAATGAGAGCGTGTAGCGGTGCGGCATGCCGTCGTCGCCGCCGAGGATGCCGCAGGCGCCGTGGCGCACGCCGTCGCCGGCGGTGTTGCCGATCGCCGGCTCGGCGGTCTCGACGACCATCTCGACGATGCCGCCGGGCCCGCCGCGATATTGCCCGGCGCCGCCCGAATCGGGGCGGAATTCGTGGCGGCTGGAAGAACAGCGGGAAGCGCACCTCGGTGACTTCGAGGCTGCCGAATTTGATCCCGCCGGCGGCCTGCCATTCGCCGGCGCCGGGCCAGCCGTCGCCGGCGCCGGAGGCGCCGCCGCCCGGCCGCGCCTGGAAGAAATGCCAGATGAACGGCTTGCCGCCAGGGACATGCGCGCGGGTCCCTGCCCTGGATCGCGATGCGGAAGCGGCGGCCCCAGCCGGCCATCGCGCGCTCGGGCAGGCCGGCGCCAGCGCCTTGATGATCGCCTCGATGATCTCCTGGCCGCAATGGTTGGTCGCCAAGGTCACCGGCGCGCCGGGGTTGGCCCAGACCACGGTGCCGGGCTTGGCGATGACCGTGATCGGGCGGAAGGTGCCGTCGTTCTTCGGCGTGTGCGGGTCGATCAGATAGGACAGCGCGACGACGACCGAAGAATACATGTTCGGGTAGGACGAATTGATGAAGCTCGTCACCTGCGCGTGCGAGTCCGACAGGTCGATCGTCGAGATCGCTGCCGCGCTTTGGTGACCGTGGCGCGGATGTGGATGTCGTCGTTGCCGCGGCCGTCATCGTCGAGCAGGGCCTCGCCCCGGTAGACGCCGTCGCGGCCATTCGGCGATGACCGCGCGGGTCTGGCGCTCGGCGCCGTCGAGCACCGCCTCGATCGCCGCGTGCGGTCACCTCCCAGCCGAATTCGCCGGCGAGCGCCAGAAAGCGCCGCTCGCCGACATGCGCCGAGCCGATCATCGCCGCGAGATCGCCGCGGAAGTCGCGCGGGTGGCGCACATTGGTCGCGATCATCTCCAGGACGTCGCGGCGCACCTCGCCGCGGTCGTAGAGCTTCAACGGCGTGATGCGGATGCCTTCCTGCCAGATGTCGGTCGCCGCTGGCGTTGTAGGCGCCGTGCGTCGCGCCGCCGATATCGCTCTGATGCGCGCGGTTGATCGACCAGAAGCGCGGCCGGTCATCCTCGAACACCGGCACAAAGGCGGTCAGGTCGGGCAGATGGTTGCCGCCGTGATAGGGGTCGTTGAGCAGAAAGACGTCGCCCTTATGGATGTCGCCCTCGAAGAACTCGGTCATCGCCCGGGCCGCGAAGGGCAGCGCGCCGACATGGATCGGCACATGCTCGGCCTGGGCGATCAGCCTGCCGTCGAGGTCGCAGATCGCGGTCGAGAAATCGCGGCTCGAATTGAGGATCTGCGGAATACGAGGTGCGCAGCATCGCCTCGCCCATCTCCTCGACGATCGCGAGCAGGCGGTGCTGGATGACCGAGACGATGATCGGATCGACTGATGTGCCAATGCTATGCCCCAATGAACGCGAGCGGCGCGAGTGTGGCGCGGCGGCGGGGTGAAGTGAAGGGCTTTCAGGTGATAATGTCGTCAGCCACAAACCGGATGACTGGCGCGCGTCCTTCGAGACGCCCGCTGCGCCGAGGCTCCTCAGGATGACGTTCTTTCTTAATGCCATCGCCAAACTTACGTCATCCTGAGGAGGCGCGAGACGCCGTCTCGACGGACACGCAGGATCTGATGCGGCAGCCACTGAAGACCCCACCGATCGACGGCTGGGAGCGGTGCGCGCGGCGCGGGCTGATCCTTGCCGCGCCGGCCTCGGGCAGCGGCAAGACGCTGGTGACGGCGGGGCTGCTGCGGCATGCTGCGCGACCGCGGCGTGCGCGTCGCCGCGCGCCAAGGCCGGGCCCGACTACATCGACCTCGACCTTTCATGCCGCGGCGAGCGGCGGCGCCTGCGTCAACCTCGACCTCTGGGCGATGCGCCCGGCGACGCTGTGCCGGGCTGATCGGCGCGCTCGAAGCGGCCGCCGACACTCGTGCTGTGCGAGGGGTGATGGGTCTTTTCGACGGCACCGGACCCGATGGCGAGACGGGCTCGACCGCGTCGAACTCGCCCGGCTCACCGGATGGCCCGTCGTGCTCGTCGTCGATGCGCAGCCATCAGGGCGCCTCGGTCGCGGCGCGCTGGTCGCCGGCTTCGCCCGGCACGACCGGAGCTGCCGCTCGCCGGGGTGATCTTCAACCGCGTGGCCGGGGCCGCGCCACCGCGCCGTGCTCGGGCCGGCGATGGCGCGCCACTCTGCCGAGATCCGCCTGCCTCGGCGCGCTGCCGCAGGACCCGCATCTGGTGTTGCCCGAGCGCCATCTCGGCCTCGTTCCGGCGGGCGAGCGGGTGCGGTGCCGAAACCGTCATCGCCGGCGCGCGCGCCACGGCGGTGGCCGCAGGCTCGACGTCGATCGGCTGGTCGCGCTGGCTCGGCTCCGGCAACCTCCCCGCAGCGGGGATGCGCAGCTGGGGGCGATGGGCGAAGTCGGCGCTCGCTCAGCGCTCGCGGCCGCTCACTTCCCTGCCGCTTGCGGGGCGGAGCAAGACGCCACCCGCCGCCGCTCGGAACGCGGATCGCCGTCGCGCGCGACGACGCCTTCCTCTTCGCCTACCCGGCGGTGCTGGAGGGCTGGCGCCGGCAGGGCGCCGAGCTGTCGTTGTTCTCGCCGCTCGCCGACGAGATGCCCGACCCGGCGGCGGATGCGGTCTACCTGCCGGGCGGGTACCCCGAGCTGCATGCCGGCCGGCTCGCTGCTGCCAGGCGTTTTGCGGCCGCGCTGCGGCGCGGCAGCTTCTGCCGGCACGCGCGATCTACGGCGAATGCGGCGGGCTACGTGGCGCTGGCGAGAGCGCTGATCGACGGTCGACGGCCGCGATCCACCGGATGGCGGGCCTGCTCCCGCTCGCGACCAGTTTCGCCGAGCGCGCTGCATCCGGCTACCGCGCGCGGCGCATTGTCGGCGCACCGGCCTCGCTCGGCCGGCGGGCGCGCGGTTTCGCGGCCATGAGTTCCATTACGCGACGACCGATTGCCGCCAGCGCCGACGCGCCGCTGTTCGCGCTGGCCGATGCCTCCGGCGAACGATCTCGGCGCGAGCGGGCTGCGGCGCGGCTCGGTTGATCGGCTCGTTCATCCACCTGATCGACCGCGCGCGAGGATTAAAGCCGCCGGCGGCTCTCCGCGTCGAACAGGTGGATGTGCTCGGGCGCTATCGCGAAGCCGGACGGTCTCGCCGAGGCGCAGCGCCAGCGCGCCCGGTGCGCGCGACGAGCCGCGGTCCCGTCGGCCGAGCCGGCCGATGCACGATCGTGTCGGCGCCGAGCCGCTCCAGCAGCTCGGTCTTGAGCGAGGATCGGCCCGTCGCCGGCAGTTCGCAGGTTGTTCCGGGCGCAACCCGATGGTGACCTGGCCGACCCGGCTCGCCGGCCGGGCCGTCGGCCGCGCCAGTGATCAGATCGCCGATCGCCACGCCGCCGCGGCGTCGAGCCGGCCGGCGACCAGGTTCATCGCCGGCGAGCCGATGAAGCCGGCGACAAACACGGTCGCCGGGCGCTCGTAGAGATCGAGCGGCGGGCCGATCTGGTCGCACCGTGCCGTCGTTCATCACGACGAGCGCGGTCGGCCAGCGTCATCGCCTCGACCTGGTCGTGGGTGACGTAGAGCGCGGTGGTGCCGAGCTCGCTGCTGCAGCTTGCTTGATCTCGACCCGCATCTGCACCCGCAGCTTGGCGTCGAGGTTGGACAGCGGCTCGTCGAACAGGAACACCTGCGGGTCGCGCACGATCGCGCGGCCCATCGCCACGCGCTGGCGCTGGCCGCCGGAGAGCTGGCGCGGCTTCCGCTCGAGGAGCTCGTCGATGCTGCAGGATCGCGGCGGCGCCGCCGACCCGGTCTGGCGATCTCGGCCCCGGCGCATGTGCCGCATCTTGCAGGCCGTAGGCCATGTTGTCGTAGACGCTCATATGCGGGTAGAGCGCGTAGTTCTGGAACACCATCGCGATGTCGCGGTCCTTGGGCTCGACCCCGTTGACGATCCGCCCGTCGATCAGCGACGGTGCCCGGCGCTGATCGGCTTCGAGCCCGGCGACCATGCCGCAACAGGGTCGACTTGCCGCAGCCCGACGGGCCGACGACGACGACCAGCTCGCCATCGGCGACGGCGCAGCTGACGCCGTGCACGACCTCGCGCGCCCGTAGGATTTGCGCACCCCGTCGAGGGTCACCGTGGCCATGTCGGACGTGCGCCCTCTCGGACCCTGAATTGTCATCCCGGCGCAGGCCGACCACCGATCCGCTGCTGGAATGGTTGGAAGTGGGTCCCGGCCTGTCGCCAGGATGATAGCCTCGCCGCTTCACTGCGCCCCGGCTCCCAGCGAAAGACGCCGCTCGCCGCGGCGAGCCGGTTGGGCGGAAGCCGAATTTTCCAGGCGGGCGGCGACGTTCGAACCGGTTTTGCGGCGGCACGATGGCGGTTACCGGCACCAGGCGCGCCAGCACCTTCGCGATCAGGGCGCCGAATATGCCGTGACCGCGATGCTCGGAAGCGACCGCCGGCATAGCGCAGATCGAGGATCTCGTGCTCGGCGTAATGTCGCTCGATGCAGCTCCGGATCGACGAGGACAAATCCGATGATGCGCTCCTGCTCGTCGAGCGCGACCCAGGATCTGCCCGACCGCCCGCAATTGCGAATGAGCGCGTAGAGCGCTTCCTCGCGTTCGAGCGTATCGACCAGGAGCGGAATCTCGGGCGCCAGACGCAGCAGCAGCGCGTGAATCTCGGCGGCATCCTCGACCCTGGCCGGGCGATAGGCGATCGCGCTGCCACGCTATTTCTCCGATTCGACCAGGCCGCGCACGAACCAGCGCTGCATCAACAACGACGACCATGACCGGCGGCAGGATCGCCAACAGCGCGGTCGCCATCGACGATGTGCCATTCGGTCTGCGTGTCGCCATTGCCGATCATCTGGCGGATGCCGATCACGATCGTCGTCATCGACGGGCTGTTGGTGACGAGGAGCGGCCACAAATACTGGTTCCAGCCATAGATGAAGAGGATCACGAACAGCGCCGGCGATATTGGTGCGCGACAGCGGGATCACCGTGTCGATCAGAAACGCGCCACGGCCCGGCGCCGTCGATCTTGGCGGCCTCGACCAGCTCGTCGGGGATCGTCAGAAAGAATTGCCGGAACAACAGGGTCGCGGTCGCCGAGGCGATCAGCGGCAGGGTCAGCCCGCCATAGCTGTCGATCAGCGACAGATCGGCGACGATCTTGTAGGTCGGGATGATGCGCACCTCGACCGGCAGCATCAGGGTGACGAAGATCGCCCAGAAGCAGACGCGCCGCAGCGGAAAGCGGAAGAACACGACGGCATAGGCCGACGGCAGCGAGATCGCGATCTTGCCGGCGGCGATGACGAGCGCCATCACCAGGCTGTTGCAGCAGCATCGCGCGCGACCGGCTGGCCGCTGGTCTTGGCCGTGCCGGCGCTGAGCGCCTCGGCGAAATTGGCGGCGAGATGCGGTCCCGGCACCAGGTCATCGGCGCCTCGAGGATGTCGCGCGCGATCATGGCTCGAGGCGACAAACGCGACGTAGACCGGGAACAGCACCAGGCACCAGGCCGGCGATCAGCACGGCGTGCGGGACCCAGGCGCCGCGCCGTGCGGTCGACCATGCGTCGGCGGCTCATGCGTAATGCACTCGGCGCTCGATAAAGCGGAACTGGATCGCGGTCAGGCCGATGACGATCGCCATCAGGATCGACCGACTGCGCCGCCGAGCCGCCGAGATCGAGGCCGACGATGCCGTCGTACCAGACCTTGTAGACGAGGATCTCGGTCGCCTTGGCCGGGCCGCCCTGGGTCACGTTGTGGATGACCCCGAAGGTGTCGAAGAAGGCATAGACGATGTTGACGACGAGCAGGAAGAAGCTGGTCGGCGCCAGCAGCGGAAAGACGATCGTCCAGAACCGCCGGCGCGGGCTCGGCGCCGTCGATCGCCGAGGCTTCGATCAGCGACGCCGGGATCGCCTGCAGCCCGGCGAGGAAGAACGAGGAAATTATAGCTGATCTGCTTCCAGGCGGCGGCGAGGATGACCAGCAGCATCGCCTGGCTCGCCGTCGAGCAGGTAGTTCCAGTCGATGCCGCCGGCGCGCAACGCCGCGGCGACGAACGCCGATCGCTCGGGTTGAACAGAAACATCCACAAGCACGCCGGCGATCGCCGGGGCGATCGCATAGGGCATCAACAGCACGGTCTTGTAGAAGGCGGCGCCGCGCACCACCCGGTCGGCCATCACCGCCAGGAGGAGCCCCGGCGCCAGCGCCAGCAGCGCCACGGCAAGCTGAAGAACGCGGTGATCGCGAAGGAGGCGAGATAGTCCGGGTCGGCGAAGCAGCGCGGCGAAGTTCTCCACGCCGACAAAGCGGGTCGCCAGGCCGAACGCGTCGCCGCCGCGCAGCCGATTGCAGCACCGCCTGCCCGGCCGGCCAGAAGAAGAACACGATCGTCACCGCGAGCTGCGGCAGTCAGCAACACCGCCGGACACACCCAGCCGGAAAAGATGACGCGCCGTTCCATCGGTTCAGCGCGTACCGCTCACCCATCACCTGCTGCCGGCGCCGGGCGGTCCCCCCTCCCCGCAGGCGAGGATGTGGACAGCATGACTCCCTCTCCGCTCGCGGGGAGGGTGCCGAATGCAGGGGCTGACGGCTGATGCGCGAGATAGCTCGCCGGCACGGCGCTACTGGATGTTCTTCTGGAATTGGCGCAGCAGCGCGTTGCCGCGGGCGACGGCGTCGTCGAGCGCGGCTTTCGCCGTCGCTCTTGCCGGCGAAGGCGGCTTCGAGGTCCTCGGCGATGACGTCGCGGATCTGCGCCAGATTGCCGAGCCGCAAGCCCCGCGAATTC
>ERZ1370068.1068-contig-10977_pt1 | contig 29960 bp, 51 predicted proteins | sample MGYA00561227_ERZ1370068 | MGnify/ENA primary metagenome ERZ1370068 (study PRJEB38410, sample SAMEA6850437) | metagenome | study: Metagenomic assessment of the ecological functions of the soil: analysis of the soil microbiota associated with the...
TTGGTTACGTATTGCTAGTCGACTCAGGGCGTTCATTCCTTCCGAGCGGGCTTGGCGCCGCTGTTCGGCCTGGAGCCGGAACAGGTCCGGGTCATCTCGCCGTATGTCGGCGGCGGATTCGGCTCAAAGCTCGAGATTCACGCCCAGGCCGTCCTCGCGGCGATGGCGGCACGCGAACTGCCTGGCCGTGCCGTGAAGGTGGCCTTGACCCGGCAGCAGATGTTCTCCCTCAGCGGCTACCGTCCACCGACCATCCAACGCGTGCGGCTCGGGGCCGACCTGGATGGCACACTGACCGCACTGGCCGTCGACGTGGTCGAGCAGAGTTCCAGAACGAAGGAGTTCACCGAAGGATCCGACGGACCGGCGCGCATGATGTACGCCGCTCCGCAGCGTCGGACGACGAATCGCCCCGTGGTCCTCGACGTTCCCGTTCCAACCTGGATGCGGGCGCCCGGCAGGTGCCCGGGATGTTCGGGCTTGAAGTGGCCATGGACGAGCTCGCCGCTCGCGTGCGCCGTCGACCCCATTGCCCTGCGGGTCCGCAACGAGCCACAGGTCGACCCGGAGACCGGGCAACCGCACGCGTTCCGACATCTCCTCGACTGCCTACAGCTTGGTGCGCGAACGATTCGGCTGGGATCATCGCGACCCGGCGCCACGGGCTCGGCTGACAGCACGGCTGGTGGAGCGGCACGGGCGTCGCCAGTGCGACGTACCCGGACTGGCGCGAACCCGACAACACCGCCCGCATTCGCTTCGAGGCCGATGGCACCTACACCGTCCAGATTGCGGCGGCTGAGATCGGAACCGGAAGCTGGACCGCGCTGACGCAGATTGCGGCCGAGGCGCTGGGCTGCCCGGCGCAATGCGTGCGAATGGAAATCGGTGACTCAGAGCCTCCCGCACGCCTCCGACGCCGGAGGTTCGGTCGGGACGCTCAGCTGGGGTGCAGCCATCGTCGCGGCCGCCGGAGGCGTTCCGCGATCAGCACGGCGCTGACCCGCGGCCGGGGGCGGAGACAGAGGCTCAGGCGCCCGAGGTCAATGACGATGCATAGGTCGAGGCATTCCTTTGGCGCCCAGTTCGCCGAGGTGCGAGTCAACGCTGACACCGGCGAGATCCGCGTCTCGCGGATGCTCGGTGTGTTCTCCGTCGGCCGCGTCATCAACCCTGTGACCGCGCGCTCCCAGTTCATCGGCGGGATGACCATGGGCATCGGGATGGCTTTGCATGAGCACGGGGTCATGGACCCGCGCTTCGGCGCCATCGTGAACCATGACTTCGCCGACTACCACATCCCGACCTGCGCGGACATCGAGGACCTCGACGCGATCTGGCTCGAGGAACATGACGCACCCTCAGGCGTACTTGGAGCTCGGGGATTGGGCGAGATCGGTATTGTCGGCGCAGCAGCCGCGATCGCCAATGCCGCCTACCACGCGACGGGCGTCCGGGCGCGGAACCTTCCGCTGACTCCGGACGCTTTCCTGTCCTGAGCTTGACCAGCGCCAGCTTTCGAGCTCCTCCCGCTGCGGATCGCGGTCCGGGCAGGGGGTTCCGTATGCGTAATGCAGCGTTGCCGCGGGAACGCATCCCGGTGGCCGGCGGGCAGACGAAACGGTGGATCAGGATCTTTGTTAGGGCGAGAGTAGGGAGTTTCCGCCGGGGTTCAACGGACCTGTGCCGTGGCTGTCGGCGGCCGCGGTTGGCGTGTCGGCGGGTCTGCGCTTGTGGGGTAAGCCGGCCTCTGTCACGCTGCCTAAGGGGTTTGTGATGCATTGTCCGCAAATGTTCCGGACCTGGTGCCGGCCACCGTGGCGCTGCGGCGGGGTAGCGGGTGAGGTGATCCCTAGCCACTTGGCGGCCGCACTCTGCGTGAGAGGGCATCAGCCGGGTGTTGGTCGAATGGCCTGAGCCAAGTACGCGACGGTACGGATCCTCCCAGGCTTGTCTGTTGGCGATATCTAAGGAGGTTGCTCATGCCGTACACGCTGCTTCGGGGCCAGTTCGTTATCCGTTACGACGACATTCCCCGTCAAGGTCCCGAACCCGACGGAGACACGATCAAGTTCCTGCCGGATACCCCGGGACTTGTCGAGATGCTGCCGCGCAGGTCGGGCAGCCCGCCGGCACTTAACGCGCGAGGGATCTCGGTTCGTTTGGAGGCCATCGACGCGCTGGAAACTCACTTCGAGGAGACACATCAGGAGCTGGGCGGCGCGAACGCAGCCAGGGCCGCGTTGCTGGATGGGCTCGGATTCACGAATGTCAAGTATTACGACGATCTTCCTAACAAGGTGGAGAGTGTCGACCAGAGCCGGCTGCCAGGCTATGTGTTGAGTAATGGAATCGACGCGAATGGGCGAATGATCGGTTTTGTCTATTCCGGTGTGCCGTCGGCTGCCGATGGGGCCAGCGTTTTTCTCGACAACGTGGGCGTCGATGGGTCCGAGAACGCCAAGCTGCTCGCCTCGGGCCTGGTGTATCCGGCGTTTTTACGCCACCTTGCCGGCGTCATTGCGGGAACATCTGGCGGATTCGTCGCGGCGGGCGCGGGCAGCGAATGCTGGGATATGGGCGCGCTCGACCGCGGACCCAAACGGTAAAGCCACGATTGTCGACCTTGCCGCGCTGGAAGATCTGGTGATCTGGCCGAAACTGTTTCGCCGGGTAGTCCCGTATCTGGCCGCTGGGAACACCACGTTCGACGGTTTCGACGCCTGGTTGCGGGCCGATCCCGTTCACCGTGACGACGGTCTGCTGTTCCCTGATCCGGTCGAGTCTGGGAATATGCACGATGTTCGTGGCGGCCGCCGGGAACCAGATCCAGCTGACGCGTTGGCCGGAAGACTTCGTCATCGAGCCGGACCCGCCCGCGCCCGGCACCACAACGGGACGTTGGCGCTATACGGCGGGCGATGTGGTGATCGTGGCCGCCGTCCCCGATCCGGTGGGTGCCGATCTCGATCATGAGTCGGCGTCATTGTTGAACGTAACGCCGGCCGAGATTGATCTGCAGGGCTGGAATTTCACCGATCGCGCCGGGCACCAGCAGACGTTTAGCGGGGTGATCGCTGGCGGTGATACCCGTCGGATCACGCTGGCCAGCCGGCCTAGCTCTTGGTAACAGCGGCGGGTCGTTAACGTTGACGGACGGGTCCGGGAACACGATCGACCATGTCAGCTACACCGAGGCGGAGGTCAAACCGGGTCGCACTTTAGTGTTCGCGCGCGGCTGATGAACGGACTTTGATCTCTGTGGACATGCCAGCAGCAGGCTAACGGTATCTATCCAGAATGCAGCCGTAGATGCGATCGTCACCGATACCGAGCGCGTGCAGTCCGTCGCGCTGGGCGGGGTCTTGTTGCTCTGTTGATACGCGTACGTGTCCCACCAATCGTTCATTCATTCGCCTGCGATGACGCTGTGTTGCGTCTGAAGTGGTCTTGGGAAGGGGCGAGTTGGCCTGCCGCTACCAGTGTCACGAGGGAACTGGTCCGCTCGCTCTTGTCGGCGGAGCATCGTCAAAAACGGCTATGTCTCACCGCGACTTCGAAGGAACACAACCACCAATGACCCAGGAGCGCGTACTCGTCACCGGCGGGTCCGGCTTCATCGCCGGCCACTGCATCCTCCAACTCCTTGAGCAGGGCTATCGTCGTCCGCACGACCGTGCGGTCCCCGAAGCGTGAGCGCGGTGCGTGCCGTGCTCACTGACGCCGGCATGGCAAACGGTGATGCACTGACCTTCGCGGAGGCCGACCTTACCCGCGACGCCGGAGTGGGCGGACGCGCTCAGCCGACTGCGACTTCGTGCTGCATGTGGCCCTCGCCCGTTCATACTGAGAACGTGTCAAGGACGAGGACGATGTGATCGTCCCGGCGCGTGACGGTGCGCTGCGTGTGCTGCGCGCCGCACGGGACGCCGGTGTCAAGCGGGTCGTGCTCACCTCGGCCTTCCATGCGGTCGGCTTCGGCCATCCGCACACCGACCACGTCTTCACCGAGGCCGACTGGTCCGTCATCGACGGACCGGGGGTCGACGCGTACGGCAAGAGCAAGATCCTCGCCGAGCGTGCCGCGTGGGACTTCATGGCCGCCGAAGGCGGTTCCACGGAGCTCGTCACGATGCTGCCGGTCGCGGTCATGGGGCCCGTGATGGCACGGAGATCTCCGGCGCAAACCACACTCATTCAGCGCTGCCTCGATGGGCAGATGCCCGGCTACCCGAACATGTACATCCCGATTGTCGACGTACGCGACGTCGCCGGAGCCCACGTCGCAGCCATGACAGCTCCCAGCGCCGCGGGCCCAGCGGTTCCTCATCTCCAGCGGCGAACCAGCGGATCGCGATGAAGCAGATCGGCGCGATCCTGAAAAGCTGCTTCGGGGCGGCCGCGCAGCGGGTGCCGACCCGGACCATCCCGAACGTCGTGGTCCGCCTCGCCGCCCTGTTCAACGCGGAGTTTCGCCCCGTCGCCGCCGACCTCAACTACGTCAAGAAGGTCTCCAACGACCGGGCGCGTAGCGTACTCGGTCTACGACCCCGCACCTCCGAGCAGGCCATCATTGCTTCCGCCGAAAGCATGATCGCGAAGTCGCTCGTCGGCAACTGACCCGGCGGAGCTCACGGCTCTACGTCTCCGTCAGAGCCCGGCCTATGACGACTTGTTAAATGCCGCCGATCACCTTTGCGCAGTCCGTCAGGCCGATGCTGGCCGATCTACTGGATGAACGGGATCGTTAGCGCGTTCCCATGTGGCACAGGTCGGTGAACCGGGCGAGTGTCGACCAACCCTTCTTGGCAGCCCGCCCGACTTGCGCTTGGAGGTCGCCGGGCCAGCGTTCGCGCTCACCGCTGACCCGGCGTCCGGCCGTCTTGGCTACCATGTCGGCGGTCGCGGCCGATCCGGCTGATGAACTAGATGACGATGCTCACCAGCCGTCCTGGCACCACGATGATCTTGCGTGGTTCGGCCCCGGCCAGCAGCTCAACGACGCGGGGATGTTGCAGCGCCGCCTGCTGCACGGCAGCCGGCTCGGTGTCGGCTGGCAGCTGCAGCCGGGCCCGCACCTTGCCGTTGACCTGCACCGGGTACTCAAGCTGCTCGGCGGTGGCCAGCGCCGGATCGGCGGTTGGGAAGGCGGCGTAGGCCAGCGACTCGGCGTGGCCCAGCCGGGCCCACAGCTCCTCGGCGATGTGCGGGGTGAACGGGGCGATCATCAGCACCAGCGGCTCGGCGACCTCACGCGGTGAACCGGTGTCGGCCGACGCGCCGGTCAGATGGTTGTTGAGCGTGATCAGCTTGGCTACGGCGGTGTTGAAACGGAGCGCCGTCAGGTCCTCCCGTACCCCCGCGATCGTCCGATGCAGCAGCCGGCGGGTTGTCGTCGTCGGCGGGCCGCTCGTGCACCCGCGGCGCTCCGCTCTGCTCGTCGACCAGGTTGCGCCACAGCCGTTGCAGGAACCGGAACATGCCCACTACCGCGCGGGTTTCCCAGGGCCGTGACACGTCCAGCGGCGCCATCGACATCTCGTACAGCCGGAAAGTGTCCGCGCCGTACTCGGCGTACAGCTCGTCGGGATTGACCGAGTTCTTCAGGCTCTTGCCCATCTTCCCGAACACGCGCACCACCGGCTGCCCGTGCCAGCCGAAACCGTCCTCGGTCTCGGTGACCTCGGCAGCTTCCACGACCTGGCCACGCCGATCCCGGTAGGCGTACGCCTGGATGTAGCCCTGGTTGTAGAGGCGGCGGTACGGCTCCCAGGAGCTGACGTAGCCGAGGTCGTAGAGGACCTTGTGCCAGAACCGGGCGTACAGCAGGTGCAGCACCGCGTGTTCGACGCCACCCACGTACAGGTCCACCCCGCCCGGATCGCCCGGGTTTCGCGGCCCCATCCAATACCGCTCCACCTCCGGGTCGCAGAACGCCGCTTCGTTGATCGGGTCGAGATAGCGCAGCTCGTACCAGCACGAACCGGCCCACTGGGGCATCACGTTCAGCTCCCGCCGGTAACGTCGCGGGCCGTCGCCCAAGTCGAGCTCAACAGTGACCCAGTCTCCCGCCCGCGCCAGCGGTGGCACCGGCTCCGAGGTCTCGTCGTCGGGATCCAGCGCCGCCGATCGGAAGTCGGGCAGGTCCGGCAGCTCCACGGGAAGTTGGTCGGCGGGCACGGCCAGCGGGTGACCGTCCTCGTCGTAGACGATCGGAAACGGCTCACCCCAGTAGCGCTGCCGCGAGAACAGCCAGTCCCGCAGCTTGTAGGTCACCGCCGGTTCGCCGGCGTCGTGCTCGGTCAGCCAGCCGATGATCGCCTGCTTAGCCGACGCGACGTCAGCCCATCGAGGAAGCCGGAGTTGATTGCCGGACCGCCTCCTGTGTAGGCCCGCCCCTCGAAACCTTCCGGAGGCTGAACCGTACGGATGATCGGCAGGTCGAACGCTTCCGCGAACTCCCAGTCCCGCTCGTCCTGGCCGGGCACCCCATGATCGCCCCAGTTCCGTAACCCATCAGCACGTAATCAGCGACGAACACGGGGATCGAGGCGCCGGTGGCCGGGTTGGTGGCCACCGCCCCGGTGACCACGCCCGCTTTCACCCGGCTCTCCTGGCGCTCCCGGTCGGTCTTGGAAATGGCGGCGTGCCGGTAGCCGGCAACCGCCTCAGCGGGACTGTCGGCCCCTCCCGCCAGCTTTGTGGGACGTCGGCCGGCCAGATCGCCGGCAGCAGTGCGTCGACCAGCGGGTGCTCCGGCGCCAGCACCACGAAGGTGGCGCCGAACACGGTGTCGGGTCGGGTTGTGAAGACCTCGACCGGACCCGCCGACGTCGAGAACCGGATCCTGGCCCCGTCGCTACGCCCGATCCAGTTGCGTTGCATGGTCTTGATCGATTCCGGCCACGCCAGGGCGTCAAGATCATCCAGCAGTCGGTCGGCGTAGGCGGTGATGCGCAGCATCCACTGCCGCATAGTGCGGCGGAACACCGGGAAGTTGCCGATGTCGCTGCGCCCGTCGGCGGTGACCTCCTCATTCGCCAGCACCGTGCCGAGCCCCGGACACCAGTTGACCGGGCCGTCGGCCAGGTACGCGAGCCGATGGCCATCGATGACCGCCTGCTGTTCCGCCGCCGACAGGTCCGGCCCACGAGCGGCCGTCGGGGGCCGGCCGATGGCCGCTCGCCAGCTCGTCGACCAGTTCGGCGATCGGCCGGGCTCGGCCCGCGTCGGCGTCGTACCAGGCCTCGAAGATCTGGGTGAAGATCCACTGGGTCCAGCGATAGTACGCCGGGTCGGTGGTGGCGACGCTGCGGCGTGGGTCATGGGCCAGACCCAGCCGGCGGAGCTGGCGACGGTAGTTGGCGACGTTGGACTCGGTGGTGGTCCGGGGATGCTGCCCCTGCTGCACCGCGTACTGCTCGGCCGGCAGGCCGAACGCATCGAAGCCCAGGGTGTGCAGCACATTCGACCCGGCCATCCGGCGGTAGCGGCCGTACACGTCGGTGCCGATGTAACCGAGCGGGTGCCCGACGTGCAACCCGTACCCCGACGGGTAGGGGAACATATCCAACAAATAGAGCTTCGGCCGATCGCCGAGGCCGACGCCGCCGGCCAGGGCTCCGACCGGGTTCGCGGTCTCGGAACGTGCCCTCGGCCTCCCACCGATCCTGCCATCGACGCTCCAGCTCGGCCGCGAGCAACGCGGTATAGCGGTTCGGCGGGCGCCGCCGGCGTCCGGGGATACCACCCGGTCAACCTACCGGTCGATCCGACGATCGTTGGCGGCTGTCACACGCACGATCCGGACCACGTCGGCCGACCAGCAGGCTGGCCGAAACCTCAATGCGATCCCGCTGGGCGGCCATCCTCCGGACGTCAACCATCCGCCGACCCTTCCGTGGTGGCGGGGCCTTCAGGTGGTAAGAGCCGGCACCCCCGCCCCCACGCTGAGCTTGCGCCGCCACTATTCACTGTTACTATGTACCAGTAGTCAGTAACGCTGAGTAGTTGGAGGAGGTGTTCCGTGGGCAAGCAGATGACGGAGATGCTCAAGGGCACGCTGGAGGGCATCGTGGTCGCGATCCTGTCCGTGCCGGCCCGCGTATGGCTACGAGATCACGGCCTGGCTGCGGGATCAGGGCTTCTCCGACATCGCCGAAGGCACCGTTCTACGCGCTGCTCGTCAGGATCGAGCAGCGCGGCCTCGTCGACGTGGAGAAGATCCCGTCCGAGAAGGGGCCGCCGCGCAAGGTGTACTCCCTCAACGCGCAGGGACACGAATACCTCAACGAGTTCTGGAGGACGTGGAGCTTCCTCACAGAACGACTGGAACAGCTCCGCGAAGGAGAGAAGTGATCATGGCCGCCAACTGGATCGAGACCATCACGCGGATCGCTCGAGCAGAAGAAGCAGTACAGGCAGTACAAGGCCCGCATCGAGGCCCTCCCCGAACCGTACGGCACCGCCGCGAAGGCGTTCCAGCGGTACTTCATGTACTACGGGGGCTTCACCGCGGGCGACCGTCACGTCCAGATGCTGGGCGACTTCGCCGACCTCTGGGAGCGCGCCGCCGCCGACGGAACGCCGGTGCGCGCGATCGTCGGTGACGACCCGGTCGAGTTCGCCGAGACCTTCGCCCAGGCCTACTCCGGCAAGCAGTGGATCGACAAGGAGCGCGAGCGCCTGACGAAGACCATCGAGGCCCGCCGGCGACGACAACGGAAGGGAGCGGACTCATGACCGCCGCACAGACACCGGCGATCCACGTGCAGGGCCTGGAGAAGTCGTACAAGAAGCTGGAGGTGCTGCGCGGCGTGGACTTCGACGTGGCGCGGGGCAGCATCTTCGCCCTGCTCGGCTCGAACGGGGCGGGCAAGACCACGGTCGTGAAGATCCTGTCCACGCTGCTCAAGGCCGACGCGGGGACTGCCAGCGTCAACGGCTTCGATGTCGCCACGCAGGCTGCGGACGTGCGGGAGTCCATCAGCCTCACCGGACAGTTCGCGGCCGTCGACGAAATCCTCAGCGGGCGGGAGAACCTCGTGCTGGTCGCCCGGTTGCGGCACCTCAAGGACCCGGGCACGATCGCGGATGACCTGCTCGAGCGGTTCGCGCTGACCGACGCGGCCGCGCGGAAGGTGTCGACGTATTCGGGTGGCATGCGCCGCCGCCTCGACATCGCGATGAGCCTCATCGGGAATCCACCGGTCATCTTCCTCGACGAGCCGACGACCGGGCTCGACCCCCAGGCGCGCATCGAGGTGTGGCAGGCCGTCAAGGAACTCGCCGCGCAGGGCACGACGGTGCTGCTCACGACGCAGTATCTGGACGAGGCCGAACAACTCGCCGACCGGATCGCCATCCTCCACGAGGGTCGGATCATCGTGAACGGCACCCTCACCGAGCTCAAGCAGCTGCTCCCGCCCGCCAAGGTCGAATACGTCGAGAAGCAGCCGACCCTCGAGGACGTCTTCCTCAGGCATCGTCGGTGACGACGGCAAGGATGCCGACGCATCGGCAATGACCGCAGCGTCGGCACAGACCAGTAAGGAACAACGATGACCACGCACTTCTTCGGCGACACCGCCGTCCTGCAGGGACGATCCCTGCGCCACATCGCGCGCAGCCCGGACACCATCATCACGACCACGATCATGCCGATCGCCTTCATGCTGCTGTTCGTCTTCGTGTTCGGCGGCGCGATCAACTCGGGGTCGGATTCGTATGTGAACTACCTGCTGCCCGGCATTCTGCTCATCACGATTGCTTCGGGCATCTCCTACACCGCGTTCCGGCTGTTCAACGACATGAAGAGCGGCATCTTCGAGCGATTCCAGTCGATGCCGATCGCACGGTCGTCCGTGCTGTGGGCGCACGTGGGGACCTCGCTGGTCGCCAACATGATCTCGGTCGTGGTCGTCGTGCTCGTCGCGCTCCTCATGGGCTTCCGCTCAGGGGCGGGAGTGCTGGCGTGGCTCGCGGTCGCCGGCATCCTGATCCTGTTCACTCTGGCGTTGACCTGGCTCGCCGTGATCCCCGGTCTCTCCGCGAAGTCCGCGGACGGCGCGAGTCGCGTTCTCCTACCCGCTCATCTTCCTGCCGTTCATCAGCTCGGCATTCGTGCCGACCGACGACCATGCCCGGCCCGGTGCGCGCCTTCGCCGAGTACCAGCCGGTGACGTCCATCGTCAACGCGATCCGCGACCTGCTCACCCAGCAGCCGGTCGGCACCGACATCTGGATCGCCCTTGCCTGGTGTGTCGGCATCCTCATCGTCGCGTACATCCTCGCCGTGGTCATTTACCGCCGCAGGATCTCCTAGTCGAGCGTCGAGCGGGGTGCTGGCGCCGGGCGTGCGCCGCAGGCGTGCTGAGCGGCATCCCCGCCCCACTAGATCGGTCTTACTCCAACTGACCCCGAACAACCGCCTGCTTGGAGTATCCATATCGCAGTAGCGGGTTGGTCAGAATGTTTGATGACCTGTCTGTGTGGGCGGCGCGGCGCAGCGGATGAGCGGACCGGACGACAGCCGCCGCGTACACAGCGGCGCGGGACGGCATCGGCACCACTACGACGTGTGCGGAATCCGCACGATCGCTCAGTACATCGGGACGACGGCGATGTCCACGGCGAGCACCAGCAGGCCGTTCGACACGAGGCGACCCTGGTGGACAAGACACAGATCCGGGTGATGACGGAGCCGTGACTCATCGTTTCAGAGGTATCTCGCCACCTGCGAGGCAACGCGGCTCTGCGACGCATCATCTCTACGATGTCGGCATGGTCGAACGGTTGCAGCTGCTCAACGGCTCGAGCGGGTCATGGAGGAGACCGAGTTCGGCTGGTCGCTGCTGATGGTCGGGGAGGACCAGTCGCGCAAACTCGCCGACCTGACCAACGACCTCAAACGGCCCTACTCCAGCACCGGGGAGGGCAAGCAGATCCTCTCCGGCTACTCCTACTGGGGCATCGAGCCGGCCATCGCCTGGCGACACGCCTGCCATGACCCGTACTATCCCGTGGGGAAAGACGGCATCGACTCCTTCGCGCAGCGCTGGAACGACCTCTGGCCGGCCCTCGCCGGCGCGAAGTACCACTATGTCAGCCTCGGCCCAGGCACAGGAGACAAGGACCGGACGGTGCTGCAGACCATGCAGCCGTCCTACCCCGAGATGCTGTACGTCCCGGTGGACATGAGCGCGGAGATGCTGCGGATGTGCCTTCAGCCGATCCGCGACCTGCCCTTCATCAAGACGTTCCGCCGGCAGCTGCTGCCGGTACAGCTCGACTTCTCAGACGACGAGAATCTCGACGAGCTGCACGCGTTGCGCGACCGGTTGATGGGTGACGAGCCGATTCTGTGGGGTCTGCTGGGCAACACGGCGGCCAACTTCGAGGACGACTTCGAGCTGATCGAGCAGCTGGCCAGCCTGCTGCGACCACAGGACCTGCTGATGCTGGAGGTCGCGACCACCTCCGAGCTCGCGGCGGACGTTCCCGAGCGGAGTTCGACCGAGTACCTGCGCAGCAAGGCATTCTGCGAGTTCGTGACCAGCGCGCTGCACCAGCACACGGACCTGCCGATCAACATGGACTACGTTGAGATCTCGGGGAAGATCATGGAACCGCGCTCGGTGATGATCAAGGTGATCTACCACCACCGCGACAAGGACACCCGGGTGACCCTGCCCGACCGCACGGTGATCACCCTCCGGCGCGACGACACCATCCGGCTCCACCTCACCCGCAAGTACGCCACCGCGACTCTGCACGACGAACTCCGGTCGATCGGTCTCGGGGTGGAGGCAACGGCCGACACGACCTGGGCGGTCCGGGGCAAGCCGTACCGGTTCGGTCTCCAGTTGCTCTTACTGGCCAAGGGTGGTGACACCGGGTCCGGGCGGAGTGCGGCGCGCGACTTGTTCCGCAATGGCTGATGATCACGCCGCGCCGGATCATCGTAGTGGTCACCGCGGCCAGCCTGGCCGCGGCCTTCGTCATCAATGCGGTCTGGTTCGCCACGTCGACCGGCAACGCGCGGCTGGAGCCGATCGTCGGCGTACTCGGCATCCTGGCCGGCATCACAGGTCTGGTCGCGGAGCGGTGGGCGGCTGCGCGCGAAGCCCGGACGCCGCTCTGCAGGCCATTGATGCCGAGTTGCGTGCCAATGCCGAGCTGCTCGGCGCGCCCGCGTTCGGCGACGACCCGAACCAGCCGCTCCGTCGTACGGTCTACCCCCGCTTGCACCTGTCCGCGGTGGATGCTGCCCTAGCCGGTGGGTCCGTGTCCTCGGCCCGCGATGTAGCGCTGGTCGGCGCGCTGCACGCCTGGCGCAATCAGGTCGTCCGGTTCAACGCCCAGCTGGCGCTGGCGGAGATCCTCGCGTTCACCGTCGAGTCCGAGTCGGTGCTCCGCGACCTGCGCGAGGGCCTGCACGGTGACCAGGGACCACTGATCCGCCTGGGCACGGCGATCGAGGCTCTGCAGGCGCAGCTGGCGCCCCAACCCTGACGAGTCCTCGACGCTGGGTGTCGTCGGCGTCTGGGCGACGAGTGCCCATGGGAACAGCGCCGAGCCGGGCGGGAACATCGGCAAGGCGGCCATGGCGCAGGCAAACCACATCCGGCCGGCGCGCGGAGATCCCCGGCGCAAGGGCGTCGTTCCCCTACGCTTTCGGCGTGACCTCGACGGGCCGGTACCCGCGCGACGTACTCGCGTCCGGCTGGCAGCGCGCGGGCCGACCGACGAGCACCGACCTCGTGCTTGAGGTCGGGCTGGTGCTGGAGGATGCCACGTCGGGATTCTGCGGGGCGGTGCTGCGCTGGGAGCGCGGTCTGGTGGTCTTGGAGGACCGGCACGGGAAGCAGCGGACCTTCGTCCTCGGCGCGGGGTTCTGGTACGAGGAAGCCCGGTCGTGCTCAAGGCTCCGCCGCGAGCACGGTCGGTGCCCACCCGGACTGCCTCGGGTTCGGTCGTCGGTCCGGCCGATCGGGCCAAGACCGCGCTGGCCAGCAGGATCTATGTCGAGGGTCGCCACGACGCCGAGCTGGTGGAGAAGATCTGGGGCGACGACCTGCGCCATGTTGGGGTGGTCGTCGAGTACCTCGGCGGCATCGACGACCTCCCTGGCGTAGTGGCTGACTTCGCCCCGGGAGAAGGGCGGCGGCTCGGGGTCCTCGTCGATCACCTGGTGCCTGGGAGCAAGGAGTCGCGCATCGCGGACCGGGTCCGGGGCGGGGCTGGCCGCGGTCACGTGCTGGTGCTGGGTCATCCGTACGTGGACATTTGGCAGGCGGTGAAGCCGGCCAGGCTAGGACTGGCCGGCTGGCCGGAGGTGCCGCGGACCCTCGAATGGAAGCATGGGATCTGCGCCGCCCTGGGGCTGCCGCACAGGGATCAGGCCGACCTGGCCGCAGCTTGGAGGATGATCTTGGACCAGGTGCGCTCCTGGGACGACCTGGAACGCCCGTTGCTTACGGTGGTCGAGCAGCTGATCGACTTCGTCACCGAAGATCATCACTGAGGGGCGGTCAGCTCAGTCCAGCTAGTCGCGCACCACAGCGGTCGGCCAGCAGCCAGTGATGAAGTCGCGCCGGGCCCCGGCAACGTCTTCGATCGGCACCTCCGGATCGACTCTTCGGCCGGCTGATCGCGGCCGCTAGTGCCAAGACGCTGAAACGGATGAACCTGGAGCTCGGCGGCAAGACTCCGATGATCGTGTTTGACGACGCGGCGCTCGCCTCCACCGTCCCGCTTTTGGCCGCCAGTGTTACGACCTTTGCCGGCCAGAACTGCATGGCGGGCTCTCGGATCCTCGTTCAGCGCGGCATCGCCGATCAGGTGCGCGAGCGCCTAGAGGAACGGCTCACACACGTTGTGGTCGGTCCCGGCGAGTGAGAAGAGCACCGAGATGGGACCCTGATCGACTCGGCTGCCGTGGCACGTGGTTGATCGGATCGTCGGAGGACTCGGCCAGCTACGCCAAGGCAATCGTCCGCGGCGGACCCGTCACCGACGGACCGCTGGCCTCCGGCGCCTTCTACCGGCCCAGCCTGATCGAAGTCGAGGACCTCCAGCGCACCGATCATCCAGCAAGAAATCTTCGGGCCGGTCGCCACATTCGAGGTCTTCGACGACGAGAAAGGGACACGCTTCGGCATGCCGTTGATCCCGGCCATGAAGGCCCCGCCTGACGTAGCGGGTACGCCGCCTCCGGGGATCGCGTACCCGTCGCGCGGCAAGATGGGCGTTCGGGTACGGGTGGAGTCGCTCCGGGCGTAGGGTGAACCCACCGAGGGATACTTCTGCTGACACCTGATCGGCGGTCCCAGGCGATCACCATCCGGCCCTACTGACGGGCCTGTACGGACTCGACATGAACTCTGCGTCTCCCGCCCTTGTTGACATCGACGAGGCCGCCGAGGATCTTTGCCCGACCTGCAAGCATCCGCTGGTCTCACATGATGCGATCAGTGCGCGCTGGTGCGCCGCCACCAAGCTCGGGATCGGCCGCCGCGAGTGCATCTGCTCCGGTGTGCTGGCGAACGCACGCGTCTTCACCCACTACTGACCCGACGAGCTCTGCCTGAGGGGCTGTCAAATTCCGATAACCGAGCGCATGGCGCTGACCCGTACGAACTGGCCTGATGTTGATGATGTCGTGGCGCTCAACGCGGATACCGAGGTGATGCGCTATCTCGACCATGGTCGGCCGATGACGCCGGCTCGGGTCCTCGCCGAAGAGATGCCGCGACTGATGGCGCACAACGGCCGCGCTGACCGGCTGGGCTCCTGGGTTGCCCGTGACCGCGGGACCGGCAACTTCCTGGGCTGGTTCATGATCACACCGGTCGATGAGCCGCTTCGGACCGTCGAGTTGGCCTACCGGCTCCGGCGCGGGCGTGGGGGCTGGGCTACGACATCGAGGGAATGCTCTGCATGATCGAGATAGCCCGCGCCGCCCAGGTGTCGACCGTGATCGCCACCATGATGGCCGTCGACGTCGCCTCGCGCCGACTGATGGAGAAGGCGGGCCTGCATCTCGTCGAGACGTTGGTCAGTGAAACCACAGGACCGACCGCGGCTGCCGCGCGCCGCGAGGTCGACTACGCACTCGACCTGACCATGGAAGCAAAGTTGCCGGCATAGCGTGCTTCTCCGCTTCCTGGGTCTGTCGAGATGCTCACCAGCCAGTCATCGGTCGCCCCAAGATCATCGGCATTGACTCGGGTGTCGCTGCGCCGCGCACTCGGAAGCATGTCGAATCCGCTCAACTGCACCGAGGGGCTTATGCGCCCAAACGGGCTGACGAGTAGACGTCAGATCGTTGCGCGGTCGTCCGGTGGTTTCTCAACGCATTCCGGCTTGGTTCAGGCCTTATCCTTTTGCGGTCCCGATGCAAGCGCACAGGCAACGTCACTCCTTCGTCGCTGAAAGACATCACGGCCTCCTCTGGGGACGAATTGTCAGGACCTCGCCCAGCGCCTGTTCATAGCACGTACTGTACTTGTCCCTAACTATAAGCCTCACGTACTCTTGTCCCGTGAACGAGAGCGCGAGCAACAGACCGGGCCCACGGTGCTGGACGGCTGCGCACGGCTGCGTGACTCGGAGAGCTATCACACGGGGGCGGGGAGAGATCTCAGCTGACGCCGCCGACGGGCAGTCGCTGATCCAGCTTGGTCGTCAGTGGCATGCATGCGTGAAGCAATCTCGGAGCACCATGACCACCTCCGGTTCAGGCTTTCAGGCTCATTCTGCGCGCTGGCCTTCGGCCCCCGAGGAATGGCTGAACTGGCGCAGTGCTTCGGGGCGGAGAAGGCCACACTCGCCGGCCTCGTGGTCAGAGCCGAACAGCGCGGCCTTGTCAGGCGATCCGCAGGCGCCGGGTGACCGGGCGCGCACCGGCACGTGACGCTTACCGACGCCGGACTGCCGGGCAGCGACCGCCTTCCACGCCAGGAGGCAGCCGAGGAACTCAACCATCTCCTGCATCGGCACCAGCTCCAGCAATCGATCGTGAGGGCTTTCTGCCGCTCTGTAGCCAAGATCATCGCCGTACGCCGGGCGCGCCCGGCGACCAGAGCAGCTCCCCGTGAACTGAAGCGGTCAGAGGTCGATGAGTGACCGTCAACAGCTTCAGCGCCAAGGTGGGGCCTCAAGCGCGGTCGATATCCATACCGATGCCGCCCAGGGGCGCCTTCGCTTTGGGCCGTGGAAGGAGTCTCTTCGCCATGAGCGTCTTCACCGACGAAGAGCGCGAATACTTGTTGTCCGGCGTCCGTCTGGGGCGTCTGGCGACCGTTGGCTCGGATGGAACGCCGCATGTGGTTCCGACGGCCTTCCGATACAACTCTGACGACGACACCATCGACATCGGCGGCCACGATTTCAGCCAAACGAAGGGAAGTACCGGGACGTCCTCAGAAACCCCAAGGTTGCCTTCGTTGTCGACGACGCATCGCCTCGGTGCAACCCCGGCGTGTGCGCGGCATCGAGATCAGGGGCGAGGCTGGAGGTCCCGGACACCGGCGGCACCGAGCTGATGCAGGGCTTTGATCCCGAAATGTTCAGGGATCACGCCCAAACGCATCGTGAGCTGGGGCTCGAGGATCAGATGTCGTACAAGGGCAGATCCGTCCCCCGGACTCAGCCCCACACACGAGCATGGCGGGAGATTAGAGATGAGCTTCGATACCCGGGCTGGAACCCGCGGCGGTTGGCAAAGCCCGCACCTGGCGGTGCGGTCGGCCGGTGGTTGACCGAGCGGGCCGTGAACCGAATCTCGCCCGCAGCGGCAAGGGCGATGGGCCTGGGGCTTTGACGCCCTGGTCCGACGACGATCGGCCGCAAGACCGGGAGCCGAACGCACGACTCCGGTCGGCCGGTTTCCCCGGCAAGGGACGGCGTGCCGGCGGCGATCGTGGCGTCGGCGGCCGGGGGACCAAGCAGAAATCCGGCGTGGTACTACAACATTGCCGCCCATCCCGACCAAGGTCCAGGATCGAGATGGCCGGTCGCAAGATAGCCAGGTGTCACTCGCCGAGCAACTCGACGGAGCGGAAGCGCGAGGAGGCGTGGCGGCGGTGTGACGCGCCGCGGTGCCCGCTTCGCGAAGTACCGACTGAAAGACCGACCCGCGAAGCCGCCGGTCATCCGCCCACCGATCGGCTGAACTCCCAGCGCATCACCTCAACCAGTCTCACCGCCACGGCCCACACTTCGAGTCCGCGGAACAGGGACCGATCCTGGACGTCGAGACGCACCGCGCGTCCATCGACGAGGTGGTCGCCGACATCTACGAGCACTGGCTGCATCGGCCCCGCTGAGATCGGCCGCATGGGCGAAAACGTCTGTTGGCATGTCGAAGTCCGGCGTTACGATCGCGCGATGGCCGGTTATGAACCTGTGACAATCGAAGCGGTGTGCAACGCGGGCGTCGACGCCCTCGAGGACGCGGCAGGCGACCTGCCGCTGGGCCGGGTGGAGCTTCGCGGCCTGCCGTTCCTGGTCGGCTCCGACACTCCCTCGAAGGAGCGGTGCTTCGTCGTACCGACAGCGCCGGTCTCGATCGAGGTCGGCCGGACGGCGAGGCGGGTGATCATCGCGCACCGGTTGCTGAAGCCCGGTGGACCGGCAGGGCACGGCGTCGGAACGCCCGTCGCCGACTACGTGTTCCACCTGGCCGGCGGCGAGGCGGTCACCGTGCCGATCCGTGAACGGTTCGAGATCCAGGTCGTGCCGACGGCCTGGGGCAGCAGCCCGTTCCTCGCCGTGGCGGACAGCCACGACAGCAAGGCCGCCCGGTTCGAGGGCCACTGGGACGGTGCCGGCTTCCGGCTCGCCGAGCACGGGCGCGGCTGGGCCAGGAGCTTCTATCTGTGGTGTTGGGAGAATCCGCAGCCCGACGTCGTGGTCGAACGCATCGAGCTGATCCCCGGGACCTGCCGTTCCTGGTCGCCGGCATCACGCTGGGGCAGGCCGAGGGAGCATCCGTTCGTGCGCACCCCGTCGCGTCCGGTGCGGCTGGTGGTCACCGACCCCGACCTGGCCGGCCGCGACGACGTGCTCGACGTCGTCGTCGACCGCGGCGTGGCCACCTACCCCCAACCCCTACCAGTCGACGACGACCGCCCCGGCTACGGCGCCGGCAACGCATCACCACCGGCCAGCCCCGCCTACACCCATATCGCCGCGATCCCGTCTGCCACCGTGACGGTACGACAGCGAGACGCCGAACTCGGCCAGATCTCCTGGGCCGACGTCGAGCGCGACGGTCAGGCGGCGACCGATCGGGTGCGGGTGGAGCTGGTCGATCCGGGACGTAACTGGGTCCACGTCAAAGTGCTCGACGACAACACCGGCCAGCCGGTGCCGTGCCGGGTGCACTTCCGCTCCCCGAAGGCATCCCGTACCAACCCCACGGCCACCACCACCACGTCAACCAGAACCTCGGCAGCTGGCACTACGACGTCGGCGGCGACGTCCGCCTCGGCCAACAGACCTACGCCTACATCGACGGCACCTGCCAGGGCTGGCTACCACGCGGAGACGTGGTGGTCGACGTGGCGCGTGGGTTCGAGTACGCACCACTGCGCGAGACCGTGCGAATCGAACCCGGCCAACGCGACCTCACCCTCCGCCTCCACCGCACCACCGACATGGCTGCCCGCGGCTGGTGGTCCGGCGACTCCCACGTCCACTTCCTCTCCACCTCCGGTGCGCAACTGGAACAGCTCGGGGAGGACCTGCGGGTCGTCAACCTGTTGCAGTCGCAGTGGGGTGCGCTGTTCACCAACACCGAGGACTGGCCCGGTCGTCCCCGCACAGGCGGGAGCCGCGGCAGTGTCATCGACGGCGGCGGCTACTTCACCTACGTCGGACAGGAGAACCGCCAGCACGCGCTCGGGCACCTCGTCCTGTGGGGGCTGACGGAGCCGGTGATGCCGTGGTGCAGCGACGGACCGGACGAGGCCGAGCTCGGCGGTGCGATGGACACCAACCTCAGCGACTGGGCCGACCGCACCCACGCGCAGGGCGGCACCGTCGTCGTCGCGCACTTCCCCAACCCCAACGGCGAACCCGCTGTCCTCGTCGCCACCGGACGCGCCGACGCCGTGGAGATGCTCGCCCAAAGCGACGACGCCCTGCTGGAGTACTACCGCTACCTCAACACCGGCTACCGGCTCCCACTGGTCGGCGGCACAGACAAGATGTCCAACGGCGTGCCGGTCGGCCTCTACCGCACCTACGCGAAGCTGGCCGACGACGAGGAGCTCACCTACGACGGCTGGTGCCGCGCGGTCCGCTCCGGCCGCAGCTTCCTGTCCGGTGGACCGCTGCTCAGCCTGACCGTCGACGGACGTGCAACCCGGCGACACCATCGAGCTGTCCGGCCCCGGCACCGTCACCATCGACGCCGCGGTCACGAGCATCTTCCCGCTCCGCACCCTGCAGGTCGTCGCCAACGGCGAAGTGGTCGCAGTCGCCGAACCCGACAGCGACGACAAGCACGCTCTCACCCTCAGCCACGACGTCCGCATAGACAGCAGCACCTGGATCGCCGCCCGCGCCTTCGGCACCCAACACCACCTCGACGAGTGGGCCCGGCCCGTCTTCGCCCACACGTCACCCGTCTACGTCGGCTGCGGCGGACCCTGGACCATGGCCGACCCCGACGGACTCCACTACATGCGCACCCTCGTCACCGGCGCCCGCGACTACGTACGCCACACCGCAGCCCGACGCGACGACGCCCTCACCACCCACCACCACGGCGAACCCGACCACGCCGCCTGGCTCGAACGCCCCTTCACCGAAGCACTCAGAGCACTCGACGACCGGCTCTGACGTCAGGCGGACCGCAGGCCGACCGTCCGCATCACCATCCGGTCGAGCACCCGGTCGGGCAGGACCCTGCGCATGAACAGCAAGCGCTTCGCGCCGACTGCGACGGGGACAGCGCGTCCGCGCGCCGCCGGCTGGTCAGCGTATGCACCACCGCGCGAGCGACGACGTCAGGGCCGCGGAGCCGTGCGCGGCGTGCTGGCTGATCGAGATCGCCATCGCCTGCAGTGCACAGCCCGTACCTCGCCCTCCCGTCCTCCACTGGCGTGGAGCGGGTGACGAGAATCGAACTCGCGTGGCCAGCTTGGAGGTCGCGACCGCTGTGCTCGCGGGCGGGCACCGAGTCGTCTCGCGTGCGCTTCCAGCTGACCCTGGATGACTGCGACTCACCGTGCGTAATGGCCCGTTAATGGCCCAAGACTGGCTCTCCTCATGCTTGAACTAGGACTGAACATCATCGGATAGCTCGCGTGAGGATCCGTGGCCACGCCCGGATAGGTCCGTGTTCGGTACGGATGTGAGGTCATGGCTGTGATCAGCAAGGCTGAGTCACCAAATCACCAAGGCGCCTGCATTGTCGTGTAGATGGGCTCTCGCTGGCGACCTGCAGATTTAGGAGAAGATGCTGCATGGGCGTTCCGGCGGATACTGACGAGATCACGCAGGAGTGGCTTACCGCCGCCTTGCACCAAGCCGGCGCCCTGGATCAGGCGCGGGTGACGTCGATCCAGTCCGCGCCCATTGGCCAGCTCGGATTCACCGGGCAGATCCGACGATTGCGAATCAGCTACGACAAGCCGGAGCCGTGTGCACCAAGGTCTCTGGTGGCGAAGTTCTCGGCCACGCACCCGGAAGTGCGCGCGGTCGTGCACTCGATGGGGTTTTACGAGCGCGAGATCGGGTTCTACCGCGAGCTCGCCGCTGACTGCCCGGTTCGTACGCCTCGGTGCTATTTCGGCGAAGTCCAGATGGACAGCGGAGCATCGCTACTGCTCCTCGAGGACCTCAGCTGGATGCAGAACCTGGACTCGGCAGGCGGTTCTGTGGACGAGTCGGAGCTGGTCATCCAGGGAGGTAGCAAAGCTGCATGCCGCTTGGTGGAATGACGCGCATCTCGACCAGATTCCTTGGCTCGCGATGAAGGGCATGCTGACGCCCGACCAGGCACTGCTCGTATTCACCCAGAATTGGGAATCCTTCCTGGGCAAGCTGAGCGTTCCGGTGACCGAGGATCTCCTGGCTGCGGGCGACACTCTGCCGGCTCTACCTCAGTGTGGTCTCCGTCGCGATGTACAGCGGCCCGCCGCGGACGCTGATCCACAACGACGTACAAGGGACAACCTCTTGGTGGCCGAAGATGGCGAACAGTCACTGAGCGATTCTCGATTGGCAGCTGACGACACCCGCCCGGCCCGGCCCCGATCTGGCCGGCTTCCTCGTCGGCCATCTAGAAACGACCGAGCGGCGGCGCCACGAGAATCGTCTGCTGGAGATGTACTACTCAGTGCTGATCCAGCACGGCATCACCGGCTACTCCTTTGAGCAGTGCTGGGACGACTACCGCACGGCGCTGGTAATGACGGCAAAGTTCACTCGCCACGGCCGTCGGCTTCCATCCGGGCCTGACCGCCACGCCGGATGGGTTCTGGAACGTCGTTTTCCCGCGCTACGCCCAGGCGCTGGCCGACTTGGCGTAGCCGAACTCCTGCAACAACGTTACGGCTAGTCGGAGGGATAGATTGTGCGGTTCAGTCCTCAGCGGTACTGGCTGACGGCAACTGTTCCCGGGTGGTGAGGCCGGTCTTTGCAGCATGCTGCTGACGTGGGACTCCACGGTTCTGGTCGATATGAACAGGCGATGGGAGATGTCGGCATTGCTGAGGCCGGCGTTGACAAGCCGCAGAATCTCTGCCTCGCGTGCGGTGATCCCGAGTCTGGCCAGGTGTGGTGGGACAGCTGATGTTGAACCCTTCGGGACTTTGGCGCCGACCGAGGCGAGCGTGCGGCGGACCAGACGCGTTGCAGGGCGCGTTCGCCGGCCGCACTGCAGAATGCGTCGGCCTCGCGCAGCCAGCCCTCGGCAGCCGACTTCATGCCCGCTTGGTAGACAACCGGCGCGATGGTCGTACGCAGCATGTGGCGGTGGACCGGAGTGTGCCGAACGAGGTGATCGGCTTCGGCGATCGACCCTGACGGAGATCGCCCGTTCTCGAAGCTCCCAAACGGCCGTGCCGTAGCCGCGCGCCGCCCAGTTGGCGTGGTGTCCGATCAGTACAGGAGGGCCGAACGCCTCCTCGGGGTCGGTGCCAGCGACGACGCGCAGCAGTGCCCAACTCCCACCACGGTATGAGGTGCCATTCGTCTTGCACGTTACGCATGCCTTCGTCGATGAGCCGGATGGCGGTGCTGTTGTCGCCATGGAGCCAGGCGCGCAGCCCGTAAAGGCTCAGTACCCATGGCGCTCGCCCGGATTTCTTGCCCGCAGCGAGCGCCTCGGCGATCAGATCATCGAACTCCGACGGCGCCGCGGGACGTGTCCGCCCGGGCAACGGTCGGTCGTCGGCAAAGAGCACGCACAGAGCCAGATGAGCGCGAGTCACCGCGTAGGGACCGGTCAGCTGCAGCTGCCGGGCCTGCGCGTCCGCGCGCAGATAGATGGGGTAGGCGGCCAAAACCCCTCGCGGAAGCGCGGTCGCGGCGCCGATCTTGGTGTCAATAACGGACAACCGTGCCGAGCATGCCGGCTGCAGTCGCACGTTCTCTAGCCTGATAGTCCCGGGTGGGATCCGAATCTGTGGCCAAGTCAAGCATGCCAAGTTCGGCGAGAGCCTGGACCTGCCAGATGGATAACTGGTGCGCTTCGCTCAACGCCAGCGCTTGGTGCAGGATGCGTGCCGCAAGATCGATGTCGCGCCGTTGGGCGGCAGTCCCAGCAATCAGCAAGGCTTCGCATGCGAGCTCGAAGCGACCCTCGTCCAGCGCCCGTGCCGCTGCCAGTTGCCCTAACTGGATGGCCTCTGACTTTCGGTACGCCCCACGCGGCATCGGCTCGGAGCACCATGAGGTCGGAATCTGTCGGGTTCGGCGACCTGCTCCGAAGCCGTGCTAGCAGCGGCGCAGCTTCCGCCCGCAGAGCCGGCGCTATAGGCGGCGCGGGTTGTCGCGACCAGTAGTCGACGGCTGTCGCCAGCGGCGGCGCTCGGAGTGCAGCGATCCCGCTGTGATATCCGTCCGCGGCGCGACCAGCCAGTGTAGGGTGTCGATGCGCTCGATCAGCACATCCAAGGCTGCGTCTGGCAACGTGCCGGTCAGCGCATGAGCCGCGGTCAGGTGCTGCTCGGCAACATCCAATGCCGCGCCGCGGACCGCCGCGCGGGCTGCGCCAGATCAACCCTCGCGCGGCCCGGTCGGGGTACCCGGCCAGCTCATACATCTCGGCGGCCTGCCGAAGCTGCCCTTCGGTAGGTTCTGTCGTGCGATTCACCAGGTGATCGGCGGCGCGGCGGGCCAAGCGTCTGCTGCTCAAGGGGTAGCAGGAGATCGCGTACGGCATCACGCATCAGCGGGTGCCGCCACATGACCCCGGAGCGGGGTGGTGGCTGACCAACAGGGTGCTGAGACGGCATGGTGGATGGCAGTGCTCAACTTCGCGTCGTCGAGCTCGGTGATGGCAGTTAACAACTCGCTGTCGGTATCCCCCAGCACCGACATGGCGTCGAGAACGACCCGGGCATCCGGAGGAAGGCTACGGAGTCGTTTCTGGACCGCGGCAGCCAGCGTCGTATGCTTTCATGTCGATCGCATTGGCCGGGCTTTCGCGAAGCTGCCGCAACAAACTCGTCGAGAATCAGCGGCAGCCCATCAACCGCGGCGACGAGCTGAGCAACTGTCTCCGGCGCGAGCCCAGGGAACTCCTGGGCGCGGAGCGCGTCTCCAACCTCAGGGGCCTGGAGCCGGCTGAGCCGCAGCTGGCGGATCGATGGTGCAGCGCTCAGCCGTCCCAGCGGTTCGGGAAGCAGCGGTTCGCTGCGAGCTGTCATGATCAGTGCAAGCGGCAGCTGGTCGAGTGAGTCGGCGAGATAGCTGAGCACGGATATGCGGTGTCATCGTCGGCCCAGTGCACATCATCGATGAGCAGCACCGCCCCGTCGGCGGACATGGCCCTTAACAGCAGAATCAGAGCCTCGGCGAGCACGGCGGCGGGATCGGCCATCGGAGCCAGCACATCGTGATCACTGATCCAGCCAGGCAGCACCCGTGCCAGGATCGGCCGCACCGCCGCTAGCCCGGTCTCCTGAGCAAATGGAGCCGACGCCCGGGCGAACGCCTCCACCAACGGTCGATAGGCTCCGCCGGATTCGACGGCGCGGCCCTTCAAGACGAGCACGCCGCGGCGTTCCGCCTCGCGTTGCGTCTCGATCAACAGACGGGTTTTCCCACCCCCGCCTCGCCGGTGAGCAGCACAGCCTCGCCCCGACCGCGCCTAGTGGCCTCGATCGCGCCCGTCAGTGTCGCAAGCTCGGCGCGTCGAGCGATCAGCGGCAAGTCTGGCCCCACGCTGCATTCTGATCCAGATCGCCTCCGAACCCCAACGCATTTGAGGCCGAGCGATCACAAAGAAAACCCGTGTTGGAAATCCGATAGATCCGTATCCGCCTCGGATACGGAGCATGGTCACGATCAGCACAGTTCATGTCATGGACTCAAACCAACCCGAAAGAAGGAGGAGTCGTGAGATGAACAGGTCCAGCAGCGCAAGCTCACGAGGCGAATGCACCTGGTTTGTGGAGCCACGCGCGGCAACAGCTGCGTGCATTTGCGGACGCTGGTCAGCGGTCGGTCACAGGCATTCGGCTCTTCGTCGGACCGAATGGGGTTCTGGCATGGACAGAGCCGGCTCAGGTTGATCGGTCAGAGCCATACGTCAGTCACAGTGCTCGCTGTTCCGGAGAGGTCGGCGTGCACCGTGGATCGCCAATCGACGGTTACAACTCCCTTGGTGGAGCCGACGGGAAGCTCGGTCGACACCTTCGCTCGAGGCTCCTGCCTACAGCGAGCCGCCAGGAATCTCATGATCAATATGATCTGACAGTCACCCATTCGCTTGCACTACTGGACTGTCGCCGCTGCTTCTGGCGTACCTAGCGCTCCCGGCTCAGAAGAGAGGCGGTCGCATCGACCGGGATAGCTACTTCGACCAAGAAGGCGAGGGCGCGTCGAGGGCTGAAGTAGGCGCTGACAAGGGATAATGGTCCTAACCCCTGCGCTAGAAGGGGTTAGGACCATTCGTGTTGCGCACGGTAGCTGATCAGCCGACGTTCTGGGAGCGATTTTTGCCGAAGGAGCTGCGGCGGCTGTCGATGGAGCTGGCTCGGGTGGACGCCTTGTTGGATGATCCGGTGTTCTTCGCCCCGTTCGAGCGGTTCTTTGACCCCAGGCGGGTGGGTCGGCCGTCGACGCCTCGCACCAACCCGCAACCTGGGCGAATCCGTCATCACCAAGCGCATCGACGCAGACCGAAAAGCTGGGGCTCAGGGGCCAGTTGGTGGCGCCGCAACCCAATGGCCCGCGCAATGGCCCGACCGCGGCGAGCTGTCACGCGGAAGCACGGCGGCATTGGCGAAATGGGCCCTTGACTAGGGCCTTCACGTGGAGCGGGTGACGAGAATCGAACTCGCATGGCCAGCTTGGAAGACGAAACCCGTGAGGCTCTGGCTAGGCGGTTTCCTTATCTGCAAAGGAAACGGCTGACCATCGAGTAGCCGTGAGTGACCGCAGTTGCGCGCGGTATTGGGCACGAATTGGGCACGCCGCGGCTCATTGTTCGATTCTGGCGTGAACGGGAGTGAACGCTGTTTGCGCAGACGACTGGGGCGAGGACGTAGAGAATACTTGTAGCCTGGAAATATGCGATGGCGGGTTGATTACCGCGGCTCGGTTGCCCGTGGATTTGATGGCGCGCGGCGTACTCGATAGCCCACCGGCGGAGCTACACCCTGACCGGGCTGAGCGACGCCAGCGATCCGCCGGCATCGAGTCCGGACGGGCCACCGTCGTTGTGCTGGAAGGCGGATGAAGCAAGTCGCTGATAGCCGTGGCTGTGATAGCGGCGGGGCCCAGCCGACTTTACACCTGAAGTGATCAATGTGGAACGCACCTCCGCAGTCTGCCTGGCACGGTCCCTGCTGGCCGGCCCTGTTACACGTCGTGGCCACGTCGAGAAATGATCATGATCGGCCTGAACGGCGGCGGGTACCGGGGCCGTACCTGGAGGACGCTTGGACGCCGCGACTGCCGTCATCGACGACCAGGCGTTCACCGCTGTCCACGAGAACTCACGGCCTTCGTCCCGGCCGGGCCTTTGCCTGGCACTGGCCGCCATGCGGTCGATCGCCAGCCGAGGCCCGAGCTGACCAGCTCCTTCCTCAGGCCACCGCAGCACGGTCGCGCGCGAAACGCCGCTCAGTGGAGGGGGTGATCAAATGGTTTTCAGCTCTCGGTGTACTGCTCTAACGCTTCGAGACCGTTGTCGCGGCCGCCGAGTCCGGACGGACTACGCGGCCCGAAGGGGAAGTGCCGAGCGTCTGCCTTCGCTAGTAGCCGTTGGCCCGGCGACGGCGGTGCCAGCATGGTCGCGGCGGTGCCGCGGGCCGTTTTCAGTGCCACGTCTATGTCCTCGGACCACACCGTGGCGGCGAGCCCGTACGGGGTGTCGTTGGCGAGCCGGGCGCGCCTCATCGGCGTCGTTGAAGGACAATACGGCGACGACGGGTTCGAAGATCTCATCTCGCGCCACGCGCTCATCTCGGGGGTTACGTCGTCGATGACGGTGGCCCCGGTGGAGCAGCCGCCGGTCTCGGCAGAGCAGTTTCTCGCCGCCGGTGACGATGGGCCGTCAGTCGGGCCTACTGGATGCGGCCAGTACCGGTCCCCGGACGGCTCAACCAGGAACCGATCGCGGTGGCGTCGTCGGTCGGGTCACCGACGATGCGCTGTTCGCCTCGCGGGCGACGCGGTGACAGGCCTTATCACTTGATCGAGCTCTGCAGATCCGGGATCGGCGCTGCAGTTCTGTCCTGCGTTCCAAAACGGCTTCGGCCAGGTCCGCGGCGACCATGTCGAGCTGGTCGCGGCAGTCGGCCATCACGATCCTGGGGGCTCTTGCCGCCGCACTCGAGCACGATGCCCTTGAGATGCTGTCGGCGGAATAGCGCAGGAACGCCCGGCCGACCTCCGTGGACCCGGTGAAGGTGATCATGTCGACGCGTCGGGGTGAAGGCCGAGGCCTTACCGGCTGACCGGGTATGACGTTGAAGACTCCGTTCGGGATACCGGCCTCGGTCACCAGCTCGGCCAGTCGCAGGGTGGTCAGGGGTGGCCAGCTCGGGTGGCTTGATCGCACTGAGTTGCCGGTGGCCAACGCGGGTCGATCTTCAGGCGAGCATGAGCCATCCGGGAAGTTCAGGGGAGCACGCCGCCGACGACACCGACTCGCTCGCGGACGATCAGTCCGACGTGGTCGGCGCCGAGTGGGGGAGGTCTTGCCGAACACTTGTCGGCGGCCTCGGCGTACCAGCGCGGCGTGTTCAACACGTCGGGGATGTCGGGCGCGGCAGTCGGTAATGGGCTTCCGGCATCTCGATGGCCTCGGTTAGGGCAGCTCGTCAGCGTTGGCCTCGATGAGGTCGGCGAACTGGCGCATGATCGTCTTCCGCTCCGCGGAGATCTTGCTCCGGGTGCCCTTCGAACGCGGCGCGGGCGTCGGCGACTGCGCTGTCGACGTCACTCCTCCCGCGGGCGCGGTGATCTTGGCGTCACCTCGCCGGTGGCGGGGGCGCGTATCGAAGGTGGCGCCGTCGGCGGCGTCGCGAACTGGCCGTCGATGCTACGCCTGGTGCGGATGGTGTCTGGCAGTGGCATGGCGATCACGAAGAGGATCCTCTCGGCTCATGTTATCGCATGTGGTGAAGGCGGGGAACACCGTTCCGCGGATCGACTCCCAGTGGTGGCGGAGATCGGCGTGAGCGGCGGCGGTCAGGTCGAAGAGTGCGTACGGACAGCCAGCTCGAGCGCGGCGGCAGGGCATCATCGACACTGGCGAACAGATCGGTGCCTAGCCCGGCGAGGATGGCGGCGCCTATGGACTGGGGCCTCGACTCGCAGCGAAGGGATGATGGATTCCCCATCACGTCGGCCTTGATCTGGTTCCACAGATGACTGCGGGCTTCACCGTCGGAGATATCATGAGCCCGACCTGGTGTCCTGGGTGCGGACGACATCCAGCAGAGCCGGGTTTACTGGTAGGCGATGCCTTCCAGGGTGGAGCGGGTGAAATGGGCGCGGCGGTGGTGGCCGCGATCCCGTAGTAGACGGCGCGGGCGGTGTCATCCTGGATTGAACAGTGGCACCTTCCCTAGTAGGAAGCAGAGCGAGGCCGTTCTTTCAGGCTCGACCTGGGCGCCCTCGGCGATCAGCTGTTTATGGTCAAGCCGTCGCCGACGCTGCGGAACCAGCGCAGCGGGTGTGCCAGCGGTGCCAGTCGCGACCATCTCGACTGGAGGTAGCGGCCCGGTACCGAAAGGTGGGCATCAGCCCGATCAGATTCGAATCTGGGTTCATTGCCGACGACCCGCCAACTCATCGATGACCCGTGCCGATAACTGGCCGCAGTCTTCGGCGAGCACCAGGCCCGCGCATTGTTTCGGTTTGACCAACGTCTTGGTGATGTTCGGCGGCTCGAAGGATGGCGCCTTCAACCAGGAGATCTCCGACCTGGTCGGGCAGAGTCCGTGTCGCCCGGCGGACCTGGCAGACCGGCGCGATGGCCGGCCGCACCTTCTCCGGCGAGGATATCGCGATCCTGCGCGCCTGAAGAGGTCCGCCGGCTCAAGGAACGACACGCGCTGGTCCTCGCCGAGAACGGCAAACCGATCATCGCCCGCCTGGCGCGTTGCATCGACGGCAAAGCCGGACGTCGGCTCCTGGCCGACCAGAAACGGCTGCGCGCCCAGCTAGCCGAAAAATGCCTCGAGGCTGCCTACGGCCGAGGACCGATCTGCCGCCGCCGTCGCCGAGGCGCGACATCGCGGGATTGCGGCTGATCAGGAGTCCTACCTATGACGGGCGCAGTAGGCCCTGGCGCCGACTCGATGGCGCTCACTCCAGCCGTTCCCTCAACCGGGCAGGACTGGTGCAACTGGCCTATCGACAACTTGATCTTGCAACGAGCCGGCAACAAGATCACCTTCTGCCTCTCCACGATCTGGCGAACCTGCCGCGGCCCTGGGATCCCGGCAACCTGCCAGACGCTTCAGCTGCGAAGAGAAGTCTGGTCGTGGTTGGAGGCTGTCGTCACCTGGTTGAACCACGAGCACGTCTGGGATGTCGCCGATGTCATCCCGCCCGTGCTGGCCGCAACATCCTCACCTTGGTGCACGAGATCGCTGTTCTGGCCGATCAGCGCCACCGCGCCGGTCAAGCGCTCACCAGTGATCCGCTGGAGGAGTGGCACCGCCATAGCCTGCCCTCCTTCACCGAACGGATGAGGACGCGACTGCGGAACCACTGTCAAGAAGATCATCAGTCGTGGCCGGCCAAAGGCCGCTACACCCGTCACATCGCTGAAGCGACTCGGCGCAGGCGGATGGATGCCTATGCTGGCTGACGTTCGTGCTTTGAAGTCGACACATGATCAGGACCAGTCGCCGCGGCTTGGGCTTGTTGATCTTGAGACAGGCGAGATCAAGCAGCCCTAGCAGGCCTGTTCAGGTCGGCTGCCGCGGGATTCGCCAGTCGCGGCCCATGCCGAACTGTCGAACACCGTCTACCGCTCCTGATCAATTCCGTCCCGGCGCAGTAACCACTTGCGATCACGAAAGCCGAAGATTGCACTCTACTGATCATGCTCACCGCATCCATGACAGCGATAGGCGAACAGCTCACCGACGGGCGGCGCGTACGCCGGACATATCGCATGTGAAGCTGATGATCATCGTCGATAGCCCGCTGACCAGCGCTGTGGCGGGCACTGGCAGCAACTGCGCCAGGGAGTGCGCGTACGGACGATCAGATTTTGACATATACATCGGCCAGGACATCCGGTAGCAATGGCA
>ERZ1370068.814-contig-10746_pt1 | contig 29955 bp, 53 predicted proteins | sample MGYA00561227_ERZ1370068 | MGnify/ENA primary metagenome ERZ1370068 (study PRJEB38410, sample SAMEA6850437) | metagenome | study: Metagenomic assessment of the ecological functions of the soil: analysis of the soil microbiota associated with the...
GTACTTCGTTCAGTTACGTATTGCTGTCATGCTCGTCTGGGCGTGTTCGGCGATCTCAAGGCGTGGAATCCGGACGGCGTGCGCGAGCCAGACCATGCCCGCTGTTCCTCCGCCACATCGTCGCGCCGTCACGACGCCGCCGTTTGCGCGCGGCACGTGGACGCACGTCGCGCTCCACGTTCGCTGGGCTCAACGGCCACCGGCCGGGTGCGGCGAGGTTCTTCCTGAACAGCAGGAAGACTCGGGGCAGCACCGACCAGGCCGATTTCCGCGAGGCGAATTCACGTGGGAGGTATCGCGAGCGGCGACGATCCGGCTCGGCGTGAACTACGCCAGGTCTGTTCGACGAGTACCTCTCGATCTTCAACGGGGCGCTTGAGCGAGGGCGAGGAAGTGGTCCAGACGCTGTGCGGCCTGGCGGCAGGCGTATCGGAACTGCGTCGCTGACGGCGGACGATGCGTCGTCGTCCGCATCGTACGCGCAGGCGCAGCGATGGTGCCGGTGGCAGGTGAGGTCGGCATGAGAACTCGAGTCGCGATTGGCCAGTCTGGCGCGCGTTACTCGCGCTGGCGTCAACGACGCGCGTGACGCAGGCGGCTGACGCACGGCCGGACCCGTTCCTCGGCCGCTGGAGCCTGAGCCAGCACTGGAGACCAGCCGGCCTACGTGGGCTGGCTCAGGGAAGTCTCGCTAGGGAGGCCGGGTCAACTGGCCGCCAGGTTTTCGAACGAGGGCGGCAGCCCGAGCGCCCGTCGCTTCCGCATCCCAGACCCTGAGCAGTAACGGCGACTCGTCTTCCAGCCGGCGGCGGGACGGCGCGGACCCGTCGGCCGAGCACCGCGCGGCGCGTCAGGGTTGAAAGCTGATTGGCAGTACGACCTGCGGGCGACCGTGCCATCGAGTTCGCCGGCGTGCGCCCGCCAGACGTGGCCGGCGGCGGACGCCAAAGCGCCCCTCACAAGTTCGGGCCGCCGCTGTCGAGCTCTTCGACAGCGGCAAGTCACGATGGACGCGTGGGATCTCGTTCCGTCCCGGATCAGCCGTGGTTCGTCATCTGGCGGCGAGATGACGAGACTCGCCCGCTGAGAACCAAGCTACGGCGCCGGGCGGCAACCTCCGGTCGAAGCAGGAGTTCAGGACTACCAGGATCCACGCGGGGCATCAAGCTGGACACCGGCTTTGGCAGCCACAGCGGCATCTACTTCCGTGGGCCGCTACGGAATGCGAGGTGCTCACCGGCGACGTCGGGAAGCCAGCCGGACAAGTTCAGTCACATGTCGGTCTACGGGGTGGGCGGCGCGCCTGGTGAGCGCGAGCAGGCCGGACAACGAAGGTGGCGAGACGATGGAAGGCCGATCGTGGCGAACAAGATCAGCGTGACGCTGAACGGGCAGAAGGTTCACGACAACACGACGCTCGACGCGATCACGACAAACGCGGTGGACCCGAACGAGCTGGAACCGGGGCCGATTCGGCTCGTGGAACACGACGGCAAAGATCTGAGTACCGCTGAGAGTGACGATTACGCCGATTGTCGATACGGGCCGTTGGGTGAGAAGGCTGCGGAGGTTTCCGAATGAAGCGACCTGGATCGCCGCCACGTTTCTCGTCGCCTGCACGGTCGTGCTCGCCGGCCAGTCCAAGCCTCGCAAAGCCGCTGGAGATCTATGTCGTCGATCCCGAGGGCGGCAAGGAAGCGCTCTGGGTGACGCCCGCCGGCCAGGCGATCCTCATCGACACGGGCAGTCCCGGAGGCCGCGACACCGACCGAATCATGGACGTGATCAACGAGCTCGGGATCAAGAAGCTCGACATCCTTCTCTCGACGCACTACCGTCGATCATGTCGGCGGACTGCAGGAGCTGCTCAAGCGGATCCCGGTCGATCATTTCCACGATCACGGGAAACGATCGAAGACGGCCTGAACGGGCATCAGAAGGAACAGGTCCCCGGGTTCCAGGCCTGGTATTTTCCGATGGTGGCCAAGGCGCCGCGCACGGTCTGAAACCCGGCGATCGATGATTCCTGTCACCGGGCTCTGACTGGCGCATCGTCGCGTCGGCCGGCAAGGTCCTGAAGGCTCTGCCGGGCGCGGGCAAGCCGAACCCTTGTGCGCCGGGGCCAGAGCGGCGGACGGTGACGAGGACCCCGAAGACGGCCAATCGGTTGGCAGCGTCATCACCTACGGCAAAGTTCCGCGCCCTGACTTCGGCGACATGATGCGGACATCGAATACGACCTGATGTGCCCCAACAATCCAATCGGCACCGTGGACATACTCTCGTGTCGGACCACGGCATCAACGACAACACACGCCGGAGTCGGTGTGCATCGCCATCCGCCGCGGGTCGCGATGGTGCAGAACAGCGCCCGAAAGGGCAACGCCGTGGACGTCCTCAAGGTGCTGCGGTCGTCACCGGGCCTCGAGGACATCTGGCAGCTCCACTGGGAACGCGGCCGGCGCAGAGTGAACAGTGCCGGCGTCTCACATTGCCAACGGCGTCGATCCAACGGAGGTCGCCACGGCCTTGACGCAGCCCCGCGTGGAGGCGCGCCGGCCGGACCGGCGCGGGCCCCGGCCCCGGCGGCCATCGGAGTCGCGGGCGCGCCGGATGCCGCCGCGGCGGCAGGCGCGCCGGCCCCGGCGATTCCGCCAACGGCAGCCCCCGCCGGGCAGGCGGCGACGCCGGAGGCAGGCCGGGGGCAGCCTGTCGCTCAGGGCGCGACAGGGGCAGGCCGTGAGTCGGGGTGCGCCGCCGCGCTCGCCGGCGCAAGCTGATCAAGATCTCCGTCCAGCTGGATGGCACGCGCTCACCCGTGACGAACACCCGCAACGGCTTCAGCAAGACCTACGTGCCTCGGAGGCCCTGAGTCACTACTTCGTGCCTGGCCTTCCGCGCTCGGACTGTCGTCGGCCTTGAGGTCGCCGAGCGCGTATTGCAGGGCCTGCGAGGAACTGCTCGTTGATCGGTTTGATGAAGAAGCGTCTTCTCTTCGTTCCCGAAGGCCAGGTAGAAGACGCGGCCGTTCCTCCCGGCGGATCCAGGACATCCCGTAATCGTGATCGCTTCGCGCGGAAGTTCTCCCTTCGCCTTGTCGGCGTCGCTCATCTTCGAGTAGTCCGATGCTCGTCAGGATGTGAAGGTTCTCGCGCGACCAGGTATCCATGCCGAACGTGTAAATCTCGCCGCGGAAGTCGAGCGGCTGGCCCTTGTACATCGCTGGTGAGCGGACTCTTGGGATCGTCGATCTTGACGACTGATCGGCTGGTCCGCCAAGTGGAACTTGAAGAAGCCGCCGATCATCCTGTTGTAACCTCGCCACGTGCCGACCTGAGTGTCGGACTCCGGCTGGGCGCCTGCGACCGCCTTCACCGCCAGGCCGGCATCTGCCGCCGGCGTATCCCGGCGCCCGCACCTGCGCTGAGCGCGCCGGCACGGGGCTGATCACGGCTGTCTTGCACGCTGCTGACACGAAGTCCGCCTGCCGCACGCCGGGCGCCTTGCTCCGGATCGAGCTGTGTCGAACCACGCGTCGCGCCAGCGCGCTCATCTCTTCCTTGCTGAGCTTCTGGTCGTTGTTCTTGTCGCCCTGTGAGAGGCTCTGCGTCGTGCAGCGTCGGCGCCGCGCCGCGTCGCGCCCGCCGCCACCGCCGCCGCGCTGCTCGCACGCGCGCTGGCCTGCGCCGCCGCGCCGTTCGCGTGATACGAGTCGCCGCTCGTGCCGTGGATTCCCACGAGCCCCTTGCCGCCGCGTACGAAGCCGATCAGCGCTCTCTTCCGCGCGTCCGTGACCTGCCTGATCCGTTCGGATCGTCCGAGAAACGCGCCGGTCGCTTGCTGTTCAGGACCAGCGCGTCTATGCTTCAGGTTCTGCTCGTTGATGTCCGCCGGGTCGAACGTGATCGTCGTCGACCACGCCTTGGTCCGGTTGCCGAACGATTCGATCATCTTGGCCACGAGCGGAATCGGCGTGTGGACGAAGCCGGCGCGCTTGTTCAGGACCAGCACCTTGTGCTGCCGTGTGGGCTTCGCCGCCGGCCGATCCGGCAGTGCCGCGAGCATCGCCTGCATGTGAGCGTCGAGAGGCAGCCTGGGCTGCGGGAGCTTGAGGGCGGCCACGAGGTCCGCCTCGGTCACTGCGCCTGACTTTTCCTTGTCCGCCTCCTGGAACCACTTTTCGAGCGCCGTCTTGAACTCGGCACGAGTGACCGCGCCGTCCGATATTGCTGGTCGGCCGCCGCGAACAGGCCGGGGCCGAGGTCCGCGCCGTTACCGCCCTCGGCGTCGTGCATCATGCCCGCCATGCTCTGATCGCCCGCCTGATACGGACTCGAACGTCAGCGCATCGTGCGCGTTCAGGACGGTCAGGGTGCCGGCCAACGTTGCCGCGCACACCGCTGCCGTCACCCGACGCGTGGAAATCGTTGCCATGCTTCTCCTCGAGCGACCTCGCAAGCCGCGCGATACCGTGCGGGCGCCGTTCTACCGCCAGGGCCGGGATGGTCGATAATCTACGCCTGTTCAGGAAAGAGATCGCGAGACTTTCTTTGCGTCGTTCGCGCTGTACAGTAGGGGCACGTCGGCTTCCTCCATTCCTGCAAGGGCGAACATGAAGAAAATAACCAGGCTCATCCCGTGGTCTCGCGTTTGTCGTGACGACGACCGGACTGTCGCTCATCGCCCAGGCACCGGCCCCGAGACACCGTCGGCGCAAACGTGACCACCCAGCCTCCGGCGGCACAGCCCGCACAGGCGGCCCAGCCTCCTGCCGGCCGCGGCGGCGGCAGGGCTCCGACAAGGATTCGCCGCCGTCGAATGCCGACGCGTCGACTGGACGAAACAGCCGTCCGTTCTGCCGCAAGAAGCCCGCCGAGGAGCTGAAGCAGTTCATCCTTCAGCCCGGCTATCGCCTCGAGCTCGTGCTCGCCGATCCCGGACATCAAGGATCCGACCGCGATCATGTTCGACGGCAACGGCCGGATGTTCGTGCTCGAGAATCCCGGCTACATGGCCGACAAGGAAGCGAACGGCGAGCTCGATCCGGTCGGGCGCATCTCGCTCTGCGACCGACACGAACAACGACGGCGTCTACGACAAGCACACCGTGTTCGTCGACCATCTCGATGTTCCCGCGCTTCGTGACGCCGTACGGTCCCAACACCGATCCTGACCAAGGAATCCAACGCGCAGGAAGTCTGGAAGTTACACCGACACGAACGGCGACGGCGTCGCCGACAAGAAGGAGCTGTTCGGCACCGGCTACGGCCGCATCGACAACGTCGAGCAGGAAGAAAGCTCCATGACCTGGACGCTCGACAACTGGCTCTACACGACGTTCAACACGTTCCGCTCGCGCTGGACGCCGAGCGGCGTCGTCAAGGAAACGTCAGGCAGCACGATGGCGCCGAGTGGGGCGCTGACGCAGGACGACGACGGCAAGCAGTGGTATCTAGAGCGGCTCGAACGGCATCCCGGCGCTACTGGCAGTTCCCGATCGTCTACGGCAACATCGACATGCGGGCCCGACGCGGCCTCGATCGGCGATGCGCGAATTCCGTGGGGCGCGCCGGTCACGGTCGCCGACATGCAGGGCGGCATGGGCATCGATCCGGATGCCCGACGGCTCGCTCGAAGCAGACGACCGCCGGCGCCGGCGGCGTCATCGTCCGCGGCGACCGGCTGCCGAAGGACCTGCACGGCAAGTACTGCTACGGCGAGCCGGTCGCGCGCATGGTCCGGTGCATGCATCCCGAGAACAGGGAAGGCGCTGACGCTACGTCCACAACGACGACGCCGCGCAACGAGTTCATCAAGTCCACCGACCCGTACTTCCGTCCCGGTCGATCAGAAGACGGCGCCGGACGGCACGCTCTACATCGTCGACATGTACCACGGGATCGTCCAGGAGCGGCAGTGGTCCGGTCCCGGCACGTACATCCGCGCGCGGATCGAACAGTACGATCTCGACAAGGTCATTCACTACGGCCGCATCTGGCGGCTCGTCTACGACGGCGTCAAGCGCGGCCGTCGACGCGCATCGATCGCGACAAGACCGTGCCGCGCATGAACAACGAGACCGCGGCCGCAGCTCGTGACGCACCTCGAGCCATCCGAACGGCTGGTGGCGCGACACGGCGCAGCAGCTGCTCGTCCTCAAGCAGGACAAGTCGGTCGTGCCGGCGCTGCAGACAGCTGGCGACGCGTCCACCGAACCTGCTCGGCGCGCTTCCACGCGCTGTGGACGCTCGAAGGACTGGGCGCGCTCGATGCCGTCGCTGGCTCGCCAGTTGATGGAGGATCCCGAGCCGCGCATGCGCATCCAGGCGATTCGCGCGAGTGAAACGCTCTACAAGGCCGGCGACCGATCGTTCGCGGCCGACTACAAGCGCGCTGACGAAGGACCCGCAGCGTGGACGTCGTGATCCAGGCCATGCTGACGATGAACCGATGGAAGGTGCCGGACGCCGCGACCACGCTGTCAAGGCGACGATGGAGGCGAACAAGGCGCGCGGCGTGCAGGTCGTCGGCGACGACGTTTCTGAATGCCGCGGCGGCGAACGCGGGCACGCGGGCCGCGGCGGCGTCACGCTGACGCTCCGGAGCAGCAGGCGCTCCTCACGCAGCGGTGGCGAGGTCTACAACAGGCTCTGCATCAGCTGCCACGCGCCGGACGGCACCGGGGTGCCGCTGCTCGAGCTGAAGACGACGCATGGCGCCGCCGCTCGTCGGGCTCGCCGCGTGTGAACAGTCACCGCGACTACATCATCAATGCCGTGCTGCATGGCCTGACCGGACCAGTCGAAGGCCGGCCGTATCTCGCAGGTGATGATTCCGATGGGGAACGAACGACGACGCAGTGGGTGGCGTCGGTCGCGTCGTACGTCCGCCAGAGCTTCGGGCAACGTCGGGCGGGTTCGTCACGCCGGCTGACGTCGCGCGCGTGCGCGCCGCGACGCGCGATCGCAAAGACACCCGTGGGACGTCACAGAGCTCGCCAAAGCGTCGATTGCCGTCGCCCCTCGTCAAGGAAGGCTGGACCGTCGACGGCGAGCCACAATTCGACGCCGCCGCGGGCCGCGCCCTGAGCCTGCAGTCCTGGAACAGCGGCGCGCCGCAGCAGCCCGGCATGTGGTTCCAGGTCGAATTGCCGAAGCCCGATCCTGCTTACGGAGCGTTCAGTTCGAGTCGACGGCCGGCGCGTGAGATCACGCGGGGCCGCATCCTCGAATGCGGACGCGCCTGCCGGCTGGACGCGGGAGCGCGCGCGCGCGGGCTGCCGGCCGGAGCGCCAGCTCCGCGCGCCACGGCCGGCGCCGAACTACGGCGTTCCCGCGCGCGCTACAAAGGTGGAGATATCGGCCGACGGCAAGACCTGGAAGCCCGTTGCGGAAGGGCAAGGGACGCGTGGCATGACCTGCAGACGATTCCGTCGAGCGGCACCGGCAATCAGGCGAGTCCGCGGCCACGACAGTCGTCTCGTTCCAGCCAGCGCAGGCGAAGTTCTATTCGCATCACCCAGACCGGCGACCGAGGAGAACGCACCCGTCTGGTCGATCCAGTCGCTGCGGCTGTACGCGCGGTCGCAGGACGCGACCGTAGGAGCGGGTTGGTGGGTGCGGGCCGGGCCTGCAGGCCCGGCAGCCGTGGGCGCGTCGGATAGCTGTCAGCTCTCAGCCGTCAGCTCTCAGCTAGATCCTCCATGGCTTTGGCGCATGAAAGCTGAAAGCCGACAGCTGTGAGCTGCCAGCCTTCATGGAATCTCACACTCTACTCGGGTGAATTCCTGGACTAGAACGCGAAGCGCACGTTCAGCTGAAAGCTGCGCATCGCCTGCGCGCCGGTGACCGCTGCCAAATCCTGCGGTGGACGGCGTCAGCCTGTTCGGATTGAGCACGTTCCCGGCCGCACCGGGCGCGAGGTCGTATCCCCGCCGCGGCCACGAACTCGGGGATTGCGGATCGTCAGATCCGTCGGGCTGTTCAACTGAGCTGCGTCTGACGGCCGTTGAAGACTGACCGCGTTGAACGCATTGAACGCGTCCAGCCGCACCGTCAATCTCCTTGCGCCGCCAGCCTGAACGTCCGCTGGAGCGCCAGATCGACCGTATGGTCCGGGCAGCCCACCATAGTAGTTGAACCCGACTCCAGCCCCACGCTTCCGGGCTGTGGTCCCGCGAAGGCAGCCGGTGTTGAACTGCCGGCACTGATCGTCTCGCGCATCCTGACCGGTGTCGCCGTTGATGACTATGCGCGCCGGGTAAGTCGGGCTACCGGTCAGGTTCACGGAAGCCCGTTGCTGTTGTAGCTGAAGGTGGTGTGTAACGGGCACCCGATCCGGCCGTCACGACGCCGGCGAGCTGCCAATCGTTCACCACCAGGGCGAGGACTTTCATCCCGCCACTGTCCGCCTTCATCGTCGGCAGCGACCACACGAAGTTCCCCTTGACCACGTGCTTCGCGAGTCCCAGGTTCTTCCCCATCAGATCTTCACGCTGCCCCTGGTCCGCGCTGCAGCCCGTAGGTGCCATCGGCGTGGTGCTCGAGGCGGGACCTGGATCGGGTTCCCCGAGTCGGGCGTCGTGCCGGTGGTGCCGACGTAGCGAATCCCGTAGGGTGTAATTCAGCTGGGCCGAAGAACCCTTCGCGAATCGATGCGTGAACGCCGGTCGAAATCAGCTCCGAATCGTTCCACCGTGACGGCTGGTTCAGGAAGATGGGACCGAGGCCGCGGAAAGGCCGCAGAAGATCCGTCCGGAGTGCGTTGGCGCCCGGTAACTGGCTCGCCGGCAGCGTCAGGATCCTGATTCTGCTGCAGGAACGCGGCGCCGATGTCCGGCGCGTTGAGGTCCACACCCTGGCTCACGCTGGTGGACGGTCCGCTGTAGACGTCGAAGCGCATGCTGTCCGGATGCAGGGAGATATCGAGCCGAAGACGACCACGGGAAGCGCCATCTGGACGCCGGCGTTCCACTGCACCGACTTCGAGAGCGGCGAATCGGTAGCTGGATGATCGCCATGATCGGCGCGCCCTGGGTGGTGAAGCCGCTGTTCAGCGTCTGCAGCGTGCCGTAGCGCACCGTCGAGTTGAACGACGCGGGATGTTCCCGGCGTTCGACTCGAACGAGTTGAGGGCCGGACGGTCGATGAAGAGCCCGATACCGCCGCGCAGCACCATCTTCTGCGTGCCCGCCAGGTCGTAGGCCGCCCCGAAGCGGGGCGCCCAGCCCAGTTTCGGCCACACGGTGTTTTCCTTCGCGATGCCGTGGCCCGCCTGATGAATGCCATTCGTGATCACTGCCGGTGCCCGGCACGAGCGTGCCGATCGCCGCCACGCTGCTGCCGCCGGGAATCGTCACGATCTGATTCGTCACCGGATTCACCGCGTTGCGGGTGTTGGTGCCCTGGCATCCGTTCGTCAGCGCCACGCTGCATCCGGGCACGTAGAGCTGTGGCGCGTTGGCCGGCGACCACTCGTCGGGGAAGAAGTTCGACGAGTGGAGCAGCGAATCGTGCTGCGGCTGCAGGTGCGTCAGCCGCAGCGCCGTAGTCCAGCGTCAGCCGGTTGTTCACCTTCCAGTTGTCCTGCACGTAGCCCTCGTAGGTGTTGTGCAGGAAGATGCCTTCGACCAGGATGTTCTGCTGCGCGTAGGTGCTGAAGATGCCGAGCGCCGCATTCGCAAAGCCGAAGCCGGTATCGAGCGGGTTGGTGGTGTCCCGAGCGAAACTGATGTCGCCCTGGGTCGACGGCGCCTGGCCGGTGTTCAGGTTCTCCGCCTTGTAGCTGTGCTCGATGTTGAATCCGGTTTTCATGGTGTGATGTCCGGCGACCTTGGTCGAGGCTCCCGAGCACGCTCGTGGGTCCGGTTGAGATTCAGGAAGCTCGGATACCCGAGACTGGGTAACGCCGTGGGGCCCGCGATATTGGCGCCCCAGGCCATCGTCGGCGGCAGCTGGGACACGCCGTCGACGAAGAATGGCGCGCCGTACTTGTTCAGGATCGACACCTCGTAGTACGAAGGATCGAACTTGCCGGAATCCGGATAGAGCGTCGGGATCGATCGCCGAGCCCGATGTTGTTCTTGTTGTAGAACGCGCGTGACCCCGGGCGCTCCGAGCTGATTCTGCGAGAATCCGTAGGTGCCCTCGAAGAACGTCGTATTGGCTGAACCGCGTAGGTCGCCGTCGACGCCCATGCGTAGATGTACGGAACCGGGTTCGCGCGTGTCGTTGAACCCTGGAATCGATCCAGGGACGACCTTGAGTTGCCGACCTGGAACTGGCCCTTGCCGCTGATCCGCAGCTTCGACGAGTGCCTGATAGTCCAGCCGGAAGGCGGGCTGCGACGTCAGGCTCGTCGACGATCGGCGTCGTGGTCTCGTAGTTGTAGCTCCTGCCAGCGGCTCTGCGTGACGTTGGCCTGAATCGGCCAGATGTTGAGAATGTTCTGCCCGAGCCCGTACAGCCGGTTCGCCGGGATCTTGCCGAGGACGCCGCCGTCCTGGAAGCAGGCCGCCGTGGCGCCGCCCTGGACGCACTGACTCTTGGGCAGCCCGGTCGGACGCGTCGTACATGGCGTTGATCAGGTTCCCGTTGTTGTCGCGCGACTGCGAGAAGTCGCCCTGCGCGCTCGAGCTGCGTCGGCACGCGGAACTGCACGATGCGTGCCGCCGGCCGTCCGCGGCCGGTACTCGTCGGAGAAGAAGAAGAACAGCTTGTTCTGCCCGCCCGGCTTGCCGATCGGACCGCCGATCGATACCCGCGGTCGTGCTGCTTGCTGATCGACGGAGCAGCGTCGCCGTTCTTCACGTTGGCCCAGGTCTTCCCGTTCTGCCAGTTCCACTGGTTGTTGCGGTAGATGTCGTAGACGCTGCCGCGAAACTGGTTCGTGCCGCTCTTGCTGACGGTCGCGATCTGCAAGCCGGTCGACCGGCCGTATTCCGCCTGATAGTTCGACGTCAGGATCTTCACTTCGGCGATCGACTCCGGGTTCATCTGGAGCAGCTGGCCGTTGCTGCCCGTGTCCATCGTCAAGCACGCCGTCCATCGTGTATGTGTTCTGGCCGTTGCTGCCCTGGCGGCTGAGTGCCGACCATGCCGGGCGCGAACGTCGCGAGCGTCGCGTAGTTCCGCTGGCCGTTGACGAACGGAATGTTGTCGTATGTGGTCGGTTCCAGGACGAACGAACGCTCGCCGCTCGCCGACTGGATGATCGGAGCTTCGCGCCTTGACCTGGACGGTCTCGGTCGCGCCGCCCACGTCGATCGTGAGCGTCCCGACCGCCACGCGGGAACCTGCCGCTGACGAGACAGGCCCGAGTGCTTCAGCGTCTTGAACGACGGCATCTCGACCTGGACGGTGTAGGTGTCGGCAGGAATGTTCGGGAAATACGAAGTCGCCGGTCTCGTTGGTCACGGCGGGCGCCGACTTCGTGCCCTGCGTATCGCTGATGAGCGTCACCGTCGCGCCGGGAATGACGCCTCCCTGCGCGTCCTTCACGGAACCGAACACTGTTGCCGTGTTGACCTGCGCCGCCACAGGCCGCGCGATCGCGCAGAGCAGCACCGCGTGAATGCAAGGGTCGCGGGACCCTGCCTGACCCTGGCCATGATGACCTCCCCTCCTCTGACTGTGTCCGCCGTCTCACTTCCGGGATTCGCAGGACGCCCCGATTCGAGACGTCTCGTGTCGCACCGGATGAGAAGTCCGAGGATGCCCGCCCTGGATACGTCGATGAGACCGTCTGAGTTCGAGTTGCGCGAAGTATCGTGCATCCTTTTGTCTGAGCGATCGGAGCGGCGCCTCTCGAAAGCAGCAGCGGCCACCCTGTCACCATGATCCGGTTTCAGCTCTCAGCTCACTCAGCTGTCGCGGCATGAGCTGGAAGCCGGACCGTTAGCTGTTAGCTGTTGGCTGTTAGCTTCATGGAATTCACCCGACTCGGTGAATTCCCGTTCTACCGAAGTGGCGCCGCCGACGATCGGCAGCGTGATCATCGACGGGTGATCCTTGTCGTGAAAGATCGTCTGGTCGGCGACCTTCGAGCTCCGCGTCCTGCGCGAACGGCATGACCGGTGTTTGGATTCCGATCGAACATCGGAAAGTTGCTGCTCGAGATCTCGAGCCGGATCTGATGGCCCGCCTTGAACAGGTTGCTCGTCGGCCACACCTGAATCGTAGTAGCTTGTAGATCTCGCCGGGTTTGATCAGCGCTGGGCGCGCCTGCGACTCGCGATAGCGCGCGCGCTGAATGCCGTAGCTGATCAGCATGGACGTGCCGTCCGGATACACGTCGTCCAGCTTCGCGGTGAAGTCGGTGTCGGTCGCCGACGACGCGGCGTAGAGCGTCACGTCGATCGGTCCCGTGACCTCGACGTCGCTTCTCGAGCGGAGGCGTCGTGTAGACGAGCACGTCTGCGCGCGATCAGCAGCGGGCGCTGATCGCGCGGCCCCGGCGCCACGACCTGCTGAAACCGCCCGCCGACGCTTGGCACCGGGTCGCTGCGGATCGTATCTGTATCTGTCCGGCGGGCCCGCGGCTGTCGGCTTTCGTCGGGTCCAGCGTGCCATCGCCAGAGGCCGTGTTCGCCGCGCCCTTGCTATGCAGGTGATGCTCGACGATACTCGGTGCCTTCGATCGGCCACTCGTTCGACGTGCGCCATTTGTTGGCGCCCATGACGAACACACGGACCCGCGGTTCCTTGTCCACGCCGTTCTGGATGCCCTTGAGCCAGTAGTCGTACCAGCGCTTCATCAGCTCCGGCATCGGGCTGACGGCCTCCGGGCCGAAGTCGATGTCGCCCACCTTCTGCTGCCAGCCCAGATGGACCCACGGGCCGATCGACGAGCCGCTGGCCGTCGCGCGCGAGCTTGCGAGCCGGCATGCTTGCGCATGCCGACGAAGTTCTCGATCGCGCCGTTGACGAAGAGATCGTACCAGCCCTCGAAATTGAGCGCCGGCACGGTGATCTGCGACCAGCGCGCTCGAATGCTCCACGCCTGCCAGTAGGCGTCGTCGTCGGGGTGTCGCAGCCAGTCGAAGTGGTACGCCGCGACCCGCGGATCCTCCGGGTGCAGCGGCGGATAGTCCTTCAGCGGCAGGAACCAGCTTCCACTTGTCCGACGTAGGCCCGCTGCGCGGCCGCGAACTTCGGCGTCGAGGGCCGTGCCTTCGGAAGATGCCGCACGGCGCTGTTCGCGATGCTGTTCATCGGCCAGCATCTGCGTGAAGGCCTGGTAGAGCGCGCCGCCTTCGTACGTCCAGCCGTCCCGGTAGTCGGACGACGTCATGGCGGGGATGATCGCGGTGCAGATGCGGCGGTCGGAGCGTCGCCGGCAGCCACTGCGTCGCGCCGGGATACGAGAAGCCGTACATGCCGACCTTGCCGTTCGACTTCGGCAGCGCTGCGCCGCCCATTCGATCGTGTCGTAGCCGTCAGTCGCTTCGCTTCCGGAATGGATACCAGACGCCGTCCGACTTATGCTGTCCGCGAACGTCCTGGGAGACGACGATGTAGCAGCGGCCCGCCCAGGCATCGGGCGCGCCGTAGGCGCTGTTGAAGGGTCGGTCCTTGTTGTACGGCGTTCGGATCATCGGACGATAGGAAACGGTCCGGGTCTGATCCGGTGTGCACATCGTTCGCGCGGAGAATCGGTGCCGTCTCGCATCGGCAGTTGCGACGTCGTTCTGAACCGCGAACGTGCACTCGGCAGGCTCCGGTTCGACTCGTGCTCCGCCCCGCTGCAAACCTGAAACCCAGCGTCACCAGGAGCGTGGGCAGCTCCCTACAGTGATGACGCGCAAATATCTCGAACGTCACGCGCGCGCGTCGGGAGCATCGCCTGATCAGCCGAGCCTCGGTCGCGGCCTACTGCCGCGCCGACGGGACCTGGGTGCTCTTTGTCAGGCTGCGTGAAGTGCGTAGATATCTTCAGGCTCTGAACTGACCATGCGGGCGCGTCTTCCGCGCTCGACAGTCAGGCTGATGCGGACAAACTTCGCCGGCACCGGCTCGAAACGCATTGATGGTCGTGAGGCCGTGTGCCTTTCCCTTCAGACGCCGCCCGTCCACGACGAGCCGTCCGTCGAGACCTCCACCTTGTAGCCTCGCGGGAAGCCAGGCCGGTGCCCGCGACCGGCGCACCGCTGGCGGTCACAGCGGCGGCATTTCCGGCGCTCGCCGCGACCGCCTGGAGGCGGCGACTGGAACTGAATCTCGGTGACGGTCTCCGACCCTCGGGAGCTCGACCTGGAACCACATGCCGGCCTGCTGCGTGCCGCCAGCGTTCCACGCGGTGAGGCTCAGCGCGCCGACGCGCAGCGTCCGGTGTTGTGACTCGCGGTCAACTTCCAGCCGTCCGTGAAGAGTGCTGTCGGCATCGACGCCGTCAAGCTCGGGCACCGTCCAGAAGGCCTTGGCGGCCGGCGGTGTCGGCGCGCACGCGCGCGACATCTGCCGGTGTGATGAACCCGCCGCTGTTGCCGAAGTTGTTGCGCACGAACGAGGCGCACCGCCGCGATCCACTCGTCGTTCTGGCTGCCCATCGGCGATCATCATGTCCGTGTAGGTCTTGCCGTCGACGGGACCCGTCGAGCGCCGCGCAGCACGACCTTGATGATGTAGTCGCGGTGACCGTTGACGCGCGGCGATCCCGCGAGCGGCGGCGCCATCGTGGTCGCGAGCTCCGGCTTCGGTGTTCCCAGTCGCGTCCGGTCCAGTGACACGCAAAGCAGAGCTCGTTGTAGATCTGTCCGCCCACGGTCGAACTGGCCCTGTTGCTCCGGGTGAAGCTCGCCGCGCCCGCGTCCGCCCGCGGCGGCGTTCGCCGCAGCATTGAGCATCGTCGGTCGCCAACGACCTGCACGCCGCGCGCGGAATTGCCCTCCATCATCGTCTTGGTCGTCGCGGCTGCGTCCGGCGCCTTCCACCGGTTGATCGTCAGGAGCGCCTGGATCACGACGTCGACGTCGGCGTCCTTCGTCATCGCCGCGTAGTCGGCGGCGAACGATCGGTCGCCGCGCCTTGTAGAGCGTCTCGCTGGCGCGAATCGCCTGGATGCGCATCCGCGGCTCGGGGTCCTTCCATCAGCTCGCGCACGAGCGCCGGCTTGAGCGCGCCAAGTCCTTCGAGCGTCCACATCGCGTGGAAGCGCGCCAGCAGGTTCGGCGACTTGGCGACGATCGTCAGGAGCAGCAAAGGCACGACCGACTTGTCCTGCTTCGAGCACGAGCAGCTGCTGCGCCGTGTCGCGCCACCAGCCGTTCGGATGGCTGAGGTGCGTCACGAGCTGCGCCGGCGTCTCGTTGTTCATGCGCGGCACGATGCGGTCGCGCACGAGCGCATCCGACTCGATCGCGGCTTGACGCCGTCGTAGACCGAGCCGCCAGATGCGGCCCTTGTGGATCGACCTTGTCGAGATCGTACTGCTGGATCCTGCGCGCGCAGGTACGTGCCGGGCCCGGCGAAGTTCCCGACCTGGATGATGCCGTGGTAGTATGTCCGTGATGTAGACGGTGCCGTCAGGTGCGGTCGTCACGTCGACCGGACGGAAGTAGCGGATCCAGCGACTTGATGAACTCGTTGTTCGGATACTGCGTTGTGCAGATACGGTGAGGCCTTCCTTTTTCTCCGGCATGGATCCGCCGGACGATGCGCCCGACCGGCTCGCCGTAGAGATATTCGCCGACGAGATCCTTCGGCAGCCTGTGGCCGCGGTAGATGTCGTTGCCCGCGCTGCCGGTCACGCTCTTCGAGCGATCCGTCGGGCATCCGCGTCGCGTTCAGGCCGCCCTGCATGTCGGCGACGCGAACCGGCGCGCCCCAGGGAATCCGGAAGTCCGGCTCGAGCTCGTCGGGCACGGCTGAAGTTGCCGTAGACGATCGGGAACTGAAAGCTCGACCGGCACGCCGGGCGCGCCGCTCTCGAACCAGATCTTGCCGTCGTTGTCCTGCGTCACGCCCCACTCGCCGCCGGTTGTTGCCGGTCGGCTCCTTGATGACGCCGTGCGGAGTCCAGCGCGCGCGGAACGCGTTGTACGTGCTGTACATCCAGTTGTCGAGCGTCCAGGTCAGGAACGCTTCCTGCCCCTCGATGTTCGCAGAGACGCCCGTAGCCGGTGTCGAACAGCTCCTTCTTGTCCGCGACGCCGTCGCCGTTCGTGTCGGTGTAGCTCCACACTTCCTGCGCGTTCGACTCCTTCGTCAGGATCGCGTTGGGCCCGAACGGCGTGCACGAATCGCGGGAACACGAGGTTGTCCACGAACACGGTGTGCTTGTCGTACACGCCGTCGTTGTCGGTGTCGACGTGCAGCGAGATCCGGCTGATCGGATCGAGCTGTCCGGTCATGTCGAGGTCGAGCATGTAGCTGCGATCTTCGACGACGAACATCCGGCCGTTGCCGTCGAACGCGATGCGCCGTCGGCTCCTGGATGATCGGATCGGCGAGCACGAGCTCCGAGGCGGTAGCCGGGCTGAAGGATGAACAGTCTTCAGCTGCTCCTCGGGCGTCTTCGGCAGGCATGGAGGGCTGCTTCGGTGAAATCGATGCCGCTCAGATCCTGGCGTCCGCCGCCACGACCGCGTCCGGCCGCATCACCCTGAGCCGGCGCGCCCTGGGCAGAGCCCGGCGGCGGCGCGGGCGGCTCTTGCGCTGTCTGTCCGGCCGGCGGTTGCGTCGTCGGGGCCGGCGTCTGCGCGACGACGGCCAGACCTGCCGCCGAGAGGACGAAGGCGAGAGCAACCGCGGGCGCGCGCCCGGCGTGTCGTGCATCCGATCGGGTCTTCATACCATCCCTTTCCGCAGCCTGCGGGATATCATCCAGCCTGTCTGTCGGCACATACTCCGGCGGAGGCCCGGGAGTTTCACCTACTCTAGCCCCGCAGTCACTTCTGTCTTGCACCTCGCGTGCAGCGGAGATCCTGATGAGGAATCAGCAACGGCGTCGGCCTGACGCGCACCAACAACCCGGCCTCGCGCCGGCACTTCCTCCGGACGTCGGCCGCGGCCACCGCCGCGGTCGCTGCGCGGAGCATCCGTCTCCGGCGCAGGAGCGCGGTGCGGCCGGTTCACCTCGGACCGACCTGCCCGCGTTCCGCGACCTCTTCAACGGCAAGAACCTCGATGGCTGGATTGTCGCTCCGGGTGCGGAGAAGACCTGGTCGGTCCGCGACGGCGTGATCGCTTCTGCTCCGGGCATCCCAACGGGATCCTGCGCACGGACCGTCACTACGAAAATTTCGTCCTCCAGATCGACTGGATGCACGTGGAACCTGGCGGGAACTCCGGTCTCTACGTGTGGACGAACGCGGAGCTCAGTCCCCGCGGCCTGCCGAAAGGGATCGAGATCCAGATCCTCGACCTCGACTGGGTTCGATTGAACACGCGCGAAGGAAGCCCGCCGCCTCCGATTGCATACGTGCACGGCGAGTTCATCGCCGTCAACGGCATGAAGTTCGTGCCCGACAACCCGCGAGGCGAACGCAGCATGGCCCTGGAGAACCGGGCCAGAGGCCGGGGCGAGTGGAACCAGCTACACCGTTGTCGCCATCGACGGCGTGATCAAGCTCGCGGTGAACGGCAAGTTCGTCAACGGCATCGCCCACGCGACGCAGAAGAGGAGCTATCTGGGGCTGCAATCCGAAGCGCCGAGATTCACTTCCGCAACATCAAGATCCTGGAGCTGCCCTCCGGCGTGACCTCGCCGGAACAGACTGCGCCGGATTTGCCCTGGAGCGCCGCACGGACTCGACCAACTCTAGAGCGCCGCATGGCGCGCCACTCCGGAATTTCCTTCTGTTGGGTAGGGACGGGCTCCTCGAAGGCCCGTCACGCGCTACGCTACAAGCGCCGGAATCAGGAACTTGAACCGGATGTAGCCCTGGACCGTGCGCGGGTTCTGCCCAGGCGTTGGCACGCGCCAGAACCGGCGTTCTGTGGCTTCACTCGGGCCTGGTTCAACGAGCCGTCCGCGTTGAACTGGTTGTTCACGATCGTCACCGGATCGTTCGGGTTGCTGAGCGTCAGCGTTGTACCGGCCGTTTGCCGTTTTGCGGATGATGACGCCTGGTTCGGAGCGTTGAATGCGTCGACGCGCAGCTGCAGATCGCGTCGGCTGCCGCCAACGCGGATGTTCCGCTGCAGCGACAGGTCGAGCGCGCTCTGCGGAAAGCACCCGACCAGGTAGTTGTTCGACGACTCGAGCCCGACGCTGCCCACCAGCGGGCCCTGGAACGCGCGTGGCGGTGAACTGCGCGAACTGGCTGCTGCTGCAGCCTGCCCGCATCGCCGACGATCCGGATGCGGGCGCCGAAGTCGGGCGACCCGGTCAGGTTCACGTTGGTTCCGCTCGTTCTGGTAGCGTGAACGTGACGGCATGCAGGTGTGCCCGTTGCGCCCGGTCCACACGCCCGACAGCTGCCAGTCGTTGACGATCACAGGCGAGCACTCGACGAGCGCCCGGTCGTGCACTGTGCATCGTCGGGAGCTGCCAGACGCGCGGTCGCCTTCATGAGGTGCCTCGGATCGAGCTGATCCTGCAGCAGGTCCGTGCAGCTCGCCTGGTCGGCGCGGAGGACAGGCTGACCGGTGGCGTCGTGGTCGTAGCGCGGCGCGACCTTGGCGATGTCCTTGAGCGTGATCGCGTCGTTGAAGCCGAACGAGACGCCGTTCCTGAAGCGGCCGGTTGATCGAGAACTGGATCGCATGGTACGTCGCGCCAGCCGTCATAGCCGGCAGGCGATCGCGGTGTAGCCTCTGTAGCCGCGCACGAGGTCAGGGAACAGGGCCGCGAGCGAGGAAGCGCCGGGCGTCGCGCTGGGCGCGGTCGTCGGATCCTGCTTGTTGCGGATCGAACGCCGGTGCCGATGTCGACGGCGTTCATGCCTGCCCGGTCAGCTCGGCGTTGTAGTTGTGATGGCCCACGTAGGCCACGTCGAACGGACGTCGACCAGGGCATCAGCATCTGCGACGCCGGCGCTCCATTCGGTCGAGGTCGGCAGCTTGACTGTCGTACTGGTAGGCCGTGAGCTGCGCGGGCGACTGCGTCGAGAGCCCGCCCAGGCTCTGCAGCTGCGAGTACCGCAAGCGTCTGCAGACGTGGACACGAAGGTGTTGCCCACCAGCGCCTGCGCGTTACCGCCGCGCGGCCGGTCGAAGTAGATGCCGAGCGACCCGCGCGAGGACGAAGTGCTGAGTGCCGGACACGTCGTAGGCCGTGCCGAAGCGCGGGCCGACATTCAGCTTCGGGAAGAGGTATGTCGTGTCCGCGATCTCGTTCCCCGACTGGAACAGGCCGTTCCGCTCGTTGCCGGAGTTCGGCACGAGCGTGCCCGACGGCGAGCGAGGTGTTCGGGCCGAGGAGCTGCGCCGGTCAACGGGTTCTTCGCCGAGCGGTTCGAGCCCGCGCACGTGGCGGTGTTGCCGACGCAGCCCGGCACGTAGCAGCGCCGGCGCCGCCGACTGCACCCACTTTGTCCGGCAGGAAGTTGCCGCTCTGCAGGAGCGCGCGTCGTGCTGCGGGACGGCATGGACGAAGCGGACGCCGTAGTCGATCGACCAGCTTGGACTTCACCTTCCAGTTGTCCTGCACGTAGGCTTCGCGGTTGTCGTGACTGAAGGTCCCTCGACGTACTCTGGACGCCTGCACGAAGGAGCTGAAGCTCCCGATCGCCGCGTTCGAGAAGCCGAAGGACGTGTCGAACGGATTGACGCCGACGGTGTCCTGGGTGAAGTTGACGGTCCCGAAGTTGGTGCCGCCGAGGACGTTGTTCTCCCGCTTCAGGCTGTGGTTGTTGTAGAGCACCCGTCTTGAACGTGTGGCGGCCCATGACCTTCGTCAGGTTGATCGCGACGTCCTGCGTCGTGTTGATGTTGATAAAGCCGGGGTAGACGACACTCGGCGGCGGCGCATCGCGGCATTGCCGCCTCCGGTGCAGCAACGACTCGATTGCCCCACGAGAAGGCCGGCACTCTTGAAGATGCGGGTCCCGTCCCAGTATGGCGGCTGCTGCGTACTGGCAGAATCTCGTAGGCGTAGTAGTCGGGGTTGATGACGTTGGCGTCCGGGAAGAGCAGCGGAAGATTCGCCAGCCCGGTCGTCCTCGCGTCCGAGACGTCATTCACGGGAGCCCGCCGCAGCCCGGCCAGCTGGTTTGCCGGCGCGTCCGTAGGTGCCCTCGAGGAACGTCGTCGCGTTGATGTTGTAGTTGACCGTCACCGCTTCCGTGCCCTTCTCCGGAATCGGCACGATCGCATCGTTCCACCCGGGCAGCGAGCCCAGCGTGACGCGCTTGCTCATGTTGCTGCCCTGGGTATTTCTGAAGCTCACCCGCAGGACTCTGCGTGACCTGATAGTCGAGTCGCAGCGCCGGCTGGTAGCTAGCAGCGTGTCGTCAGGTCGGCTGGATGAACTGGTGGTTCGTCCCGATCGTCGTGCTCTGGTTGTTGGGCATCGGATACATCTTGAGGATGTTCAGGCCCAGCGGATACAGCCGGTCTGGCGGGATCCTGCCCGAGCACGCCGCCGTCCTGGAAAGCAGCCGCTGTGATCGCCCGCTGCGGTAGCGCATGCGCGCCGGCCGACTGCGGATCCTTGATGCAGCGGATACGGGTTGCCGTAGGTTGTCGGTGGTCTGCGAGAAATCGCCCTGCCGCTCCAGCGGCGGTCGGCAGCGCGGAACGTCCGACTGCATCGCCGCCGGCGGTCGCGCGGGTTGAACTCCTCGGCGTAGAAGAAGAACAGCTTGTTGTGGCCGCCCGGCTTTCCGATCGGGCCGCCGATCGAGAACCCGATGTCCTGCTGCCTTCGATACCGGTCTTGGGCACGCCGTTCAGGATTGTTGGCCTTGCTGTTGGCGTTCCAGTCGGAGTTGCGGCGCACGTCGTAGCACCGATCCGCGGAACTGGTTCGTCCCGCTCTTCGTGACCGCCATGCACCTGCAGGCCGCTCGACGCAGCCCGTATTCGGCCTGGTAGCCCGACTCGAGGACCTTGACCTCGGCGATCGACTCCGTGTTCATGTTGAACAGGGCCGCACCGCTGCTGCCGGTGTCCATCGTCGAGACGCCGTCCATCACGATGTTGCTCGACATGCACTGCTGTGCGCCCTGCGCGCCGTGCCTGTCGTGCCCGTGACGCCTGGCGCCAGCGACGCGAGCGATCGTGAAGCCGCGGTTCGCGAACGGCAGGTTCTGGACCGAGTCGGTTGGCACGGTGAACGACCGTTCGCCGCTCGTCGACTGAATCAGCGGAGTCTCCGGCCTTGACGACGACTGTCTCGGTCGTGCCGCCGACTTCCAGAGTCAGCGTGTCCCGAGCGCCGTCCGCGATCCGGGGTTCACCGCGACGCCTGACTGCTTCAACGTCTTGAAGGAGGCCATGCGTGATTTCGACGGTGTAGGTGTCGACCGGGAGTCACCGGAAACTGGAAGTCTCCGTAACGCGTTCGTAATGGCAGGCGCCGACGTCGTTCCCTTGGTTTCGCTGGTGAGCGTCGACGGTCGCGCCGGGCACCACCCCGCCTTGCGCGTCCTTGACCGTTCCGACTACCGAGCCGGTAGTGACCTGGGCCGATCGCCGACAGCCCACGCTCATGAAGAGCATGGCTAGCGCCATCGCACCTATCCTCATGCGCCGTGCACTCTGTCTCACTACACCCTCCTGCATCCGCCATCCGCCGCCCCTGCGCTTCCCGCAGGTTCCGTACAGGAGCCTGGGTCCCCGCGCAAAGAATCTGCTCGAGAGGTGCGCTGATCCTACATCAGCTTCCGGAACATCCTGCGCATTTTCGAAGTGCTGCAGAACCCCGGGCCAGGAGCGGCAACCGCGTCCGCGCGATGGCGGGTTGCAGACTACGGGCGGCCGTAGCGCCACCGGGACTGAGTGCCGCTTTTCTCAGTTTTTCCGTCTGGAGCCATGAAACGCTTCCACAGACCCTCCCGCCGCGACGCCGTGCGGGCGATGGCGGCCGCGGCCGGCGCCGTCGCTCCTCGATCCCGGTCCCGTGCTCGCCGCGCATCATCGAGCAGACCGCCCATCCTGCGAGGACCGGCACGCGCTCGGTCAGCTCGTCGCCACGCTGCCGCTCGCGCGCGGGCGGTCTCGGTGCAACCCTTCGGGAGTGAAGATCGGCGGTCCGGGTCTGGACGCGCGATCGAACACGGATTTGTCACGGCCTGCAGGCGGATCGGTTGACCACGCCCACAGAACAGGTCTACGTGCGGACGGAGTGCCCGCCAGCCATCGTCTCACGCCGCGAGCCATGGACGATCAAGGCGTCCGGACTCCTCGCATCGCGCGGCCGCCTTGCCGCTCGACGACGTGTCGCGAGCAGCGCGGGCGATGGGCGCGCACCTGCTCGAGTGCTCGGGCAACAACAATCCCGCGAATTTCGGGTTGATGAGCGTGGCGGAATGGGACGGCGCGCCGCTCGTCGAAGTCACTCTCGACGCTCCGGCCCTCGTCCGAGGCCACTGCGGTTCTCGTCGAGCGGCGTAGATCCCGATCAACCGTCGAGGACGTCCATCGCGGGCGCGAGCTGGTGTTTCCGCTCGCGTCACTCGAATCGCTTGGCGCCTTTCTCGCGGTTCGGATGAACGGCGAGTCCCTACCGCCCGATCATGGACGTCCCGTGCGACTGGCGGTGCCCGGTTGGTGCGGGTGCAGCTGGATCAAGTGGGTGGACGAGATTCGGCTCGTCGACGCGTCGGAACCCGCCACGAGCCAGATGCGGGAATTCGCCGCCCGGACTGCACCAGACCGCGGTCCACGAGCTGGCGAGGGACTATGCGCCGCCGGTCATCCAGACGGCGGCGACGCCGGTTCGCGTCGAGAAGCGTCGCGGCGCGTCCGGCCTCGAGTACCGCGTCGTCGGCATCGTCTGGGGCGCGCGCGCGCGATCGACCGGCTCGCGATCCGCTTCGGCGACGATGAGCCCTGGAAGCCGTTCGATCTGTGCCCTGCGCCCAGGAGCGCGGCGACCTGGTCGCTGTGGACGCTACCGCTGGAAGCCTGCCGCTCCGGGTCTGTAGTCAGCATCGCGCTGAAGGTGCCCGACGCTACAGTTCCTCAGCGCCGCCTCGATAGCGGCTACTACGTTCGGCAAGTCAGGATCGATGAAGTGTGAGGGACGGGCGCGGAGCAGCTCCTATTCACGCGTGGGCTTCACGGCTTCCAACTTCCAGCCGTGCCAGCTGGAAGCTGGGCTGGAATGCGGCAGAAGCTGATGAGCCCCCGGTCAAAACGGACGCGATGCCGCCCGAATCCACGTGTCCGACCGCACCCAGCTGCGCTCGAGCTCCTCGGTACCTCGCGCGCCGGTTTCTTCTGCGCCGCGAGCGCCTGCGAGAGCCCCGGGAGGGATCACAGCCATTGTGCGGGTGCTTCTTGAGATCGGCGCGGCAGACCGGCCTCGGCCTCGGCTGGACGGCCCATCTCGAGCAGCGCGGCCCCGAGCCAGTGGCGCGCGCTGAACGGCAGCGCTCCGGCTCGTCCCAGACGAGGCGAGTCTTCGACCGAGACCGCCCGCTGGAAGGCGGCCAGCGCGGCCGCCTGATCTTTGTCGCTGAGAGCGATCTCTCCTTCTCGGGGATGCCGGCAAGCACGCCGAAAAGTTTCTTCGCGGGATTCGCGCCGAAGAGGCCGTCGACGTGTTCGCAGCCTCCAGCACGGGCGCGAGATGTCGTCTTCCGCGGCTTCGCCGGAGTTGCCCGCCCGGAGCGTCGCGTAGCCCTGAGCAAACTCCCAGACGGGGCCCGACAGCGCGCCGGGCGTCTTCGTCTTCATGTCCTCAGGATGTCCTCGAAGCGCCCGAATCTGATTTGCGCCAAGGAGGATGTAGATCAGGGTTCTTCGCGATTCTCGAATAGTCACGGCCGGCCCTGAACCGCAATCGCGCCCTGGCCATCCATCGATGCGGCGAACACGAGCATGTGGAGGTCGTGCCACGGATAGATCGCGACCGCTTCGCCGACCAGCGACTTCAGATCCGAGTGCCAGGCGTCGAGGCTGGCTCGAACCGCATCGCCCCAGCGTCCGATCTGCGTCCACGTGTGGGTGGGCATGTGGTTGATGTCGATGGCTCGCCCCGGGATCGACTTGCCGATGAATTCGGCGCACGCGGCAGCGCGACCGGGCTCGCTGGTCGCCTCGGTGAGGTGGATGTACAGGTGACACGCGCCGGGATGGCGGACGTCTTTGGTCAGCGCGCGCTCCAACACACCGCGATTCGCTGGACGTTCGGGTTCGCGATGTCCCGCGCACCCGCGCCGCGGCTCGAGGAGGAACAGCGCCTCGGCGGTAGCGCTGCGGCGTCGAGGTCCTCCGGATACGCGTCTACGACCTTCTTCATGGCGTCGGCGTACGCGCGATCCTGCTCCACCCGTTTGGCCGGATCGAAGCGCTCGACGTAGCGAGCCGACGTGGCTTGAATGAACGCGCGCTCAATCGGCGTGGCATGCGCGGGCGCAAGCGCGACGGCCTTCTGGATCGCGGCGTGCGCGAACGGCGCCTCGATCGCGTCCCGCTGACCCAGTTCAGATCCGATCCCCAGGCCCAGGCCTCGCCCCAGTAGCAGATCGCGCATCATCGGATCGCGCATCTCCGCTTCGCGGAACGAGCGCACGGCCTCCGGCTTCGCGAAGGCATAGGTCAACTGGAATCCCTGGTTGAAGAATGCCTGCGCCTCGCGGTTCTGCGAGGAATCAGCCGCGTAAACGGACCCAGCGCGGACGTGTAGAGGCCGATGCGCCCGTTGAAGGCGGCAAGGAGGAGTGCTGTGGTCCGCATGCCTGGCCGGAGCGCCGGGGCGGTCTGCGCGCGTCCGCTGGCAAAGCTGAAGACATGCTACGATGGCGGCCGCCGCCGCGCGCGGTGAACCAGCACCGTCGATGCCCGAGCATTGTCTGGACGATATCGCAAGACGGCAGCACAGACCACCAACCGGCGAGATGCGGGTGGCGAGGCGCCCATTCGCGCGAGCCGCCGCGTGCGTTGGAGCTGGACTTCGATGCCGCCGCCAGGGATTCCGGGTGTAGAATCCGCGCATCTCAGGCGGTAATAGTCGCGGCAACGTGGTGACGCGCTGGCTTGCAGACCGCCGCCTTCGTGGCGGGCGAGGCTCCGTGACGAGTCAGCCCGCCGCCTACATGCGAGCTCGGCGTGTGTTGCCCTTACCTGTCAGGAGCAGTCATGGATACGAGACGCGGGTTTCTAGCCACACTCGGCGCCGGATGGCTCGGCACCAGCCTGGCGAACGGGCAGACGCCGGCGCCACAGCGGGGATCAGAGTTCCTTCCCGAGAGCGATCGCGGACGACGCAGCCTCCGCCTGCCGTGTTCGCAAAATCAAAACGACAACGCTCTTCCAAGAGTCCCGAAGGCTATCCGAACGGCATCGCGGTCGCCCCCGAGGGCCTGCGGATCTGCGAGCAGAAATCGGACAACGCCGTGCTCGTGGACTGGAAGGGGAAGCTCCTGAAGACCCTGAAGAGCCAGTCGAAGAATACAGAGCGGGATCGCCTACGGCGACGGCTGCGTCTGGATGGCTGGGAATTCCGCCGCAGCCGAAGGCGTGATTCCAGATCGATATGAACGGCCGCGAGCTCACGCATCGACCAGATCCCACTGGGGCCGGCCGACAACGGCGGCGGGTGCCACGGGATCGGGTACGTGGACGGCAAGATCTACATCGCCGCCCTCCGCCTCCGTGGAATCCTCCGGGTGGATGCGAAGACGTTGGCAGCCGGAATTCATGATCCCCATACGCGGTGCCGCCGGGCCCACGGCATCGCCCACAGCCCTGCGGACGGCTCGGTCTGGACTGGTGACAGGAGACAGCCGGATGGCGCTGGCCGGGCTGATCGGCACGACAACACCACGGGTCGCGTGCTGTCGACGGCGGCGTTCGCCAAGACCGACTGCGATCCTCACAGGACTCGCGTGGCACGAGCGGCGCGCTGTGACAGCAGCGACGCCGCGCATCCATCCCGGATGGGAGGACGACGTCAGCCCGACGCACGGCTACATCTTCAAGATCGACTTCGTCGAGGTCGAGGGGCTTGCGGCTATAGCTATTGGCTATCGGCCATCAGCTTTCAGCCTAGTGGGACGTCAGAGCTGGGAGCTGATGGCTGCATAGCAGATATCCACGACTGAAGTGAATTCCGAGCTACGTCGGCAGCCGCGTCGTACGCCACGCCACCATCTGCCACGCCCCGCCGCGATTGATGTGCGCGCGTTCGTGTAGCGGATCTTGAACGTCAGATCGTTGCCGTTCTGGACCACGTGAACCGACGCGCCGCCCGTCACAATCGCCATGTTGCCGAACACGCGCGCCTTCTGATCGGTCGGCTCCACGGTGAGGGTAGCTTGATCTTCCCCGACTTGATGTCGCCGAGTGAAGGCCGCCTTGTCCTGCACCAGCGCGTTGCTGTGGGTATGAGCTCAATTCATCGGCGAGCGAGCTTCTCGAGCGCCGCGCCATCGGCTTTACGATCATCGCGTCGAATCCGGCGCGTTGTCGGCCTTCAGGACCGCCTCCTCCGCGCCGGCCGCTGCTGCAGCCTGCCCCTTGGGCGCCGCCGCCAGTGTAGTGACGGCCAGCAGCGCCGATCGCCGCTCCAGCCGGTGTTCGTGAGCCGCATCAGAACCTCCGGTGAAGAAAATGAGTGATCAGTCGGTGCGCTCCGCGTCCTTCGATGGGCCACACGTGCTCGACCATGTACCCTTGCGCACCGCAAAGAACACGTTGTGCGGTTCACCGTCGTGTCGCAGTGGCCCGGCATGATCTGCACGCTGGTCGCCCAACCTGAGCTCACTGACTCGGATTCTGCAGTCTGAGCGCCCCGCCGTCGCCCAGCGACGCCGAACGTCGCCTGTCGGGTCCATCGGCTCAGGAACCGATTCGTCGTGTCGACAGCGCCGCGCCGCCGGCATCGACGATGGCGCGCCCGCTCACGGCGCGGCTGATGACCGTCGTGAGCACCGACAGGGAGCGCCAACTCAGCAAGTCGGGCGTGTCCTTGCCGCCGATCTTGTTGTAGTGGGAATCCATGAAAATATGCGAGCCCGGCTGGATTTCCGTCACGCCGGGAAAATCGGCGTCGATGTTGTAGCTGCCGGTGCCCCCGACGCTGACCATCTGCACCGCGAAGCCCGCGCTTCTCGAGCGCCTGAGCGGGCCACTGACAGCAGCCGTTGGACTGCACTCGCCGGGCACGCCGGTTCTCAGAATCCGACCATGTGCTGGTTGTTGCCGCCATAGCCCTGGAGACCGCCAGTTCGAGACCCTTCTGCTTCGCGTCACCTGGCGGCGCGACGACCTCCTCCGGCGCCGGCGGTGCAGTTCTGCCCGACGTTGACGTCGATCAGGCGACCTTCAGCCGTTTCGATGCGCAGCGCCGCCTCGAGAGATCGATCGCGTTCCTGATCGTTGTCACCACCGCGCTTGACGTCGGTGCGCCTGGCGAAGGCTCATCAGGCGCTCGATCTTCGCTTCCCAACGACTTCGGCGGTAATGAGAGCGATCGCCTGATGCCGCCGCGGATAGAGAACGTCCGCCTCGCCGAAGCCAGCGGCGCCTGGCCCTTTGCGCCGGACGCAGCTGCAGCCGGTATCGCCTGGCGACTTACGGGCGGCTGCGCGGCCTGAGTACTGAGGCCTGCTTGGCCGCCGGCAGCATCAGCTCGCCAGCGCTTGCAGGTGGCGTGCTCGAGAGATGTCGGGATCGATGAGGAAGCGCGGGCGATCGGCTGAATCGCTCGACGCTCTGCTGTGGCCCAGAGCCGCGATACTGCGCCGCGACGATCGCGTCGATCGCCACTCTGCTCGAGAGGGCTGGCGGCGACGGAAGTTCCCGCTGAGGCAGCCCGAGCGCCCCGGCGTTTGGAAACTGGGCGAGGAAGCCCCGCCGGCTGGCGGTGGTTGGATGGCTCTGCATCGTTTGCCTCTCTGTTTGCCTTTGGTCCGGAAGTGGATCGCCTGACGGCTTCTGTGCCAGAAACTTGATCGAGGTCAGGAGCTCGCTCTGGCGCGGGAGCTCGACGTCGCCTGCGGGCAGCTTGTTCACACTCAGCACGTATGACAACACGTCCGCGATCTGCTGGCGGGACAGCGTTCCGGGCTTGTCCATCGGCATTGTCGTCCGCGTCCGCTCGAGCATCACGTCTCCCATGCTCAGGCCGTTCCAGTTCGCGGCGAAATCGGGGCCGGTGAGCGGCCGAACCGGGCCGCTCCCTTCAAGCGTTTCGCCGTGGCAGGCCAGACAGTGCGTCCCGTAGAGGTCTTTGCTCGCCGGGCCTGTTCCTCTGTGTACACCCGTCCACACCGAGCGCGAGGACGGCGAACCGTTCGACGCGGCAGGGGGCGTCGCCAGCGGGGTCCGGACTGCTGGGCGGCACGAGCCAATCCGCCCGTCGCAAGCATGGCGATCGCCGCGAACCCGACCAAGATCCATACCGACTGCCGAAGGCACTGAACGACCCTGACCACCGTCTGGTGGGACGTAACGCCGGACAGTGCAGCAAGCGCGCTCCGATCGTCGCAGCTGCGGAACCGGGGGCAAACGCCACGATTGCGCGCCGGCGTGAAGTCAGCCACGATACCAGCCCACCAGACGAACCGTGTGAAGAGGCTCCAGGACAGACCTTCACGATCGACGTCGCATGTCAACACGACCCGGCGCAGACGTCCGAAGCCGAATTCAATCAACGACGAGAACGCGGCGGTGACGCTTCGCGCGCCCAGCGATGCGACTACCGCGGGGATATCGACCCGATGGCAGCTGAACGCCGGGAGCTCGCCGGCAGATCGCGCTGCTCGTCGCGATCACGAGATACTTGCTGACCGTTCAGCGCATATACGGTCATCGGCGATCCGGTCTGGGGGCCGACATATGGGCGGACCCACCTCCGCCCCGGCTGCGCCGTCGCGCACGGAGCATCGCACCGCGCACGCCGGCCGGCGTCGTGAAAAAACCCGGCTCGCCCGCGATCACGAAGCGTCTTCGTGACGAGCGTGCCAATGCGGCCGTTCGAGCGTCCGGTTCGAGGAGTCGTCAAACCTTTCAGCGCCGGGTGGTTGCGCACGGCGTCGGCGGCGTCTCGCGCAGGCGACCTGCCAGACGATCTCCCTTTGCCGAGATCGATCGCCGAGATGCGTCCCCACGGCGGCGACGAGAGAGCCTGGACTGTCAGCCCACGGCCGCCACCCCCTCGCCTCCCCCAGTGTCGCCCCTCCCCCGCCCCGGCCCGGCCGCCGCACGGCCGGCACCGCGGCTCGACCTCCCGCACCGCACGACCGCCCGTCGCTCCGCCGGCGCCCGGCGCCGTGGCGGTGCCCAGGATATGCTCCATGTCCGATCGCTCGGGATCGTGCACGAGCCCGCGTGCGGTCACCTGCGTGAAGGAATAGATGTAAAGGATGCCGGTCTGCGGATCGCGCCACCGCCGGGCCAGTTGGGGCCGCCGTTGTTCGGACGGCATCACGAGCGTCCCGAGCGGCCCGTCCGCCCTGGCTGACGATGGCTGGCGTGTACAGCGGCCCGAGCGTAGCTCGGACACGAGCTTGACGGCCTCGGCCCTGAGCTCCGGCGTGAAGTCGATCAGATCGTCGATCGACACGACCCTGCCGATCGAACGCCGGCGGCTTCGTCGGGAATGGCTGCGTCGGGCTGGTCTTCTCAACGGGCACGTCGGATTGCGGTACGCGCGCTCCTCGATCGGCCAGATGCGGCTGCCCGGTGATCACGGTCGAAGAGGAAGACCCACGATTGCTTGGTCGGCTGCGCCACCGCTTTGACGACGCCTGCCGTTCATCGGTGAGGTCGAGCAGGATCGGGGCGCACGGAATGTCCCAGTCCCAGATGCCGTGATGCACCAGCTGGTAGTGCCACTTCCGCTTCCCGGTCTTCAGATCGACAGCGACGAGGTCTCACCGAAGAGACCGTTACCTGGCCGATG
>ERZ1370068.419-contig-10379_pt1 | contig 29949 bp, 33 predicted proteins | sample MGYA00561227_ERZ1370068 | MGnify/ENA primary metagenome ERZ1370068 (study PRJEB38410, sample SAMEA6850437) | metagenome | study: Metagenomic assessment of the ecological functions of the soil: analysis of the soil microbiota associated with the...
GTTGTACTTCGTTCCAGTTACGTATTGCTTAACGCGGTCGCGCGAGACTACGCGGACGGCACGCGAGCCCGCGCCGCCGAGGCGGGACCTTGAGCCGGAGGATCGCCTTCGTGTGCAGCTGCGAGACGCGCGACTCGGTGACGCCGAGCACCTCGCCGATCTCGCGCAGCGTCAGCTCCTCGTAGTAGTAGAGCGTGACGACGAGCTTCTCCCGCTCAGGCAGCCGCGCGATCGCCTCGCCGAGCGCCTCCTTCAGCTCGGCCTGCGCGAGCGCCGACTGCGGCTCCGGGCGCCTGCGTGTCCTCGATCGTGTCGATCAGGGCGATCTGGTCGCCGCCCGGAGGACGTCGTCAGAGCTCGTCGAGCGCGGCGATCGAGGAGCGCGAGATCTCGGTGAGGCTGTCGCCCGAGCTCGTCCTCGGTCATCCCGAGCTTGCTCGCGATCTCCTCGTCGGTCGGCGCGCGGTGCAGCTTCTTCTCGAGCTCGGCGATCGCCCGCTCGATGTCGCGGGCGCGGGCGCGCACCGAGCGCGGCACCCAGTCCAGCGCGCGCAGCTCGTCGATGATCGCGCCCTTGATGCGCGCGATCGCGTAGGTCTCGAACTGATCTCGCGGTCGGGGTCGAAGCGCTCGATCGCGCCGATCAGCCCGAGCAGGCCGTACGAGACGAGATCGCCCTCGTCGACGTGCGCCGGCAGGCCGCTGCCGAGGCGGCCCGCGACGAACTGACGAGCGGCGCGTACGTGAGGATCAGGCGGTCGCGGACCGCGCGGTCGCCTGTCTTCCGGTACTCCTGCCAGAGCCCGCTCGTGTCCTCGAGTCCTTCCGCCACGGAAGAGAATACGCCGCAGGCGCCCGACTCTTGCTCAGCGCCGCTTCAACAGCCGAATCGACATCGTCGCCATCCAGCCCCGAGCGCCGCGCCGGCGGCCGCAACGGGCCAGACTCCCGCCCGCCCCGCCGAGACCGCGATCAGGCCGAATCCGAGCGTGAGGACGAGAAAGAGCAGTCGAGCGCGTGGCGTTGCGACGGCATCAGGCAAGGCTACAATCGGATCCCGAGCCGTAGGGGCGCTAGCTCAGTTGGTAGAGCGGCGGTCTCCAAAACCGTAGGTCGCAGGTTCGAGCCCTGTCGCCCCTGTCGCGTAGTTTGGAGCCGTTTCCCACTGCATGCCTATGCGCGAGAGCGGCCCCGCTACCCAGCTTCTTCATCATTACGCGCTCGAAGCCGCGCTCGGGCCGGGGGCTGGCACTCGCCCCCGGCCCGTGTGGGCGATCCCACGAGCTACGCCGGGCTGCGCTGCTAACTCGAAACGCCGCCGCGGAAGGGGATCGTCGCGTTGACTGCCGTCTGGATGAGACTCGGCGACGGCTTCGGGCTTCGAGACGTAGATCAGATGGCTGCCCGCGACCTCGATCACGGTCGAACCCGCCCGCGCAGACATCTCGCGCTGGGCCGGTGGAGGGATCATCCGGTCTTCGGTCGTGACGAGGTACCAGCTTGGCTTGCTCTGCCACGCGGGCTCGCTGATCGTGCCACCCAGGGCGTCGACGCCCCACGGGACTTGCGAGTCGGCCATGAACGCGGCCTGCTTCGGCGCTCAGGTCACCCGCGAACGACGCATGGAACTTCTCCCGGTCGAGGAACAGAAACCCGTCCTGCGGGGGCAGAATCGGCGGCTGCGGGCGCATCGGTCGGCGAAGCCCGCGATGAGGGTGTTCACCGACTCGCCCTTGTCCGGCACGAAGGCCGCGATGTAGACGAGCGCCGCAACGTTGGGATGGTTGCCCGCCTCGGTGATGACCGCCCCGCCGTAGGAGTGGCCGACGAGGATGACAGGTTCGCTCTGCGCGTCGATGACGCGCTTGGTCACGGCAACGTCGTCGGCGTGCGAGATCGTCGGATTCTGGACGACGCTGACGTTGTAGCCGTCCTTCGTCAGGTGCGTCGTAGACACCCTGCCAGCCGGAGCCGTCCACGAATCCGCCGTGGACAAGAACGACTGTGGGAGTGGTGTCCGAGTTTCCCGATTCGTTCATGGGAAGTCCCTCTCTCTGTCGGGTCGCGGCTTTCTGTCGTGTCGCCCGAACTGACTCGGCAAAGCCCTCCCAGCTTCGCGCTCGAGCCCGACTCCGGGACCCATCAGCGGAGTTCGATCGGCGGCGGGGCTCCACGGCGAAGACCTGCACGGTCGGTTAGTCCAACCACTCTAACCCCCGTTGCGCAACAACGAAAACGGGTCAACCACTCCGTTACACGGGCCTTGCGAGGACCACGAGGTCAGCGGCTCCCATCCGCGTCAGACCAACGCGGCGCTGCCGGGCGGCGCCGACCACGGGCTCATGTTTCCGGGCAGGGAATCTCCGCTCTGATGCGGGTGCCGCGTCCCGGCGCGCTGTCGACGTCCAGGTGGCCGTTGAGCGCCTCGACGCGGGCCGCCAGCCCGTGGAGGCCTGAGCCGCGGGCGGGGTCGGCGCCCCCGACGCCATCGTCGGCGACGCTCACTGTTGCGGCCCCGTTCGAACGGCCGATGCTGACCGTCGCGCCCGACGCATGCCGCATACTTGCCAACGTTCGTGATCGCTTCGGCGACGACGTAGTACGCGGCCGCTTCGACGTGGGCCGGGAGCCTCCCTCGGGCAGCTCCGTGATGTCGACGGTGATCGGCGCCCGCGTCAGCAGGGCATCGAGCGCTGGGCCTAGACCCCGCTCCGTGAGGACGACCGGGTGGATGCCGCGGGCCAGCTCGCCGCAGCTCCGTGAGCCCGCGGGCGAGCTCGTCCTGGGCCTCGGTGAGAACCTGCCGCGCGGCCCGCGGATCGCTCTCGAGCGTCGCGGCGACCATGTTCAGCTCAAGGGCAACCGAGACGAGCCGCTGCTGAGCGCCGTCGTGCAGGTTGCGCTCGAGCCGCATGCGTTCGGCGTCGCCGACCTCGATGAGCCGCGCCCGCGATGCGGCCAGCTTCTCGTAGGCGTCGGCATTGGCCAGAGCCTGCGCGACGAGTTCGGCGAAGTCGTATAGCCGCCGCTCGAGACCGTCGGGCAGGCCTTCGTCCGACGTTGTCGCCCCCGCCAGCACGCCCCACAGCCTTCCGCCGACGGTGACCGGCGCCGCCACCGCGGCGCGGTAGCCGAAGCTCCGCACGGTCTCGGCCAGGGCGCCGCTCGTCTCCTCGTAGTCCACGCGGTGGGCGGTGCCGCTCCGCAGCACCTTCGCGACGACGGTGTCGCCGTCGAGGTCGAGCGAGGCACCGACAGGGAAGCGCGGCTTGCCGTCCTCGCTCCAGGTGCCGACGATCGTCGCGGTTCGCGCGCCGTCGTACTGCATGACGCTCGCGCCGGGAGTCCCAGCAGCCGGCCGACCTCCTCGGTTACGCTGCTCGAAGACGCGGCTCGGCGGCGCCTCGCCGGCAACGAGCGTGGCGACCCTGCGCAGCGCCGCCTGCTCGTCGGCGAGCGCGCGCTGAGTCGCCTCGGCGGCCGCCAGCGCGCGTGCTGCGGCTCTGCGCTCGGCGGTCACTGCAGCGAGGATCAGCGAAGTGATGGCGGCGATCGCGATGAAGAGCTGCGTGGCGAGGAGGCTGTCGGTGATCGATTCCCGCACGAACGGTCCTCGCTTTGCGCCGTGTTCCAGACGGTGATCGAGCAGACGACGAGGATCGCCGTGGCGGCGCCGCGAGGCCCGAGGCGCAGCGCAGCCCACAAGAGCACCGGAAACACGATGTAGGGCACGTCTTGTTGCGGCGGCACCTCGGCCAGCACCACGAGCACGGCGAGCATGAACGCTCCCTCGACGACGTCCTGCCGCCGGATGCCTTTCAACGCCTGACGCGGACCAGGTCAGGATGGCGGGCGCCAGCGACCAGGACGCCGGCTGCGTCGCCCAGCGTCCAGGTGCGAAAGACGCGCACGAGTTCGTCGGCGGGGATCACGTCGCCGAGGTACAGCGACACCGGCCCGAAGGCAGCGCTGATGATTGCGGCAAGGAACGCGCACACGACGAGGGCCAGCACGTCGAACACGCGTTCGAGCTCGCCTCGCCCGCCGGTCAAGCGGCGCAATACCAGGGCCGCGACCACGAGCGCCAGCGTGTTCCCACCGTCTGGCCGAGGACGGTTCCGAGCGGCGTCGAGTAATCCCCGAGCCAGAGATCGCCGATCACAATGCCCGGCCAGAGCCGAGCGCCATACAGAAACAGCACGGCAAGTCCGAACCCCGCAGGCGGCCACAGGGCCGCCACCGCGCCGTCGAGATAGGCAAGCTCGAGGCCGATCCGTCCCGCCAGGTAATAGCCCACGGCAACCAGCGCAACGGAGATTCCGTAAAGCACGACACCGCCGTGCCGTGGTCCCCGCAACGCCGCGAGCCATCTGCGCACGCCGTGGAGGCGCCGGTCAGCCCCAGTAGCAAGCGTTGCCGCCATGCCCTCCCTCGCGCCGAGTCTAATCCTGCCGGACCGGCCATGGCAACCCGTCCAACTTACGGCGCGGTCCGCTGCCCAGCGGATGTCGGCTCAGCCGCGCGAGGCGCCGGCTCGTTCGAGCTCCAGCTGGCGGAGCTCGATGCGCCGGATTTTTCCCGTGAGCGTCTTGGGCAGGTCGGCGACGAACTCGATCCGCCGCGGATAGGCATACGCGGACAGCCGCTCGCGGACGAACGCCTTGATCTCGTCGGCGAGGCTCCTCGGACGGCTCGTTGTCGGCCGCCAGGACGATGAACGCCTTGACGACGTTGCCGCGCAGCTCGTCGGGCGAGGCGACGGCCGCCGCCTCTCGCACCGCCGGGTGCTCGAGGCAGATGGACTCGACCTCGAAGGGGCCGACGCGGTAGCCGGCGGCGATGATCACGTCGTCGGCGCGCCCTTCGTACCAGATGTAGCCGTCCTCGTCCTCGCGCGCGGCGTCCTTGCTGTGGAACCACTCGCCGCCGAACACCTCGTCGCTGTCTTCGGGCCGATTCCAGTAGCCGAGGGGGTAGTGCGGGTTCGTGCGGGCGTGGAGGCAGATCTCGCCGCGCTCGCCCCGGGCGACAGGACGCTCGTCCTCGTCCAGGATCTGGACGTCCCAGCCGGGCATCGGCTTGCCCATCGAGCCCTCGCGGACCTCCATGAACGGGTAGTTCCCGACGAGCGGATACGACTCCGTCAGCCCGTAGTAGTCGAGCACGGTCACGCCGTACTGCTCCCGGAACCAGCGAATCGCCTCCGGGTTCAGCGGCTCGCCGGCCGAGCAGACCCGCCGGAACATGCTGCGGATACCGTGTCCCGGCATCCTCGATCGCCATCATCGCCCGCATCGCCGTCGGCGTCGTGAAGACGTTCGTCACCTCGTGGCGGCTGAGGAAGTCGAGCTGCTTGTGCGGATCGAAGCCGGCCTCGCGCCGGTACACGCACTGCACCGCGCCGAGCCGCCAGGGACCCAAGAGCGGCGCGATCCCCGCCGGCCCACGCCCATTCGCCCATGCCGTGGAACCGCTCTCCCTCAGCGATCTCGTGGCTGTAGACGAACTCCTCGTGGCCGAGGATGTAGCGGTGGGCATGCACGATGCCCTTCGCGAGCCCGGTCGTTCCGGACGTGTAGTAGAGCTGCGCGGGATCCTCGGCCGAGGTGTCGCCGGGAACGAGGCTCGGTCGAGGCGCCAGCGAGAGTGTCTGCGTCGAGGACGAGCATCCGTGCCTCCGAGTCGGCGAAGCGCGGGGCGTTGTCCGCATCCGTGACCACCAGCTTCGCGCCCGAGTCCGAGAGGCGATGGCGAATCGAGTCGTCGCCGTAGAGCACCGACATCGAGAGCAGGATCGCGCCGAGCTTCCAGACGCCGAAGAAGATCGCCGCGGTCTCCGGCGTCGGCGGCAGCACGACCGCGACGCGGTCGCCGCGCTCGACCCCCAGCTCGCGAAGCACGTGGGCCGCCTGGTTCGCCAGGTCCTGCAGCTCTCCCACGCCAGCTCCCGGTAGGAGCCGTCGAAGCTCTCCACACCATCGCGAGCTTGTCGCGAGGGTGCTTGTCACAGACGTCTGACGCAATGTTGTAGCGCGCAGGCACGTCCCACCGATGCTCCGCGCAGAGCTGCTCGTACGAGGTCGAACCCATAAGGCTACGGCTCAGGATCTCACCGTTTCACGAGCGTCACAAACCGCGTCGGTCCGCCAAGCAGTCGGGTCAGCGTCGGCGGCGCGTGGCCGCCGTGATTGCGAGCGCTGAGCCTGCGGCGAAGAGGGCGCCGGCAACGAGCAGTCCGATGCCGATCCAGAGGATCGAGTCCAGCTCAGCGCCGATGCTCAGGTCGGCGGAGACCCCGCGCGACGCGTCCTCGGCCATCACGACCGCCCGCCAGTCCCCGTCCTCCGGCTCCCATTCGAGCGTCCGCTCCCGGCACCCGCCGTCGATGCGACCCAGAACGTCTCGTTGCCCGGCGGGGCGCTTGGCGCGCCGCCCGGGCGCCGCGAGTACTCCGGGTCACCGTCGCTGTCGAGGTCGTCGACCACGTCGCGCTCGACGCCTCCGAGGTACCGCGTGACCTCGCCGGCCGGCCCGATCCCGACGAACACCGGGCGGTCGCTCTCGCTGCGAATCCGGACCGTGCCGAGGAACGTGTCGAGCGCCCACTCTGCTCCCTCGGCGTCGAGGTCGGCGCTCTCGGACACGATCGCGTACGTCGGTGTCGAGAAGTCCTGCGTCGGTGACATGACGAACCCGTCGTCGTCTCGTTGTGTCTGATCGACGGCGACGAGCGCGCAGCCGCCGCCGAGAAGCCCGAGCGCGAGCAGGCCCGCGACGGTGCCGACGACCACGAGCGCGATTCGTCCACCGGTCCAGCCTCTCCCGGCAGGAGGCTCGGCGGCGCAGCCTCCTCGCCGGCGACAGAGGCGGCAGGGGACGCGGAATCCAGCTCCGCGAACCCCTCCCCCTCGGTACCTCCTGGTCGAGCCGGAACGGCGGGTACTCGTCGCGCATGAGCAGCACGTATGCGGCCACCCGCGCGACCCACCGGTCGAGCCCGACAGCGAGGTCGAAGAGCCCGCCCGGGTACCGCGTGGTGAAGAGCAGCGCCACACCTGCAAAGAGCACGAGGATGCCGATCAGCCCGGTTTCGAAGCCGATGCCCCAGAACCACTCGTCGACCCGGGCCGCCGCGTAGCTGCCCCTCCCAGGAAGATTCCCGTGACGATGTACTGCGGTATGGCGAGGAGCCACCACTTCACCAGCACGAGGCCGCGGGAGAGCTGTTCCGGGTAGGCGACCTCCAGCCGCGCCGGGTAGTCGGGCACGTCGTCGAGCGTGAACGGCGGATAGCGATCGGTGCCCAGCGCGCCGTATGAGTAGAACGCCACCCGCCACGTCCAGCGGAGAACGCCGACGTTGAAGTCGAACATCCCGCGCGGGTAGCGGCCGGTGAAGAGGATCGCGAAGAACGCGACCATCGTCAGAACGAGCAGCGTGAGCCAGAGCAGCGCGAGCACGATGTAGTGCGGGATCGCGAGGATCCACTTCACGAGCCAGAGCCAGCGGCTCGGCTTGAGTCCAGCTGTCCCTCGATGCGGACTGGATACGGCTGCGGTCCGTCCACCTCTCTCCTCCGCGCTAGCTCAGCTCGACCCTATAAGGCACGGCCTGCGAGTGCGCGCAACTGCCACTCAGCTGCGTGGCATTCCCGGCACGAAGGTGATGTGCCCTCGCCGTGCGTAGCCACGGGTCCCTTGCCAATGCGGCGCACGGTGCAGCGAGGTGCACAGCGAACCGAGATGGTTATTGCCCCGGCCTCGGTCGCTGCAACGAGGTCGCCGGCTCGGACGCCGGCGCGCACGAGATCGGTTCCGCGCAGCGCCAGCGGGCTGTCGGTTCCCTCTGTCGGTGATCCGGGGGCTCCGAGATCGGAGAAGTATGCGGAGCCAGGTCGGCTGAACCCGCTGGGGACGAATCCGACTCCTTCGACGCCGATGTCGCCGCCCGCGACAACACGCGGCTTGGCAACTAGCTGGACGGCTCCGGTCGGACTGAAGGCGAGGATGCGCCCGCTGTGCTCGTCGGGGCAATGAGGTCGCCGCCGAACGGACCGAACGAGGACGGGGCGACGGCCATGCCCCCTTCGACGCGTGGTGCGTCTCGTGCCACCACTGTCCGGCCGCCGAGGCAGTCGATTGCGTAGAGCGTGGTCTTGCCGGCGACAACCGCTGTGACGAGGAGGCGATAGCCGAACCGGCCGAGAAGGTCGAAGGCGATACCGGAAGGGAAGGCGTCAGCGGGAAAGTCGACGAGTCGCACTGCCTGTCCGGTTCGACCGATCCGAACGACGCCCGGCGTCGAGTCGGCATCGAGTGCGAAGACATCGTCTCGCTTGAAGGAGCACCTAGCGTCCGGCAGTCGCCGCGCGGGCGCGAGGGCGATATACGGCTCGCCGCCGGCAGCAACGTATCCCGCCGGGCCACGCGCGAACTCAGTCGCGGGCCGGCCCGGCCGGGCGAGCAAGAGGCCGCGGCGCGTCGAGAGCACGAGCTGTCCCGTCCGCTCGCGGGCCGACCACGTCGACGATTGTCGGCACGTGCAGCAACGGGCGCCAACGAAGCTCCGGCGGCGCAGCAGAACCGGCAACAGCGAGCACCAGTACGGCGAGCAGACCACAGCCGGTGGCGCCAACGAAGCGACCCCCGAGCATGACCGCACGATACACCCTTGACATCGGACACTCATGTCTGCTTTAGTAATCCAGACAACACTGTCTGACTTAGAGAGGACACGAGATGCTGCACCGACGCAAGCTCGCCACCGCAACACCGAAGCATGGTCACGGCCGTCGCAACCGCCCCGGTGCCCACCGCCCCGAGGCAGCCACCGGCCAGAAGAGCGGCCTGCTGTTGTTCGTGCTGCTGATCGCGCAGCTGATGGTCATCCTCGACATCACGGCAGTGAACATCGCGCTGCCGAGCCTCGCCGCTGACCTGAACCTGGCCGGCTCCAGCATCAGCTGGACGATCACGAGCTACTCGCTGATCTTCGGCAGCCTGCTGCTCTTCGGCGGCCGCGCCGCCGACCTGCTCGGGCGGCGCCGGATGTTCCTGACCGGCCTCGGCATCTTCACCGCCTCCTCCTTCGCCTCAGCAATGGCCGGCACCGCCGGCGCCCTCTTCGCAGCTCGAGCAGGCCAGGGACTCGGGCAGCGCATGCTCTCCCCCGCAGCGCTCGCAATCATCATGTCCGCCTTCCAGGGCCACCAGCGGGCGAAAGCGCTCGCCGCCTGGGGAGCCGTCGGCGGCGCAGGGGCTGCGATCGGCGTCCTCGTCGGCGGACTGCTGACCGAGTTCACCGACTGGCGAATGATCTTCTACGTCAACATCCCCGTCGCAGCAGCACTCGCGATCGCTGCAGTCAAGATCATCCCGGCCGATACCCAGCAAGCCGCAGTGGACGGGTCTCGACCTCCGCGGCGCAGTGCTCGCCACCACGAGTCTCGGCGCGATCGTCTTCGCGATCACTCAGGCCGGGGACGCGGGTTGGACTTCGGTTCAGACGCACCTGTTCGGGCTCCGGCGGCCTCGCAGGCCTCGCGGCCTTCGCGGCCTCGAGCGCCGCACCGACACACCGCTCCTGCGGATCGAGCGGCTCGCCGATCGCGCAGTCGGCGGCGGACTCTTCCTGATGCTCGCCGCAGCCGGTTCGATCTTCGGACTCTTCCTGCTCAGCTCGCTCTACCTCCAGAACGTGCTCGGCTGGGGGCCGCTCTCGACCGGCCTCGCCTTCGTCCCGCTCGCCCTCGCCGCAGGAGTCGGCGCGCACGCAGCCGGCCACATCGTCAGCACGCACGGCGTCCGCGGCCCACTTCGCCGGCGCCTTCCTCGTCGCGGCCGCCGGCATGACCCTGCTCGCCCACGTCGGCGAGAACGGGAGCTACCTCCGCGACGTCCTGCCCGGCATGCTCGTCGCCGGGCTCGGACTCGGCGTCGCCGTCGTCTCGGTCTCGATCGCCATCCTCACCGGCGCCCGCGACGAAGAGACCGGCATGATCTCCGGCCTCAACTCGACCGGCCATGAGATCGGCGGGACGATCGGGATCGCGATCTTCTCCACGATCGCAGCCGGTAGCGGCGCCATCGCCGGCCCCCAGGCCGCCTCGGGATCGCACACGCGTTCGTCGCAGCCGGGCTCCTCGCTAGTGTCGCCAGCCTGGTCGCTCTCGCCGTCCTGCCGCGGGCACGCCACTTCGTGCCGAAGATGCGGCTGAACCCCAGCGCGATGCCGAGCCACTGACGATGCCGAAACCAACGACGACACCTGCCGAGGCCTCCGCCCCCAAGCGCCGCCGGGCCGACGCCGAGCGCAGCGTCGCCGCCATCCTCGACGCCGCCCTCGAAGCGCTCGCGAGCGATCCCGACAGCAGCATGTCGGAGATCGCTCGCCGCGCCGGCGTCGTCCGCGCCACCATCTACGTGCACTTTCCGACCCGCGAGTCGCTGCTCGACGCTGTCATGGACTACGCGGTCGGACAGGTCGTCGAGGCAATGAGCGGCGCCGAGCCCCAGCGGGGCGAGCCGGTGGAGGCACTGGAGCGAGTGCTCCGAGCCACCTGGCGTCAGCTCGCGCAGTTCCACGGTCTGCTCGCGCTCAATACGGCGCGGCTCTCGGCGGAGGAGCTCCACCGCCGCCACCGCCCCATGCTCGACCAGCTCGAGCCCCTGATCGAACGCGGCCAGAAACAGGGCGTCTTCCGGAGCGATCTCCCCGTCGCCTGGCACCTCGCGGTCGTCCGCGCAATCGTGCACACCGCCAGCTACGAGATCCAGGCCGGCCGCATCGAAGAATCCGACGCCGAGGCAGCCATGCTCACCACGGCGGTCGCCGCAATTTCGGTGCGGTCGAGCTAGAGCGCGGGTTCAGCCATCAGTCGAGGCTGGAGCGCCAGGACGAGACTCGAGGTGTACGCAGAGCGCGCACAACAGGGCGAGTTCCCCGGAACCGTCCCTGAAGTAGCGCCAGCCGTTTTCCAGCGTGTCGCCCACGGCACCTCGGCGATCGCACGTCGCGCACACGAGCAGGATGTCGGTGTTCGTCACGTCGGCGAGGATACGGGTCGCCTCGTGCTTGACGCTATGCCTCTTTCGGGGCTGACCGCCGCAGGTTCACCTGCCGCCACTCTTTGGTTCACCCCTGCGAAACCGAGGTCAAGACCGAGCAAACAGCGCGTGCGAGCCACGCGCGACACCGATTCGCGGCGCGCTTGACCGGGCAACGGAGAGGGTCGATTATCGCCGCAGCCCGGCTCCAGCCCGGGTCCAAGAGGGGAAAGGAAAATCATGAAGCGATTGATCTTCCTCGGTGTAGTGGCGTTTGTCTGCTCGGGCGCGACGCTCGCAGCGGCGACGCCGGAGGTAGCGGCGGGAGCGCAGAAGCGCTACGTCGTGCTGTACGAGAAGAGCGCCTCGCCCGCCGCGGCACAGGCCGCGATCACGCGCTGCCGGCGGGCGAGTCCTGCAAGCGAACTCGCGGGTCGGCGTCGCAACCGTCGTCTCGGCCAACCCGGACTTCCTCGGGACTGCGACCTCCTCGGCCGCGATCGAGGGCGTTGCGCCGAACAGAGTGATCGGAACGGCTCCTGCGTCGTGAGCCGAAGTTCTCCGTCGAGCTGATGCGCGAGCGCTGCGCGAGGCCACGAAAGCCCGCAAGTGGCACAGCGGAGGCGACAACGGCCGGCACGGAGGCAACAACCGCGAAGAACCCCTGGCTCCGCTCCAGTGGGACATGAAGATGATCCATGCGACCGCCGACGGCTCGTACGACGAGCAGAGGGGCCGAAAGGACGCGCTGGTCGGGATCATCGACACCGGCGTCGACGGCAACCATCCGGACATCGCCCCGAACTTCTCGAAGTCGTTGAGCCGCAACTTCACGACTGACATCCCACCGATCGACGGCACCGTGCGCGGACGAGCCGACCACTCGTGCTCCGACCCGGCCGACGTGGACGAGAACTCGCACGGCACGCACGTCGCCGAGCACGATCGGCCTCGCCGATCAACAAGCTCGGCGTCGCCGGCGTCGCGCCCAACGTCACGCTCGTCAACCTGCGCGCTGGTCAGGACTCGGGCTTCTTCTTCCTGCAGCCGAGCGTCGACGCACTCACCTACGCCGGAGACCACGGGATCGACGTCGTGAACATGAGCTACTTCATCGATCCCTGGCTCTTCAACTGCCGGGCCAACCCGGCCGACTCGCCGGCAGAGCAGGCCGAGCAGCGGACGATCATCGAGGCGACGCAACGGGCGCTCGACTACGCGCACCAGCACGGCGTCACGCTGATCGCGGCGGCGGGGAACGAGCACACCAATCTCGCCCAGGTGACCACGGACGGGATCAGCCCGGACTATCCGCCCGGCACAGAGCGCACGCGCACGATCGACAACAACTGCCTGAGCCTGCCGCAGCAGGGCAACAACGTGATCAGCGTGTCGCGCAGTCGGGCCGTCGAAGGCGAAGGCCGACTACTCGAACTACGGCTACGACAAGATCACCGTCTCGGCTCCGGGCGGCTACTTCCGCGACGCCCCGTGGACCGCCGCAAACCCGAATGCCGGCGTCCCGAACCTGATCCTCGCGGCGTATCCGAAGAACGTGGCCGACGAGGCTCGGCGACCTCGAATCCGGACGGCAACTCGAACAACCCGTTCGTGATCCGCGACTGCCGCGGCAGCACCTGTGCCTACTACCAGTACATCCAGGGCACATCGATGGCCTCGCCGCACGCCGTCGGCGTCGCCGCCCTGATCGTCTCGGAGTTCGGCCATCGGGGTCGGCACGGAATCGGCTTGAACCCGCTCCTCACGCAGGCGTACCTCGAGGCCTCGGCGACCGATACGCCGTGCCCGACGCCGAACCCGTTCAGCTACGAGGACAAGGGTCGTCCGCCGTCGTTCACGGCGTTCTGTGAGGAACGCCCGTCTGACAACGGCTTCTATGGCCACGGGATCGTCGACGCGCTGGCTGCTGTCAGCGGCGACCCGCTAGGCGACCACTAACGACAACGCAGGCGTCCAGGGAAGAGACGGGGTGGGCTGCGGCTCCCACTCCTGTCTCTGACTGATGACCGGCGGGCGCTAACGACAGCAGCCCGGTGACCCGTGCCGAGCGTGCCGCTGATCGCGCCCGAGAGCGCAGTCAGAGCGACAACGACGATGAGCGCGATCACGGCGAGTACGACGCCGTACTCCGCCATCGTCTGACCACGCTCGTCGCGGAGCAGCGCGAGCCTGTTCTGAAGGGAGACGAAAGCCTCCAGCATTTGGTTCACACTCCCTTCGCGAGGGGAGGGCACGTTCCTGGCGGTGCTGGTGAAGCGGATCATCTGTGGCGCGGTCGGGCAAGCTGAGAAGCTCTCTCTCACCGGCGTGCCGCCTGCGCCTGGTCTTCGATGACTACTGAGGCTCAATATCGGCGGCGGTGTCGGAGAATTGAAACTCTTTTCGAGGGAATTCCAGACATCGGCAGATCAGGCGCGGCGAGAGGAAGAGACGGGGTGGGGCTGCGGCTCCCACCCCGTCCAATCCGGGCCACGATCGGCGACTGCGGCATCGTCGTCGGAACACAGCGGACTTTCCTGATCCAATATATCGGCGCCGACGCTCTCTCTGCTGATCCCTCAGCCGGAGTGAACCAATGCGGTCAACTCCGGAAGGGTGATGGTGTGAAGCGAGGCCCTCCAGGCAGGATGCATTCAGGACGGCACCTCGGGCGGCGAGGCGCTGCCCTTACTGGGCGGGAGACGCGATCCTTGCGGCGGACGCGCGTCTCCGCCCTCTTTACATTCACGGCTATTCTCCTCGACAGGGGAGGTCACCGTCCGGGACGAATCTACTGGACGGGAGCGATGCCATGACCAGACCACGCGATATCGTCAGGTCCTCCTCTGGATACTCGCCCTGGTGACGCTTGCCCTCTTTGGATTCTTCGTGGCGCTCGTCGCCGGAGCGATCCCGGTCGGAGATCCCGCCTCCCCCGCCGACAGCGGGCTGCTGGGAGTGCCGCAGACCGAGCCTCCCGACGAGCCGGCCACGACAGCGGTGACGAAGACGCGTTCGACGGACGACCCTGCGCCGGCCACGACCTCGAACGAGACCGCAACCACGACCGGACGACGGAGGCGGCCACGAATACGACGTCCTCCTCGCTCGCGACAGTCGTCGTCACGGCAGCGCGCGGGGATTGGCTGGATCTCCGCCCGCCTCGGCTCGGAGACGGGCCGGGTGCTCGACAGAGCGAGCTACTCGCTCAGGGAGAGTCGGTGACGCTGCGCGGCGCGCGGGTGTGGATGTCCATCGGCGCAGCGGCGAACGTGGACGTGACCGTGAACGGTGAGGATCGCGAGCTGCCAGTCCGGGACGGTGGCGGTCGTCCTAGGGCCCGACGTAGGTCAGGTCAGGCGGGACGCTTCGCCCGCGCGCCCGTCAAGGCGAAGTGCGGTCGCGCAGACGTTGCGGAGACCCGAGATGCCGCAGCCCGATTCGAGTTCTCGATCGTGCGCGCCAGCCGCACCAGCGGCTCTGCGAGACCCAGACGGGACATGAGTGTGTAGCGGATCATCGGTACTCCTGTTCTCGGCGCGAACAGTGCAGATCCTCTTATCCCCCGAACGGATGATTCCTACACGTTCTCATCGGCTGGAGCCGCCTGAGACGGCCATTGCAATCGGTTCCGCAGCGCCGCTCCGCACGAGAATCGAGTTCCGAGCGCGTCGACACAGCGCGCGCAGAACATCGAGCCGGCATCTTCGCGGAGTAGGCCGAGAGCCCGTTCGTGCGACCACGCCTCGCGATAGACGCGCTCTGAGCGAAGCGCGTCGTAGACGTCGCAGACGGCCAGCACCCGCGTCTCGAGCGAGAGCGACGTGGCGCCGTGCGGATACCCACTGCCGTCGAGCCGCTCGTGGTGATCGCGGACGAGCAGGCGGACGCGAGCCGAGAAGCCGAGCCGGCCGAGGAGCGAGTCGCCCCAGACCGTGTGACGCTGCACGAGCGCGTACTCCGCGTCGTCGAGCGCGGCAGGCTTCTGCAGCACCTCGTCGGGGACGGACAGCTTGCCGATGTCGTGCAGCAGGCCTCCGGTTGCGAGCTCGCGCAGGCGCGCGGCGGGAATTCCGAGCTCCTCCCCACGCTCACGGCGAGGAGCGCGACGCGCCGCGTGTGGCCCTCGGTGTATTCGTCCTTCTCGGCGAGCATGCGCATGAGGCTCCCCACCTGCAGAGCCGAGGAAGGCTCTCGCTCGGCGGAGACGAGCTCGGCGCCTCTGAGGTCGCCCGAGAGCGGGCGCGAGGGCGAAGAGCGGAAGAGGTCGGCGGCGCACCGGAGCGCCGACGAGCAGCACGCCGGCGACCTCGAGCCCGTGGCCGAGCCACCAGGCGAGATCGAGGTAGGTCAGCATCAGAGCCGGCACGAGTGCGCCCGCAGAGCCAGACGAGGCCGATGAAGACGCCGAGATCGGCGCGGCGGCGTGTCAGCAGCACGGTGTGCAGCGCCCGCAGCGCAGAGCAGGCCGTAGAACGCCGAGCCCGACCACGAGCGTGATCATCGGCCGGCAGGCTCGACGCCTTCGGCACTGGACGGGACGAGGCCGGGAGCCACATCGCGGCGACGCCGAGAGCGCGACCACGCCGGCCATCAAGCGCCGCCTGGAAGAAGGAGCAGAGGCCCGACGGCACGCGGCCGGTTGGCGATCGGCCAGGCGGAGAGCGCGAGATCAACGCGCCGACGGGCAGCGTCGCCGCGCCTGTCAGTGAGACGACGCCGTTCATCTCGACGATGAAGCCCGGGCTTGCCAGGCCGTGCACGAGCAGCAGCGACGCCATCACCGTGAAGGCCGTCCCGACCAGGACGGCGCGGGCGTCGCCATCGGCGCCAACCTCCGTAGCGAGAGCACGACGCCTGCGACTGTCGCGACCAGGGCCGAGGCGACCGACGGCCCAGAAGTGAGTCTCGCTCGACAGCATCACGTGCTCGGGGCTGACGAAGTGGATCAGCGCAGGCGGAACGATGGCGACGAATCCGCCAGCCACCGAGGAGGAACGTAAAGCTGTCACGCCGCACGCCCGGCTTATCGGCACCGGCTGGGGCGTTCGTTAGGCTCACTGGCATGGCTCTCCTCACCTCGCAGGTCGAGGCGCGACGAGACGCTTCGCGCGCCGCGCCGAGCGGATGGAGGCGCTCGTCGCCGAGCTGCGCGAGCGCACGTCGCAGGTCGCGCAGCGGTGGCGGCGAGAAGTCGGTCGAGCGCCACCGCTCGCGCGGCAAGCTGACGCGCCCGCGAGCGGATCGACCGGCTCATCGACCCCGGCACGGCGTTCCTCGAGCTGAACGCGCTCGCCGCCTGGGACATCTACGACGGCGCCGCGCCCTCGGCCGGGATCGTCACCGGCATCGGCGTCGTCGAGGGCCAGGAGTGCGTGATCGTCGCGAACGACGCGACCGTGAAGGGCGGCTCCTACTTCCCGCTGACCGTGAAGAAGCACCTGCGCGCCCAGGAGGTGGCGGAGCAGAACCACCTGCCGTGCATCTACCTCGTCGACTCGGGCGGCGCCTTCCTCCCGCTCCAGGCCGGAGGTCTTCCCCGACCGCGACCACTTCGGGCGCATCTTCTACAACCAGGCGCGGATGTCCGCGAAGGGAATCCCGCAGATCGCGGTCGTGATGGGCTCGTGCACGGCCGGCGGCGCCTACGTGCCGGCGATGAGCGACGAGACGGTGATCGTGCAGGGCACCGGGACGATCTTCATCGGCGGCCCGCCGCTCGTGAAGGCCGCGACCGGCCAGGACGTGACCGCCGGAGGAGCTCGGCGGCGCGGACGTGCACACGCGCCGCTCAGGGGTCGCCGACCACTACGCGACGTCCGACGAGCACGCGCTCGCGATCGCGCGCGCAGATCGTCCGGAACCTCGCACCGCCGCAAGGACGCCCCGTGGGACGTCGCGCGCCGCGGAGCCGCCCGGCGCTCGACCCGAACGACCTCTACGGGCTCGTGCCCGAGGACTTCCGGCACGAGATGGACGCGCGCGAGCTGATCGCGCGGATCGTCGACGGCTAGCCGGTTCGCACGAGTTCAAGGCGCTCTACGGCGAGACGCTCGTCTGCGGCTTCGCGCGGATCGAGGGCTATCCGGTCGCGATCCTCGCGAACAAGGGCGTCCTCTTCGCCGAGTCGGCGCAGAAGGGCGCGCACTTCATCGAGCTCGCGTGCAAGCGGCAAGATCCCGCTCGTCTTCCTGCAGAACATCACCGGCTTCATGGTCGGCAAGGAGTACGAGGAGGGCGGGATCGCGCGCGACGGCGCGAAGCTCGTGACGGCGGTCGCGTGCGCGGACGTGCCGAAGTTCACGGTCGTCACCGGCGGCTCGTTCGGCGCCGGCAACTACGCGATGTGCGGCCGCGCGTACGGCCCGCGGCAGCTCTGGATGTGGCCGAACGCGCGCATCTCCGTGATGGGCGGCGAGCAGGCCGCGACCGTGCTGACGATGGTCGGCGACGCCGATCCGGACGAGATCCGCGCCACCTACGAGGCCGAGGGCAATCCGTACTACTCGACCGGCCCGGCTCTGGGACGACGGGATCATCGACCCGCGCGACACGCGCCGCGTGCTCGCGCTCGGGATCTCGGCGGCGCTGAACGCGCCCGTCCCGGAGACGACGTTCGGCATCTTCCGGATGGTAGGAGAGGAGAGACCCAATGGCAATCACGGCAGAGGAGCTGGCGGGCTGAGCCTCTGGCGAAGCGGAAGCGGCCACGGCGTCTGGCGAGCAGGAAGCTCGGTCACCGCGACGAGGATTAGCCGACGTGGTACGCGACGTTCATCGTCGACCGGCTCGACCAGCCGCGCGGGATCGGGCTCGACGCCGGAGGATCTTCGGATCCTCGAGGCGGCGCTTCACGCGTACCTGAGCTGACTTCGGGCAGCGAGGGAGGCGGACGTCCTTCGGCAGGCGAAGGCGACGCCGGCGAAGGTGCAGGCGACCTGAGGTTGGGCTACAGCAAGCTCAACATCCGGGAGGTCGAGGGCGCCGGCCCGGGCGGCGCGTTCCATTTCGTCCGGCGCGAGCTTTCGAGTGCCGCTGCCTTCGGCGTCAACTGGATCGAGATCCCGCCCGACTCCGAGGGCCACGAACACGGACGAGACCGATTCTGGCCAGGAGGAGGTAACCGCGGCTGCGTCACCGGCTCGGGGACCTTCCGAGTCGACGGCGAGGACGTGCCCAGTCCGCACCGGCGACTTCCTCCGCTTCGATCCCGAGACGACCCGTTGCCCGGTCGCGGATCCGAGGGCATCGACGCTGATCGCGATCAGGGCTCGCGCGCGCTCTACGAGCCGCGCGGCCCGTCTGATGGTCGTACGGATCGTGCTCTGAGTCCTCGCCGGATTCGAAGACCACGATCGACGAGCTTCGCCGCCATCCTCGCGACGAGGCGGCTCGACGAGTTCGCCGGAGGTCGAGGGGCTGCGCTCAAGGCGTGGATCTCTGACCCGCTCGGCGAGCGCTGGGGCGCCTTCTACCTCTTCGAGAATCGCGGAGGAGGGCCGACCAGGTGCCGCCGACCGGTGGCAGCGACCTGATCGGGAAGGATCCGGAGGTCGTCGAGGAGTTCGACCTCGAGGCGTCGATCGAGGGCCGCTTCGTCGAGCACGAGCTTTCGCGGCTAGACCTCGCGCCTCGTAGCTACGAGCCAGCTACTTGACGACGAACGAGCTGCTGCCGAGCAGCTTCCGTACTGCGGTCTGGCGCGTGTCCCGCGCGCGCCCCCAGACGTACCAGTCGTGAGCTACCTGGCGCGAGCCGCTGCGCACTCGCCGGCGTAGCGCCAGCGGGTCTTGCCGATGCGGCAACAGTCGGCGCCTTCGGCCAGAAGGTCATGCACCTTCACTCCCTGCGGGTAGAGCTGGACGTTGTAGTAGCTCGCTCCTGATGCGCCTCCCAGGCGAGGACGAGCTGGCGCGTGCACCGACGGCGCCGCGCCGCACGGCCGGTGGAGCGCCGGCAGATCGACGTTCGCGGTGACGGCCCTTCTCGACGCATGTTGCCCGCCACGTCGCTCGCCCTGATCTCGTAGCGGTAGTCGAACGCCGTCGCGAACCGCGTCTTGTCGGTGAAGCTCGCGCCGTTGCCTCGGTAGACGATGCGTCTTCTTCCTGCCGTTGATGCCTGGGGTGCGCTCGAGCTCGACGAGCACGGCGTCCGGCGAGCGCTTCCAGACGATCTTCGCGACGCCCTTCTCGACCGCGGCCTTCGCCATCGGGGCTTCGGCGCAGTCGCGTCGTACTGGAACGCCTGGCCGGCCTGGGCCGCTGTTCCCGGCGGCGTCGCGCGCACGCGCCGACGGCCAACGTCGCCTGGGAGCAGACCGGGATACCCGGCGTAGCAGCGCCGGTGCCGTGCAGGCCGCGACGCCGGAGGTGGCGTCCGTGCCGGCGAGAAGCTCAGCCGTGAGCGGCTTCCGGTACCAGCCCTTGCCGTCCGGCTTGCGGTCCGGCGCCGCGGTGACGGCCGGCGGCGTCGCGTCGTGCCCGAGCCCGCTGCTGGCGGCAGCGCTCGCGTTCCCGGCGACGTCAGTGCAGCCTGCCGGAGAGCGAGGCGGACGCGCTATCGCCGCCGCCGTAGGCTCGAGGCTGCTGCAGCCCGCGATGCCGAGGCGCCAGTCTGGCCGCTGAAGGCGGCGGCGACCGGGTGGTTGAATACCGACGTCGTTCGAGTCCGGCGGGCGCGCGAGCGCCGCACGCGCTGACGACCGGGTGCCGTCTTGTCGATCTTCACGGTTACCGGCGTGCTGACAGTCGCCCCAGTGTGAAGTGCGGCGTACAGGTGCTGGTGGATGTCCCTTCAGCGGTGAAGGGCTCAGCCGGTGAGCGGAGCCAGGTTGACGCCCTGAAGTTGACCGTCGTCGACGACGTCCACTTCACCGTGACGTTGCTCGTGTGCCAGCCGTTCGCGCCAGGCGTGCCGACCACGACGTGTAGCTGCACTGGCACCGCTGACGCGGTCGTCACGGGCCGACGGCACGAGCAAACCCAGGGCGGCGAGCGCCAGCTGTCGCCTCGCGGCGAAAAGAGCACGACTGCGCCGCCGAGCGCGACGAGCAGCAGCCCGAAGCCGGCGAGCGCGAGCAGTGTCGCGGTCGATCGGAGTCAGCGCGGGGACGCAGAAGCGGTGACTGCAGCCAGCGGCACCGGTAGCGGTCGTGCGGCGCCCGCACCACGGGAGCCGGCGCGGACGCCTTCGGCTTCGCGACCCGCTTGACCACGACGGGCGGGGCCTTCTTCGGCTTCGCCTTGACGTGCCGCGCGGGAGCCGACGATTGCCGGTGGCGAGCTGCGGACGACCGGCGCTTGGGTCACGACAACCGTCACGACGGGCGCTTGCCGCACCACGGCGCAGGCGCCGGCGCCGGCCGGGCGGGCTGCGGCCCGGCGCGGCGAAGTGGCACGGCGGATCTGGTGAAGGCGCCGCCGAAGCGAAGGCGGAAGGCGAGGACGAGGCGCCCAGCGCCAGCACCACTCCCGCATCGGAGCGCACAGCCGCCACCAGCGACGTTCGAGGCAAGGTTCGAACCGGCGCGTTCACGCCCTTTCCGGCCATCAAGCTAGTGCGGTTTGCGCTTTGTGTCAACGCCGACAACCCTCAGGGCCTTTGACGACGAAGGTGCTGCTGCCCAGGCGGTCGCCGAAGCCGGTCGCTCCCGGCTGCCGCCGCGCCCCCAGACGTACCAGTGGTAGACGCCGGGCTCGAGCCGGTAGCGCTTCCCGGCGTAGCGCCAGCTCGAGCCGAGACTGAGGCCGGCGACGCGTGGCCAGGCGCTGAGCACCTTCTCTGGTTCGGAGGAGCTGGAAGTTGTAGAAGCCGACGCCCTCGACGGCCTCCCAGGCGAACGCGATCGGCGCCCGCACGAGCGCGCCCTGCGCCGGCCGGTAGAGCGGCGGACGCGGACTCGCGCCCACGGTGGCCTCGGCGACGTTGCCCGCAGCGTCGGCCACGCGAATCGTGTAGCGGTACCGGATCCCGTCGCGAACTCTCCTGTCGAGAAGCTGCGGCCGGTGCCGCGGTAGACGACCGAACTGCGCGCCCCGTTCATACCTGGCGCACGAACGAGCTCGACCGGGCGGCGCCGCCGGGCGCTGCAGCTGATCCGAACCAGCCTGCGCTTCATCTGCCACCTTCGGCTTTCCGAAGCTTCAGCGCCGTCGCGTCGTACTGGAACCGGTGTGTCACCTCGGCGGCATTCCCGGCCGCGTCGCGGCACGACCCGACGAGGCTCGCGGCCGACTGGTGGTGGGACCGGCGTAACGGACGGGCGCCGTACAGCAGCCCGGACACCGCATCCCCTCCGACGAACGTGACGGTCGGTGCCCGCCGGTACCACCCGTGCGCGTCCGGCACCCGATCTGCGATCGACCGCACCGAGGTGGTCGCGTCGTATCGGAGCGACACGCTCGCCGAGCTCTCGTTTCCGGCCACGTCGCGGCAGCTGCCGGCGAGCGCGGCCGCGCCGCTGTCCGGCCCCGCGTAGGACGAGCCTGAACACGACGCGGGCCCGAGACCGAGTCCTGCCCGCTCGCTCCAGCGGACACGGGCCGGTTGTACCAGCCATTGCTGTCGGGCGCCCGGCTAGCCCGACGGTCGTCGACGGCGGCGTCGCGTCGTACTTGATCGTCGCCGTCACCGCGGCACTCGCGTTGCCCGCCACGTCCGTGCAAACCCCCGCCGCCACAGCCGCCGGGCTGTCGGGTCCGGCGAAGCTTGCCCCGCCGCAGGATCCGATCCCCGAGGTCGCGTCCGTACCCGTCAGGTCGAAGCCGACCGGGTGGTTGTACCAACCGTTCGCGTCAGGCCCCGCGCGATCGATCCGGTCGCGGTCGGCGCCGTCCCGTCGTACTTGAACGCAAGCGTGACGGGGCTGCTCGTGTTTCCCGCGCGGTCGGTGCAGCTGCCGGTCCGCGAGACCCCGCCGGTGTCAGGCCCCCGTAGCTCACGGACGGGCTGCACGTGTCGGACCGGACACATCGCCAGCGACCTGCGCGAACACAATCGTCAGCGGCCGGTTGGCACCAGCCGTTCGCGTCCGGCGCCCTGCTCGCCCCCGCGAGCGCGGCCGGCGCCGTCGCGTCGTACGTGATCGTCGCCGTCACCGCTGCGCTCGTGTTCCCTGCCCGGTCGCCACACGTTCCGACCAGGTCGCGCGAGGCACTGTCGGGGCCCGCGTGCGCTCGGGCTCGCGCACGACGCGACCTCGAGGTGAGATCGGTGCCCGACACCTGGAGACGCGACGGGGCGGTTGTACCAGCCGTTCACGTCCGGGGCCCGCGCGAGGGTGCCCGTCGCAGACGGCGCCGTCGCGTCGTACTTCAACGCCGCGGTCACCGGCGCGCTCGCGTTGCCGGCGACGTCGATGCAGGTCCCGGATGCCGAGCGCGTGTCGCCGTCGAGCCCCGAAGCCGCACCGCTGCAGGACGCGATCCCAGGACATCGCGTCGGTGCCAGTCAGGTCGAGCGCGACCGGGTGGTTGTACCAGCCGTCCGCGTCCGGACCGCGCGCGCGAGCGACCCGGATGCGGTCGGCGGTGTCGCGTCGTGTCGAGCGTCGCGGTAACGGCCGCGCGTTGTGTTGCCACCTGGTCCGTGCACGAGCCGGTGATGGTGCGGGCGGTCCACGTCCGGTCCCGGGTAGCTCGGCCCGGGCAGGAGGCGATCCCGGACGTCGCGTCCAGTGCCGGTGACGCCGAGCGCCACCGAGTGGTTGTACCAGCCGTTTGCGTCGGGGGCCGCGCCAGCGATCCGGACGCGGTAGGCGGGGGTTGCGTCGTACTGATCGTCGCTGTCGCCGAGCCCGCTCGTGTTTCCGGCCTTGTCCGTGCAGGTGCCCGATCGCGTGGCCGACGCGGCGTCCGGCCCGGGTAGCTCGCCGGCGCACTGCACGTGTCCGGCCCGGAGAGGTCCACCAGCCAGTTGAGTCAACGATGATCGTGAGCGGACTCCGGTACCACCTGCCCGTTGTTGGGTGCGGCCGGATCCGCCGTCGCGTTGGGCGGTGTCGGCTTGGTCGAGTCGTAGTCGATCGTCGCGGTCACCGCGGGACTCAGGTTGCCGGCGACGTCGGTGCACCTGCCCACAAGCCTGGCGACCTGTCCCGTCGGGCCGGCGTAGCTCTCCACCGCACGTGCCGATCCCCGGAGGTCGCGTCCGAAGCCCGGTCAGGTTGAACGCGACCGGGTGGTCTGTACCAGCCGTTCGCGTCCGGACCGCGAGCGAGCGAGGCCGGACGCGGTGGGCGCCGTTGCGTCGTAGCCGATGGTCGCGGTTACCGAGGCGCTCAGTGTTCCCGGCCCGATCGGTGCACGATCCCGCCATCGTCCGCGCCGACCCGTCCGGACCTGTATAGCTCGGGCCGCCGCACGCGCCGATGCCGGAGGTGGCGTCCGCGTCATCGGTCAGCGCGAGCGCGACCGCATGGTTGTTTTCCAGCCCGTTCGCGTCCGGCGAACGCTCCGGCGCGCCAGTGGCGGACGGCGGCGTTGCGTCGTATCTTGAACGCGAGCGCCACCGGTGCGCTCGTGTTCCCAGCTCGGTCGGTGCACGATCCTGCGACGGACGCGGCGCCCGGAGATCGGGGCCGCCGTGAGGAGTTCCGGCGCGCGGCACGACCCCGAAAGACCGGACAGATCGCCCGGCGCCTCGCGCGAAGGAGATCGTGAGCGCGCAGTTGTACCACCCGTTCGCGTCCGACGCCCTGCTCGCCGCGGCGGTCGGCGTGGGCGGCGTCGAGTCGTAAGGAGAGCGAGAACGCGCCGCTGCTCTCGTGTTGCCGGCCTTGTCCGTGCAGCTGCCGGGAACGGACGCCGTCGCTGAGTCCGGGCCGCCGTAGGAGCTTCCGACGCAGGTGTCGATTCCGGAGACCGCGTCTGTGCTCGCGAAGTTGACCGCGACCGCGCGGTTGTACCAGCCGTTCGCGTCCGCGGCGCCCGTGCGGGCGTGCCAACCGGAGATGCTTCGGCAGCGGCTTGTCGATCTTCACGGTCGCCGAGCTGTTGACGTCGCCCACACGTGAAGTGGGCGATGCACGTGCTGGTGGATGTCCCTTCAGCCGCGATCAGCTCAGCGCCGGTGAGCAGCCTTCGACGCTCTGCAGTTGACCGTCGTCGATCACGGTCCACTTCGCCGTGACGTTGCTCCCTGATACCAGCCGCTCGCGCCGGCAGTACCGACGAGCGTGTAACTCGCCGGCGGCGCGGCTGCCTTCGCCGCGGACCTACTCGCACGAGCAAAACCGAGAGCAGCGAGCGCAAGAAAGCCTACAAGCGCTGGTGTAGAGCCAGAGCCTTGGCCGAGAAGCGCAGTCGCCGCAGTGACGATCCGAGCCAAACAGGCATGGCGGTCACCCCTCCGCCGTGTGTGTTCTGTCTTCGAAGCTACCCGGTTCTCAATTAGTGTCAATCGAGCGCTGGCCCGCAGGCCGGTCTGAAGCCGGCCTGCGGGACTGCCGCCTGGTCATCCAGATCGCGCGTGAACCCCCGTTCGCGGCGCCGAGACTGCAGCGCCGCGGACAGCGCGGCGGCGGCCTGGCGGCTCTTCGCCGACTGGCCGATCGCCTGGATCCCGCCACCGTGGACTGAGTCCTGATCCGCGTCCTGGAAGAGCGCGTTCAGGTTCAGCGCCGTCGCAGACGAGCTGACGCTGTTGGACTGGTCGACCGAGCCGCCGGAGCCGTAGCTGCCGACGCTCACGGGCGTGTTGGAATTGCCACCCGACGAGCAGCCGCACCTGTCGTGTCCGAAGGCCTGAAGGGCCAGCGACGCGGCGAATGCGCCCTGCTCGTTCTTCGACTCCTGACCGATCGCCTGGATCGCCGATCGCGTCGCTGGCAACCACACTCCTTGCCGCGGCCGCCTGATCCTGTTCGGCGTCCTGCTTGGTCAGGTTGAGTTCAGCGCCGTCGCATCCGACTCGACGCTGTTCGACTGCGACACGTCACCCGCGTCGCCTTCGCTGCCGTACCGCGGCCGCCGGCGCTAGTTGCTGTTCGAGCGCGCCGAACTGCAGCGCGCGCGGACAGCGCGAGCGCCGCCCTGCGTCGTTCGATGCCGACTGGCCGATCGCCTGAATCGCGATCCCGCCGCCGCCGCCCTGAGCTCTGAGTCCGCGTCCTGACTCGAGCGCGTTCAGGTTCGGCAGCGGTCGCCGACGAGCCGGCGCTGTTCGACTGGTCGACCGGAGCCGCCGCCGCCGTCGCTGTCCACGCCGCACCGGGGCGTTGTCGTTGCTCGCGCCCGGCCTGCAGCGCGAGCGAGAGCGCGGCCAGCGCCCTGCTTCGCTCTTCGCCTGCTGGCCGATCGCCTGGATGCCGATCCCGTCGCGAGCAGCCGCAGTCCTTGCTGCTGCCCTGGATCTGGTCGGCGATCTGGCCTCGTCAGGTTGACGTTCAGCCCGGTCGCGCGCGGACCCGACGTTGTTCGACTGCGACGACGTCGTCGCCGCCGTCGCCCTTGCTGTCGACCCGCACCGGCGAGTTGCTGTTCGAGGCGCCATGCTGCAGCGCCGCGCGCGACAGCCCGATCGCCGCCTGGTAGTTCGACGCGTCCTGGCCGATCGCCTGAGTCGCCGCCCGAGCCGGCCTGATGCTGGCTCGCGCCCTGCCTGAGACGCGTTCAGGTTCGCAGCGCGTGCCGGACGACTCGACGCTGTTCGACTGGTCGACCGAGCCGCCGTCGCCCTCGCTGTCAACGCGCACCGGAGCGTTCGAGTTGCCGCCCGAGCCACAACCGCGCTTGTCGCGGCCGAACTCCTGCACGGCCAGCGAGCCGGCTGCAGGCCCCTGCTCGTTCTGACGCCATCCTGGCCGATGGCCTGGATGCCGCCGAACGCGCAGCGCGCAGTGGCCCGCCACTCGCTGAGCCTGAATCGCGCGCCCTGCTCGGATGCAGCGTTCAGCGTTCAGCGGCCGTCGCACGACGAGCCGACGCTGTTCGGACTGCGAGACGTCGCCGCCGTCGCCTCGCCGTCGCACCCGCACCGGCGTGTTGCGTGTTCGAGGCGCCAGGACTGCAGCGCCGCCGACAGCGCAACCGCCGTCCTGGTTCGTTCGACGGCTTCCTGGCCGATCGCCTGGATGCCACCGGCACCGCCCTGAGCCTGAGCGGCATCCTGGCCGGTCAGGTTCAGCGTTCGCGGCCGTCGCCCACGAGCCGACGCTGTTCGACTGGTCGACGTAGCCGCCGTCGCCCGTCGCTGTCAACGCGCGACAGGCGTGTTCGTGTCGCTCGGACGCGCCGCCGGCCTGGGCCGCCGGGCGGAGAACGCCAGCTGACGCGCCTGCGCTGCTCGTTCTTGGCGTCCTGGCCCGATCGCCTGGATGCCGTCGAGCCGCAACCGCAGCCGCCGCCGCGCCTGAAGCTGGTCGGCATGCTGCCCGAGCCAGGTTCAGGTTGGCCGCGGTCGCCGACGAGCTCGACGCTGTTCGACTGCGAGACGTCGCCGCCGTCGCCCTTGCTGTCGACCCGCACCGGCGAGTTGCTGTTCGAGGCGCCGAGCTGCAGCGCCGCCGACAGCGCACCCGCCGTCTGGTCGTTCGTGGCGTTCCTGGCCGATTGCCTGCGACGCCGCCGCCGCCGCCCTGGTCCTGATCCGGCGCCCTGGCTCGGTCAGGTTCAGGTTCGCCGCCGTAGCAGACGAATCGACGCTGTTGACTGGTCGACGGAACCACCGTCGCCGTCGCTGTCGACACGCGCACGCGGCGTGTTGACGTTGCCGCCCGACGAGCAGCCGCACATGTCGCGGCCGGCCGACTGAGCGGCGAGCGAAGCAGCAGCTGCCGTCTGGTCGTTCGACGCGTCCTGACCGATCGCCTGGATCCCGCCCGAGCCGCAACGGCAGTCGCCGCCGGCCTGGGGCCTGATCGGCGTCCTGCTCCGGTCAGGTTCACGTTCAGCGCCGTGGCGTCGGAGTCGACGCTGTTCGACTGCGAGACGTCACCGTCATCGCCCTCGCTGCCAACGCGACCGGCGTGTTCGTGTTCGACGCACCGGACTGCGTTGCCGCCGACAGAGCTGCAGCCGACTGAGTGCTCCGGCATCCTGGCCGATGGCCTGGATTCCGCTGCCGGGCGTGCAGAGGCAGTCGCCTCCCACGGCTGACCTGGCTCGCGCCCTGCCTGAGCCCGTTCCAGGTTCCCGGCGTTCGCCGACGAGCTGACGCTGTTCGACTGCGAGACGTCACCGCCACTCGCCGGAGCTGAGAACCCGCACCGGGATGTTGGTGTTGCTCGCACCGCGCTGGTCAGCGGCCGACAGAGCACCCGCGACTGGTTGTTGTCCGCGTCCTGGCCGATCGCCTGCGTGCCGCCGCTCGCCCTGGAGCCCTTGCCGGCGCTCTGGCCGGTCAGGTTCAGGTTCGCCGCCGTTGCAGATGAATCGACGCTGTTTGACTGGTCAACGGACCCGTCGTCGCCGTCGCTGAGAACGCGAACGGAGATGTTCGTGTTCTTCGCGCCCGACTGGCTGGCACCCGACGCCGCGGCGGCATCCTGCTCGTTGTCCGCCGACTGTCCGGACTGCCTGCGTGCCCGAACCACCGGCCGAGTTCTGGTCGGCGGTCTGGCCTGTTGCGTTCGCGTTCGCAGCCGGTCGCGTTGGACTCAACGCTGTTCGACTGCGAGACGGAACCATCGTCCTCGGGCCTGCGACCCGGACTGGGATGTTCGTGTTGCTCGCGCCACTCTGGGTGGCGTACGACAGTGCCTGTGCGGACTGGCTGTTGTCCGCGTTCCTGCCCGACAGCTTGCGTTCCGCCCGCGCATCCGCACGAGCTGTTCTGGGTCTGCCGGCCGACTGGCCGGTGAGGGTTCGCGTTCCCTGCCGTGGCGTTCGAGCTGGCGGTGTTCGACTGCGAGACGTCGCGCCGCCATTGCCTGGGCTGAGACGCGAACCGAGATGTTCTGGTTCGCCGGGTTGACTCTGCGAGGCGCCCGACAGGGCCCTGCGGCCTGACCGCTTTGCAGCGGCCTGGCCGAGCCGCTTGCGCGGCGGGGTCTCCCGGCGGTGTCGCCGCCAAAGAAGCGTTGCCCGCACTCACGAGGAGTTCGAGCATCGCGGCGACGACCGCGAGTATCCCGTTTCATTCGATCCCCTTCTCCTTCCAGTGCTGTTTGCCGAGCGGGGCAGCGCACGCCGCGACTCGACGGAAGTGAGAAGGAGCCGGCTAGCCAGCTGGCCTCGCGCCGAGAAGCCGGAGTCCGCGGCCTCGGCTTTCCACTCCTCGGCGCACACGCCGAGCGGCATCGGCGAAAGCGAGGGAGGAACGGGCTGAAAAGAGCGGAAGATGAGCAACAGCGTGCGGTCCGAGCCGCCGGCGCCAGAGCGGGCCAACGCTGGAGTGGCTGACCTGGCGGCGACGCCGGCTGCCATGGGGCGGATCGGGCGCACGTGCCGCGGGCCGGCCGCTGCTCCTGCCGCCTTGGCGCGCTGCCCGGCCGCGACAGGCGGGAGCCGGGGGCGCCTTGTCGTGGCGACCTGCGCGGCCGAGACGGCGCCGCTATCGCGGCGGATCCCGGTGAGCGTAGCCCGTGGTGGTAATCACCCGCGTCCGGCGGTCGGGTGCGGGCTGGAGAAGCGAGGGAATCGACCGTGGCACCGTCGGCGTCCTGACGCTCTGATATCGCGGGCTGCTCAGGCCGCTGACGCCGGACCGTCGCCGCTGCCGAGGGTGTCGCGAAGTGGCATGCGACAGCGGCCCGGCCCAATGCCGATCTGACCCATGCCGGGCTGACCGCACGCCGGATCTGAACGGAAGCGACCGTGAGCCTGACCACCGCAGGCGGCTCGGGGCGGGCAGCCACTGGACTGGGGGGCGGAGCCGGGTGACTGGACGGCGGTCTGCACGATGACGGGCAGCGCGAGCGCCGGGTTGGTCTGCGTGACTGGGCCGTCGTTCCCAGGGCTGCGCGATCCGAATCGAGATGTTGACGTTGATCGGCTGGATACCGCGATGTCACCGGCTGATACTGCAGAAGACGATGGCGATCCGGCCATTCGCATTTGCGTTTGTGTTTTGCACCGCAATTCCAGTTCCAGTTCCAGTTCCAGATCTGTTGGAGATTATTCTGCGGGAAGCACAATCGTCGGCGGGATCGCGTCCCCACAGCTCCACGTCCCACGATCCAATCCCCACGACGTCGGCGGGGAGTCATGGGCGGCGTCGGCCGCCGGGACGGGTTCACCTGGCGGCTGGTGCTGGCGGCGCCAGCCGCGGCCCCGTTTGCGGCCAGAGGGGTCGTGGATACTGCGGATCCGGCTCCTGATATCGCACCTCGGGCGGGGCGGCGATCGGGCATTGAAGGCCGCGACAAGCGCGGCGTTGATCACGGGTGACCGCGCCGTTGTCCCCGGGGCTGTCGACTCGCACCGAGATGTTCCGCATTGACGGGCTGCACCTGCTGGCGCTACGGCCTGCGCGACCGGCTGTACGGCCGTGCTCCGACCGGCTCCGGGACAGAGGCCGCAGGCGGGGGCCGCGGGCGGGTCTGGCAGCGGCTCAGGGGCTGCAGCGGGGGTCTCCAGGGCCGGCGCCGCGGCGGGTGGCTCGACCGGACTCCGGTCGTAGGCCTGCTCGGCGAGGAGCCGCCGCGGCCGGGTCCGCGGGCGGCACGGATTCCGGCTGCGGCGGCACGGGCGTGAGCGTCGGTGTTACGACCGGCGCCGGCGCGGGGATGCCCGGCACCGGCGTCGGCGTAACAACCGGCTGCGTAGCGGCCACGGCTGCGGCGACGATGGCCTGTGGGATCAGGCAGCACGGGGATTGCGGGCGCGGGTGGGGCTTCCGCGACCGCAGGGGAAGCAAATGCGGAGGCAGCTCCGAGCACGGCCACCCAGACGGTGACCCGGCGATGCGATGCGCGCAGCTTTATTGCCCCCACGTAACAAGAAATACCAGCAATACGTAACTG
>ERZ1370068.2169-contig-133_pt1 | contig 29945 bp, 63 predicted proteins | sample MGYA00561227_ERZ1370068 | MGnify/ENA primary metagenome ERZ1370068 (study PRJEB38410, sample SAMEA6850437) | metagenome | study: Metagenomic assessment of the ecological functions of the soil: analysis of the soil microbiota associated with the...
CGGTGGCGACGCGCCTTCGGGAGGTGCCGGAAGACGTCGCAAGCTGCCGTGCAGCGCCTCGGAGACCGTAGAGCCCATGCAAGCGCAGCTCCTGCGCCAGGCCCCAACCCGGTAGCCAGGCAGAAATTTCGAGATGTTTCCTGGGACGTCCCTGCGCACCGTGCAGGGGTAAGGCCAGGAGGACAAAAAGCGGTCGACAGGCCGTCCTCCGTACCCCTCGACCCTCATCCTGATGCTTTTTGGTCTGCAGCCCCATCACACAACGCGAGCGCTTACGGGCGTGGCCCGCATCAGCGTCTCGTTGTGTTGCATGGCGGCGATAGCCCCCGGCCTTGACGCGGGTCTTGACCGTGGAGGCCCGTGGTTTCGCCCTTGGCCCGCCCCAGCGTCTCAAGCGCTGTGGTTGAACGGCATGCCCCCCGGCCTTGACGCGGGTCTTCACTTCTGTGGCATACGGCTACCTTCCCGTCAGCACATAGGTGGAACAGAGCAGCGCTGCAGGAAACTGTGGTCCCGCCGACCACTACTCGTCAGCGTGGGAGCTGCCTGCTCACCTGGCCAACGCCGCCAGCTTCCTGGTTGGCCTTCTTAGCCAGCACGGATGGCACATGGCTGTCAATGCCCATCTGCGGGCTTCGCTGTCTGCTGCCATGCAGGAGGCACAGCACGGCTTCCCAAAAGGGAGCATGGCTCCGCACCCAAGGCCACGCACCGTACTACCAGACGCCACACAGCAGTAAGAATGACCTTCCGCAACGGAGCAGCACACGGGGTGAAGCGTACCAAACCAACGCCAAGCTGACGCGCCTGCACGGATGTGGGCGATGACCAGCATGCGTGGCGGCGCGCTCCAGCACACGGCGCAACGCCAGGCGCAGGGTCCCGGGGTCGAGGGCGGCAAAGGCTCGTCGAGGACGACGACGCCAGCTGCCTTTGCAGCAAGGCGCGCGGCCAGGTAGGAGACGGCTCTGCTCGCCGTGGGGAGAGCAAGCGCCAGCCGGTGTCACCGCACCACTACAGGCAGCAGCCCTGGCCGGCATGCGCTCGAGCAGGTCACCCAGCCCCAGCTCGTGGCACAGGGCTTCGGCCTCGGTCATATCCTCCGGCTGCGGTGGCCACAGTGGCGGCCCATGAGCAGGTTGCCAGGCCAAGGTGGCCGTCATGAAGACGTGATTGTCGTGGAACTGGCGGCGTGCGGCGGACGACCCGTAGCCAGCCCGCGTGCAGCCCCCCAGAGTCTAGTGGTCGAGTCCACCCAGGGAGGATGAGCCCGGACCTCCGGCTGGTGCAGTCCCGTGAGCAGAGCGACCAGGGTGGACTTGCCGCTCCCCGGATGGCCCTTCCAGCAGGAGCCGCTCCTCAGGGCAGAGGCGCAGACTGCGAGCCGCGCAGGGACTGGCCTTCCGGCACCGTTATCGCGGTAGCGAAACACCAGGTCGTGGGCTTCGAGTACCGGCGCTGTGTCCCCAGCACCAGCCGCATGGCCGGCGGGCGGGCGGCGTGAGGCGCTGCTAAGCTGCCAGGCAAAGCGCTGCCCGCTGCCAGGTGCGCCAGGCCAGTCGCCAGTCGTTTTGCACCCCTCATAGGCCAGCAGGACGCCGCCCAGGCTCACGGCGCGAGGCCTGCCGGTGTACCGCGGCCAGCGAGGAAGGCCGGGGCCAGCCGAGCAATCCCAGGGGGCAAACCAGCCGCGGCACCAGCGCCAGCAGCCAGGTGGCGGTGCGGTCCATCTGTCGCGACAGCTCCCAGATAGCACGCCAGCGTCTGATCCTCGCCGTCGTGTCAGTGCGCCAGGGGCCTCCCTGAGCCAGGCGGGTGCGGTGGCCGTGATCATGCGTCTGACCAGGCCGTGCACCAGTCAGGAGGCACTGACCATGGCGCACGCGCTGGCGTCCCCTCCCACCCGAGCGAGACGCTGCACCACCGTAATACCAGCCTCCATATCCACCGCCGGGAGTGGTAGACGGTCCAGGCATACGCTGAGGTTCAGGCCCTGGCGACTGGGTTATCGGATTTGTGCGCTTCGCAGCGCAGGGGGTATTCTACTGGGGCAATGGCGCTGGCCGCACAGGGCCAGGAGCGGAGGGCATCTCCCAGATGCAGCAGTGGGTCTGGTCACCGTGCGGGCCGTGGATACGCCGATCGCCTAAGTCATGTTATCTTGCCCACCTCGCCGAGAGACGTGTATGGCAGGTGGGCCAGGTTGAAGAGGGATTACACTCGGATGGGCCGGAGGCCCCGAAGATGATGGACACCACAGGGGAAGGCCTGCTGTTGCCGAGCCAAAATGGCTGCACGGAGAGCCGCGGCTCTTCGGCAGCTCCGTCCCGGAGGCGCAGGTAGCCGAAGCCTGCTTCCAGCAGGCCCTGGCTGTGGCCCAGCGCCAGCAGGCTGAAATCGTGGGAGCTGCAAGCCGCCATAAGCCTGAGGCGGCTCTGGCACGCGCCAGGACAAGCGCCGAGGCCCGGAGAGCTGCTGGCGGAGATCTATGGCTGGTTCACCGAGGGATTTGATACGCGCTGACTTGCAAGATGCCAGGGCGCTGCTCGAGGCGCTGTGATGTATGCAGAATCAGACATGGCGCAACAGCCGTTTCCTACTCAACTGCTTGCAGAGTTATGACCGTCAGCCGGCCAGGTGTAAATCGCCTACCGCTTTCACACGAATGCGCAACGCATTACTGGGGAGATAGGTCAGCGGGATCTCCTCGACGTCTATCACCTGCACCGTGTCCGGATGCGCCCCAGCCGTAATTGGCGCGCTCGACCGCCAGCGCCCTGGCCTGGGCCAGGGCCTCATGCCGCGAACGCGTCCCCAGTGTGACGGTATGGTCTACCTCGCCGCTAATCTGTGCGATAGCCAGCCCCCACGGCGTTCGCCACGGCATAGTGCGGAGCGCGCCTGACCTGCGAGACTCCCGCCAGGGCCTCCGGCACCAGAAAACTCCCACCACCCACAGCAATCAGGGGCACAGGTGCCGCACTCATTTTCATACGATCCACGCTGTCGGCAATCATCTGCCCTATTGGCATCCACACAGCGCTGGATGAAAGTGGGGTCGAGACCGTGGAGCCAGCGCACTTCACCAAAGGCTGCCAGCCCTGCGGCAAGGCCAATGTCGGAGGCCGTGAGCACTGTGCCGCCAAAAGCCAGCGCCCTGCTGGTCAGCTCGATAGCCTACACCTGCGGGCCAATGCACAGCGGCTCGGCGGTGACAATACTGCCACCGCCGAGACCGAAGGAATAGACGTCTGGCATGCGGAAGTTGGTGCGCACCCCCGACCTCCACCGCCAGTGACGCTCGGCCGCGGAAAACCTTTGACGAGGGCTCCGACATCCCGCTGTCGTACCGCCAATGTCGATGACCATGGCATCCGCGACACCCCGTTAAAAATGCTGCCCCACGCATACTGTTGGTTGGTCCAGAGGCGAAGGTCAGCACGGGGTATTGTTCGGCATAGGCTGCGCTCATCAACGTGCCGTCGTTTTGAGTCAGAAACAGTGGGGCGTGCAGCCCCACAATGGCCAACGCCTGGCGAAAGCGCCTGGACAGTGGCACGCCCCAAACGCCGCAGACAGGCATTCATCACCGTCGCATTCTCGCGTTCCAACAGGCCCAGACGGCCAATATCGCACGACAGCGTCACGGTCGCGTCTGGCACTACGTTGCTGCACGATCGCCGCGGCCTGGCGTTCCAGGGATGCGTCGACTCGGGAAAAGACCGACGTGATGGCCACATCCGTAATGCCGCGCGCGCCTTGATATCGTGGGCGGCGCGTTCCATCGCTTGCGGCTCGAAGGGCACAATGGGCCGTCCGTCGACCTCGTGGCCACCAGGAAGCATACATGTGGCTTTGCCCCACCAGCTCCGCGATCCTCCGGCCAATCGGTGAGTGGTGGCACGCACGCCGTGGCTGGTAAACCCAGACGCACGGCCACTACAGGACTGAGATGACGGCGCTGGACGACCGCATTGGTAAAATGGGTCGTGCCAAGCATCACCCTCACGGATGTCGCTCGACACTGCAGTGGTCTGCTGCAACAGCTCCTGCAGGGCCGTGACAATCCCGCTGGTCACGTCAGCCGTGGTGGGTGTTTTGACCCAACCAACGACCTCCTCGGCCTTGCATCAGCACAGCGTCAGTGTTCGTCCCTCCTACATCAATACCTATGCGCTGTTGCACGGCGCGATCCTCAACGCTTGATGCATATTGACCGCGTTCATACTTCACCCCCTTCTTCCCGTATTCCCGTATTGTAGCATAGGATTGCGAGACTACAGTGAGAAACGGTCGGTCGCAGATGATATGACGTCCCGAAAAGGGGCATTGCAGATACATATGGTACCATCTCTGCGGGGTTACGCTTCCTCTGGAAGATAAATGACTCCCCTAGCCGTTAAAATGGCGATTGCACGCACTCTACCGTCTCTGGATCAACTCGAACGTGACATTGCAGAGGAAACAGACAACCGTGATGCATGATGCTATGACCACGAAACTTTACTGGCACGATTCCCATCTCACCCAATTTTCCGCTCAGGTGGTGGACTGTTTTGTCCAGGACGGCCATCGAGTGGTGGTGCTCAATCAATCCGCCTTCTACCCTGGCGGTGGTGGGCAGCCATACGATACAGGGACGATCAATGCAACACGGGTGCTGGCCGTTGCCATGGCTGATGATGACCGTATGCTGCATCACCTGGAAGTGACCGTGCCGTTCACAGGTCGGAGCGACGGTGGCAGGCGTGGTTGATTGGCCGCAGCGTTTGGAGATGCTGCAACAGCACACCGGGCAACATGTTCTCTCCAAGCCTTCTTTCAGCTCTTTGGAGCCGAGACTAGAGGTTTCCGCATCTTCGCACAGGTGGCCGAGATTGACCTGACGCTCGATGGGTCTCCAGAGGAACTCACTGCCGCCATGAGGCAGGCGGAAGAGCTGGCCAATGCGGTGGTCTTCGAGGATCGGGCCGTGCGTTTGCATACCGTGACCTCCGCAGAGGCAGCGCACAGTTGCCGCTCGGCAAGGAGAATTTCAACACCGATTGTGTCCGCGTTGTTGAAATTGCCGACTTTGATTGGTCGCCAGTGCGGCGGGACGCATGCGGGCGTACGGGTGAAGTGGGCTGATTGCAGTGCGCGGCTGGGAACGTGCCAAACGCATGACTCGCGTACAGTTTGTCTGCGGCGGGCGCGCGCTGCGCGACTACCGCGCGGCCAATCAGACGGCGACCAGTGTGGCGCGCCGCTTGAGCGTGGGACGCGATGAAGCGCCAGAGGCAGTGGCACGGCTCCTGGAAGAGCACAAAAACTCGAACGGCGTGCCCGTGCACTCGTCGAACTGGCAACCCGGGCCGAAGCTCAGGAACTCCTCGTCGCCACGCCTGCTGACGCCCACGCCGCGTATTATCCTGCGCATCTTTGACGACCGCGACTTCGATGACGTCAAACTCCTGGCGCATCGGCTCGTGGCAGACCACGGCGTCCTGGCACTGCTGGCAACGCGCACCCGTGACATGGTACGCCTGGTCTGTGCGCGGTCGGCTGACCTAGCAGTGGAGGCGCAACACCCTGCTCCAGTCTGTGTGTGAGCAGCTTGGCGGACGCAGTGGCGGCAAACCCGAGTTCGCGCAAGGCAGTGGCACGCGTGTGGCCGAGTTGGAGCGCGCGATGGCGCAAGCCGTAGCATCACTGACGGGGTAAAGTGCGCCTGTCAGCGAGAAAACAGTGGACGCACCCTGGTAGTTGTGGCATCCTCGTTGCCCTATCCCATAGGAGGAGGCAACCATGTCCGCAGAGCGCCAGGCCGTATTCCAGGATCTTGGGGACAACGTCGATCGTCTGTGCACCCTGGACTTGCGTCCAGCAGGGCCTACCAGTGGGTACATTGGCCGTTTCTATCAGGCGGTACGTGCCCTGACTGACGCGCCTCTGGCCTCACAGCGGCGCAGTGCCTGCACCAGATCGCCCCACAGAACACCATTGTTATCGCCACCGGCTTCTGCCATCCGGAACGCTTGCCTTATGGCGAAACGGATCGGTCCTCCAGGCGCAGCGCGTCCCTGGCACGGGCCGTGCGCTGTGGTCTGGCATGCATGCCGCTCATTCTCGGTGAGGCCGCTATTGAGGCACCTGTGCAGGCCTGTGTCGAGCGTCTGGGTTTACACCTCCACCGGGAACTCGCGACCGCCGAGCCGGGACCCCTGCGGAGTCGCCTTCCAAGCCTTTCCCAACTGAGGCCGCAGCGGCGCAGGCGGCGGCGCACCAACTCGTAGCCCAGCTCCGCCCGGCGGCGCTCGTTGTGACGGAGAAAGTAGGCCCAAACCGTCTCGAGCGTGGCCCACAGTGCGATGGGATTCGCCATTCCTGACGGTGCACGTGCCCTGATAGAATATCTCCTGGACGCGGTCCACATGGCTGGTCTCCCCACCATTGGCGTAGGGGACAACGGCAATGACATGGGTTTTGGTCTTATTGAAGACGTTGTGCGACGCTATAAACCTTACGGTGATGTGTGCCAGTGCCCGTGTGGCGGGGGCTGGCGACGGTCACGAAAGTCAGGACGCTCGTGACCGCAGCAGTGGCAAACTGGGGAGCATATGGTATTGTTACCTGTCTGGCGGCGTTACGGCAGCAACCCGATCTCTTACATAGCGCCGCCACCGAGCTTGCGATGCTTGAGGCCTGCGTGCGTGCTGGCGCGGCCGACGGGATTACGGGCCGCCGCGAAGCCACCGTCGATGCGCTGCCAGCGGCCGTGCACGCCAGCATTGTCGAATTATTACATGCCCTGATTGCCAAGGTCGCCTGAGGGCAGACAGCAGGAGAGCAGTATGGCGGAGAGGCAGAAACTGTCGGAGGCGGAAGTGCGAACCCGCCTCTCCGAGATCCCCGGCTGGGAACTCGTGGATGGCAAATTACACAAAGCCTTGCGCTTTGCGTCGTTTGTGCAGGCGTTCGGTTTTATGGCAAGCGTGGCACTGGTGGCGGAGGCCATGAACCATCATCCGGACTGGTCCAACGTGTACAATCGTGTCACTATTGACCTCAATACCCATGATGTGGGGGTATAAGTGCGTTAGATTTTATGCTGGCCAAGCGTATTGATGAGATTGCTGGATAAAGGAGGATTGCCGCATGGACCAACCAAGTGAGAAGAACATCATCAAGATGCGCAAATATGCTGGAGAAGTTTGCCGAGAAATCGGGAACCTATCTGCATCCGGACCACACTGTGACGGATGTCGTCGTTGAGGGGCTGGCACGGCATATTGAAGAAGTAGGCAAGCCGCTGTGCCCGTGCAACTTCTATCCGGACAAGCAGGCCGAAGCCAAATTCCGCCGCTGGGTGTGCGCTCTGTGATGAGATGCAGATCTACAAGTACTGCCATTGTCTACTGTTTGTGAATCCCGAAGGGTGCCGATTACCGAGTATCTCCCGGAAGATCACGAAGGGCGGCAGATCTATGGTCTGGTGAAAGACCTGCATCCGGAGAAAGGCCGTGCCCTGCAGGCACAAGGCAGGAGCGACTGAGGAAGTCGCGGAAGCGGCAGAAGAATAAAGACGCGGAGAGGTGAGGGAGCACGAAGATGCCCTCACCTCTCGCTCCAATGACTAGCTCGCCAGCGCCTCGTCAATGGCTTTGGGGTTGAAGCCACTGGAGCACGTTTGTCCCCAATGACAATGACCGGCAACGAGCGCATCCCCATCCTCATGAGCTCCTGCACGGCGCTCTGATCGCGCGAGACGTTTTTCTCTGTAAACGGGATGCCTTTTGCGATAGATACTCCATCGCTTGATGGCAGGGGCCTCAGCCCACATTACTATAGACGATGACTTCTTTTGCCATATGCTCTCCTTGGAGGTGGCGGCGTTTGCCCCCGTCTTTCACCTTGCTGCGCCTGGAGACGAGGGGCACGAGCAGAAAGCCCTCAGCTAAAAATATCGGTAAATGCCTGATCATTATACCCTACCAGAATCGTCTGCCCTATCCGCATTATGGGGGCGCGAAGATTACCGGTCGGTCCGAGCATTAGTCCGGCCAGGACATCATCTGTCGGCGGCGCGGTCTGCAGATCAATCGTGGTTACTTTCTTGCCTTTGGCAGCAACGAGGCGGTGCGCCTCACGCGCCATGGCCAACGCCTCTGTCCGTCCGAGCTTGCGACTGGCTGGCACCGTTTCGCGTATCGCAATACCCCGTGCCTCCAGAAACCCGGAGGCTTTCGCACAGGTTGTTCAGCCCTTGCGGTGATAATACCAGTCTACCTGGGGCGCCATACTTCTCCCCTTTATGCCTCTTTGAAACGCAGGTGTTCACCATGTACAGGGAAAATAGTCGCCCTGGCGCAGGGCAATCACCAGATCGTCGAGCCCATGAATCGGGCCGTCAAAGAGCGTCAGATAGGAATATAAACGCGATATCTGATGCGCATCACTGCCACCCACCCCCGTAAGCCGTGCTGCCTGGCGTAGTCAATGGCAGCACGATTCTGATCCGCTGGGGTTTTCCCATTGAGGATCTCGACCGCTACCAGCATAGGAGCAACCTCATCACCCGGGAGGGTGCGCAACAGACTGGTTTCCCGGTAGGGATGGGCTGGGATAGCGACCCCGCCCTCAAGAGTCTGGACCATGTCAAAAACTCAGGCCCACCGGGTTTGACCGAGAGCTGAGGTTTGGAGAGGTCAAGGGTGTGTACAATCTCCGGATGGGAGCCGTAGTACAGGACATGCCCATGCTCGGTACTGACTTCGGTGGAGGGCAAAAACGTTAACCCCTCCTCGTAGGCAATGGCTTGCAGATCACTGGACGCATAGATGTAATCGTGATCGGTCACCATCACCACGAGCGGGACCGCGAGATGCTCATGACGGAAATAGCCCTTTTTATACAGCGCGTGCGTCCAGGCACCTGATGCGCTCGGGCTCGATCAACCCGTCCGAACGTGGGGTGTGACTGTGCATCTCGACCGCCGTGACATGGCCATGCTGGAGCAACTCCACCAGATATTCCGGGGCCGTCATCTCCTGGCGCTGCTTTTTCCCGAACGTCCGTACGTCATACCACTCATGCTCAATCAGTTCTTCAAGATAACGTTCTCGTACTGCTGCAAAACTCGGTTGCATTGCCGGCATACCTTTCGATACACGACCTGGGACACCGCCCTATAGCCTCGATGACGCCTGCATACTCTCTGCCTGTTGTGTGTACCAAACGTCCGTTTGGTGAAGAGTACCAGAAAAGACCAGCGCTGCGCAATAGGGTCGAGCCGGTCATCGGCTGTTTCCTGCCTCTATCGTATCAGCCCTGGCTGCGGTGGAGCACGCAAAAGACTGGTTGTGCATGGGGATCTGAGTTATGATTGTCACAGCCCCTAGGACACTTCATCTCTCTCGCCATCCGGTGTCAACAGGTTTGACTCACGATAACTCTCACAGGAGACGGAAGCAGGCATGGCGCAACTCGTCTTTGTCGATCTGGAAACCACTGGGCTCGATGTCGAGCGGCACGGTATCATCGAAATCGCCTGTATCTTCGAGACTGATGGCAAACGCGAGGCCGAAGGCCTGCACTCCCTGGTCAACCCTGGGGACGTTGAACACGCCGAGGCGGCTGCCGCCGTTCACAAAATTCCCCGTGAGGCGATAGACGCGGCTCCGCCGCTGCTCGACGTCTTGCGACAGTTCGACAGCCAGTGCGCTGACGGCGCCATCGTGAGCGGGTGGAATACCAAGTTTGACGAGGCTTTCCTGTACAGGGCATATCGGCAATGCGGACTGCCCTGGCGGTTCGATTACCATATCTTCGACGTGTGGAGCCTCTACAAGCGCCTCCAACTCATCGGCACATTACCAGCCGATGTGCATTTAGGACTTGGGACTATCGCCCGTCACTTCAATATCGTCCGTGATGGTGAAGACGCGCACCGGGCTGCGACAGACATCGAATGGACCTGGCGCCTGTACCGTCTCGCAATTGCACAGTGCCCCTCGACCCCCTCCAGACCTGCCGTTGTGAGCGCAGCCAGAGCATGGTCTGTCCCTCGCTACCGTAGAGGTGCGGCGCGCCCTACAGATGCGGCATGACCTCCCTGCGCGAGCAGTTCAAGGTGCTCCAGGTCGTCAAACATAGGGTTCAGGAGCAGGTGTTGCGCACCAGCACGCACGATTTCGGCCAGCTTCTCCGTACATTCCGCCGTACTCCCCAGATCCCGCATTGTGAGCCCATGTCAGCGCTGCGGTAGCGCATGCTGAACCACTCACGCAGGCGACGCCTCAGCGCGGCTGCGGTCGTTATCAACAGCGAGATAGACGCGCTTGGAAACCGCGAAGGTAGCCGTGGTCGCGCTGCGCCTCGTCCAGAAACGCCGCAGCAAGCCGTACTGCTCGAGAAAATCTGCAGTGGAGGACGAGCCAGCGCCCATCCAGCCATCCCCATGGCGTACGGCACGTTGGAGAGCAGGAGCCTGGCGCGCCCCAAACCAGATAGGTGGATGCGGCTTTTGCACTGGTTTGGGTTCCATGGCGACGTTCTGGAACTGCCAGAACGTGCCGGACACCTGTGCCCGGGGCTGCGTCCACAGCGCTTTCATGACCTGTATTCCTCCACGAAGCGGCGCACGCGCTGCCCGCTGGGGAGCCCAAAAATGGACTCAGGCACGTGTCCTCCAATACCAATGCCGACGGTCAGCCGTCCCTGGCTGAGCTGATCCAGGCTCGCGACGAGTTTAGCGAGCTGCACGGGATTGCGCAGCACAGTCAGCATGACCGAGGTGCCCAGGCGCAGGCGCGAGGTCAGCGCCGCGACATAGGTGAGGAGGCTCAGGGCTCCAACACGGGCACATTCCCGACGATCGACTCCTGCACCCACAGGCTATCATAGCCCAGGGTTTCCGCTTTCTGGACAAATTGCTGAATCAGATTTATATCCACTGCCGTATCGCTAAACACTTGTGGAATAGCAATGCCACACGGTGTCTTGCCTGTTGCCATGACTCTGACCTCCTGAACGAGGTGCGCGGCTGTCGTTGATCCCTAGTGGGGTCCATCTTATGGGAAACCTGTGTGACAAAGCAAGATACGTATGACGCTCTTCCCGCCATGACTACGATGGCAACAGATGACATGGCAGCGCCGGCTAGGTACCATTGTGCTACATGAGTAGAGCAAGCGTCTAGGACCAGGAGGTATGTTGTGAGCCTTGGTGACAGATACCAGCGTGCAGGTGGGACCAGAGACCGAGGTTGTGCACAGTTTCTTACGGCATACCACTGTGGGACGTGGTTGCCGCCTCATCAACTCTGTGATCGAGGGCCATCCGGAGTGGCCCGTCGTCATTGGCGATCACGTCACCTCTTATCAATCTGCCACGTGGGCTCGACGGGAAAGAAGAACGGCGTTTGCCTTCTGCGGCTGGGAAGTGGACCAGCGCCATACCTGCCTGGGGGATGGTGTCGCCTTCAGCAACTCACGCCTGTGGAATGCGGCCATTGGGGCGGGGAGTCCGGCTTCGGGGCTCTCTGTTGGAGGCGAGCCACATCGGCCCGCACAATGACCTGCGGAACTCGGCCAACATCGTCTGTACAACGACGGCAGCCTCGTGCAATCTGGGCTCTGAAGTCAGCAAAACCCTCCTGGTAGGTCAGGGGTTCGTCAGCGAGCACGGCAACAGCTATCCCAGCTTGCTGGCGCTTGACAGACTATCCCATTCTCACCGCCGACGGGCGGGAAGAGATCCTGACGCACCTCCCCAATGCGACGAACATCGGCGCCGGGACGGTGTGTGCCAACTATGGCGGTGAACCCCTGCCAGCGCCTGCACTCGCCCAGAGTCCTGGCAGCGCCAAGGGCACAGCCGTGGTCTATACGGCCTTTGTCTGCATCAATTGCCGCGTCATCAACCGCTATGGCCAGCCCGAGGGCCAGCCCAGTCCCTTTGACCTCCTGCGGCGTCGTGATCTGACCATCCTGGGCTTCGGGAGCTTCTGTGGAAAACAAGCTCACCGGGCGCATACCGGCCTTTGCCTATGCGGGAGATCTGTCGCCGCGTAGCCACAGGCTCGGTTGGGTGTTGGCCAAGAAACCGGGCATTATTTTGAACTTCATCAAGAAAATGCAGAGTCTGCTGGGGGACCAGGCTGGCCGTTTGCAGGAGCTCGTGCAGGGCACCATACGCCTGGAATGTCACCTCCTGCAGGAAGAACTCGATGGCAAGCGGCCCGCCCTCTACAGCCGTGAGCAACTGCAGGAGGGCCTGGCGATTTTGCAGGCCCACCTCGGCGATGGGCGGTGGACCATGGATGAGTACGGCAACTGGCGGTACCCATGGCGTTTCGACACGCAGCACCAGCAGTGGGTCTGTGACGTGCCGTGAGGGAGAGGGCGATAGCTTTTTCCCTGCACCAGGTCTATAATCGCCTGCCGTGGCGACCACCGCCCCACAGTGGCCCGGTAGGATGAGGCAGGAGAAAGGTGCCGATGCATAAGGACAGAGACGTACCATGGCACGACAGTTTGATATTCCGACTTTTACAAAAGCCCGGTGATTTCTCGCGTCAAAAGGCGCGGCAGATGCAGGACCCACGCAAGCGGGATTTGCTCCCGACCGTGCTCGATTTCGGTCCCGTACGCTTTATTTTGGCCCGCCACTTTGGCTTCTGTTTCGGCGTCGAGAACGCCGTGGATATTGCCTATAGAACGCTGGAAACCCACGCCGACCGTCGCGTGTTTTTCCTCAGTGAGATGATCCACAATCCCAATGTGAACTGGGACCTGCAGGAACGCGGGGTGCGGTTTATTTTTACCTCGTCCGGTGACCAACTGGTCCCATGGGACGAACTCACTCCCGAAGATATCGTCGTCGTACCTGCCTTTGGTACGACCCTGGAGATCCAAGAAACGCTGGCCACGCGTGGTATCGACCCATACACCTACAATACTACCTGTCCCTTTGTCGAGAAGGTCTGGAAGCGCAGTGCGCAATTGGGAGGCGAGTGGCTACACTGTGGTGGTGCACGGCAAAGCGACGCACGAGGAGACCCGGGCGACGTTTTCGCATAGCATACGGAGTGCACCCACGGTGGTGATTCTCAATGTAAGAGAGGCGCATGTCCTGGCCGATATTATCCGCGGCAAGCTCGGGCGCGAGGCCTTCTTCAGCCATTTTGCGCGTACCTGTTCTGCCGGTTTTGACCCGGACCAGCATCTCGTCCGCATTGGCGTGGTGAATCAAACCACTATGTTAGCGTCGGAGACGTGGCAGATTGCTCCAGGTGCTGCAAGGAAGCCATGGCCGACCGCTATGGGGAGGAACATCTGCACGACCACTTTGCGGATACGTCCGACACGCTGTGCTATGCCACGAACGAGAACCAGAACGCCACCTATGCCCTGATCCAGCAGGGGGCCGACATGGGTATCGTGGTGGGCGGCTATAACTCGTCGAATACCCTCACATATTGTCGAACTCTGCCAGGCCGCCATGCCGACCTATTTCATCCGCAATGCCGAGGAAATTCTCTCGGTGCAGCGCATCCGTCACTTTCTGCTGCACCGGCGGCAGATGACCACCACTGAGGGCTGGTTGCCCGACAAGCGCCCGCTGGATGTGGCGCTCACCTGTGGGGCGTCGTGTCCAGATGCCATCGTCGATGGTGTACTCTTCCGCGTGCTCGCCTTCTTCGGCCCGACGCGGCCACTCGAAGACGTGTTGCAGCCCTATCCGGTAGTGCCGTAAGCCATACTCCCCGGTACAGGCAGCACTCTGCGCCGCCACATGCCGCCGTGGGGCCGTTTGACAACCCCACAGCAGGTCTATACACTTCTGGCACATCGTGGATAGCGGTGCTACTGGCGGCGTTTTACGGCTGTGGCCCCATTGAAGGAAGTAAGTAAAGAAGTAGGATACATTATGGATACTGCAACGAAATCCCTCTGGCTGCTACGGATTGGCGCCCTGGCAGAAACCGGTATCGATTTCAGCAGCGCGCCAGATGAGGCCAGGACCACTCTCACAGCCTGCGTCAGGAATACCCAGGTTGCGCAAATTCCTGGAGCATCGCTTTGCCCGCCTCTCTGAAACGCAGCAACAGGTGGTCCTGGCGCTTCTGGAAGCGGCGCCGGCGCCTGATCTGGCACCTCTGCTGCAACAGTGTGGAGCCGTAGCGCGGCCTTGCCATTGCACACGCGGGCTCGGGCCATAGAGGTGCAGGAGCATGGGCACGGAGCGCTGTTGATCCAGCCTACCGGGACGGGCTGGTGCAAGCGGCACGACTTTCTCCACCAACTGCGCACCGCTGAACCTCCGCCGCTGGATGAGAACGATGCGCTCGCCTCTCCTGGCCTGAGGAACTGGCCCAGCTCCCCACTCGACTTGCGGCTCGATGTGGCCGGCGAACTGGGCGTGGAGCACGCTGACCTGACCCTGGCGGTGCTGCGCGCTATCCGTCCTGCGGCCAGCGGGCGGTGACGCGCATTATCTTTGTAGAAGCACTGGCAGACATCCCCCTGACTGGCAGCGCCCTGCATCCTCGCGGAGGATCCTCGGAGAGACCACGGATAAGGGGCTGCAAAAAGCCATGAAGAAGGCCTTGCACATCGTTTGAAAGTGCAGGGCGTAACCTTCGCGGAAGTGCAACCAAAGCGGCACGCAGTGTTGGTGGGGGCCGTAGCGCATCGCCTCGGAAGATGCCTCGCCAGTTTCATCGATGGCGCTGGGGAGCGCATGCTCTTGCTCATCCGCACCAAACCTATGGGCGGATACAACCTGGCCTATCTGGTGATCAATTATGGCAGCAGGCATTCGGTACGCTTTAGGTCTCCAGGCCAGCAAACGCGAACTCCCCGAGATTCTCGAGAAGGTGCAAGGTCCTGCCTCGTTGATCGAGCTCGAGCCGTCCTACTGCCAATACCAGATTGCCCTGGCGCATCAGATGAATCTCGAGACCAACACGCCAGTGCCTGAGGAATACTTTACGCTGCGTGACATCATTGGTGAGTGCAACAATGACCTTTGAGCGTGCCATTATTTATAGTGCGCTGAGCGAGGCAGATCTCGAGGCGGCCAAAACCTACGACACCTACGCCGATGAGCTTCTCAATCTGCCAGAATTTGCTGGCTGGACGTTACCCGCACCGATCATTCAGAAATATGGCGACGCCCTGCAGGAAATCGAACAGAGCCAGATCGTCGTCAGTCCGGCCCTGAAGCAGGAGCGCATTAATGAGATTCACACGCGCGCCATGGAGGAAGTGCTGGAGAGCGGTCACGCCGCCTGATGCGTATGCGCCTCGAGGAAATGGCCTATTATCTCCTGCGCACGGACCATCACCGTGAGGCGCTGTGGGCGGTCGCTGCAGCGCAATCTCTGGAGGACGACAATCCACATCGCCTGCGGCGTAATCCCTCTGCCGGGGCATTGCTGGAACGGAGTCTGGACCTAGCCAAGGCGCGCCCAAGCAGTGGTCGCATTATCCTGCCGTTTTCGCACCTCCCCGGAGGCGAAGGCAGCAGCGGTGGGGCACCGCGTCTGATCATTTAGAGCCTGAGGGACTCTCCTCACAATGGTCAAACCATTCTGACACGGTGACAGCGTGGCGTGCTCTCACTCATGTTGGGCTGGGTCTCCTCTGTTGCTTGCTCCTGCTCCCGCATTTGACCCTCGCTGCGCCCCTATGGAGCGAACGCCCGGCAACGGATGAGGCCATCCCAGCCCTCCAGCAGCTCAACGCTCTCCCTGGTCGCATTGACACAAAAACTCTTGCCGGCGGTAGTGAGCCTGAAGAGTGTACACCAAAAAGGACGCAGACACCGCGCTGCCTAAGAACCATCCGCCCATACCAGACGACGAGATGTCGTCCGCGACCGGGAGTGGCTTCATCATTCGTGCGGATGGCCTCGCTGCTGACCAACAATCACGTGATCGAAGAGAGCACGAGCATTGATCGTACGCCTGTACTGATGGCGAGACCACGACAGCAACCGTCCTGGGACGCGATCTGCTTGGCGATGTGGCCCTGCTCCAACTGGCTACAGAAGCGTCCCCTGCCGGTCACTCTCCCTCTCGGCAGTTCGGGCCGCGACGCACGTTGGTGAGTTGGTGGTGGCGATTGGCAGTCCCTTCGGTTTCTAGAGCATACGATTACCCTGGGCATTGTGAGCGGCAAGAAACGCCAGGTTCTCGGGCTGGTAGCCTGGTCGGAGGCTACCTCCAGACCGATGCCCCCGACGACAGGCAACAGCGGTGGTCCACTGGTCAACATGCGTGGGGAAGTCGTCGGGATGATACACAGCCATTGTTGGCCGTGGGAAGTGGGGCTGGCCATCCCCATTGATGCGATCAAGGAGATAGTGCCGCAACTGCACACTGCAGGTCGTGTGACGCGTGGTTGGCTAGGGGTGCAGATTCGGCCCCTGGATCGTACCAAAGCCGAGGCCCTCGGGCTGGAGGCGCTCTCAGGTGTGTGTACGTGCATGAAGTCATGCCCGCTCAGCCAGCGCATCAGGCCGGCATTGTCGCCGGTGATGTGATTGTCAGTTTTGACGGCAAAACCGTCGCCACTCCAGGCGACCTCCAGGGAGCTGTTCGCCTCTACACCCATCGGCAAGAAAGTCCGCGTCGAGTTGCTCCGCGCCCGCACCCGGCGCACGGTAGAAGTGACCCTCGTGGCCATGCCGGAGCGCAAAGAGTAGTTCGGCTTCTTCCTTGACACGGGTTACGTCGTGGCGCGGACCTCCGGCGGCAGTGCCTTTTCCCACGCCGGTATCTGATGGTGGGCCGTGGAGGGCAAGAGCAGGATGGACAGCATGCCCATTATGCTGAGCACGAAGGAACAGCCGAGCGCCAGAGTGTAAGCCCCGGTCAGATCACGCAGCACCCCGCCCAGGAAGGAGCCGCTGGCCATGCCGATCCCCGACCCCAGCATCTGCCAGCCATAGACGCGTACCGATAGGCGCGTCGCCATAATACTGGCGGTTGATGATGGGGAAGGCACTCATCTCCCCCAAAGCCGATGCCAAAGAGCGCCGCAAACAGGTAGAAATGCCAGGCCTCATGGGCCCAGAAGAGCAGCAGGATGGGCAGCCCCTGCAGGAAGAAGCACAGGGCCATGGCACTCCGGCTCCCCACCCGGTCGGCCAGGATAGGGACGGCGAAGCGCGTGAAGGAGCTGACGCCAAACATGGTGCTCACCACCAGGGCGCCCGTGGCCGAGGGACAGTCCCTGAGCTCGGACAATATCCGCCAGATAGACCATGATGATGGCGTGTCCAGCACACCCCCAGTAGTGGATGCCAATGAGGTTCCAGAAGGCGAAGGTGCGCCGGGCCTGCTGGAGAAAGACGGTGGTCCGCACACGGGCGAGCGGACCGCTCTGCACAGGCCGGATGGGTGCCTCCGGATCGGCACCCAGGGGCCGCAGCCCGACCTCGGCCGGCTCGTTGCGGAAGTAGCGGATGCAGCCCTAACAGGAGCAGTCCTCCCACAATGCCGGGCCCCCAGAACGCCCAACGCCAGCCCAGCTGGGTGAGCAGGCAGGACCATGAGCGGCGCAAACAACACGTTGGCGCAGGCCCTGGGCGGACTGCAAGAGTCCCATGGCGACGCCCAGGTGCTTGTGGAACCACATCGGTGACGGCCGTGATCAGCGGCACCTGGAAAATGGCCAGGGCGGCACTCATGCAGAATGCCGAAGCACAGGATGAACTGCCAGGGGCAGTGACCAGACCGATGAGCACAGAGGTGGCGAGAAACAGCAGGGCGCCCACGGCCATCGCGAGGCGTAGACCATAGCGGTCGCCCAGCCAGCCGGCTGGCGGCGCGAAGACCCCGAGACAGATCCATTGCAGCGATAAGGCCAGGCCCACCACGCTGCGGCTCCAGCCAAACTCACCAGCCGGGTCGACCAGGTAGGCCACGCAGCACCCCGGAGGCCGTGCGCTCGACGGAGCTGACCAGGCGCATGGCATGATGGCAACGCCCAGCATCACCCGGGCATAGTGGATGCACCGTGTCGACGTGGCGAGGCAAGCGGACGAATTTCACTCCGTATTCCTTCTGCATCGGCCTCTGAGGGATGACCGTTGCTCAATCAGTGCTGCTGCGAAGCGTGCCAGGCTGCTGATGCAGTGCCGCATCGGTACATACGCCTCCATTACACCATAGCAGGGAGCGGAGGAAAATGTACAACGTTATTGTTTTCATGCAAGCATAACAGAGTAGTAATGGATCGTACAGTCAGCGCCAGATGGACATCCTGTTGCCTTGTCTCGCGAGCTGCTCCTGCACCACGTAGATATCCTGACCGCGCGTGGCGAGGTAGTGGAAACGGTCTGGGGCGTCAAACACGATCTTGCCGCCTCCCAGAGCTGAGCAGGTTCTCGTAGGGCTTGCCTTCCTGATCGTCCAGCACCACGACCCAGCCTTTGTCTCCCTGGGCGCCATACGCCAGGTGCCGACTGTCTGGACTGAAGGCCAGCATGCCTACCTTGATGCCGTTATACGCCTTGCTCCACGGCCATCGACCACCACCACCTGTTTCGCCTCATCCACGGCGGCGGCGTAGGCCAGGCGCTGGCTGTCGGGGCTGAAGACAGGACCCGTGACCCAGGCTTCGTACTGGTTTGCCGGCCTGGCCATCCAGCACCCACAAACCAGGTGTCCTCTTCTTCATCGTTGGCGGCATAGGCGACATGCTGACTGTCGGCGCTGAACGCCAGACTCCCAGCAGCAATCCCCTTGTAGGGTTTGCTGGCCTGGCCGTCGACCACCACGACTTGCTGCTTGCCCACCTGGGCGACATAGGCCAGGCGTTGCCCGTTCGGGCTAAAGACCAGGCTGCCGGCGCCAATGCCATCGTAGAGCTGCCCCGGGCTTCCCATCAGCATGACCGACCACTGCTTGCCCTGGCGCGCGCCGTAGGCGACGCGCTGGCTATCAGGGCTGAAGCGCAGACTGTCGGCCACCAGGGCGTCGTAGCGTGGGCCCTCCTGGCCATCCACGACGACGAGCGATCTGCGTGCCCACGGCAGCACCGTAGGCCAGGCGTTGTCGACCGTTGGGGCTGAACGTCAGACTCTCAGCCACAATGGCAGTGTAGGGGCTGTTCGGTGTCGTCGACGACGACACGCATACGGGTGTCCGTCACCACGACGTAGGCAACGCGCTGGCTATCCGGGCTAAAGCGCAAGGCACCAGCGCCGAGCGCCGCATAGGGTTTGTACGCTTTGCCATCCACGACGAGAAAACTCTTGACGGTCCTGTTGGACGCCATACGCCAGGCGTTTGCTGTCCGGGCTGAAAGCGCAGCGTGCCGCCCAGGATGGCCTGATACGGTTTCCCCGCCTGGCCATCGACGATGACGACCTGTTTTTGCTCGGCGCGTGCGCCGTAGGCGACGTGCTGACTATCCGGGCTGACGGCGAAGAGTTCGGGGATCAAGCGCGAGAAATCTATCTGCACCAGGCGCTTTTCCGTGACGTTGCGCTGCGGGGGTTTGTCTTCCACCGCCATCGCTGTGGCACAGCAGAAAAGTGTTACAAGTGTTACAAGTGTTAAAGAATCGCTGGACGAGTGGTGGGCGTGGTCATGCGTCCTGTCCTCAGTTTGTGCGTGGTTGTATCTGGAATGGTGGTGCCCAGGTGGGGACAGGGACTTCGATCACTGTCGGCTTCCCGGACGCGAGCGCCTCTTGCAAGGTCGTGTCGAGATGTTCTGGGTCGGTGCTGCATGCCCTGGGCGCCAAAGACGCGCGCCACTTCGGCAAAGCTGGGGTTGTGCAGGGTGGTACCGATCTCGCGCCCCTTAAAACGCGTGCGCTGATCGTTCTTCGACGCCCCCAGGGCGTTATCCACGAACACCACCACCACGACGCCAATGCCATAGTGCACGGCCGTCGCGAGTTCAGGCAGCGCGTACATAAAGCCGCCATCACCGGTGATGGACACCACCGGACGCTCGGGCAGTGCGACTTTCGCGCCCAGGGCCACAGGAAAGCTAAAACCCAGGGTCGCGAAGTAGGAGGACGTGAGATAGGTGCGTGGCTGCCGGGAGCGGTAGGCAAAATGCGACCAGTAACCCATGTTGGTGATGCCACTCACCAGCACGGCATCCTCGGGCAGCACGCGCTGCATGCTGCGCCAGAGTGCAGCTTGATCGGGGGCCTTCTCCTGGAGCCAGCGTTCCTGCAAGCGCCACATGTCCTGGAGTTCAGTGTCAGACCAGCGCGGGGCTGGCGTGTCCTGGCGGCGCACTTCTTCTAAGAGGGCCTGTAAGCCAGCACGGGCATCGGTCACCAGGCGGACATCGGCTGGATAGTTCTTGCCAATGACGGTTGGATCGATATCCAGGTGAATGAGCCGTTGCGGCACACGCACCGCATTGAGACCCGCCATCTGGCTCGTCAGCCGCGTGCCAACGGCCAGCACCACATCGGCCTGGGGGCCGCCCAGCTCGAGGTACCGTGACCGTAAAACCCTACCCCTAGGGCCAGCGCGATGGTCCTCGGGGAACACGCCCTTGCCTTCCGCGGTCGTGGCTACCGGGGCGCCCAGGGCTTCCGCCAGAGCGATGAGTTCACGCGAGGCGTCGGCCAGGACCGCCCGCCGCCAGCCCAGATGAGTGGCTTGCTGGCATCACGTAACAGCGCTGCGGCGCGCCGCACCTGGTCCCAGTCCAGGGCAGCGGGCGTGGGCGTGGCCACAGGGGGAAACGTGACGTCGGCGGTGGCGGCCAGGGTATCCGGGGCAATTTCCACCTCGGTGGGACGAGGACGGCCAGTCCGCATCTGGCGCATGGCTTCGTGAATAGCGCCAGGGATGGAGGGCACATCGTTGACGCGCTGGCACCACTTGGTGACGGGTCGGATGATGTCGATCTGGTCGTTAATCTCATGCAGTGCGCCACGATCACTCGCCAATGTTATAACTCTCGACCTGCCCGGCCAGGAGCAGGACTGGCGAAGAAGCTGGCGTAAGCTGTGCCCAGCGCCGCGCTGGCGTTTTCGGACGCCTGGGCCAGGCACGACGAGGGCCACACCCGGCTTCCCGGTGACGCGCGCATAGCCATCGGCCATATACGCCGTGGTCTGCTCATGCCGCACAGTCATGATGCGGATATCCGACCGCGCATAGAAGGCGTCGTAGATCCCCATAATTTGCACGCCCGGTAGTCCAAAACTACCTCTACGCCCTCGTGTTGCAGGGCCTGTATTACCGCCTCGCCCCCAGGTCATCTGTGCCATATCCTGTTCCTCTCTGCTGTGGTCACGCCCTCGGGCTCTCATCAAGATTGTACAGCATTCCGAAGCATAAAAGTAGAAGCAGCAACAACCGAGAAAGGTAGCACTACGACTGCCTGAAAAGCAGCCCATCCTGCACCCTGGTCTCTCAGAAAGGCCGTTGCATGCCTCTGCGCTCGGTTGTATCCTCGCGTCACAGGTTTGGCGACATCGGCGTAGTGAGCCAGGGAGGGAAACGATGCAGAGTAGCACAGCGCTTGAAGCCGTCCTGAAGCGAGATCGTCTGATCGTGCTCGGCGGGCTGGCAGGCACTCACCGCGCTGGCCTGGGCCTACACGGGGTATCTGGCCTGGAGTATGGACTGTATCGCATATGGCCATGCCCCACATGCAGACCTGGGGTGTCATGGATCTCGTCCTGTTGTTCATCATGTGGTCGGTGATGATGGTCGCCATGATGGTGCCCAGCGCCGCGCCGATGATGCTCATATATACGACGATCAATCGCAGACGTCAGGCCCAGCAGCAGCCTTACGTGCCGACCGCCGTCTTTCTCGGGGGCTATCTCCTGGTCTGGGCTGGCTTCAGCATCCTGGCGACGCTGGCCCAATGGGGCCTGCACAGCGCCGCGTTGCTGTCCCCGATGATGGTGAGCACCAGTCCCATCCTGGGTGGCTTGTGCTGCTGGCGGCAGGCATCTTTCAGTGGACGCCTCTGAAGTATACTTGCCTGGCGCGCTGCCGCTCGCCTTTGGGGTTTCTGATGACCGACTGGCGCGAGGGGCACCGCGGCGCCCTCATCATGGGGCTGCGACACGGCATGTACTGCGTGGGTTGTTGCTGGTTCCTCATGGCCTTGCTGTTTGTGGCAGGGGTGATGAATCTGCTGTGGGTCGCAGCTATCGCAGCGTTCGTGCTGGTGGAGAAAGGTCGTCCCCGCGGTGATCTGGTGGGACGCGTGGCAGGAGGTGGGCTCGTCGTGGCAGGACTCGTCATGCTGGGGCAAGCCCTGAGCACATAGGTGGAAATCTGACACCGACACCAGGAGGCCAGCATGGCGGAAGCAATGACACGAACGCCCTGGCGGCTCAATCGGATGAGGATTTCACTTTGACTGAGGGGGAGTGCTATACGAGGTAATGCTCATCACCCGATACCGTACTCCTGTCGGTCAGCAACAGAACCGAGATCGGGGGACCGACAGCAGTGATAGTCATCAGAGATGTATGCTCAGAGTGTGGATCCACACAGTGCAAGAACCATGGCCATGTCCGGCTCCCGCAGCTCCCAGAGATGTGATGCTTGAGCGGCCGGGAGCCGAGGCCAGTGAGAGATGTGATGGCAGTATGGCTGCACCAGGAAGTTACAGGTGCATGGGCGGTATGCCGTGAGGTCATGGGGCCTATGAACAGGGGCTCCTCGCCAGAGCTCGGCCCTGGTCCTGCGGCACGCCCGCGAACTAAGAGACACTTCATCCACCGTTCGCCAGTGTGGAGGTGTGGCACCCATGGGCGAGTTGACCATTACCAGAATGGCCCAGGCTCGGATCCCAACAGCAGAGGGCACATTTCAGTTATATTTGTACCTGGACCATCAGCATAAAGAGGAGCATCTAGCGTTTGTGCTTAGCCATGTCGTCAACCAACCCGAGGTGTTGGTGCGCGTTCACTCTGAGTGCTTTACTCGGGGATGTGTTGGGTTCGCTGCGCTGCGATTGTGGTGAGCAGCTGGCGTCAGGCCTTCCAACTGATTGGGCAAGAAGGTGCAGGGATTATCCTCTATCTCCGCCAGGAGGGGCGGGGATAGGCTTACTGGACAAACTGCGGGCCTATAATCTCCAGGACCAAGGGTACGACACCGTCGATGCGAACTTACTCCTCGGACACGGGGAGGACAGGTGGACTACACCACCGCAGCCTCTCATGCTCAAGGATTTGGGGGTGCCTTCGATCCGGTTGCTGACGAACAATCCTTTGAAAATCGAGAGTCTACAAGCTCTGGTATCCCGGTAGTCGCTCGTGTGCCCTTGCCCCACGGGTCACCGCCGAGAATGCCGCCCATTTGCTGACCAAAGTGCAGCGTATGAGCCATTTATTGGAACCTCGATGTCTTCGCCAGTGTGTTCCCAGGCGGCTCAATGGTACCAAGCCAGAACCGCTCCACCTTCTGGCGCCGCCGCGGCAGCCCTCGTGCACTCTGCCAGCGATGGCGAAAGCGGCACCGTCTGCGTCCGGTGGAGACGGCAAGTCTGGCTCCCCCTGCGCCCTCATGAGGGGATTGCAGCCCCTGGTGAAACAGAGCTGCTGAGCAGCGCCGACACAGCGGTCGTCCCTTTGTCACCTTAAGTTACGCCCAAAGTGTGGATGGTTCCATCGCGGCCCATCCTGGTCAGCCATTGGCGTTGAGCGGTACGCTGTCCATGACCCTGACCCACCAATTGCGGGCGGCGCACGACGCTATCCCGGTGGGTATCGGGACTGTACTGGCGGACAATCCCCGTCTCACCGTGCGCCTGGCAGAAGGCAAGACCCCGCAACCCATCGTGGCGAGACAGTCGGCTGCGCTTGCCACTGAACGCGAACCTCCTGTGTCAGCATCCCCTGTCTCCCTGGATTGCTGCTGGTGAGCAGGCTGATGCCGGCCGCCAACACGTGCTCGAGGCGGCCGGCGCTCGCGTCCTGCGTTTGCCCATGAATGCCAGAGGGCATGTCAACCTGACCGCCTTGCTGGAACGGTTGGGCGCCTTGGGCATTCAGAGTGTGATGGTGGAAGGCGGGGCACGCATCATCACTGAGTTTCCTCGGCGGAGCGGCTGGTTGACCATATTGTCCTGACGGTGGCGCCCAGACTCGTCGGTGGCTATACGCGCCATGCGAGATTGGCACATGCTGATCCCGTCCATCTGCCGCGGCTGCGCAATCTCCGTTATCAATGAGCTCAGAGGACGATCTGGTGCTGTGGTGCGATCCGGCCTGGGAGGAAGGATGAAGCGGCTGGCCCGTGCTTCACTGCACCATACCGTGTGTCGGTGCAGGAGGAGCCCTTATCTGCACCGGCCGCCTGACCAGGTCATGGTGCAGACGCTGGTCTCTAGCGATCAGCCTGGGCACTGAGCTGTTGTTCTACCGTGGCCAGGTACCAACTGACCTGCCAGTGGACGAGACCATTGCGGCCCTTGCCGGCGAGGTTGGCTTTCCGCTCAAGTACGGATATGCTGCGGTCGGACAGGTGGTCGCCAGTGGGCGCACAGGTCGCTCCAGAGTGGCAAGACCGGCTGGTCTTTAGCTTTCATCCCCATGAAAGTCACTTTCTGGCTTCCCTGGCCGAGCTGATGCCGGTGCCGCCGCCTTTGTCGCCAGAGGAAGCCGCCTTTTGCCCGAATATGGAAACGGCGGTCAATTTTCTCATGGACGGCCAGCCGCTCATCGGGAACAGGTGGTGATCTTTGGACAGGGCGTCGTGGGTTTGCTCACCGCCGCATTACTGGCGCGCTTGCCCTGGTCAGCCCTGGTCACCCTGGACCGCTATCCGTTACGGCGACAGACCTCTTAGCCCCAGAGTGCGCACGCCAGCCTGATCCAGCCGAGCCGACAGGCTGCTGACGCGGCTACACGCCGTGCTCCAGCAAGGACAGCAGGGAGCAGATCTGACGCATTACAATTGTCCAGGAACCCGGCAGCGCTAGAGCAGGCGATTGCTGCCACTGGATGTTAGCGGACGTGATGTGGTCATCGGCTCCTGGTATGGTCAGAAGCGAGCGACATCAGACCTGGGAGGACGGTTTCACCGCAGCCGCATGCGGCCTCGATCAGTAGTCAGGTCAGCACGCTGGCACCAGAGTGGGACTCGGCCGCTGGAGCAAAGCGCGTCGGCTCCAGGTCGCCTGGTGGATGCTGGAGCAGGTGCGACCTGCCCATCTCATCACGCACCGTTTTCCCCTGGCGCAGGCAGCCCAGGCCTATGCCATGCTCGACCAGCATCCAGAGGAAGCTGACTACGAAGTGATACTGACCTATGATGGGGTAGTGGAGTGGTTATGGTTAGTCCTCGCATGCCACATAATCACCCCTAACCACTAATCACTATTTTCTCAAAAGAGGCTACGACCATGTACACCGTGACCATTACGCGACTTTGTCGCACAACATTTCCTCATTGGTGGCGATTGGGGAGCAGAAAACCGGTGGTCACTGCATCACTATCAGGTCGAAGTGCGACTGCAGAGGGCGCCACGCTGACCACAGCATTGGTTACCTGGTAGATATCGTGAGATATCGAGACCAACCTGGAAGCGATGGTGGAGCTTATTTTCGGGACAAGACGCTGAATGAAACGCCTGAGTTTGCCGGGTTCCTCAGCTTTAATCGAGCACTTTGCCCGCATCGTCTGTCAGGCCCTCAGAGCGCATCAAGGCCCCAACTTGGAGGCGATGACGGTGTGATGTGGGAAACGCGAGCAGGCCTGGGCCGCCTACCGCCAAGAGCTCGTAGGCTGGAAAGGTGGCATGCACCATGCCTATCCCCTACACCTATAGCTTCGCGCGCTATCTCACTGCCAAGAAGAGCGTCGACGACCGAGCGCTGAATCGGCATGGTCTGGCAGAGCCTGGTCGCTGCACTGCCACGGCAGCCACCCCAGCAGCAGCCGCTGCAGCATCCTCGAGGTGGGAGCAGGTCTCGGCAGCATGGTGGAGCGGCTTGTTGGCTGGCGGTATGCTCACCCATGCGACCTACACCGCCATTGACATGGCGCCCACGCTGCATGGCTGAAGCCCGTCGCCGCCTCCCCCAGTGGGCTGCCGCGCAGGGTTTTGCAGGTGAACGAGGACAGTCAGGCGACAGCTGCACACTGCAGCAGGCCAGGGCCAGACATATCACGGTAGAAACAGAGGCGATCGACGGTGGCGTTTCATGGCCCGCGAGCACGGCCGGCCGGGCCTGGGACCTGGTCATTGCGCAGGCCTTTCTCGACCTGATGGATGTGCCCGCGACTTTGCCAGGCGCCTCTCTCCTCCTGCAGCCCAGGCGGGCTCTGTATTTCCCCATCACCTTTGACGGTGGCACGGTCTTCCAGCCGGAGAGCGACCCGGAGTTCGATAGGGCTATTGAGGCATGCTACCATCAGGCGATCGACCAACGCCTGCTTGACTGGCAAGCCGTCTGGGGACAGTCGCGCCGGGCGCCATCTGTTTGCCCACCTCAGCGACGGCTGCGGAGATGTGCTCGCGGCCGGCGGCTCCGATTGGGTGGTTTTCGCCGGCGCCAACGGCTACGTCGCAGATGAGGCCTATTTCCTCGCACTGACATCATCCACACAATCGACACTGGTGCTCACCGGGCATCCCCACCTGGACGCTGAGCGCTTAGGCGCCTGCGAGCGCAGCGCCACGCCCAGATCAGAGCAGGGTGCACTCGTGTACATCGCGCATCAGTTGGACGTTCTGGGACGCATGACCGCGCCCATGGGGAGGAGCAGAACAGGAAAACCTTAGAGTGTCAGCATGTCTACCGAGCATCTCCTGCGAGAGTTTTACAATGCAGATGTACCGTGTCCATACGCAACCCGGCAATGCGTATGATTTAGGGCGACCATCTGCACCATTTGACCGTGCACAAGCATCTGGATCAGGATCCGCTCATCCAATTCCGCGAGGCGTACCGGTGGGTGGACCAGGCGGGGGCCCGGCTCGTCGCCGATGCCGGCTGTGGCTATGGGGGCTTTGCCGTCTTCGTGGCGCGTCAAGGCCCCGACACTCTCAGTCGATGGCTATACGCTGAGCGATGTGCAACAAGCCGTTGCTCGGCAGGCATTGGCGCGCTTGCATCTGTCGAAATCACGGGCGTTGTTGCAGAGTTATGACCGCCTCGAGCGGCAGTATGATGCGATTGTCGCCATTGAATCGCTCGGCCACTCCGCCAACGTGGCGGCAACGCTTCACCATTGGGCCAGTCACCTACGGCCAGGAGGCGTGGTGCGTGATCATCGATGAACTGTTTCGACCCGAGGTGTCGCCCGGCAAATCCTGAGATACAACAGTTCATGCAGGCCTGGCGCTTTTCCGCGTTGTTGCAGCCTGCAGCGCGTGGAAGGCCCTCGCGGCCGCGGGTCAGGCCTGCGGCATTGCTGCCTGGGATACTCCTGAGAGCGAGCGCATACCACGTGCCTAATCAAATGGCCGGATGACGCGTGCGGGCACCACCTCCCTGCATGCGCGTATCAGGAGCAGGGCGCAGTCACCCGGGCGCTATCGTGGGGATATTACTGGAAAAGTTTTATGCGACGGGGCTGGGTCGACTATATGTCTCACCTGATGGTGCTGGACGCCGCGTCAGCGCTTTCCGGGGAAGCGCATGGCAGCCCGGGATTGAGCGCGCAGGCGCTGGTCTCATTTTAATATTGAGCTCTCCGCCGGGCCATCTCTCAGGCGAGGCTCCGATGGTACAATTTAGAAATGGTCCAGCGCTTAGAGCGCGACGCCCTTGGCAAGACGTTCTTTGCACGCTTTACATGGCCCCGTTAGCGTGCTTGTGCGGCATTTCACGGCCTGTGCGTCGCCCTCGCGGTGTGTCTCTGTCCTCGACTTAGCCCTATGTGTCGAACCCTAGTCTCTAAGGCCCTCCTTCGCAGCACTTTTTTTGCCCCGCGCCCGACGGACGCAATTCTGCGTGCTCCACTATCTGGAGTCGATGAATACCTACCACACCGGGCGCAGTGCGTGAGCAGCGCTCTGGGCTGGCGAGAAGCTCTCGGCTGAGCGCCGTGCAGGGATGGTCGTTCCCAGCCGCAGCAGCTGCGGGAGTATCCCGCATCGGCAGGGCATAGACAACGCGAAGATTACGGCTCGCTTCCCGGGGATCGTCATGCAGCCAGCGTGATCGTTTACTCGCATCCCAGGATACCGTCTGCAGAACGACCCGATAGCGCCGGATTCATCTGGGGCACCTTGTTCGAGAGGCAAAGGGCAACCTCGACGTGGTAAATGGCGTGTCGGCCCAGATGCCGGCGACGTAAATTTTCGGCTGCATCTGATTGGGGACTGTGCGACCAGAACGCCAGTTACAACTGAAGAGATTCAAAAAAGCTCAGACGAAAGCGCTTCGTCTCCGTGGAGAGAGCTGTCATCGTCCATGGTAGTATCATTCCGCAACAGGCGCTCTTTGTGCCGTTGCCCTCAGTGCGATCCTGTATCTCCGCCTTCGAGCTATGAGAGTTACTCTGCATGGCTACCGCTGAACAGCGGTGCACGGGTTACCGATAGTAGCGGCGCACTGGAGTCTGTGACTGGATTGAGGATGGTATCAATGGCATGTTTATCGAGACGGGAGGTCAGAGCAATTTTCCAAGCACCCGCCTGGTTGCTTACATGTGATAACTCAATCAGTTATGTACAATGCTTGGGCGCGCACCGCAAGCTTAGCCTTCAACTCCTGGGATAAAACGTATCGCGATTTCTCCAGGTAATGCAAGAGCGGTAGGAAATTCAGTGACCAGGCCCTGTGGGTCAAAGGGAATTGGAGGATGCGATGTCTCCATGAAACTTTGTTTGTCGTCCAGCAGGTGCGAAACCTGCCCGGCCAAGGGTGAGCCCTGCCCGAGCCGGTAGCAAGCCTGGCGCCGATCCGCAGAGATGGGGCTGGCGATGCGTAGGCATGCGAGCGTGCGGGCCGCGGGACTGCGGCCCCGAAAACCTATAGTCTTCCCGGATGCCGAGAGTGCTGGATCATCTCGAAGGCCACAACGACCCCCGCGCGAGTGGGCGAGGAGGGGCATGTATCCGGCGGGGTGTTCGACCATGGCACGCACGAAGAGGACGGCCCCGGTAACCTGGGAGGCCCTCGCCTCTCCTCGACACATCCCGGTCTCGCGGAGAGCCGGCGACCCGTCTCCGACGCACGACACGTTGGCGGGCGCACGTGTCGTCGGCCCACTGAGGCAGAGAACAAGCGCCCGCATCGAGGTAGGCCACCGGCAAGGGGAACCGGAGCCGTGGCCGATGGGGGCAGGGAGTCGGAGGGCTGCATACGAGCGATGGACGTCGGGGAACGGGGTGGCACCTGGACCCGGCCGAGCAAAGGCGGCCCGTGTTGATGTGAACTTCAGGAGGGAACCATGCCCAGTGCCTTGACATTGGAGAGCATGTCACCAGGACTTGTGAAGGGAGTGGAGCGAGCGCAACGCGAACCCGAAGGACGGTTCCACGCGCTGGCACACCTGATTGATGTGCCGGCCCTGACAGCGAGCCTATCGCCGTGCAGCGTGCCGATGCGGCGGTGGGCGTGGATGGGGTCACGAAGGAGCAGTACGGGCAGGACCTGAGGCCAACCTCCAGGATCTGCACGCGCGGCTGAAGGCGCAGCGGTACCGCCATCAGCCGCATCCGACGTGTGCACATCCCCAAGGCCCAGGGCAAGACGCGGCCGATTGGGATTTCGGCGTTCGAGGACAAGGTGGTCCAAGACGCCGTACGCGAGGTGCTGGAGGCCATCTACGAGCAAGACTTTCTCGAGTGCTCGTATGGCTTCCGACCTGGACGCAGTGCCCACGACGCCGTGCGCACCCTGAAGCGGATCGTGGATCGGGGCGAGGTGAGGGTGGATCCTCGAGGCAGACATCGTGTCCTTCTTCGACAGCTTGGATCGCACCGAGTGAAAGAAGATGCTTCGTGGTTCGTCGCAGAGGGGTCGCGGAGCAATACGCAACTGAACGAGCGT